>Ga0268276_1000479_pt1 | contig 47870 bp, 51 predicted proteins | sample saktaG_4_FD_190145 | JGI IMG/M metagenome (GOLD analysis project Ga0268276, IMG submission 190145) | Saline water microbial communities from Sakinaw Lake, British Columbia, Canada - sak_2010_1_5_45m | ecosystem: Environmental > Aquatic > Non-marine Saline and Alkaline > Saline ...
AGGAAAAATATTTCGGGTATTACTGGCATTACGGGTTTGCGTGCGACAGGGAAATTTACATCCTCTCGCCGAGCACGTCAGAACGCATAGGCGGCGCTACGTCGGTCTGCGCAAATTCGGCAACGGCGCCCGGCACGCTGGTGCTCCCGAGCATGGGCTTTGAGTACATTGAATATTTGGACAACAACCAGCAGATAACGAAAAGGCAGATCGGCAAGCAAGTGATAATCAAGTGCCTGCCGCCTAGTTAGCTTTCGCAGGCCTACATGAACTCCGCAAGCCCTTTCTGCTTCTCCGGCTCCTCGGTGAAGATGCTCCCGATGTCCTTCCTGAAAAGCTCTATCCTTTGCTTCATGTAAGTCGGGAGATGATAGCGCGCGATGAGGCGGTCCGCGTGGTCGAGGTATTTGGTGATGCCGCCCTTGCTTATTGTCAGGAGAAGCTTGCCGCCGCACGCATTGCATTTCCCTGAAAGCGGCACGCGGCGGTACTTCACCTTGCAGTCCAGGCAGCGGAATTCCTGCTGCGAGAACGAGCGGAGGTTGCCGTAAAGGTCCGGGAAAAAGTGGTGCAGCAGCAGCCGCTCTGCCGCGTCCGCAGGGTCCACTGCGCGGATTTTTTCCTGAAGGGTGAATTGCGCTTCAATCTTTTCGCCCATGTCCTTGAATTTCAGGTAGGTGCTCTGGTGAGGGCCGGCTGAGATGTCGGTGGTTTCGTGGGAGTAGGCAAGCGACAGGTACTGCTCTGGCTTGCCAAGCAGCTGCTTCACGGTGTCAATCTTCAGCTCGGAGGGCGAGGCGTAGCGGTCGGAAAGCTCGTAAAGCTCAATGGGATAAGTGCTGCACACTTCCATGGAGTGCGCCTCGTCGTCCACCTCGTTGGGGTCAAGCTCTGTTGTGAGCACGAGAGGCGCGTCCATGGTGCCGCCGCGCGACTCAGGAAGGAAAAAGCGCGAGAAATTGAGAAGCCCGTCCATGAGAAGTATCACCGTGTCCTCGTCGCCGTCACACTGGTGGGCTACGAATCCGTCCGCAACCAATGTGTGGTGCGGCTCCACAGTGAGGGAGTAAACCGTTTCCTTCCGGTTGGTTTGGTTGAGGGAAACTTCCTCGAAATAGGCGTCGCCGTGAAGATTGTCTTTCTTAACTTCACTGTGTTTGCACCATTGTTTTATTTGCTCGAAACCAGCGATATCCTTTTCAGGGATATTGAAACTGAGCGGCAGGAGCGCCTCGCCAAGCTGCAGCGCGCCCTTCTTGCCGTTGCGGGACGGGAACGGGTGGTCAGGCGTCACGGAGATTTGTCTTCCTGATTTTGTCTTGAGAGATATTAGCTTGCTTGGGGCGTGGCGGGAAACGTGGGTTATTTTTGCTATTTCGAATTTCCGGGTCTTTTGGTTGAAGGCAAGCGTGGAAATGCCGTGGGCGGGCGAGTAAACCGTTCCAAAGTCATCCTTTTGCGGCTCGCCGAGGTTTTTCTCCACAAGTTCCGAAATGCGGGCTATTCTCCACACGCCATTTTCAAGCACTGGGATTTTCGTTCCGCCTGCAAAGCAGTTCCTTCTTTTTGCAGTGTGGAAGTAGGGGTGCGCAAAGCCCACGTGCGCGTCTGAAAAGCCAACCACGCGCGCAAGCACGCCTGCGGATGTGTGCGGCGAGAGGCCTATCACAAGGTGCCCGAGCAAATCCTCCTCGCGCGAAAGGGAATAGAAGCGCGGCAGTCCGTAGAGCTTTTCAAGCGAGTCGTCTATGAAGCAAGAGACCTTGAGGAGGTAGTGCGCGCCGTGCCTTGAGAGTATGATGTCCTGCGGCTGCAGCGCAACCACCTGCGTGGCTTCTGCAAGGGGCTTGCCGTGCTTGTCATGCGTGTAGCCGAACGAGCGCGCCTGCTCCACGCTGATGCTGATTTCATCAGGGCGGAAGTGCGTGAGCGGGATGTCGGTCGCGTCAAAGCGGCAGGTGCCGTCGCGGAACACGAACACCCCGTGCGCTGCGCGGAAAAAGCCCTTTTCAAGTGGCTCGGGGGTTTTCGACTCTGAGAACATGCCCTCCACGCCCTTTATGTCGGCAGACTTTGAGATTTCGATGCCTGCGCGCTCTGATGCGTGCTCCACAAGCCGTATGAGGTCGACCGCGCGCCTGTCATAGTGCTTTGTCGCCACGTGGCACTCTGCGCACTCCTCGGAGTTTTTCGGCCTGCCGCATTTGGGGCACACGCGCACGAGCTGAGCGCGCCCCCCGCAGGTGCAGATGTGCGAGAACGTGGTGTTGCCGCACGCAGTGCAGCGCATGCGCGCGATTTCCACCTCCACGCCCCGGCCGTCGCGCTCGTTTTTCGCTTTCAGCTTTGCGTAAGCGCGGCTGACGGACGCGTTCTTGTCAATCCTGTTGCCAATCGGGAAAAGCACATTCACGCTTTTTTTCATCTTGCGCTCGCGCGCCTTTTCAGGCCGGCCCATGCGCGAGCCTATGTAGGTTGGCGCCTTGGGCATTATTTTCATGCCTGACAGCGTGGTGAGAAGCTCAAGGATGGGCTTTTTCTCGTCGAAAAGCGAATCGAACTTTTCCCCTGTGATTTTCTTGTCCGCCATTATGCCCATTGTCTTGAGAAGCGCATATGCATGCTCGCCAGGCACGGTTATTTTCGCGCCCTCCACGCTGTGCGGCACGCAAAGCTCCTCAATCACTGATTTTGCAGGCGCGGATTCCAGCTCGAACGACTCGAGCTTGAGAAGCCCGTAGTGCGGCTTGCCGCTCTTTAGCCAGAGCGCAAGCTCGCGCAGCTGCGCATGGTTTATGTCGTGCCAGAAGTAAGTGTAGCGCGGGTGCAGCGGCAACCCTGTTCTGCGGGAGAATGCAACCGCCTCGCCGGCCATCAGGTCTGCGCGCGGCGGGGAGTGCCCGGCTTTTTTCGCCATGAGGTCAAACCTTTCCTCGCACCACGCTGCAGGGAAGAGCGGGTGGTTGCTTTTCAGGAAATCGCCGATTGATATCAGCATGTCGCCCAGGAAGAGTATGCGCTCCACGTTTGGCTGGAGCTGCTCTGCTGTTTTGATGTCCTGCACTTCCACGACCGAGCCGTCCTTGAGCTTTACCACTGGCCCCAAGATGGAGTCGCAAGGCGTGATGACTGTGCTTTTGCCTGGCCGCTCGATTTTGAGCTGCGTGCCGACGGCAATGAACGAGTCAAGGATTGCCATGCTTGCGGGGTGGACTGCTTTTCCCATGATGCCGCTTGCGCGGCTCCTGCCATAGCGCAGCCGCCAGCCGCCCTTTGTTGAAGGATAGGAAAAGACCGCCCTGCCTGCCACGGATTCCTCAAGGAAGCGGAAATTCGGCTTTGGCTCGAACTTGCCCTCCTTTTTCGCCACCTTTATTATTGAGTCCATCCATCCCCAGTCCAGCCCGATTTTTTTAGTGTACTTCGAGACTTTTGCGGCCTTTTGCGCGATTCCTTCGCAAATCACAAGCGCAATTCCTGAGCGCACGCGGTTGGTGGCGACTCCGGGCACGTCGCGGTGCACCGACACTTCGGCCTTTTCCGTGGGGTCGCCATCTATGCACACCGGGCAGCTTTTCACAATGTGGCGTATGTCATCGTCTGGCGGCCTGTACTGCAGGTGCGCCGAGCGCGTGCCGTAGACGTCGATTTCCTCCACGTAGCGCTCCACCATGTCGCCGGTCGGGCGGAAATCCCCAACGCCAAGCTGCCTGCGCGCCACGTCGCCAAGCACCACTGCAAGCGCTGCCACTGTTCCGCCTGCAGAACGTATGGGGCCTGCGAAATAGATTGCCAAAAAATCGCTGCCGTCCTGGTTGCTGCGTATCTCGAACTTGCTTATTCCCTCTGTTGGCGCGACCAGCACGCCTTCCGTGAGTATTCCCACGCCTGTACGCACAGCCTGCTCTATGAGGCGCTGCTTGCTTCCCTTGATAAGCTCGCCTGCCGCGATTTTCTGCACCACCATGTGCGCGATTGTCTGCCTGCTGTGCCCTTCGCGCTCAAGTGAGCGTATCACCTCAGTTATTCCCGGCGGGCCGACAATTCCTTCCACGCGCGCCGCCACGTCCGCTGCCCTTTTTATCTCAACAAAAGGCGCAGGGTCAAGCCCCCTGCTTCTTGCCTCCTCTGCCACGCTGTAGGCATGCTCCAGCTTTATGCGAAGCGCATCGAAATATTTTTGAGTTTCCCCGTCGCGTGAAGTCATGGCGTTCCACCCATGAAGCCCATGTAGCTTACCTTGCCTGTCTTTGCCTCAAGTATCGGCACCAGCCCGGGCGAGGGCACGTGGCCCATCCTCACCTGGAAGTCTGTCCTGTCCTGGAAGGTGCCGCTGTTCAGCAGAAGCGCGCCGCGGTAGAACATGTGCCCGTTCTTGTGCACGTGCCCCATGTGCACCACGTCAGGCTCGTCCTCAATCACCAGGTAGTCGTGGTCTTCGGGCACAATGAGGTTCTGCCCGTAAATCGGCGAGAGGTGTCGGCGGCGCACCAGCTCAAGCATTGCCTCGTGCGGGTTTTCGTATGTCAGGCCGCCTGTCGCTATTATCGAGTCCAAGGAATTGCCGTGGTAGATGAGATGGCGTATTCCCTCTATTTCCACGCGCGAGGGGCTGCCCACGCGCACCACCTCGCTTTCTATCATATCATAGGGGATTATGGGCTGGGGCTCTGCGCGGCGCACTGCGTCGTGGTTGCCAGGCCCCACAACCACGGTTATGTAGTCAGGCACCTTTTCCATGAACGTGTCGAACATTTCGTACTGCTTGTAGATGTCCTTTACAGCAAGCTCCTTTTCCTGCTCGGGGTAGATGCCAATGCCGTCCGCGATGTCGCCTGCGATTGCTATGTACTTCACCTTGCCTGCGAGGTCCTGCCTGCCTTCCGAGCCGTTGAGCCAGTTTATGAAATGCGTGAACTCTCCTTCCAGGAATTTTTTGCTGCCTAAATGAAGGTCTGAAAGATAGGCGATTGCCACGTCGCGTTCGCTCTTCCTCTGCTCCCGCGCAAATGGCATGTCAGGCCACTCCACATTGTCGCAGATGAAAAGCTCGTCAGCATTCTTGCCGTCAAAGGCGACTATGTCGTCGTTGAGTATCTTGTTGTGCACCTTGAAGCCCGCTGTGTCTTTCATCACCACGATTTTTGCAGCCCCTTCCTCGTCCTCCACTTCCAATAAGACATTGCCCTTCTTTGTCATCTGCTTCTTGTTCACCATTGCAATCAGGCGCACCTTGGCGCCCGCTGTTGGCTTGAGGCGGCCTGTTGTCACTATTGTGTGCTGCGTCATGCGAGCGCGCAGTATTTTCGATATCCGCTCAAAGCGGTCGCGGAAGTGCGCCACGAAGTTCTCAAGCTTGCCTGTGCAGCGAGACTTGCCGCTCACGTCGGATTTATCCACCACCTTGAAGGAGGGCGACCACTCCTTTGCCATGGGCTTGAAGGTGGGCGAGCGGCTCACAACCGCCTCTGTTGGGATTTTTTCCTCCGCGGAGACAAAGCCGTCAATGTCGTCTTTTGTGAGCATGAACTTTCCGCTTTCGATTATTTTTTGCAGCACGGCAGGCTCGATTGCTGATGATTCTAAGTAGCTGTAGGCGTCAGGTGCAAGGCGGATGCCCTTGGCATATATGGAGTCAATGTCGGATTTCACGTCTTCACCCGCAATCCTTGCCTCATTCGGCAATTGCGGAAACTTTTCGGAAAAATGCGGCAACCTTGCATCACAAGGCCGTCGCGAGCAGGGCGCCACTGAGGCTGCCCCGCCACTTGCTTTCTTTCTTCTTTACTGTGCTTTTATTGATTCCAGCGCGGAAAGAATCGTCCATATCTGCGTGCGCGCGTGCATTGGCATGTTGATGTCTTCGGAAACCGCCTCGATGCTGTAAACCGCCGAGCCCACCTTTGTGGAAATCTCGTCATTGGTCTTGAGCCTGTCGCGGGCCTCAACCAGCGCGCGGCGGATGTTCTTGGGCACTGACGTGTCCTCTGCAACAATGTTTATGAGTTCTATGACTTCGGCAACTTTCGTTTCCATTTTTCCACCCGCGCAAGCAACATGACATAGTATAATCCCAAGCTGACACATTACATTCAAAAAGCTTATAACCGCACTCGCTTCTTCTTCCCGCGGCCGGCGCGCTTTTTCTCTCCGTTGCGAGAAACCGCGAAAGCCGCGTTTGCCACTGCAATAAGCGTTGCCGCGGCATTCAGGATGATGAACACCAGGTCGCCAAGCTGTATGCTATATATTGTGAGGAGCATGCTTCCCGCTCCGTAAAGGAGCGCGAATGACAATGGCACTCCTGCCTTGCGGTTTTTCAGCGTCTGGTAAAATTCCCATACCCAGCCGGCAAGAATGAGGCAAAGCCCGATAACGCCAATGTAGTCAGCCATGCGCATCACCGCAATGGTTTTGAAGGCGGAGTTAAAATATATGCCCCTTCAGCCAACTTGAAGCTCTTGGAAAATCTTTGGGTTGTCCGTTGCCGCGCGCCCGACCATTGCTCCGTGCAAGCCAATTGCCTTGAGCTCTGTAATCTGCTCCTTTGTTTTTATGTCGCCGTTTGCCACGATTTTCTTGCCTGTTGCCGCGCATTTTTCATAGACTGAGAAATCTGCCTTGTCCCTCAGAGTCTGCCTGGCTGTGCGCGCATGCACCACGAAAAAAGAAGCGTCCACGTTTTTTATCAGGTTAAGATACGCGCCCTTTTGCTTTTCATAATTGTCCAGGCCCAATCGCATCTTTATCGAGCATTCGTGGCCGTGCTTGCCAATCAGGTTGACAATCTCATTTACCCTTGTAACCCTCTTTATCATTGCCGCGCCGATTCCCTGGCGCAGGAAGTCGGGCGAGGAGCAGCCTAAATTGAGGTTGAAGCCGCAAAAGGCGCCGGATGGCTTGAAGCTTGCCAGGAACTTTTCATACTCAGGCAGTTTCGAGCCTGCAAGCTGTATCTGCGTGGGTGTGGAGTCGGTGAGGGCGATTTTGCCAAGCTCGCCCAATTTTCCGCGCGCGAGGTTTGACACGCGCGCAATCTCGGTGAAAGTCAGGTCCGCGCCATTTTTGTGGCAAAGCGCGCGGAAGGCGTTGCTGGCCGCCCCTTCCATGGGTGCGAGCATGAGCTGGAATTTCATATTATCAGCATCAATTGCCTGCAGCAGGGTTTTAAAATCGTCTTATTCAAGCAATAGCCCGAGGGGCCGTGGGCTAACCTGGTACGCTACCGCGTTCGGGACGCGGTGATCTGAGTTCAAATCTCAGCGGCCCCACTCGCTTTGCTCATGTGTCCGCTGTTTCGGGCTGCGCCCGAAATCCCGCCGCCCTTCGGGCGACGGTCTCAGCGGCCCCATTTTTCCTTTTCTTTAATCCGACCCGCAGGCAATATTTTTTTACAGTACACGCGCCACACTTTGGCCTTCTTGCTATGCAAATTGCGCGCCCGTGGTGCACAAACAGGTCTGATATCTTGAGCCAGTCCTTGCGCGGCAGCAGCGCCATCAGGTCGCGCTCAATCTTTTCCTGCTGGCGTTCCCGTGACCAGCCCAATAGATGGCTTATCTTGATGGCGTGCGTGTCCACCGGCACGCCCTCTATTACTCCGTAGGAATTGCCAAGCACAATGTTTGCCGTCTTTCGCGCAACGCCTGGAAGCTCAAGCATCTCTTTCATTGTGCAAGGCACTTTTCCCTTGTGCTTTTGCGCGATGATGCAGCAGGCTGCTCGTATGTTTTTCGCCTTGTTGCGGTAAAAGCCAGTGGAGCGCACGAGCACCTCAAGCTTGTGTATGTCGGCGTTCGCATAGTCGCGCGCGGTTTTGTAGCGCGCGAAAAGCGCAGGTGTCACCATGTTCACGCGCGCGTCAGTGCACTGCGCGGAAAGAATGGTGGCGACAAGGAGCTGAAGAGGAGACTGGTGAGCGAGGGAGCATTTGGCATGAGGGTAGGCGCGCTTGAGGAGCGAGACGATTTTGCGAGCGCGCACTTTCCTTTCAGGGAGGCTTTCCATGCCCCCGCTTTCATCCTGAAGGCTTTTTAACCGTTCAATCCACAATTGTGCGCCACGGGCCCGTGGCGCAGCCTGGATAGCGCGGCAGACTTCTAATCTGAAGGTCGTGAGTTCAAATCTCACCGGGCCCGCTCATTTTCATTCGCGTGCCGGTGTTTTGCGCTTCGGCGCAAAATCGCACCGGCGCCCCGTGGCGCCGATGCTCTCACCGGGCCCGTTTCTTTTTTTCTTTAATCAGACTTGGCGCGCTGTTTTTGCCTGCTGTGCGCCATCGCTTGCCTGCTTGACCAAGCCGCTGATGATGCTTTGGGCAAATGAAGTGTTGTTGTACGAAAATGAGGCATTGTACCTGTTTGCGTTGGCCTGAAGGCTGAGAAGCGCCGAGTGAACGTCAAACTCGGTGGGCTTGCCGTCCTTTTTCGGGCAGAGGTTCCTACCAATCAGCTCGATAAGCTGCTTTCCCTCCGTCGAGTTGGGAGCAGTTGTCCGTAGTTTGTTCTCCAGGAAAGCAAGCGCTGCCTTGACCTCGCCGGGGTTTTTTGGCTGGAGGAACTCTAAGTTCTTTACTGCAAGTATCGCCTTCTCAACACCTGGGTCACCTGGCGACGCAAAGCCCATATTTGCCATGCCTGTATTATGCCTGCTTCCCCTTTTATTGCTTGCGCCGCAGGCGTGCCGCGCAATATTATATTAGTACTCCCCATAGATAGGCTTATGTTCCTGAAGCTGAAGAAGAAAATTGCCGAGGCGGTCGCTGCCGCGGCGGGCGTGCCGGTTGGGGAGGCAGAGGCGTCTGTCGAGCTTCCGAAAGGGCAGTTTGGCGATGTTGCCACTTCCATTTGCTTTTCGCTTGCCAAGCAGCAGAAGAAGAACCCTGTTCAGCTGGCAAATGAGATTTGCGCAAAGCTGAAGCTGCCGTCCTGGGTGGCTGAGGCGAAAACGACCGGCCCTTACATCAATTTCTTCCTGTCTGACAAGTTTTTTGCCGAGCTTGCAAAGTCGGTTGCTGCCGAGGAAGGCGAGTATGGCAGGGGCAAGGCAAAAAAAGCCAAGACGATTATTGAATTCCCCTCAGTGAACCCGAACAAGCCATGGCACATTGGCCACCTGAGAAATGCTTTGCTTGGCGACTCTGTTGCGCGCGTGCTCTCATTTTCAGGAGAGAACGTGGAAAGGGCGGATTACGTTGATGACCTGGGGCTACAGGTGGCGCAGTCTTTCTGGGGGTATTTGCACCTTGGCAAAAAACCAACTGGCAAGCTGGACTTGTGGCTGGGAGGACAATATGTCGAGGTTTCCAAGAAGTTCGAGGAAGATGAAAAAGTGCAGCAGGAAGTGCGCAAGCTTGTAAAGGAGATGGAAGAGGGGAAAGGCAAGAATGCACAGGATGCGCGCGAGCTTGTGGAAAAGTGCGTGGCTGCGCAGTATGAAACCGCATTCAAGTTTTCCATTTACCATGATGTGATGATATTTGAGTCCGACATTGTGAAGACGATTTTTGATGAGGGAATGGCAAGGCTCAAGGAAAATCCGGCGGTTGTGAAGGAAACTGAGGGCAAAAACGCAGGCTGCCTTGTTGCCAAGATGACCTCGCCTGAGTTTGCCAACATGGAGTCGCCTGACAAGATATTGGTGAGAAGCGACGGGACCGCCACCTACACTGGCAAGGACGTGATATTCCAGCTGTGGAAGTTCGGGCTGCTGAAAGAGGGCTTCAAGTACTCTGCATTCCAAAAACAGCCCAATGGCAGGGAATGCTTCAGGACTGATGCAAAAGGAAAGGTAATGGAATTTGGAAAGGCGAGCAGAGTGGTGAACGTGATTGGCATGGAGCAGGCTTATCCGCAGAAAGTGATACGCGAGATTCTTTTGTCAATGGGCCACAAGAAAGAGGCTGAAAACTCCGTGCATCTTTCTTACGAGCATGTATGGCTGGAAGACTCGATGGACAGCTCGGCTGGACAGACCGCCGACGCAACAGCGGCGGCGAGGAAGTTTTCCGGAAGGCAGGGGACTTGGATAGGCTATACCACTGACGAGCTTTACGATGAGGGCGTGAAAAGGGCTGAGGCTAAGATAAAACCTGATGTTGCTGGCGAGGAGCGCGCAAAAATCGCAACGGCCATTGCCTCTGCGGCAATACGATTCACAATCATACGCACCACCCCTGAGAAGAGGATTACTTTCAGGTGGGACGACGCACTCTCGCTTGAGGGAGATTCCGCGCCATATGCGATTTATGCGCATGCGCGCGCGCACAAGATATTCGACAAGGGCGGCAAGGGAAAAGGCAGTGGCAAGCTGGAAGCAGCTGAAAAGGAGCTTATGAAGAAAGTGATGGTGCTTGACGCAGTGGTTGCCGAGTCTGCGCGGCAGATGAGGCCGCACATTGTCGCAGAGTATTGCCTGGAGCTATCAACGCTGTACAACAAGTTCTACAATGCATGCCCCATACTTTCTTGCGAGGATGAAAAAGTGAAGGAGAGCAGGCTCGCAAGCAATTACGCTGCAAAGGTGGCAATATCAAACGCGCTTGGCGCAATAGGCATAGAGGCGCTTGAGAGGATGTAGATGGCTTCGCTTGAAAAGAGAGTTGCTGAGATAGAGCAGCGGAACGCGCGCGTGGAGGCAGACAAGGCTTGGGAGACAAGCCTCGCGCGAAGGGCGGCGCTTGTCCTTTTCACCTATCTGGCAGTGGGCGCATATCTTGCTGCAATTGGCGTGCCTGACCCGTGGCTGAATGCAATAGTGCCCGCGGTCGCATTCATGCTGTCCACGCTCACGCTTCCCTATTTGAAGGAGATTTGGCTTGCGCGCCGCTGAACGCTTTACAACTTTTTCCCGAGCGAGAGCATTATCCAGGTGGCAAATACGAACGACGATGTCAGGACTGATATGCCGGTCGCCTGGATGGCAAACACGAGCAGCGTGGAAAGCGCGATTGACGCTATTGCAAGCGCGAACGCGTGCTTTTTGGCGCCTGCAAATGCAATTCCGCAAAGCACGCCGTTGTAGCCATAGATGCCTATTGTGATTAGCCCAAGCGGGAAGGAGAGCGCAAGCGCAACTATCATGCCGACGAGAGAGCCAAGCAGTGCAAAAAGCGCGTTGGTGCGCGAGTTTACTGTTATTGCCGCGAGGAACAGGATGCCTGTGAGTATGTTTGCCTGGAACATTACCTGGGAGAAGCCCATGGAAAGCGCGGAGGGGATGTCAAGCGAAAGGGGAAGCGGCGATGATGGCTGTGCGGGCACAATGCCAGAAAGGGAGACAAATGCCATCACTATCCATGTCGAGAGGATGAAAGGGAAGGTGTAGGGAGACATTTTCCTTTTGTGCATGAAGTTCATTATCACAGTGGAGAGCGCTGAGCCTGCGATGATGAGAATGGCAAGCACCACGCTTGGCTGGTAGAAAAAGAGCAGCCCCACTCCGACAAGCGCGGCATTGAAGCCATATAGCCCGTGTGAAATGTCATTTTTATCGTACTTGAGAAGATACGCAGACGCAGTGCCTGACACCACGCCCAAAAGCGCGGCAAAGAACATTTCCCATGAGTTCACTAAAATACCGAGAAGGAAAAGAAGCCCGGTAAGTGCATTGTCCTGCAGCATGATTTGCCCCATGCCGCGCAGGAGAGTGTCCACTGTTTGCCTGATGCTCATGTTGTGCCTCCAAGTATCTCCTCTATCTCATCGCAGCTGTCCACGAAATGAAGGAGAGCAATGTCGCCTTTGCCGTGCAGGAGGAAGTCCTTGCGCAGGGGGTTGTCCTCAAGCCACTTGAAAAGCCCCTGCCAGTATGCGCGGTTCACGCATATTATAGGAACGGTGTCCACAATGCCAGTCTGCATGAGCACTGCGTACTCGAAAAGCTCGTTGAGCGTGCCAAAGCCTCCCGGGTAGAATATGAGCGCCTCGCTCTTTATGGACATTATGAAGCGGCGCACGAAAAGGAAGTGAAAGTCCATTTCGTGCGTGAATATTTTGTCGGTTACCTTTTCCCCTTCGAGAAGTTCTGCCTTGAGTCCGAATGAGGGCGCGCCAGCCTCGGTTGCACCGGTGTTTGCCGCGTGCATTATGCCAGGCCCGCCGCCAGTCAGGATTGCATAACCTGACTTGCCCAGCCTGAAAGCAGCCTCCTTGCAGTGCTTGTAGTATTCGCTTTCTTTATGCACGCGGTGCGAGCCGAAAAAGGAGACAATGCGCCTGTCAGTCTTGCCAAGCAGCGCCAGCCCGTCGTTTATCTCGTCCTTTACCTTGTCCACGGTCCAGCCTGCGCGCTCAAAGTATTGCCTGTTCTTGTGCAATCTGCTCATGCTCACACCGCAACCACTTTGCCGCGCTCAGCAATAAGAAGCTTTCTCCCGTTGGGGTAGACTGCGTGGATGGTCGCGGTGATGGGCGTGTCGCGCGTGTAGACTATGTCGCGGTGTAGCGATGCTTCCACTTTGCCTGCGTGAGAAGAGGGCGAGCCGAAGTGGTCTGAGCGGCCGTATGCTATGTGAGGGCCTGCTTTTTCAGCCTCGAGAATGGGAACGCCAACTCCGCAGCGCGCGGCGTCGTTCATGCCGAGCCCTATCTCTGCGATGTTTGCGTTGCGCTCGTCTTGCGCAATGTGCTCGATGATTCGCTCGGCCTCTGCGCAGTCGCCCTGCACGCGCGCTATCCTGTTGTTCTCCACGTGGAGGAATGCGACGCGCGCATCAGAGTAGGAGTAGACGGGCCATATTCCTTTTGTCTGCGATGCGCCGTAGATTGAGCGCCCTTCGGGAGTGGCTGCCTCGTAAAGCGGCGTGAAAAGCTCGCCTGATGGGAAGTTGATGAAGTCGCCTGCTGCCCTGCATATGCCTGCGTCAAGCAGCCAGTTGGAGGCGCGCGTGTCCAGGTACAGTTTTGTGCCGCGAGGCACATTTGCACCGTCAAATGCCACCTCAAAGCCTGCGGCGCCCTCCACCACTGCAAGGAGGCGGCTGCCCCGCTCTGCAATGCGGGCGTAATCCACTGCCATTGCAGGCTCCATTTCCGCGCTTATGCCAGGCATGGAGACGATGCGCAGCTTGCGCGAGCGCGAAGCTATGTTCTTCAGGGGCGCAGAGGCGGAAAATTCAGTCATTGCCAATACTATGTCGCAGCTTGAGATGAATTCCGCCAGGTCATTCACCCGTCCGCCGTCGTGCGTGGCCGCTGATGATGGAAGCTCTGCGTTTGGCATGCCTGTTTCAGGGTACTTTACTATTGGCAGGAGGCGAAAATCGAGCTTTTGCGAGAGAAGGTATGCGGCTTTGTACCAGCGCGAGATGAGGTCTGCGCGCGCAAGCCTTGCTGTCGAGGGCCTGCCCGAATAATCAGTGAGGAAAAGAAGGCGCTCGCCCTTGCGGGGAGAAAGCATGTGCTGAAGAAGCTTCACCAGCTGCTCTGTGGACATTGGCTGCTGTTCCATGGGGCTTAGTGGGAAGGCAAAAAATTTAACGGTTGGGGCAGGCTATTGGGTAATAAATCTTGTGCGCGACTTTTTGCTGTTTCTACGAGATAGCGTGCGAGATGGCACGATGTGCAGGGAAAAGGTGTGATAATGGCTGCGAAAAAGAACGGGGAGCTGATGAGGCTCGACAAGCTATGCAAGATCTACCTTATGGGCGAGGAGAAACTCTATGCGCTTCGCGACGTGAACCTTGTGATAAAGCGCGGGGAGTTCATGAGCATACTTGGCCCCTCTGGCAGCGGCAAGTCCACTTTGCTTCACATACTTGGGTTGCTTGACAAGCCGACGGCCGGCGAAATTTACCTTGACGGGGTGGAGGCGCACGGCCTTACCGAGTCGAAAAGGGCGCTTTTGCGCGGCAGGAAGATAGGCTTCATATTCCAGATGTTCAACCTCATTCCAAGCCTCACCGTGCTTGAGAACGTGATGCTCCCCGCGGTGATTTACGAACGCGACAAGGAGGAGGCGAGGAAGAGGGCGGTTTTGATACTGAAGACCATTGGCATGGATGACAGGATGGCGCACTACCCAAACCAGCTCTCAGGGGGGCAGAGGCAGCGCGCGGCGATTGCGCGCGCGCTCATCAACGACCCGGAGATAATACTTGCGGACGAGCCGACAGGCAACCTTGACACCAAGACAGGCAAGGAGGTGCTCAAGATGTTCCACGACCTTCACAAGCAGGGGAAGACGATAATCATAGTCACTCATGACGCAGACGTTGCGAAAATCACCCAAAGGACGATTAGAGTGGTGGACGGGAAGATAGAGAAGAGGTAGTTGTGCTAAACGAGGTGCATTGAATGAAAACTGGTATGACGAAAAAAATAATGTTTGCCGCATTCGCGCTTGTGCTTATGGCCGGCATGCTTTTCCCCACGCTTTCAGTGGGGCAGCCGACAGTCACGCCTTCAAGCGTGAGGCCTGGCGAGACCGGCGTGATAACAGTACAGATAACGAATGCGCTCTCATCCACCTCCACGACCACCACTTCGAGCGCTTCGGTTTCCACCTCAAGCACATCCGCGCTTGAGAACGTGCAGGTCTATTTTGCGGCTGCAGAGGGCATTGCGCTCACTGCCAAGAGCCCCATACTTGTGGGCACAATTGCAAGCGGCGCGTCCATTCCTGTTGCAATCCCGTTCAAGGTGCTGCCCACCGCTGTGGGGGGCACATCAGGAATCCCGCTTTATGTTTCCGAGAAGGATTCGTCAGCACTCAAAACAGTGGTTGCGGTGATAACGATTTCCAACCCCGCAATACTCACTGTTTCATCAGACCACCAGACCGTGCTTTCAACTGAGACCATAAACCTGACGATAAAGAACAACGGCGGCGAGGCGCGCAAGCTGGCAATAAAGATGGAGGACGGCAGCGGGTTCGCATTTGTGGGAAGCACGCAGGTTTACATTGGCGACCTTTCGGACTCGGTCACTATAGCTGCCCAGATTGACTCGAGAAAGGCAACTGAAGGCGTGAGCGCAATACCGTTCGTCCTCACTTACTATGAGGAGGACGGCACCAGCGTGTCCGAGACCAAGAGCCTTGCGGTGACTGTGAAGAAGGAAAAGGCGGATGTCGTGTTTTCGCAGCTTGAGCCGATTGTGACTGCGCAGGACAATGTTCTCACCATGAAAGTCACGAACACAGGCAGGCTGCTTGAGGGCTTTGAGGTGTACCTCGAGGATGACAACATACAGGCGAGGGAGAGCAAGCAGGTGAAGCTTGGCGACCTTGCAAATGGAGGCGCAAAGGAATTCTCCATAAGCGTGTTCGCAGGCGCACAGCCCGGCGTGAGGAACACCGAGTTCCTGCTCAAGTGGAGCGAGGATGATGTGGAAAAGGAGGAGACCGTCAATGTCCCGATCGTTGTCAACTCTGACGCTGACACCGCGATATACATTGACGCAAAGCCAACGCCCATAATCCCGGGCGGCGACTACACGCTGTCCGTGCTGGTTTCCAACGTGGGCTCCTACAAGATACAGAACGTGGAGGTATCGCTTCCTGAGAATGAATTGTTCCAGGTGTTCAATGCGCAAAAGTCCCAGTACATAGGCGGGCTTGAGGCTGACGACTTCTCCACAGTGCAGTACAAGGTGAGGATGGACAACGTGCAGCCAGGCGCCTACCCGATAAACGTGATTGTCAGGTACAAGGACCAGTCAGGCGTGTGGGTGGACAAGAACGAGTCCATTGCGATAAACGTGCTCTCTGCCGCTGACGCCGCCCCGAAGAACGGCAATGGCAACGACACGCTGCTCCTCGCGGGAGTGGTGGTTGTCGCAGGCGCCGGCTACTGGTATTTCCGCATGAGAAAGCCAAAGCATGGGGTTTCTCAGAAGTAGAGCGAAGCTCTGCTATAGATGAGAAAGCCCAAGCACGCTGCAAAGTAAATGGGGCAGCGCAGAGAGCGCCGGAAGCGGCGCGGTTTTTCTCAGAAGCCAAGCCAGCGGCTCGGCCAAGATAGGTGACGGCATGAGGCTACCAGACATTGCGGCGTATTCTTTCAACAGCCTCAGGAAGAGGGAGATACGCGCCTGGCTCACGATAATTGGCATTGTGATCGGCATTGCTGCCGTGGTGTCTCTCCTTACGATTGGCGGCGCTTTCAACAAGGAGGTGAACTCGCAGCTTGACAAGCTCGGGTCAAACATTATTTTCGTTGCGCCGATTTCCGCGGGCTCCTCCCCGCTCGGCTCAAGCTTCCAGCCGTCCTCAGGCAAGCTTTACCAAAAGGACGTGGAGAGGCTCAAGAAAATCCCGGAAATACTTGACATTGCAAGGCTGCTGCGCGGAAGCGCGTCAGTGCAGTTCCGCGACAAGGAAATAACCATGCAGCTGCAGGGCGTGGAGCCAGGCGTGTTTGAGGTCATCACTTCCTTTGATATAGAGAACGGCAGGTTCCTGCTTGACACCGACAGGCGCGTGGCGGTGATTGGCAGCAAGATAGCCAATGACACGTTCGGCGCTGAGAACAAGGTGAACGTGAACAACTACCTTATCATAAACAGGCTGAAGTACCGCGTGGTTGGCGTGCTTAATGAGTCTGGCGGCGGCATCACGCCTGCCGGCAGCCTGGACTCCATGGTACTCATACCATTCGAGGACGCGCGGGAGATTTTCAGCGAAAAGCTTGCAAAGGACGAAATCCATGCGCTTGCCATGCGAATAGCTGATGGCTCGGACATGCAATCCGTTGTGGACAAGATAAAACTCGAGATGGACGCATCGCACCGCGTGAAGGAGGACGAGCGGGATTACACCGTGCAAAGCCCTGAGACGCTGCGCGAGCGCATAGGCACTGTGCTTGGCCTGGTTACCGCCTTCCTTGGCGTGGTGGCGTCCATTTCACTCATCGTTGGCGCGCTTTCCATTGCCTCGAGCATGTTCACAAGCGTTGCGGAGCGCACGCATGAGATAGGCGTGCTGCGTGCAGTGGGCGCGAATGCGGATGCCATAATGAAGATATTCCTGTTCGAGGCTGCGGCTGTTGGCGGCATTGGCGGGCTGATGGGTGCACTTCTGGGAGTGGGAGTGGTGCTTTTGGCAGGCCAGTTTGGCGTGCCATCCGAGCTTGACTTCCCGATTGCGGCTTTCGGGGTGGCTTTTGCCACCATCATAGGCATACTGTCCGGCTATTTCCCGGCAAAGCAGGCATCTGACATTTCGCCCGTTGAGGCATTGAGGTACGAGTGACATGGAGCTTAAAGACATTGCAACATATTCGCTTCACAACCTCCGCTACAAGAAGATGCGCTCATGGCTCACCATACTTGGCATTGTAATCGGCATTGCGGCAGTGGTCTCGCTCATCACGCTTGGCGAGAGCTTGAATGCAACGGTGCAGGAGCAGTTTTCCGAGTTTGGCTATGATACGATATATATCATGCCCATTGCCGAGTCTGACCTGACCAGCTCCTTTAGCGGCATGCCGCCGTCCGTGGGCAAGCTCTACGAGAACGATGTGCAGAGGCTGAAAAGAATCCCTGAGATTGGGACCATTGGAAGGCTTATCGAGGAGCGCGGGAGCGTTTCTTTCAAGGACAAGGACATAACCTCGGTGATTGATGCCATTGAGCCTGGAATATATGAGGACATGACCGCAATTGAGATTGCTGAAGGCAGGTTCATTGAGGAAGGGGACAGGAAAGTGGTGGTGATAGGGCAGAAGATTTCAGAGGAGTCATTTGGCGTCAAGAACCGCGTGAATGTGAACAGCTACCTTTACATAAACAACGAGAAGTTCCGCGTGATTGGCATCCTGTCAAGCGCAGGCGGCGGGCTTGCAGCCCAGGGAATGGACATTGCGATACTCATACCCTTCAAGGACGGGCAGGAGATATTCAAAAGCTCGCTTGCGAAAAACGAGGTTGGCTGGATTTCGATAAAGGTTCGCGAGGGCGCGGACATAGACGATGTGGAGGCTAGGATACGCTTTGAGATGGACTCCTCGCACAAGATAACCGACCCTGACAAGAGGGATTATGGCGTGCTTTCCTCGAAAACCATGCAGGAGACTGTGGGGGGCATACTGTCCCTTGTCACGCTTTTCCTGGGCGCTGTTGCCTCCATTTCCCTCATTGTGGGTGGATTGTCAATTGCGAACAACATGCTCACGAACGTGATACAGCGCACGCATGAAATCGGCGTGCTAAAAGCTGTTGGCGCGAATGATGACACCATAATGAGGATATTCCTTTTCGAGTCTGCGGCTGTTGGCGGCATTGGAGGGGTCGTAGGCACGCTTGTGGGGCTTTTCGCAGCCTACCTTGTGAGCTTTGCCGGCATTCCCTTTGCCTTCCAGCCCCTTGTCGCCTTTCTGGGAGTGGCGTTTGCCATGCTGATTGGCCTTGTGTCAGGCTATTTGCCTGCCAAGCGCGCGGCATCGCTCAATCCCGTGGATGCGCTGCGGTATGAATAGGTTTTTAACCAATTCTTCCAAATCCAGTCTCACACGTGCAGGCCCGACTGTTCGGCGCACCGAACACTGGGCCGCAATTTGCACAGCAAATTGCAGGGGTAGCCAAGCTTGGTCAAAGGCGCAGGATTCAGAATCCTGTCGGTTAGCCGTTCGCGGGTTCAAATCCCTCCCCCTGCATCGCTTAGCTCGCAGTGGGAGTTTTGCGCTGAGGCGCAAAATCTGTCGCAGCCGCCCCGGCGGCTGCTCCATCCCTCCCCCTGCATCTTGTATCATGCACTAGTCCCACCGCTGCATGTCACAGCCCCTCGCCTGTCCTCCGTCAATGCTCTAACTCTCCCTCGTTGCGTGTCTCGCGTGAACTACCACGGGCTTCAGCCCGTGGCGTCAGGTTGTTAGAAAAAACTGCCCAGGCTTGACTGCCTTCCTGCTTGTTTGGCAAACTCCATCTCGAAATCTTCATGCTTCCAGTGCTTGCCCTGCTGCCTTTCAATGTAGAACTTGACAGAGTCGGCAGTGACTCTGCCGACTGATTCATAGAAGTAGCCCTCAGACCAGAAGTGCTTGCCCCAGACATATTCTGAAACGACAGGCCATAGCTGCTGCCTGATTATCCTTGACGTGTACCCCTTGAAGAACTGGGCAAGCTGTGAAACTGAATATTTGCGGCAGTTCCCGACAAAGATGTGGCAGTGGTCGGGACCAAACTCTGCTGCAAGCAGGGCAACGCCAAGCTCAGCGGCTTTCTGATAGAAGAGCTGCCTGCAAAGCATCCTCACGGATGATGGCAGAAACACCCGTCCACGGAAATTCGGCGTAAATTGAAGATGGTAGTTGCTCTCGCCAACACAGTGCCTGTGGCGTAACAGCACGCCACACTTAACATTTTCAACCTTTGCTGCGCTACCCATACGCTCAACTCCAGCGGTGGTGACAACACATAGGCGGCGCGAAGCGCCGCCGCACCGCTAGAGACTATTTTTCAGGGAAAATATAGAAGGAGAATGGGATATTCGAGCGCTGTATCCACCCGCTAAAGCGGGTAGGGGTTAGCGCGCGTCAATATCCTAAAAAAAAGAAAAAAGGCAAAGCTGGGGATGGATGATAAAACATCCAACGGTTCCGCGCGCGAAATCAGACTTTCTTTACGCCTTTTGCGCGGAGCCCGCGGTCGCTCTGCTCGACCTCGTACTCGACTTCCGCTCCTACTGCAAGCGGCTCGCCGCCCTCAATCGCAGTGGTGTGCACGTACACATCCTTGCCGTCGTCGCCGGTAATGAAACCAAAACCGCGCTCGGCATTGAACATCTTCACTTTTCCTTTCATTAGATCACCATCTTTCAGTATGCTTTTGGGGGAATAGCTTATAATAATTGAGCCTGCAGCGGCGCCGCCAACAAGCGGCGGCTGTTCGGGCAGCCGCCTGGTGCGTGAGCGCCAGGCTCGAGCCGCGGCGCGCCGCTGCATAGGAATTCTACAGAGCCGCCTGCCGCCATGCGCGCAAGCAAACCTAATTAAATGTTAGATGGGGATTCCGCATGGTTGATATGGCGGTTTCAGAATGCCCGGAGTGCACATTCCACATCCAGCTTGAGGAGGGCCTCGAGGTGGGGCATGTGATGAAATGCCCTGACTGCGGCGCGCTTATCAAGCTCGTGCAGGAAATGCCGCCGGTTTTCAAGCTGGCAGGCAAAGAGGAGTGAGCAAATGGCGCGCGCAATGGCTTTTCTTGCAGCTTCCCTGCTTTTGCTGTCAGTGCCCTTCTGCGATTGGAGCCAGGCGCTTGACATAAGCGTGGAGAGCTCAAATGGCATGCCGGTGTCAGGCGCAGACGTTAAAATCACCTACCAGAAGGCAAACGGCGTAACCAGCGACGACGGGCTTGTGAAGGAGAAGACAGGCGAGGATGGCCATTACAGGATTACCTTGGCAAACACCGTCCCCGCTGGCGAGCTTGAGAACAGGCACATTGAAGTGGATGCAGGCTTTGGCAGCTGGCAGGGCAAGCAGCAGTCTTTTGAGGCAGATAGCGGCACGCTGGAAGTCTTGTTTGTGGCATCGATGGCGTTTGAGCAAATCAAGGTGATAGCCCTCCAATCAGATGGAAAAGCGGCGGCAGGCGCGTCTGTCTACGTGAGCGGGCTTGACATCAAAAAGACCGCGGATTCCTCGGGCGCCGCTTTTTTTTACCTGCCTGAGGATGAAGAGGTTTCGGGGTTTGTCTCTTATGGAAGCCAGGGGGAGTATTTTACGTCTGAAAGGGCCACTGCCGGCGATGGCGGAGGCAGGGAAATCCTGGTGAGGCTGCCAAAAAGCGGCGGGCAGGAAGCATATGAGGGCAGCGCCACGCTTTCCGTGACTTTTGTGGGACTGGGCAATGAGCCGCTTGCAGGGGAAAGGGTGGTTTTCTACTACGACGGCGCCGAGACCCCGATATACGCTGATGCGCGCGGCACAGCGTCCCTGGACTTTAGGGGAAGCGGGGAAGCGTTTGCGACTGTGAAGAAGAACGGCTATGACTATCTGTTCTCATACAACGTCACCTCCGGCCAGGGGATGGAAGAGACGGCCGCCCTCTATCCGCTTCTCAAGATAGATTATCTGGAATCTTCCCAGGAGGGGGAGGGCTGCTACAAGGTATTGGCAAAGGTGTCCGATCCCCGCATCAACAGGCCAATCTCAGTGAAGATAATGCAGGTGCGCGAAGGCCCGCAGACAACGGAACTTCCGGTTGAGATTGACGAGAACGGCTTTTATTCCACTAGGATTTGCGCAAGCCCGGACACGCTGGTCAAGGCAGTTGCCTCAAATACATACGAAACTTCGGAGAGGACTATTTCGCTTTCTTACGCTGCCCCGTTGCCAAGCCCTGAGCCCGTGGTTCCGCCTGGCGGGGCAGACTCAACGATGCCGCAGCCAATCCGCCCCACGTCGCCAACTGAAGGGCTGGAAGTGATAGTTGTATTGATAGTGCTTCTGGCGGTTGTGTTTGGCGCTGCAATGCTTATGCTTGGCAAGAAAGACCCGCAAGCCGCAGGAGGCATGATGAAGTACTTCACGCACGGTTGGGGCATGATGCTTGGCAGCACTGTTCGCCCTATTGTTGAGTATTTGCGCTCGCTCGTCAAGAAAAAGGAGCCGCCCGCAGGCGGGCCGATGTTCCCTCGGTCCTAGCAGCTATTTCAGCCTTATTGTGTCCAGGTTCATTGGCGCGCGCGAGTCGACGTGGAACATCTTTGTTATTGAGCGCGCGAGGTCCTCGCACTTTGACTCGTCCCCGTGCAATGTGAACACGCGCTCGGGCTTTGGGCGCATGTTCTTGAGAAGCGACATTATCTGCTGCCTGTCCGAGTGGCCGGAGTAGCCCTCCACTGTCTCGATTTGCATGTTTATCTTGAGGGATGCTGCGCGGCCGTCGTCGCCCACCGTGGGCACTTCCTTCATGCCGCGCTGTATTTTGCGGCCAAGCGACAAGGCTGACTGGTAACCCACGAAGAACATTGCATTTTTCGGGTTGTCCGCAAGCAGCCGCAGGTATTCCACCGACGGGCCGCCTGACAGCATTCCTGAGGGCGCGATGATGATTGCCGGGTCGCCTTCCGCAACCTCCTCCCTTGGTTTTTTCACAGGCTCGAAAATGCTCGACTCGAAAGGCGAGTCGTTGGAGAGTATGCGCCGCTGTATGTTGTGGCGCAGGTATTCAGGGTAGGCAGTGTGTATTGCTGATGCCTCGAGAATCATGCCATCTATGTAGACGGGATAGTTGAAGTCCTTGTTCCTTGACGCGTATTCCTCAAACACGAGCATTATCTCCTGCGAGCGGCCCACTGAGAATGTGGGGATGAGCACCTTGCCGCCCCGCTGGCAGACGGACATTGCAGTGTCCACGAGCTTCTTGTCGGACTCAAACCTATTTGGCTGGATGTCGTTCCTGCCCCCGTATGTGCTGTCTATGAAAAGCGTCTCCACGCGCGGGAAAGCCGAGTTTGCCTGGTCGAACAACCGGGTGAAGCCGTACTTTATGTCTCCTGTGAAAACCAGGTTGTGCAGTCCTTCGCCCACATGCAGGTGCACCATGGAGCTTCCAAGGATGTGCCCTGCGTTGTAGAATGTGAGCTTGACTTCTGGCGTGATGTCTATCACTTCGTTGTAGCCAACAGTCACCATGTGCGCAAGCTCCTTTTGTATGTCCTTGATGCCATATGGTGGCGCGTACTGGGAGTTCTTGCTTGCTATTGAGACAAAGTCCATCTGCAATAACATTGCCAGGTCGCGCGTTGGCGGCGTGCAGTACACCGGCCCATCGTATCCGTATGCGAAAAGGTAGGGTATGAAGCCACAGTGGTCCATGTGCGCGTGCGTGAGCACCACTGCGTCAATCTGGTCAAGCTCAAGGTTCATGGCGTTCAGGTATGGGTATGCCTTTGAAGGCTCGAAAGTTTCGGGGTTTATCCCGCAGTCCACCAAAACGTTGCTGTTGGGAGTCTGTATGAGCGCGGAGCTTCGGCCGACCTCGTAAAAGCCGCCAAGCGCAGTCACCTTCACCCAGTCGCTCTTGGTTGTCAGCGGGGAGCATATCTTCTTGCCAAGCAACTGCAGGAACTTTTTGCGGCTTGAGGCGTCCTTGAGCATGGTGGAGCGCACTCCTTTTATCGTTGAGGAGGGCATGGTGGGCGTGCGGAGCACCACAGGCGCCCAGCGCGTCTTTTGTATTATTGCCCTGAGGGTGACGCCGCCCTTGCCAATCACGAGGCCTGGCTTGAGCGCCTCGATGTTCACTTCTGAAAAGTCAGGGTTGAAGCGTATGTTAGACACCCCTGCGTCTTCGGGGATTGCCGCCTTTATGATTGCAAGCGCCTCTTCGGCAGGCAAGAGCGCGGACGGGTCGCTTTTCACCAGTATGCGCTTCCTTATAGTGCCTGCGATCTTCCTGATGAGCTGGTCGTGTTCGTAGAAGGCGACTATGTCCTTTACGTAGACGACTATGTCAAGCCCTTCTGCCTCGACTTTCACAAGCCTGCATTCGCTTGGCACAAGCTCCTGTATTTTTTTCTCTATTTCCTTTAAGTCCAAGTAAGCCCCTCTTTTTGCTTCGCAAAAAGGGGTGCCTTTTTCGATGCGTCGAAAAAGAGCATCCCTCTGTTGATGCGTGAATCCGGCTTTGGCCGCCTTTGTTCATGAAAAATTTCAGCAGAAATTTTTCAGCAGTGCAATGAGCGTATGCGAATTGCACTGCAAAAATAAAATTACTGCAGGATTTTCTCTACCTCTGCCTTGTCGTAGCGCTTGAAGCCTGCCTTGGTTATTGTCACAAGGTCCACGCGCTCGCCCGTTGCTGCGTCGCGCTTCATTGCCGCCGCCACTGCCTTGCATGCGGCGCGCATGTTGTCCTTCACCGTGCCGCCTTCCTTGTAAAGCTCTTCCAGAAGCCCGTATGCAATCGGGGAGCCTGAGCCTGTGGAGACGTATTTCTCCTCAGAGAGGCCGCCAAGCGCGTCAAGGCTGTAAACCTCGGGCTTGTCCTCGGTGCCAGCTATCACGAGCTGCACGTAGAACGGGTAGAACTTGTAGTTGTGGAGCACATTGGAAAGCAGGCTTGCCGCGGCCTTTACAGATATGTTCTTGCCGTGCTTGAACTTGTAGAGGTTTGCCTCTGCCTGCATGAGGCGTATGAGCGCCTGGGCATCGCCCACGCCGCCCGCAATCGTCATTCCCAAATTGTCGTCAATCTGGTACACTTTCTGTATGTCCTTGTTCGCGATGAAATATCCCATTGTCGCGCGCTTGTCTGACGCAAGGACCACTCCGTCTGAGCAGGCAACACCCACCGTGGTGGTTCCGGTCTGGAGCTTCTTCAGCTCGTCCTTTGCTTCGCCAGTCGCCATATGAAACACCCCGTAAATTGCACATCATGCCAGAGCCGCCAGGAAAATATCCTCCACTCCTAAAGTTAGAATTGTCAGAGGTAGAAGAACTGGCGCATCTATAAGCGGGGAAAGGCTTATATACATATTGACGCCCCGCCCACGACGTTTGACGAGGCGGTGCGCCCGCCTCAGTCATAGTTGTTCATGCACTTTATGGTGACGGGCTTTGCGCCGATTTGCTGCTTGGTTATCTGCTGCCCCTCAATGTATTCTATATACTCAAAGCCGAAGTCATTCACCACCATTGTGCCGAAAGGCTGCGTGCGCGAGCAGTTCGAGCTAACACTACCCCTAGTTGTCGGCTCGTATTCCAGCGGAAAAAAGAACCTGTTGCCAATGCCTGGGTCCGGGATGCCAGGAAAATAGTTTGGGTAGCCGATTGCCTTCTCCTCGCCAGGCGCAAGATAGGCAACTGAGATGATGTTTACCGTCGGGAACCAGTCCCCGGTGTAAACAATGGTGGTGCTCCTGCCGTTCGCAAGAAGCTTGCTGAGCCTGATAGGATACACGCCATTATTCCTAATCCTCATGTAGAAGTGCGTGTAGCCGCTTCCGACTCCGTCATATGCATACCGCGCGGCCCACTCGGTTATTGCTATTGGCTGCGCGCTTGCCCAGTATGCCTTGCTCTGCGTCAGCTGCGCATCCGATGCCATTCCCGGGAAAAAGCCGAGCAAGGCAACGGACACGAGCGCGACGATTAGGACGACTGCTAACAATACAAGGTATTCCGTTGCGCCCTGCCCGGGCTGGGTGTGATAAGTTGGCTCGCAAGCCAACTGTGTCGCCCCTTGCCCGAACCGTGACATGGTGTGCAATTCGGAAAGCAACCTTTTAATTTCTCCCTGCGATTTTGGGGATATGGCAGAAGAAGAAGCGCCTCTTGAGGAAACGGAAGAAATACAAGAAGGGGAGCGCGAGGAAGAAAAGGAAGAGGAGAAGCACAAAATAGCCAGCAGGGGCATACCCTCAAAGGAATCGCTTTACCTCCCTGCGCACAACTCGGCCGAGCTTCGCTCTTTCCAGGACGGGAACGAGAACATCACCCGAAACTCGTGGAACCTGGAGGAAGTGGTGAACTTCGTCTTTCCCGCGCGCTACCAGCCAAAGTACCATGAAATCGCGCTTGCGTTCATGAGGCTTGCCATTGAGAGGGGCACGCTGTCCGGCGACGAGATTGGGAACTTTGTCTCGCAGAACGGCATTTCAAAGGCGACTTTCTACAACCGCGTTCTGCCGCGCTTAAGGCGCGTGGGCATGGTGAAGGTGGAAAGGCAGACCATCATCGCGCTTGAGAGCAAGAGGAAATTCCGCCCAATGACAATCACTCTTTCAAAGACTTTTGGCAATTACCTGATGAAGATAGGCGACTCGTGGCTTGCCATAGTGGATGACGCGAGGACGAAATCCAAGAGGATTTAGTTCGAAGACGAGCCGCAGGCTCGGCTAAGAGGACGAAATCCAAGAGGATTTAGTCCGATGCTGCGCGAGTGGAGCGAGCGCAACAAAGAGGTCAAAAAGAAATAGCTACTCGTTCTCCTTTACATCGTAGAAGACAACCTCTCCAGGGTGCACGCGTATGCCCTCGCCCTCCACGAACTCAAACGGGCAGAGCTTTTCTGAATGCTTGCAGCCGCGCATCTTGAGTATCTCAATCGCGCGGTACCTGCCGGACTGGTAGCGCGGGTGGTGCAGCAGTATCACGCCGTCCGACAAGTACTCCATGCCGGTCGTGATGCGCAGCTTTTCCGTGTTTATGCCCTCTGCGGACAGGAGCGTGGTGCACTTCCACTTGCGGAGAAGCTCGAAAAGCAGCAGCTCGGCCTCGCGCGCCTGGTAAAGCGACTCGAAAAGCATGGCGTATGATGTGAGGGAGTCTATTGCAAGGCGCTTGGCGCCGATCGAGGAAATCGTGTCCCAAATCAGGCCCCCTCCCTCATCCACCAGCTTTTTCACTTCGTGCGGCCTGTAGTTGATGGAGGAGAACAGCCCCTGCTTTTCAAGCTCGGCAAAGTCAAGCCCGTAGCGCTTCATGTGCTTGAGGATGGAGGTGCTTGGTTCCTCGAATGACAGGAGCACTGAGGGCTCGTCATATTTGGCAGCCCCGTTGTACAGGAACTGCGCAAGGAACGTGGTCTTGCCGCAGCCAGCATCACCCATCACAAGAGTGGTGCTTTCGCGCTCAAAGCCGCCGTTTATCAGCTCGTCAAGCCCGGTGATGCCGGAGGGTGTGTACTCGGGGCTTGTGCGCGCGGGCTTTGCCTTTGCGGTTGCAGGCTGTTTTGAAGGAGTGGATGCCATGAGGCGCATACTCCAAGAACTTTTATAAACATGCACAGCAACTATTCCACGACTGAAAAATTGAGTGGTTTCATGGCTCTGCCGGACATTTTCCCAACAGGCATCAAGAGCCTTGACAAAGTCCTGGGGGGCGGCATGCCTCCAGCAGGGAATGTGCTTCTTTACGGCGAGCCGCTCTGCGGCAAAAAGCCCCTTATGATGCAGTTTGTCTATGAGGGGCTGAAGATGAACATCCCGGGCATCTTCGTGCTCACAGACTTTGGTTTTGAGGACTGGCGCAGCATGATGGCGCAGTCAGGCTGGGATATTTCCGAATTTGAGGAGAACGGGCTCCTTCAGGTGATTGACTGCTACTCAAAGCAGTACGATCCAAAGCTTGAGGACGAGGGTATTGTGGCATACGTTGACGGCTCGTCCGACCTGTCCGCCATTTCCATGCAGCTTTCAGGCATCCAGGAGCAGATTGCCCAGATAGCGGACAACCACAGGCTTGGCTTCCATACAATCTCCTCCTTGCTTGAGACCAACCAGCCTGAAAGCGTTTTCCGCTTCATGCAGTTCATCACAGGCAAGTTCCGCAGGCTTGGCGCGACCGCGATGTATGTCGTTGAAAAGGGCATGCATGACGAGAAGCACGTGAAGATGATAGAGCATTTGATGGACGGCGTGATTGAGTTCAACGAGGACAAGTTGCATGTGAGGGGCATAATGGGCGCGTCTCCGTACTGGCACAACTACGAAGTGCGGCAGGACGGCATACGGGTAAAGGTCTGATTTTCAGCTTTGGTTTTTCCCATTTCTTCTTTTGGTTACCTGAAAATCCAGGGAAGAAGGTTGATGATGAATGCGACTGCCACTGTGCCCGCAATGAGCTTTGCCGCAAGCTCGCTTCGCACCCCGTTTTTCATCAGGTAGAAGCCGTCGAAAAGCGGCAGGGGCACCAGGTTGATTGCGCCCACTATGAAGTTGAGGGAGAATGCGAGCGCGATGAAGCGCAGCACGAATGCCATCCATCCAAAGCCGTCCGCATAGCGGAACACGCCGAATGTGCCTGTGCTTTCGGCAACTACTGTGCTGATGCCAAGCTTGCCGTTCCCGTCGGTGGTTAGGATAAATTCGCCCTTGCTGGTTGCCAGCAGGTAGCTTGTGTTTGCAGACAGGTTGGTGCCTGCCACGACGTAGATGGACTCGCCATCGATTGCTGTGATGATGGCGCCGTGAGGCAGCGGGCCCGACTCCACATACACGCCGTTCAGGCGCAGCGGCTCGGTAGCGGCCGAGAATGCAAAAAGCAATATGACAAGCGCGAGCGAGGTGAAGAAGTTCGCAGTGCTGCCTGCGGCAAACACCGCGCTTTGCGCCTCCTTTTTCCCCTTGAGCAGCTTTTTCTCGTCAATGTCCACGAATGCGCCAAATGGCAGGAAGCCGAAGAAAACAAGCCCTGCGGACTTGAGCGGGAAATTGTGCATGCGCGCGATTATGCCGTGCATGGACTCGTGCACTATGAGCACCACTGCAAGCGCGCCTATGCCCTCAAGCAGCGGAAGGTTTATCCCGGGGATGATTGGCGTGCCGCCAGGCGAAACAGATGAGAGCGGAAGCGTGCCGCCAATCAGCACGCCTGCGATTGCCGCGAGCACCACGATTGCATAGATGATGAGCCCCGCGGTTGTCATGAGTGAAATGCCGCCAAGCACGAGAAGGGCAAAGAAAATTTGCCTGGAGAATTCGAATTGAGATGTTGCTGCCTGGAGCCGCTCGCCTGCGCCGGCGAATTCGGCGCCGCCTGAAAGCATGGAGAAAAGCGCGGAAGTGGCAAGCGGCGCCACCACGAACGAGAAGAGCACCATGAGGAAGCTGCCAAGCCCGTAGGTGAATGCCACGCGCTTCCATGTGAGGCGGCGCTTGGGAAGGATGAAATGGGCAAACGAGCCGAATCCTATCACAGTGCCAAGCTCCACCAGCCCGTCCCAAAGCGAGGGGTGCCTTTTTGCCAATCCATCAAGGAAAGACAAGCCTGCCTTGCTGCGCAGCAGGAAAATGCCATACCAGCACTCAAGGCGGAAAGCCTTGGAAATCCCGTATCCGCATGCGCCGAGAAGCGCGATTGAGAGCAGGAATTTCATGAATGCGGAAAATGACGAGCCTAGCACGGCTGCGAAAAGGGAAACGCAGATTATGAGCATGAAAACTGCGAACGCTGCATCTAAGTGCGTGGCTTTTCCTTTATGGGATGGCGTGCCCTTCTTGTTTTTCATGCGCTAGTCACCACAGGAACATTATAAAAGGATTATCACATGAAATGACACTGGGGTGCGACCCATGGAATGCGAGATTTGCGGCGCAGAGGACGCAGGCTACATCATACTTGTGGAAGGGGCAAAGCTCACTGTGTGCTATGACTGCTCAGGGGCTGGAAAGCTCATCCGTGCACCCGCGCCTCCGCGCGACACCACTGCCCCTGCGAGGCAGGGAAGATTGGAGATGGAAGTGGTGGACGGCTACGGCTCAGTCATTGCCGAGGCAAGGAAGAAGATGGGGTTGCCGCTTGAGGTGCTTGCCGAGAAAATCAATGAAAAGCACTCTTTTCTTGAGAGGGTGGAGCACGAAAGGACATTGCCTGACGAGAAGCTCGCGCACAAGCTGGAGAAGGAATTGAACATCAAGCTGCTGCAGGAAGTTTCATCCGGAGTTGCAGTGAACGTGAAGGACCGCCAGGGCGCTGGGATGACGCTTGGCGACATACTTGAAATACAGAAGAGAAGGAAGAAGTAATTAGGGCACCACGAGCCGCACATACTCCATTTTCCCGCTTCCTTTTGCCGCCTTGAAAAGCGCGCGTATGCGAATGGCTTCCCCGTCAAGCACGAATATCTCAAGGCACTTGCCGCGCTTGAGGTTGGCGTGTATGTGTGTGGAGACCACATCCCCGAACTCATGCGCAAGGCAGGACGCGCTTTTCTCCGCCTTTTCCTCATGAACGAGTAGCAGTACCGCCTTTATTTCGCCCGCAAGCTTTTCCGCGCTTTTGTTTTCAGCGGCAAGCGAATGGATGCCTGCGCGAATGGCCTCGCTCCTGCCTGAGAAGGAAAGCGACTTGCAAAGGGAGTTAAGCTCGGAAAGGGTTTCTTGGTCGATTGATGCGCTGATTATTGGCATATTTTTCACCATTAATAATTTTGCGCGCGCAAGGCGCCTAATGTTAATAACATTTGGAAGAAATGTTAATAACCTTTTGCACAATAAGATGTTAGGTGGCGATGTGAAGCGCTTGATTTTGGCATTGCTTGTTTCATTTGCACTTTTGCTTTCAGGCTGCGCCTCGCAGACAGGGGCAGGCGCCGCGCCTACCGGAGAAGAGAAAATGGGGGTGGCGGTGACCCTGCTCCCGCAAAAGCAGATTGCCGAAAGGATTGGAGGAAACCATGTTGATGTCGTGGTGATGGTTCCGCCCGGGGCAAGCCCGCACAGCTATGAGCCCACGCCGCAGCAGATGGCAAAGGTTGCAGACTCAAAGATATACTTCATGGTGGGCTCGGGCGTGGAGTTTGAAATTGTCTGGATGGAAAAAGTGCTCCAGACCAACCCCCAGCTGGAGGTCGTGAACGGCTCGGAGAACATCAAGCTCATTGAAATGCGCGTGCATGAACATGGAGAAGAGGGCAAAACTTCCGGGCATGAGGAAGAGGATTATCACTATGAAGGGGCGATGGACCCCCATGTCTGGACGTCGGTGAGGAACACCGAGGCAATGGCCAGGAGCTTCTATGCAAAGCTCGTGGACACCGACCCGAAAAACGCAGAAGAGTATAAAAAGAATCTGGACGGATATCTTGCAGAGCTTCACTCACTTGACAGCGGTGCAAGCAGCACATTTGCAGGGGCAACAAACAGGAAGTTCATCGTTTTCCACCCTGCTTGGGGCTATTTTGCCGCTGACTACGGGCTTGAGCAGATTGCAATGGAGGACGCGGGCAAGGAACCCACACCACGGGCGCTTGCAACGTTGGTGGAAGCAGCTGGCGAGAACAGCATAAAGGTGGTTTTTGTCTCGCCACAATTCTCGGCGCAGAGCGCAAATTCGCTTGCGCAGGAAATAGGCGGCAAGGTGGTCGTAATAGACCCGCTTGCCGAGGACTACATCGGCAATACAAAAGCGGTGATTTCAGCGTTCAGCAGCACGCTTAAGTAAGAAAACCACGGGATGGATAACAGCATGGAAAACAAATGCGTCGTTTCAATGGAAGGCGTCTATGCCGGGTATGGGCAGGAAAACGCGGTGGAAGACGTGGACATTTGCGTCAGTGACCGGAAGCTTTTGGGCATAATAGGCCCCAATGGCGGCGGCAAGACCACCCTTTTGAAGGTAATACTAGGGCTTATTGAGCCCACAAAAGGAAAAGTGAGCGTTTTTGGCGAGGCGCCCAAAAAAAGCAGGGGGCTGATAGGCTATGTGCCCCAGCAGAACACATTTGACAGGAATTTTCCCATAAGCGCTTTTGAAACCGTGCTTACCGGAAGGCTGAAGCATGGGCGACTGTTTTTCTCCTATGGCAAAGAGGACAGGGATGCCGCACTCCAGGCGCTTGGCGAAGTGAAAATGCTTGGGCACAAGGACAGGCAGATAGGCGAGCTTTCCGGTGGGCAGCTCCAGAGGGTGCTTATAGCAAGGGCGCTTTGCACCAAGCCAAGGATGCTGCTTCTTGACGAGCCCACTTCAAGCGTCGACCCTGAAACGCAGGTGTTCTTCTACAGCCTGATTGGGAAACTGAAGAAAAAAATAAGCATAATACTTGTCACCCACGACGTGGGCGCAGTCTCCTCGCACGTGGACGAGCTGGCATGCATCAACAGGCGGCTCTTCCATCACGGGGGGATAGAAGAGGGGCTGAACAAGCTGGATGAGGCATACGGCTGCCCGGTCCGGCTGCTCACCCACCACAGACCCCACAAAAAGGCGGTTGCAAATGATTGAAATCCTCAAGTACCAGTTTGTGCAAAACGCGATATATTCCCTGTTGCTTGCAAGCCTGGCATGCGGCATAGTGGGAAGTTTCGTGGTGGTCAAAAGAATTTCATACATAGCCGGCGGCATTGCCCATATTTCCTTCGGCGGCATCGGACTGGGTTATTTCCTCGGGATGGACCCCATACTCGTGACAATACCTTTCAGCGCGGGATCCGCAGTTGGCATAGGGCTGCTCAACCGCTTCACGCGCCTGGGGGAGGACATTGCAATAGGCATCCTGTGGGCAATGGGCATGGCTGCGGGAGTATTGCTCATCTACCTGACCCCTGGCTATGCGCCTGACCTTTTCGGCTACCTGTTCGGCAATGTCCTTGCGGTTCCGCCATCAGACCTCTGGGTGATGTTCGCCCTTGATTTTGCGATAATCCTCTCGGTCGCCGCATTTTTCGAGTATTTCAAATCGGTTTCGTTTGACGAGACCTTTGCGAATGTGAGGGGGATAAACGCCACTGCGTTCTACCTGTTCCTTCTCGTGCTGGTCGCCTTGAGCGTAATACTGCTCATAAAAACGATAGGAGTGATACTTGTCATAGCCTACCTCACCATACCCGCGGCGATTGGCAGGCAGTTCACGCACAGCCTGACAAGGCTCATGGCGCTGTCCGCCGCAATCGGCGCGCTGTTCGGACTTGCTGGCTTTGCTGTTTCATACTTTTTCGATTTGCCCACCGGCGCGACCATAGTGATTGTAATGGGTGCGGGTTTTGTGGCAATCTCCGCCCTGCGCCGCTTTGCCATGCGGGTGGCAACGGCAAAAACAGACCAGGAGGCAGGCTGAGAAAAGGCTGGTTTTTTGGGCGCGGACCCTTATTGCGGAAGAAATTGCATGTGCATCCCGCTGGCGCCCCATGCGCGGCAAATCGCGCTTTGCGGCTTTGCGCTGTTTGATCAGACAGGGTAAAAAATGACTGGGCGGAAGTCTGTCGGCAAGACTTTCAATAACAGAAAAAGGCATGAGATACTTGAAATAGGTTTAAGGTCTGAAGGGTCAATATGAAAAAAATCAGTAAGATTGCATTGGCTTATTTGGTCGGGACTTCCCTGTTCTATGGCTTGTTGATAGTTGTCCAGAAAATGGGGCTGAATTCCGGTTTGGAACCGCTGTCATTCTCATTTTCAAGAAGCGCCATAATTGTTTTTATTTCTCTTGTTTTCTTTTCGTCACAATTGAAGAACCTGAAATTTATCAAAAAATATCAACTCATGGACTTGCTTATTCTCGGAATTGTATCAGCAGCATCCATTTTGATTTTATTCATTGGGCAGAATATTACAACAGCAGCGAACGCGGGATTTCTTATTAGGCTGACCCCATTGTTCGTATTGCCCCTGGCTTATTTGCTGCTAAAGGAAAAATTTTCCAAAAACTCAATATTTCTTATGCTTATAATGCTGGTTGGGGCGTTTTTGCTGACAACACAGGGTGCCCTGGCGATTCCCCAGTTGGGGGACCTGTTGATAATTCTTGTGGCGATGGTGATAGCGTTCCAGAATGTTTTTGCCAAGAAAATCATGCACAGGGTCTCGACTGACATGGTAATATTTTTCAGGATTTTCATAAGCGCTTTGCTGATAGTTGTGCTCATCCCTTTCCTTTTGGGCAGTCAGAGTACAAGTTCACTATTTGAAAGCCCACTTTATGTTCTTCTTGCCGCAATCCTTTATTTCCTATCAGTAATTTGCCAGTACAAGGCAATAAAGCTGGTCGGCCCGTTTGTTGCAACTACATTTTTCCTCTCAGGTTCATTGTTCTCAGCCTTATTCGCATATGTTTTGCTGGGTGAAGTCTTGTCTTTTGTACAATGGATAGGCGCAATTGGTATTTTGCTTGGGGGGTATTTGTTGATAAAAAAGACATGATAGAAACAGATGGTGGCTAAAAGCGGGTGGCAAAATGAAAACTATTGGCTTGCAGCAGGTTTTGCAAAAGGAGTTAGCTCTCTTATTTATCTCCGCTTGCGCGCATATGACCCATTGGCTGCGCACAGGAAGCTATAAATCAAGCCTGGGTGAGAAAATAATTCCCTAAGAGGGATTTTTGATGAAAATGAGCCTGGATTGCATTCCATGCCTTATGCGGCAGTCACTTGAGGCTGCCAGGATTGCAACAACGGACGGGAAATTGCAGGAACAGGCTTTGAGGAAGGTCGCGAAATTGATGCAAGGCATATCCTTCGAGTCCAGCCCGCCTGAAATTGCCAACCAGGCTCACAGGATAGTCCGGGATGCCACCGGGAATCCTGACCCGTACAAGGAGCTGAAAAAGCGCGACAACGAGCTTGCCCTGAGGCTGTACCCTGAACTGAAAAGAATTATTGAAAGGTCTGGCGACAGGCTGCATTTCTCGCAACTCTTTATGGCTGAAACAATATCTTCCAAGTGCATGCCCCCATCGCCATTTCCGTATCGGCAGTTTGCTTTCTGCACACCAGCACTTAATCGTTTCGCTTTCCCCGAAAAGCAGGCTGCTCCGGCCATCGAGCCTGCGGCCCGACGGCTCACCGTTGCCTGCGGGGCAACGATTGTCGCGAACCCGCGGTTGTTGTGAGTGGCCAATATTGCGCACTTTCAGGTTTTTTTCTTCCCCGGGCAGCTGGTGGAACGTGAGCAGGATTCCCTGAGGGGGCAGGAGGAACAAGCGTTTCCTGCGAGGATTCTTTTTGCAACATAGGCGAATGCAACAAGAGCCAGCAGCCCTGCAAAATAGAACAAAAGCTCGTGCTCAAGCGCCATTTCAAAACCCGAGTGCAGTGCCTGCCTGGAAAATCACAAAGGATGCCAGATAGGCGACCGAAAGGTAATAAAGCGCTGCCGCCGCGGTCAGCCTCCAGCTGCCGCACTCCTTTTTTATGGCTGCAAGGGCTGCAACGCAGGGAACGTAAAGCAGGGTGAAAGCCATGAATGAAAAGGCTGACAAGGGGGTGAAAGCCGCACCAACCGATGCTGCAAGCCCCCCCTCCCCTGCGCCATAGGCAGCTGCCATTGAGCCTATCACTATCTCCTTTGCCATGAAGCCGAATGCAAGGGAGATTGATGCCTGCCATGTGCCAAAGCCAAGGGGAGCGAACAACGGTGCCACCATGCTGCCAAGCATGCCTGCAAAGCTTTCCCTTGAGCCGTATTCCACCCCGTAGGGGAAGCTCCCGAGGAACCAAACGAGCACGCTTGCGGCAAGTATTATGGTGCCTGCCTTTGCAACAAAGGAATACGTCCTCTGAAGCGCGCTGGAGAGCACGGTGCGCCAGTAGGGGAAATGGTAATCGGGAAGCTCGATGAGAAGCTCAGGCGATTCCCCCTTGAATGCAAAACGCCTCAGCAGGAACACCGTGGCAACTGCGGCTGCGGCGCCAAGAAGGTAAAGCAGAAGCATGACCAGACCCTGATCCTGGGCGAAAAAGATGCCTGTGAAAAGCACATAGACCGGAAGGCGGGCGGAGCATGACATGAAGGGAATGGCAATCATGGTTGCGAGCCTGTCCTCCTTCCTGTCAAGCACGCGGGTTGCCATTATGGCAGGCACGCTGCAGCCAAAGCCAAGTATGAGGGGCAGGAAAGCCTTTCCGGAAAAGCCGGCTTTTCTTGCCATTCCGTCAAGAAGCACTGCCACCCGCGCCATGTAGCCAGACTCCTCGAGCGCCTGCAGGAAGGCGAAGAGCAGTACTATTATCGGGATGAAAACAAGCACGCTGCCAACCCCTGCGACCAGGCCATTCTCTACAAGCGAGGCAAACCAGGCGGGCGCGCCTGCTGAAAGAAGGAAAGACGCCAGATGCTGGCCGAGCCCTGAGATTTGCTGCGCGATTGCGTCGGATATGGGTCCTGAGAGGGTGAATGAAAGCTGGAACGCCAGCCAAAGGATTGCAAGGAACAGCGGAATGCCTATCAGGGGATTAAGAAGAAGGGAATCCGCTGCCCCTGAGCTTCCGCAGCAGGCAGGCCGGGACCGCACTGCCTTTTTGACTGCCCTGCTAATGAATGCGAACTTGCGCCTGGAGAAAACCGCATTGATGGAACAGGATTCCTCCTTTTCTAGCTGCGCGCGAAGCTTCGCGGCTTTTGCAAGCATGCGCTTTTCACCCCTGCCCCCCTCAATCAGTTCTTGGGCATATGGGCCATTTTCAACCAGCTTTGATGCCAGCCATGCCGCGGGCACGCCTTTTTTCCGCGCAGGCGCGCGCACCATGCACTCAAGCCCTTTTGCCTTTCCCATGCAGGCGTCAAATGCAGGGCGCCTTGCCGGGCGCGTGCGCGCGGAAGCCTTAATCTGCGAAAGCAGGCTGTCGATTCCCTCCCCTTTCCTTGCCGAGATTTTCACGAAAGGCACGCCGAATCTGCGGGCAAGAACGGATTCATCTATCCTGATTCCGCGCCTCTCCGCCAAGTCCGACTTGTTTATGGCAACCACAAGCCTGCGCGAAAGCTGGAGAAGCTCAAGCGTCAGGAAGAGGTTGCGCTCAAGGCAGCAGGCGTCCACCACCTGCACAACGACATCGAACTTGCTGTTTGCAAGCGCCTCTGCCACCACCTGCTCCTCTTCTGAAAAAGGGGTGAGGCTGTACGAGCCTGGCAGATCGAAGACAGCAAGCTTTTCCTTTCCTGCAAAGCACGTGCCGTGCTTGCACTCGACGGTTTTCCCTGGCCAGTTGCCAGTGTGCTCAAACCCCCGGGTCAGGCGGTTGAAAAGCGTGGACTTGCCTACATTGGGGTTGCCCACCAGCAAGAAAAGCTTCATTGCCTTACCTCTATTTTTGAGGCTTGCCCCCTGCCTATTGCAAACCTGGTGCCAAGTACCAGAACAATTACGGGGCCGCCGGAATTGCGGACAACCTCAAGCCTGGAACCAGAGTAAATGCCCAGCTCGGAAAGCCTGCGCTGCATGAGCCTGCCGCCAACCGAGCATACAGTCACTTTGCTGCCCGCTGAAAGTTCGCTTAAAAATTCCATCAAGTCACTTCCTGTAAATCCTCTTGCCGTGCGGGCAGTTTTTCGGTCTGCCCACGAATAAATCGAGCTGCTCAAGCGTCCTGCTGCTCAGGGCGTGCTCCATTTTGTGTGCCTGCTGCTCAAGCTCGTCGCCCCGAAGGCCAAGGCGGTCGTGGAGGAAAACCTCGAGCACCCGGTGCATCCTTGCCATCTGCTTTGCAAGCCTTTTGCCTGAGCGGGTCAGCGTGACCTTGCCGTATAGAGATTTCTCAACCATCCCTGCTGTAGAAAGCTTCGCAGCCATCTTGCTTGCTGCTGCACGCGAAACCGACAGGCTGGATGCCACATTCACAAGCCTTGCCCTATCTTTTTTTCCCTCGCATATCTGGAAGACCGTGAATAAGAAATCCTCTGTGCTTGCACTTTTGGCTTTTGCTTCCATTAGAGGAGCAATGCCTGGAAAAGAATATAATGTTAACCACGGTTAACAAATTTTGGGAAAGGAAGAATTATATATGTTTTTGAATATATATTCAGTATGCCGAGGTTCAGGATGAGAAAAAGGGTATTTTGGGAGCCAGGGGCACAGCGGTTCCGCCCAGTGGGCTTCAAGGCAACCGGCGAGAGCCTGCTTGCGGTCGAGGAAGCCGAAGCACTGCGGCTTGCGGATGCCAATGGGATGCCTCAGGAGGAGGCGGCAAAGAAAATGGGCGTGTCCCAGCCCACTTTCTCGCGGCTTGTTGCCGAAGCGAGGAGAAAAACCGCGCTTGCAATAACCGGCGGGATGGAAATCAGGATACAAGGAGGTAATTATATGGTGGACAAAGGAGTGCCGAGAATGGACGGCTCAGGAAGGGGAGTGCGCGCGAACCGCGGGCGCGGCGGCTGCAATCCGCCTGAAGACAGGGGGGTGCGCGGAGTTGGCCGTGGCATTGGAAGAGGCGGCGGCCGCGGGCGCGGCGGCTTTGGCATGGGAAGAGGCAGAGGAATTGGCTATTATGCGCCCGGCCCTGCCGCAAGAGATGACAATGAGACTGTGCTTGAGGAACGCCTGAGCTCGCTTGAGGAGAAAATGGAATCGATTGCATCGATTCTGGACGAAATCAGGAAGGGGAAGAAGTGATTTTGATGGAAAGCATCGTGGCAGTTTGCGCAGACGGCGAGTGGCCCGGCTGCAACGTACACCCGAATTTTGGAAGGTGCAAGGTTTTCCATTTTGTGAGGATTGGAAATGGGGAAATTGAGCTTGTGAAAAGCGTGCCAAACCCATTCCTTGACTCAAACGGCGCAGGCACCTCCTCGGCAGGGCTTGTTGCGGAGAACAAGGCGGTTGCCGCGCTTGCAGGGCAGTTCGGCCCAAAGGCTGCAGGGGCGCTTTCCAAATGGGGAATAGAAATGCGGCGGGCAAGCGGCAAGGCAGAGGATGCGCTGAAGGCACTGCAGAAAAAAGCTTGAACGGTGGTTTTCTTGAAAATAGCATTCCCGATTGAGAAGGAAGGGGGCACGGAACAGAAAGTTTCGCTGCATTTCGGGCCAAGCCCGTATTTCCTGCTGCTTGGCGGCAACGGCGAGGTGGCGTCACTGCTGAAAAATACAAGCGCGCATTTCGGGGGCGGCAAGATGCCCCCGGAATTCCTCAAGGAAAACGGCGTTGGGAAAGTGGTATGCTGCGACATGGGGCCAAAGGCGGTGGAAATGTGCGCGGAATTAGGCATTGAAGTTTATTTCGTGTCCGAAGGGGCAAGCGTGGGCGAGGCATTCACCTTTCTCGGGCAGGGAAAGCTGAGGAAGGTAGGTTTGGGCGACGGGTGCGAAAGCCACCAGGAATAGCATTGAGGGAGATTTCATGAAAATAGCCGTGAGCGGGGGAAAGGGGGGCACTGGAAAAAGCTTTGTCGCCACCAGCCTGGCGCTGGCAAGCGCAAAAGAAAGGAAAATCCTTCTTCTTGACGCTGACGTGGAATGCCCGAACTCACACGTGCTTTTGGGGGCAAAGATGAAGCATGCGGAAAAGATTTGGGGCATGCTGCCAAAGCTTGACGAGGAAAAATGCAAAAAATGCGGGGCTTGCGCGCGTGCGTGCATCAAGAATGCCATAACCGCGCCCACGGGCTTTTTCCCGGTGATATCCTCAGACATGTGCATAGGCTGCGGCGCGTGCATCGTAACCTGCCCGTCAGGCGCACTTTCAAAATCCAAAAAGGCGATAGGCAAGATAAAGACCGGCAAGGCGCACGGCATTTCCATAGTCACCGGCGAGCTTGGCATAGGGGAGCCTGCGTCCGGCGACACTGTCACTGCCGTCAAGGCCTTTGCGCTTGCGAAGGCGCAAAAGGAAGGGGCGGACGATGTGATAATAGACTGCGCGGCAGGGATAGGCTGCCCTGTCATAGCGTCCATAGCCGGAGCCGACTATATTGTCGCAGTGACAGAGCCCACTCCTGCGGCGCTCCATGACCTTGAGAGGATTTGGAGGCTGGCAAAGCATTTCTCCGTGCCATGCGGGGTGGTGATAAACAAGGCAACGCTTTCCCGCACAATGGCTGCCAAGGTCGAGCGCTTTGCGGCAAGGAAGGGCCTGGCTGTGCTTGGGAAGTTGCCCTACAGCAAGAAGGTGTTAAACGCGACCGTGCGCTCACGGCCGATTGTCCTTCAAAGCAAGAGGTACCTTTCGACTTTCCGCTTGATAATGGGCAAGGTACGCAAGGCCGGGAAAGGGTAGCTGCCCGCTTATTTGGGCGAGAAAACCATGAACCACTGCCTATCGATGAAACCGTGGCTTTGAAGCAGGCGGAAACCCGCCTGCTCCATCTCTTTTTGCACCACGCCGCTCCCCACATAATGCCTGAAAAGCCAGCGGAAGCGCAGGAACGGGCCGCGGCGGTAGTCGATGAGCGCCACCCTTCCGCCAGGGGCAAGGAAGCGCTTCAGGCTGCGGAAATATTCCGCCCTATTTTTCATGTGGTGGCAGGCGCTTCTCATGAAAATAAGGTCGGCACCCTTTTTCGGAAGGTGCGGTTTTCGCTCGCCCGCAAGCACGGCAACCGTGTTCTTTGCGCCCTTTTTCCTTGCAAGCGCAGATGCATAATCCAGCATTTTTCGGTCAATGTCCGCCATGTAGACTTTGCCCTTGCCGCCAACTGCCTTTGAAAAAAGCAGCGAGAAGTGCCCGCCGCCGCAGCCTATGTCCGCAACGCGCATCCCCTTATTCAGGCGCAGGGCTGCCACCACCTTGCCCGCCTTGCTCTCGTCGCGCGCGGCCTTGCTGTTCAGCATCTCTGCCTTTTTGTTTTCCATCATGCAATGCACCTGCCAATCATTACACTATCCCGAGCACCACAAGGAGCCCGAGCATCAGCATCACCAGCCCTGCGGCCAGGTGCAGCAGGCGAAGGTTGCGGTCCTTCCACCTGTCTGCCTTTTCCACATTTGTCAGCCCGAAATATATCAGCAGGGTGATTATCACAAGCGGAATGATGAAAAACAGGTTGTAAAGCAGCAGGACTGGCACTGCGGAAAGCCAGGTGGATTTTTCGGCAAGCAGCCCGAGTATGAAAAGGTAGGGACCGCCCGTGCAGGGCAGCTCGAACAGGCAGACTATGAACCCCATGGCAAACGCGCCGGCAGGCGAAGTCGCCTTGGCAAGCATGCCTTTGAGCACAGGGCGCCAGGAGCGCGGGATTTCCATCACGAACCCGCCGCCGCCATACCATATGAAATCCTTTATATTGGCAAGCCCGATTATAATTGCCAGCAAGCCAACCGCCTTGTAGACAAAATACGCAAGCCCGCTCATCTGTATTGCCGAGAACAGGCCAAGCCCGAGCAGGAAATATGCGATGTAAACGGCTATTGTGAAGACAAGGCCTGCCACAAGCGCCCGGTGCCTGTCGCCCGCGGAAAGAAGCGCGCCCATCAATATGATTAGGACCGCGATTGCGCAAGGGTTGATGGAATCCACGAGCGCCGCGCTGATTATCGTCAGCAGGTCGAGCCTGCCCATCTCCTCATAAGGCGACGAGTCCCCTGCTGAGCCTGTCATGTTTTGGGGCACCTCCAGAATGGGGCAGCCCTCTCCCGCGGAAGATACAAGTGCAGCATCAAGCTGGCCTATTATTTCCACATCGCCTATCAGGTAGGTGCCGCGGGTGAAAAGCACTGGCACGCCCCTGCTTTCCTCTGGAACGGAATAGGCATTGAAATACTGCATGAGAAGCGCGAGGTTCGAGCGGTTGGAATATACCTCGTATTTCACTATCCTTGCATTATCCCCTGCAATAGCATCAAGGCAAGGCTCCACCCGTGCGCAGTGCTGGCAGCCGGTTCCGTAGAAAAAGTAGGCGCACGATTCGCCCTGCCCGGCATCTACTGCGGCAAGCTGGGAAACTGCAAAGAGCAGGAGGAATGCAACTAATGGTAAAATAGCCCTTGTCATTTTCTCACCTTACGAGATTCTCCTAAAAACGGCCGCCTTCCCTTCGCAAAGCGCGGCTGCCACTTTTTTCCTGGCAGACGACAGCACCCTTGAAAGCGTGGGCTGGGAAATTCCCATCTTCGAGGATATTTCCCCCTGCCCCAGGCAGGCAAAATCAGCCACCCTCAAAGCCTCAAACTCGTCCATGCCCAGCTTCACTTCCCCAAAATTCCGCGTCCCGGCTCCGCTGGGCTTGAAGATGCACACAGGCGGTTCGCAGCAAATCCTCCTCGTTTTTTCAGGCCTTGTCATATTATGAATTATTATTCATAAATATTTTTATTTGTTACCGTTGCCCGCGCGTCGCGAGCCACGCCGCTGGCGTTCCATGCGCGGCAAATCGTGGCACAAATTGTTTCACCTGAAACATCTAATTTAAAAACCAAGTATCGCGAAACGACGGAACAAGGTGATATGTCCATGTTGCTAAGATCCTTGCAGAAAGCTGCGCCAGCCAATGGCGGCGTTTGGAAGAAAGTCGGCGGGGAATGGGAATGGCCCATACCAGGCAGGAATGGATTTACGCCACAGAATATAGTCTGGAGAAAGGAGAACGGCAACTGGTGCCCTGTCAACCAGGGAGGCGCGTTTTCGTCTTCGTGGGGAAGGCGCGCGTTGATGGAATAGGCACGATTTAAATTAGCGCGCACGCAAATTGCTGCGATTCAATGGGAGTCACTTTAGGAGACGTGCCGAAGAAGGCGGTTGCGCTGTCTGATTTGTCAGGCAAGCGCTTTGCTGTTGACGCCTACAATGCAATCTACCAATTTTTGTCATCCATTCGCCAGCCAGATGGCACGCCTTTGATGGACTCGTCAGGCAATGTGACTGCGCACCTTACAGGCATATTTTACAGGAATGCGCGCCTGCTGGAAAATGGCATAAGGCCAATCTACGTTTTTGACGGAAAGCCGCCTGGCTTCAAGTCAGGCGTGATTGCCGAGAGGGCTGGCAGGAAAGCCGAGGCAGAGGCTGCCTGGAAAAACGCGCTTGAGAAAGGAGACATGGTATCAGCGAAAAAATACGCGCAGGCATCCTCGCGGCTCACGCCAAAGATGGTGGAGGAGGGCAAGGTGCTGCTTCGCGCAATGGGCATTCCTGTTGTTGAGGCACCGTCCGAGGGCGAGGCGCAGGCCGCGCAGCTTGTGATTGAGGGCGCGGCTGATGCTGTGGCCTCGCAGGACATGGACTGCCTGCTTTTCGGCGCGCCTCTCCTGCTCCGCAATTTGTCGGTTGGGGGGAGAAGGAAGCTGCCTGGCAGGAATGATTATGTTGAAGTAGAGCCCGAGTTCATTGAGCTTGAGTCTGCGCTGGAAACGCTTGGCGTGAGCAGGCAGCAGCTCGTATGGATGGGCATTCTGATTGGCACTGATTTTGACGAGGGAGTGAAGGGAATTGGCCCGAAAAAGGCGCTGAAAATCGTGCGCGAGTGCAAGTCATTGCGCGAGGCTGCGGAAAAAGCAGGCGCTGCTGATGAGCTTGACTTGTTCGAGGCTGTGGAGCATTTCTTCCTGTCTCCGCCTGTTGAGAAAGGGGCGAAAGTTCAGGCTGAGAAGATGGACAAGGAGGCGATTGCGCGCTTCTTGTGCGCCAAGCATGACTTTTCAGAGGAAAGGGTGGCGCGCACGTGCAATGCGGCTGAAAAGGCGATGAGGGACACTGGCGCGCAGACGCGGCTGGGAAGCTGGCAGTGACTATACCATTTCCACATCCACTTTCGAGCCGTCGGACAATGAGAGCTTTTTCCTCAGGTTGAATGGCGAAATTACCTCTATCACCTGAAGGCCGTGCACTGACATTTCGGGGAATATCACTGCGCCAGGCAATCCGTTTATCACGCAGCGGTAGCAGTCGATTTTCCCGAATGTCGCCTTGCCTTTTGTGAAGCCGGGCACCAATATGGGCGCCCTCTCGCGCAGCGTTATCCTCTTCTCGATGTCCTCGCCCTCTATCTTGACGTTGAGCGTGCCTGCAAACGGGGAAAAGTCAAGGAGCTTTTTGAAGCCTGCCATGTATTCTTTTTGCGAGACAAAGTGCGCGCCCTTGCCAATACCTGGCGATACGGCACCTGAAAAGAGCGTTGATTCGCCTTTGAGGGACCCGAGCACTTCTGAGATGAATTTGCGCACGCGCGAGATTGCATGGGGAGTAAGCAAGATTGCTCCTGCGCTTCGGGTGACTGCGCCCTCGCGCTCAAGCGCGATAAGCTTGCGGGAAGCAGTCTGCTGCGACACCCCTATGCCCTCGGCTATCTCGCCGGTGGTTATCCGCATGGGCTCGCGGTGCGCGCCTTTTTGCAGCAGGTAGAATATTATGTCAGGCACTATGCAAGTGTCAGGCTCCCCCATTTGTCCACCGAGATAACTTCGAGGCAGCATATTTTAATGCTTTATTCCAAACTCACACTGCCTATGATGATATGAACAACCGCTGATTCTATGATGAGGTTAACAGCGGCTGAGGCAATAATGCTTATATAAACCTACGCCACATTTTAGTGACGTGGACGGGTGCTTCGGATGATAGCGGAGGACATTATCGGCAGATTACAGATAGTGCCAACAGACAAGCTTCTTGCACACGAGGAGATAATCCCCTTCAACTTCCAGCGCCTGCGCGAATCCATGCTCAATATGGGAAGGCTGGTCGACCCTATCATCGTTGACAAGGACAACTACATAGTGATTGACGGCAACCACCGCAAGGCTGTGCTTGACTCCATAAAGTGCCCGAATGCCGCTTGCCAGCTTATTGACTACCAAAACGAGGACATTGGCATTGGCAGCTGGTTCCCGGTCTCAAAAACGCTAACGCCAGACGCCATTTCAGGCTTCAAGCCGGAAGCAGTGGACTTTGAGGCAGGCGTGGCCGCAATAGAGAAGATGGAGGGCACGTTCCTTTACGTGAAAAAGCTCAATGGCAAGAAAGAGTGCTACCTTTACAATTCCAATGAAAGGAAAGTGGAGGGCGTGATCGGGCAGCAGCGCAAGTTCCTCAAGGCAATCGAGAGCAAGGACGTGCAGTATGTGGCTGACGACAAGGTGGAGGAATACATGGACAGGGGCTATAATGCGTTTTACCGCAGGCTTTACACCAAGGAAGAGATAGTCGCCGAGGCGCTTGCAGGCAGGCGCATGCCTCCGAAAAGCACCAGGCACACCATTCCAGAAAGGATTATACGCATGAACCTGCACTTGGGCTGGCTTGCCGAGCCGCCAGACATGTGCAAGCAGATGATGGATGAGATGCTCAAGCGCAGGCTGAATGAGGGCTCGATACGCCGCTACACTGAGACAGTCATTGTTCTATACTAGTTCTGCATTCCAGTGGGTTTTTTTAAGTAAGCTTAGCGTAATTGTTGCGCTGTGATGACACCTTAGTTGCCCCGCTACCGCGTGGCAACTGCCCCCCAAAACCGCTCCTGTGGTTTTGCGGCATGCTTTTTCGCAGCAGCGAAAAAGATGCCCATTTTTGCTTCGCAAAAATAGGGCGCTCCAGTGGGTTATTTAAACTCAAATTTCACATTCTGTGTGCTGTGATGACACCGCTCCAGTGGGTTAGCTTGCTGGCAATGACCCTACAGAGTAGCTTCTGAGCATATCAATATGATAGTATTATATATCTATTTGATATATAATGTGATTGGTGAGAAAATGACCGACGTACTCGTTCACCTGGACGGCTCTGTGGAGCAGACCCTAAATCGGCTTGTTGAATGCGGATTTTTCAAGACAAAGGCCGAAGCAGTCCGCGCAGGGATACTGACGCTTGGCAGGGAATACCATGCAGTCAAATCGCGCGAGGAGCTGATGGATGAGCTTGCAGTGGAGAAAATGCAGAAAATCGACGCGGAAATCAAGGCAGGCAAGCGGAAGCTGCTGACCCTGAATGACGTCAGAGAGAAATACCCAGAGGCTTTCGAATGACGGGTTATGAGATTTTGTTCGACCCAAAGTGGGACGGATGCTTTTCAAGGTTGGACCGCAGCATGAAAAAGAGAGTGATGAAGAAAATCCTTCAACTAGAGGGCGAGGTCCCATCTCGCCATCTGAAACAAGGCTTGCAGTATTATGTCGCAAAAATGGGCCAGTATAGATTATGCTACAAAATTGACAAGGAAAAGAAAACAAAAATACTGTGTTTTGTGGGCGACCACAAGGAATATGAGAAATGGCTGGGCATTTGAAGGAGCTTTGCACTATCAAGCTTGATCTATTCTCTGAAGGGCGGAATCCCTCCTTCTTTCATTCGAAGATCCCTCAAATGTGAACTACCCACGCCTGAAGGCGTGGGCTTCTTGGGGAATTAACAGAATGCAGCCAGGCGCATCTGCATAGCTTCACTTTTTGCCTCTCTGATAGACTGGTTCAGCTCCTTGAACTGATGCTTCTCAATGTAGCGCCTGATTGTCTCAGCCTTGACATTGCTGATGCTCCGGCAAAACTTGCCAGGGCTCCAAAAATGCCCCTTCCTGAAAATCAGCCTGAAGCTGGGAAAGGCAGAAAACAGCTCGTGCGCAGACCTTCCCTTGAAAAGCTGGAAAGCCTTTGAAACGCTGAGGTCAAAGGGAAGGGAAACGAAGAGATGGATGTGGTCGACTGCAACGTGCATGCTGTGGATGAGAATCTTGTATAGTTTGGCAGTCCTGATGATTGAATCCTCCACGAACTTTATGACATTCCTGTTGTCAAATGCATCATTCCTGTATTTTGGGCACCATTCAAAGTGAAACTGATTTAAGCCCACGCTGCGATTTCCTGATACAAAGTTTCCACTGGTCATGGTCTCGTCTCCAGCGGCGGTGATGACACTGAGGACGGCGCGAAGCGCCGCGCGCCGCCGCTGGTTACATTTCTGCTTTTAAGGATAAGAAGAATGATGGCGCTTTCATCCAATGCCTGAAGGCATTGGGTTTCCCGCGCCTAGGCAACTAAAGATTCCCCCCTGAGCGCCGCCGAACCAATATTTATAAGCTGCGCGCGAGAAATGCTGTCAATGCGCGATGGAAATGCTCCCTGGCAGATGCTGCTTTTCGGCTATGGGGAGTGCGCGCGAATTGGAGGTATTGCCTATGGCTAAGGGAAATGATAAACTGATAGAGAAGGCGGGATGGCTTATCGGCATCTCGGGCCTGCTCATGGTGCTGTTCGGGCTGATACTGTTTTTCACGCCCGCAATGACCATTGAGACTGCCGTGCTCATCATCGGCGCAGTGCTGACGGTGGTTGGAGTGCTCAAGCTTTGCGAGGCGCTGTTCTTCGGGCACGCCGCAAGGTATGCGGGCAACCTGGCCACAAGCGGCGCGGTTTCCCTGATTGTGGGAATGATTATGCTGTTCGGCTCGCCATTCGTGACCGGCGGCGTCATCCTTGCATTCGGGGCGCTTGCAGCGCTTCTGGGCCTCGTCGCACTGGTGTCCGGCGCAGGGCACATCGCCTATGCGCTCAAGGCAAAGAAAGGCAAAACGCTGGGAATCGCGCTTGGCCTTGTGCTGCTTGCGCTTGGCTTCATAGTGCTGTTCAACCTGCTCGGCTCCGCAATAGCGCTCATCATGCTCGTGGCCATCTTCATGATAGTCTACGGCTTGGTGCTGATAGTGCTTGCCTTGAACATCAAGGAGATAGTTGGCTGAGAAGTTTCTTTTTTCCTTTTTTTTCTTTCCCTTAATGGAGATACTCCCATGAGTGGAGCATGTCGGAGTCGTGCACCCAGCGGTTGCCTATGTCTGTCCTGTAGAACATGTTGGGGATGAGAATGTTCTCCACGCGCTTGTACACCTGCTTTTGCGAGTCGTCGACAGTGATGCCCGAGCCAGTCACTATCACTGCGTAGCCTGACTGGCCTGCAAGCCGCCAGTCGCCCTCCACAAGCTTGACGTCGCCAAGGTGCACGCCGTCGATGTTGGGCTTCTTGAAGATTATGGTGGCGTCCTCCGAATAGCGGCGGAATGCCTGAAGGTCGGTGAACGGAAACGGGGGCACTGCCACCACTACGCCTATCTGGAAGCCCTTCTTGGTCTTAAGGTCCGCGTGCTCGCCTCGCGCGAGCGCGTGGAAAAAGTCGCCCCAGTGCGAGGAGACCCCTTCCATCTGTATGGAAATCGTGGGATAGCCGAAGCGGGAGGTGAACTCAAGCGGGTAGATACCGCGCGCATTCACTATGCAGTTGAGGTCTATGTAGCCCACGTAGCCGCAGGCGGCAAGCTTCTCCTTCATCTTGCCAAGCGTTTCGTTGAATATCTTGCTTTGCTGCGACCAGAACATCAATGTGCCCATCTCGCCTGTGTTGGGGCCTAAGTCGCCTGCGAACATCCGCTTGTGCTCGAAGTTCACGTTTATTGGCCCGCAGAATTCGCGCCCGTTGAAGAATGCGCCCACGGCAACCTCCACGCCCTGCGCGAACTTCTGCAGCTGGAAGGAGTTGAGTTTTTTTGCCCAGCTGCGCTTGTAGTGCGTCAGGACATTGAGCATGTCCGCCCCGTCGTCCTCCTTGCCTATGAAAAGAAGCTCCTTCTCGTTTTGCGCGCTGCCGTTGGGCTTGAGCACGTATCTGCCTGGGTTTTTCTGCACAAAGTCTATTGCAGAGTCAAAGTCCTCAAAGTCCGAGTGCGGAAGCACGTTCACGCCTGCTGAGGCCAGCTCGTCCTGCCCGAAGAGCCTGTCGTCCTCGAGCTTGTCAGTGTATGCAGAGCCGCCCACGACCGCCTTGCCCTTTTTCCGCAGGTCGTCTGCAGCCGCACCAAAGCCAACGTCGTCAAAGATTATGGTGTCTGCCCAGTCAACATGCTCCTTCCAGTCGCTGCAC
>Ga0268276_1000480_pt1 | contig 47690 bp, 39 predicted proteins | sample saktaG_4_FD_190145 | JGI IMG/M metagenome (GOLD analysis project Ga0268276, IMG submission 190145) | Saline water microbial communities from Sakinaw Lake, British Columbia, Canada - sak_2010_1_5_45m | ecosystem: Environmental > Aquatic > Non-marine Saline and Alkaline > Saline ...
AGTCAGCAATTACCATCGAGGCAATTTTTGGATTGGGAGAATACATTGTCCAAGGTAAGGTAACGCCAGATCATTACGAGGTAGACAAAAAAACACTAAACATAATAAAAAAAGAAATTAAAATTCAAGGTCTTAAATATGTCAAGAAAGGAAAAAGCAATGAGGAAATAAAAATTAATAAAACTGTGGGCAGTAAACAAAAGTTAACCGATGATGAAATTGTAAAGGTGGCCGGGTTGGTGAGAAATATTGAAAAACACTATTTTTTTCCTCAAGACATTGAATGGGCAATCGAAAAAGATCAGATTTATATTGTTCAATCAAGGCCTATTACGACGACCGGTAATCAGTCATCAGTCGTCAGTAATCAGCAAAAAATTGATAATCTGATTACTGAAAACCGAAAACTACTGTTAAAAGGCGATCCGGCCTCTCCTGGCGTTCGTTATGGATCGCCCGTGATAATTTATTCTCCCAAAGAAATAGATAGGATAAAAAAAGGCGACGTTTTAGTCGCCCCTCAAACTAATCCTGATTATGTACCGGCGATGCGTAAAGCCAGCGCCATTGTAACAGAAAAAGGCGGTCGGACTTCACATGCCGCAATTGTTTCTCGGGAATTAGGAATACCGGCGGTAGTTGGGGCTGAATCCGCCACTAAAATTCTTAAGCACGAAAAAATAATATCAGTTAATGGTTCAACCGGAGAGATTTTTCGAGGAAATGTTTTATCATCAATCTCAGATAGGAAAACCTCCGAGGTTCTGAGAATCCATCCGAAAACCTCGGAGGTTAAAATTATCAAAACAAAGACAAAAATATACGTCAATTTAGCCGAACCTGACCAAGCAGAAAAAGTGGCGAAAATGAATGTTGATGGAGTTGGATTATTAAGGGCAGAATTTATGATGGCTGATTTTGGCATTCATCCAAAACAAATCATCAGAGAAAAAAAACAAAAATCGTTTATTAATCACCTAACTAAAAATTTATTGACATTTGCGAAAGCTTTTTCGCCCCGACCAGTTGTTTATCGGGCGACAGATTTCAAAACTAACGAGTATCGTCATTTAAGAGGTGGCGCAGCATTTGAACCAAAAGAAGAGAATCCCATGATTGGATTTAGAGGCGCTTCGAGATATATTGTTAATAAAGAAGTTTTTACTATGGAACTTCAAGCCATAAAGAAAGTAAGAGAAGAGGGCTTCAAAAACATTTATTTAATGATTCCCTTTATACGAACGCCAATTGAGCTTTTACAAATAAGACAAATTTTAAAAGATTTTGATCTGTTGGGGTTGCCTTCCTTTAAGCTGTGGATTATGGTTGAAGTTCCTTCAACTGTGATTATGCTTGATGAATTTATCAGAATCGGTATAGATGGTGTTTCTGTAGGCACCAATGATCTAACTATGCTTATATTAGGGGTTGATCGTGATAACCAAGAAATTGCTTCTTTATACAATGAAAGAAATCCGGCTGTTCTCTGGGCGTTAAAAAAAATTATCACCACGTGTGTTAAACACAATATTACATGTTCGGTATGCGGACAAGCACCGTCTGATTATCCTGATTTGGTTGAAAAATTATTAAGCTGGGGAATAACAAGTCTTTCTCTCACTCCAGATGCGGTTGAAAGAACAAGGTTGCAAGTTTTTGAAACGGAAAAGAACTTATGGCCAAAATTAAGAAAATAACCGCTCGAGAAATTTTAGATTCAAGAGGCGTTCCCACAATAGAAGGCAGACTTATTTTAGATGATGAGAAAGAAGTAACAGCAATCGCCTCATCCGGTGAATCAAAAGGAAAATACGAAAGGGTAGAACTTAGAGATCAAGACCAAGAGAGATATAATGGTTTAGGGGTTAAGAAAGCTATTTCTTATATAAATAACCTTATTGGGCCCAAATTGATTGGTGTTTCTCCGGAAAAACAAGCAGACATAGATTATTGGTTGATGCTGGCAGATGGATCAGAAAACAGCAGTCAATTAGGAGTTAATGTTTTAATGACTGTTTCTCAGCTTGTTTTTAAAGCAGCGGCGGTTCAAAAAAATTTACCATTATATAAGTATTTTAATTTTTTATATAACGATTTTTTTAAAAAAAATCTACCTATTGAGAAGATTCCCGCACCAATATTTTGTTTAATAAATGGCGGCAAACACGGAACTAAAAATCTAGAATTTCAAGAATTTCAAATAATACCATCAACGTCTTTTAGTTTCTCTTCCTCCCTGCAATTAGGAGTAGAAATATATCACAGTTTAAAAGAAGTATTAGATTATCGAAATGCCGGTACTACCGTGAGCGAAGAAGGCGGTTTTGCTCCAAATCTTCTAACAAATATTGACGGTTTAGAGATTATTAGAGAAACTCTTCTCCAAGAGAAAAAGCAACTGGGCGTAGATATTTTTTTAGGCCTTGACTTAGCGGCGTCTCATTATTATAAAAATGGAAAATACACAATAAAAGATAGACCTAGTCCACTATCAATTAATGAGTATATTGAATATTTAATTAACCTTAATAAGGAATATAGTCTTTTATTATTGGAGGATCCAATTGAAGAAGAAGACTTTGAGAGCTGGAAAAAGATTAATGACAAATTAGGAAACAATACTTATCTTGTCGGTGATGATTTTGTCGCCGGTAATAAAAAAAGACTTTTACGGGCGATTAATGAAAAAGCAGCTTCAGTAATTGTGATTAAATTTAACTCCGTTTCAACGATTAGCGAAATGTTAGAATTTATTAACTTATGCAAGGAGGCGAATTTAAAAATAATTTTTTCTCAGCGTATGGGAGAAACAAATGATTCAATAATTGCTGATTTTGCCATGGCTATTCAAGCAGATTTCGTTAAATTTGGCGCTCCGGTACGTGGTGAACGAGTAGCGAAGTACAATAGGTTGTTAGAGATAGAAGAAGAAATTAATAGAAATTAATAGAAATAAGTTGTCAATATGCAAACTGTTATTCTTATTGTCCTTGACGGTTATGGTATTGCACCGCCAGGTCCTGGAAATGCCATTTATCTGGCTCATCCTAAAAACATCAGTTCATTTCTTTACTCATTTCCCAATACCCAGCTTAAAGCTTCAGGAGAAGCAGTTGGTCTACCCACCGGTGAGGTTGGCAATAGCGAAGTTGGCCATTTAAATTTAGGAGCGGGACGGGTTGTTTATCAAAGTTTACCAAGAATTAACCTTAACATTGCTGATGGAAGTTTTTATAAAAACAAAGCATTGAATGAAGCAATAAAACATTTAAAAAAAACCCGGGGGAAATTACATTTAATAGGTTTGGTCAGCGAAGGTTCGGTCCACGCTAGTATAGATCATCTTTATGCTCTTCTATTTTTTTGCCAAGAAAATCATTTTAAAAAAGTTTATCTTCACGGAATTACCGACGGTCGTGATGCTCCGCCTAAAGCGGCTAAGAACTATTTCTCCAATGTTCAACAACAATTAAACCATTTAGGTTTTGGAGAAATTGCCACAGTCATGGGAAGATATTATGCTATGGATCGAGATAGACGATGGGAAAGAACAGAAAAAGCTTATATATGCTTGACTAAGGGAGTCGACACCAAGGCTCTTTCGTGGTCTGAAGCAATAGACAAGTCTTATAAAGAAGGAAAAACGGATGAATTTATTGAACCAACAAATATTTTAAAAGACGGTAGTCCGATAGCTTTAATTGAAGAAGGAGATGCGGTAATTTTTTATAATTATCGCATTGATCGGCCGAGACAATTAACAAAGGCCTTTGTTCTTCAAAATTTTGAATTAGAAGCAAACAAGGTCAGTTACGATCCATATGCTACCAAATACGGTGAAAGACATTTTAGCACGGAAGAAATTCTTAACCCTCCTTTTAAAAGAGGTAAAAAAATTGACAACTTATGTTTTGTGACAATGACAGAATATGAAAAAGATCTACCAGCGGCCGTAGCCTTTGCGCCTTCTATTATTAAAATGCCACTGGGAAGAGTATTGTCCGAAAATGAATTATTTGAATTACGATTAGCTGAAAGCGAAAAAGAACGATTTGTTACTTATTATTTTAATGGATTACGAGAAATTAAATTCCCTTTTGAAGATAGGTTAATTGTCCCTTCTCCTAAAGTAGCTACCTATGATTTAAAACCAGAAATGTCAGCTTATGAAATGACCGACATATTAATAAAAAAAATGTATGAGTTAAAATATCGATTTATTTTGGTAAATTTTGCTAATCCTGACATGGTGGGTCATACCGGTAATCTTCAAGCAGGAATAAAAGCGGTGTTAAGCGTTGATGAATGTCTTGGCAAAATTACGGAACTTGCTTCAAAACTAGATTGTACTGTTTTAATTACCGCCGATCATGGGAATGCTGAAGAAATGATTGACTTAAAAACTGGTCAGGCTTCAACAGAACATTCAGCTAATCCGGTTCCTTTTATCGTTGTCAATAATAAACTTCAAGGTAGAGCAATTAAACTTCAACAGGGAATTTTAGCCGATGTAGCCCCAACAATTCTTTCCTTATTAGATATTCCTAAACCGATAGAGATGACGGGTAGAAATTTATTAGAAGAAGTGGGCTATTAGTTAGCTCCAATTTTTTCTAAAATTTTTGCGGCATATTCTGTTCCAATTCTCATGGCTTTTTCTAAATTCCCATCGTTAATAAAAGAAGAAATAAAACCACTGGTGTAGGCATCCCCGGCCCCGGTGGTGTCAACAATCTTTTTTGGTTTTATGGCTTTTTGATACAGGACGTTTTTTTTATAATAAAGATAACTGCCCTTATCACCGTCGGTTAATACCAATATCTTTTCACTGAAGTTTAAGTAGCGACCGCAGTCTTTAGTAAAATCAATTTGTTGACGGTTTTTTTTAATCAATTCGGCAAATTCGTAAGTATTAATAATAAAAACATCAGATAAAGAGATTAATTCACATATTTCAGAAAGCGGCTTACGACAATCAACAATGCCAATATTTAAACAAACAGGTACATTATTTTGTTTAAAAAGCATTAATAATGCTTTTCGTTCTTTAATCGAAATATCAGGAAGATTCCCCATATAGGCAATTTTTGTTTTTGCTAAATTTTGCTTCATGGCTTTATTCAGTTGAAAAGTTTCGTGAGGCGTCAGATAGTGAATGATGGTACGTTCACCTGATTCAGTAAGCAAAATTGACGAAATATTCAGATAATTTTTATCGCTAATTAGAAACTCTGTGGAAATGCCTTTTTTTACTAATTTTTGGATAATGATTTGTTTAAAGACATTTTCTCCTACCTTGCCGAGAACCGCCGTATTTAAACCAAAATTAGAAGCGCCAATGGCAACATTACTTCCGCCGCCGCCCAATGATTCATAAAAATGGTTGACAACATACTTTCCGCCGACTGCTAAGTAAAATCTATCGTCTTTTTGAGTAAGCGACTCACCCTTAAAGTAAAGGTCAATTGTTATGTCACCGATAGTAACAAGATCATACATATTTTGAAAGTTTCTAAAGACTGTCTTTAATAAAGACAGTCTTCATATAAAACATAACAAACAAAGAAATAAAAATCAATTGACATTACTAATTATTTTATTTAGGATAAATATATATGACCCTTCGGTTAAACTCAGGGTTATGGTGAGTATATCGAACCATGAAAACTAAAATAATTGAAAAAGACAAATATTTAATAAGAACTCCAAACTTGGAAAATTACGACAAAACGACTAAAAATTTTAACTACCAAAAACACACCAAAGAATTAGTTTGGTTTGATCATGACAAGATTAATGCTGCCTATAATGCAATAACGAAAAACGCTTTATCTTCTCGTAAAAATAAAATAGCTTTATATTGGGAAGGTGACGATGATGTAAAAGCCAAATATACTTTTTTAGAAATCGAAGAAATATCTAATCAGATAGCTAACTATTTAAAATCATTGGGCATTAAAAGAGGCGATAGAGTATTTATTTTTCTTCCCCGCACTCCCGATCTTTACTTTTCTTTTATTGCCATTCTTAAAATCGGGGCGGTGGCCGGAACGTTATTTTCTGCCTTTGGACCACAAGCCTTATTTGACCGTCTTTCTCAATCACAGGCCAAAGTACTAATTACCAACTCAGAAATGGCAAAAAGATTATCAAAAGTAAAAAAAGACTTACCTCATTTAGAAAGAATTCTTCTTGTTGATAAAGGCTTTACTCATGAAGTTTCTCTTCAACCTAAATCTTTGAAAATTGCCCAGACGCATCAAAATGATAATGCTTTCATGCTTTATACATCAGGAACTACTGGTAAGCCAAAAGGGGTTGTCCATTGTCATAAAGCCATTATTCATGAATATATAACCGCCAAATGGGTTTTGGATATCCAAGAAGATGATGTTTACTGGTGTACGGCTGATCCGGGTTGGGTAACAGGCATTGCCTATGAGATTTTAGGTACTTGGGCGAATGGTGCTTCAACCGTTGTTTTTTCTGGCAGATTTTCACCGGAAAAATGGTACCAAATTATTGAAAAATACAAGATTAATGTTTGGTATACTGCCCCAACGGCTATTAGAATGTTAGCGGCTTCAGGATTGGATATAGTTAAAAAATATGACCTTTCAAGTCTTAGACATTTGGCCAGTGTTGGTGAACCTTTAAATCCTGAACCAATTTATTGGGGGCTTAAAGCCTTTAACCTCCCTTTTCATGATAATTACTGGCAGACGGAAACAGGTGGAATTGTTATATCTAACTATGTCTGTTTGCCGATAAAACCAGGCAGTATGGGAAAACCTTTTCCTGGCATTAAGGCGCACATAGTCAACGACTCCGGTCGTGAGTTAAAGGTTAATGAAATAGGCAATTTAGCTCTAGAGTCAACATGGCCTTCATTAATGAAGGAGATTTGGCGGCGACCAAAAAAATATCAATCATATTTTTTAAAGAACCTTTATCTCACGGGAGATTTGGCTTATCAGGATAAAGATGGTTATTTTTGGTTTGTGGGCAGGGCTGATGATGTAATAAAGACATCTGGTGAGAGAGTTGGTCCATTTGAGGTTGAATCAGCTTTGGTAGCACATCCTTCGGTTATTGAAGCTGGTGTAATTGGCAAGCCCGATCCATTAAGAGGAGAAATTATTAAGGCTTTTGTCGTTTTACAAAAAAACTTTCCGTCGTCAGACAAACTAAAAAATGAACTAATGCTTTTTGTCAAAAAAAATTTAGCTGGTCATGCTTCTCCGCGTGAAATTGAATTTATCGACAAGCTTCCTAAAACTAGATCGGGGAAAATTATGCGAAGGATTCTTAAAGCCAAGGAATTAGGTTTACCGATAGGCGATACTTCTACTTTAGAAGAATATTAATATAAAATTCTGTTAATCACCTTGTCCTTCCCGATTTAATCGTGAATCTATACAATTCTTTTCTGGATTCCCGCTTTCCTGCCTGCCGGCAGGCATGGCGCGGGAATGACATTTGTCTGTGCTATTTAAACGGATTTGATATAACAGAACTATAGCTTTAAGATAACAGATATTTCTCCCTTATATTTTTTATCTATCAATTGGCTTGGTTTTCCTCTAATTATTTCCTCAAATTTCTTTGTCATTTCGCGACAAACACAAATATCAGCATTGGGGATTAATTGATTAATAATCTCCAGCGTTTTATTAATCCGATGGGGAGATTCATAAAAAACAAATGACGTCTTCGGATAAATTTTATCTATCTGCATCATTGTATCGATACATTGATACACTTGGGAAATTTTTTTAGGAAAAAAACCACAGAATAACAATTTTCCTGAAAATAAACCTGATAAAACTAACGCATTGACAAAGGCTGTTGGTCCAGGGATAATAGTAAATGGACTTTCTATTTTAATTAATTGATTAATTAAAATAGAACCGGGATCTGAAATGGTGGGCATACCTGACTCCGTAACTAATGCCACATCTTTATTTTCGTTTAAATAAGCAAGAACTAAAGGTAACTTCTCAAATTCTATTTTTTGATAGTAACTGATTAATTTTTGCGGTTTGATTGGCTGAATCTTAAAAAGATCTTGGACTTTCTGGTAATAAACGCTAAAGGTTCGAGTGTCTTCGCATAATATAACATCTACCTTGATTAATGTTTCTACTGCGCGAAACGAGGTATCTTTAATGTTGCCGAGAGAAGTACCAACAAGATAAAACATTATTTTTTAGTTTTTGTCTTTTGGTATTTATGCCAGATATAATAGATAACGATTCCTAATCCGGCGACAAAAATCAAAATTTCAAATTTTCGGTAATAAACCTCAATTGAATTCCAGTTTTTTCCTAAAAAATATCCTATATAAGTTAGAAAAGCTGACCAGATTAATGAACCAAAAAAAGTCAACCAACAAAATTTCACAAAATTCATTTCGGCGATGCCCGCGGGAAGTGAAATAAAAGTTCTTACGACCGGAAGCAAACGAGATAAAAAAACAATTTTTTCTCCATGTTTCCTAAACCACTTTTCGGACTTGTTAAATTCTCTCTCTGAAATTAAAAGATACTTGCCATAATTTCTAATTAATTTTCTTACCACGTGTTCTTGTCCCCAATAACCAAGCAAATAAGCAGCAATCGAGCCAGCTAAATTAGCTACGGCCCCAATAAAAATTATTAAATAAAGATTAAACCGTCCTGTAGTTACCAAATATCCGGAAAAAGGCATTGTCACCTCTGATGGAATGGGAATAAGAGCGGATTCTAAAGCCATTAAAATAAAGACTCCAAAATAGCCTGTTGATGAAATTGTTTGAATAATTACATGAGTAAGAAAACCTATTATCTGATCAATCATTTAAAGATTGTAACACATTAACGTTATAATTCTAAAGGACGATTAAGGATTTCGACTCTTTTAGGCGAACGATCCACATGTTTTTTTACCGTTTTAGAAACTCTCTCTATAAAAGTATCGCTAAGGGCAAGAAGGGCTATTCCTAAAGGAAGAAGGGCCAGTCCAAGCAACATGAGGGTATCGCCTGTATTTATAATGTGCCTTGCATGTTTACCAAATGCTTCTGCGTTTGGAATAAGCCAATTAAACTTAGCTTTAGTAAAATCTAAATAATGACAGTCGTTAGACATATATTTGATAAGTCCCCATAAGTGTTGACCTTGACAAGGAACAGGATCGCCATACTGTGCCGATGCTGATACTTGATTAACCATTGCCTGTAAATAGACACCGAGACCCATCAAACCAACACTAAGCAAAGGAAACCCTCCGAGAAGATTGGATAGCTTCCACAACGTTTTTTCTATCTGTTTTGAATCAAATCTGCTTTTTGATCTTAATCTTGTATTTGGTAATGAAGCTATGGCTTCTTGCGTCCTTGGATCTTTTATATCTAAAAGCTCTTCTAAATCTATTTCTGTAATAACCTTTTCTCCTAATACTTCTTGTAGATGATAAAAGTTTCCGTCTCGTTGTGCGTATTTATCAGTAAGAACAACAATTTTTACTTCAATACCTCTTGTTGCCAATTCGTCTATCTCTCTTTGAACTTGCGGTGGATCATCTAACTCTTTAAACATTTCTCCATCGGTGAAAATAAGTATTTGGGTTAATCTTTCCGGCTCAATTTTCGTACCTATTTGTTTTTTAATTAATCTTAGAGTATCCAGAATTGAGGTTTTTGCTGCAACTTCCGTTATCTGATCAGGAGGAGAATTTCTCAACCCTGTTACTGCTGTGTTTGCAATGTAATATAAATTTATATCAGGTTGAGTCTCATTATAAGCTTTAAGGACTCCCTCAACTATTGTTTGAAAAACACGGTGAGACATGCTTGGGCTATGATCAGTAACAATGACGCGTGCTGGTTTATCCGGGCTTACTCTTACCTCTGCTGCCACAGGAGCAAGCCACGGACGTGTTTCCTCTTTTGCTAAATCTTCGGGAACCCCATTTTGTCTTACTAGAACTCTCTGGGTAACCGCATCCTTAACAAATTGAGGTTTATCAAGTAATAAATTGGCTAAATCTCCTGTTGAAATAGGTTTCGTCAAAGCATCACTAAAAGTTATGTTGGGCTGCCATTGTGGCGATTGTTCCTGTTGACCAAGAACTTCTAAGGTTAAAGTGGTAACTTCGGGTTTTGTCCCAGGCGCTATTGGCGGATTGATCCTAAATAATTGTGGAAATCTTCCTCTAAGGCGAGACGCCACAGAATCAGAAATTGTTTCAGAAATCCATCCTCTGTGTCTTTCAACCATAGTATTTTAATAATGCTTAATTGATTTTGGTTGATAATGGCTTTCCTCCAGCTCTAATAGTTCTCCTTTTTGCCCTTCAGCCAATCTAACAGTCTCCTGTCTTAATCTCTCTAATTGTGGACTATCACATGTAAAGCTATTTAGCTTCAGTGTTAGGTCGCTTAATCGAGGTAGTCCGTAGGTTCTAAGAGCTTCAGGAATATGGATATAGGAAAATATTCCCTCCGTTTTTTTATCTTGCCTTCTATATAAGTTAACTAGCCCTCTTTTTTGAAGTAATTCATGAGAAGCTAATATTATATCGGCTTGACGAGCTTCACCTGAATGAGCGTTAACCAAACTAATATAATTGTCAACTAAACCTATTATTAAATTCATAACTTGAGTGTCGTACTCGGCTAATAAACAAAAATATTTTAACACTCGTAAATCATTCTGTTGAATTATTGTTCTTCCCTCAAAAAGTGCCCCTGCTTTTAATAATTTTATTGCTTGCTGTTTTGACCTTATATCACAGGGGGGGAACCTTTCACTTTTTATACCGCTTTCTGAATCAAATAATATCCGTGAAATTTCGGTTAAGATAATATCTTTTAGTCTTAAAATATAATGGGGGATAACAATTTCTGGGTTATCTACCGCCGTGTATTTTTTAATCGCCTCAAGCTGTTTTTCCTCAAATGGTTTTAGTTGCGGTAGGCCTAATGAGGCTGCTTCAGCAATGGCTATTTGCCCTGAAGCATCCATCACTGGCGCGACGTATATTTGAAAAAGGATTCGGTTAAGTACAGCCATAGTAGCATCATTGAGTCGATAAGTGTTTGATGTGCCCCATATGTTGTGTAGCCTATCTAAAATTAATGGCTGCATTTCAAATTGTCCTCTACTTACTTTTCTTACTGGTGTGTCAGAGGCTGGAATAATAGCGTCCCTTAAAGTTCTATCGGGTAGATCAAGCATTTCCTCTAATATACCCAACCTACAAACAGCCAGTCCTTTAGGCTTAATTACATCTTCTCCTTTCAACCTCGCTTCAATAACTGGTAATCCCAATAATTCTTCAGCGCTCATTCTTTCATGACAATTGGTAGTGAAAATCGATCCTTGAGGAAAAAGTGCGGACATCTCTCTGACGGCTCTACTTTTTCCAACTCCGTGAAGTCCTACAATTAAGGTGTCCTCCGCGGTTAAAATAGAAAAAACAAGAGCTTCAATTAGTCTTTTGGCTGTAGGAGTACGGTATTGCATTTCCGCACAAATATCCCGCATTGTTGTTCCTATTTGAGAAATTTCCGACTTATGTTCTGTTTCCATAATGTTAATACCAAGGAATCTCTTCATGAGAACTTGTAAATTGAGCCTGTTTGTCACCTGATGCTGGATTAGGAGAACCCGGAATAGAAAAAGGCTGTGGCCTCGGACACCACTCAATAGCTTTTTTCCCTCCCATCTCTATACCAGTTAATGCTTCGTCTGTTTTAACTTGATCTGGTGCTAATATTTCTTTTGGTTTTTTCCCTTTTCTTTTTTCTAATAATCCTTTTATTTTATATCTATAAAGCAAATAAAGGCCTATAATAGCAATGGGGGCCAATGTTGTTAAATATGGTAACAAAGATTCGGGAAAATTTTGATTTGGTTGACCCCCTGGTGTTAGAACGACTAGAGCTGTAGATGAAGGTGTTAGTTGATATAACGATGGGTTCGTTAAGAAATGTATTGGTAATCTCTCAAATTCTGAATTTCTCATAATAAATTTTAATAGCTATTAATACTTTCTATTATATCATACAATATCCTATAGTCAATATACAGTTTAGAAATCCTATAGGTATTTACTAAAATAGTTGCACTTAATCATTGAACTTCTGAAATTGGCAAAACCAAATCAAACTTGATAAAATAATAGATTACCTATGTTTAAATTAATTTCAGATTTTTCCCCAATAGAAGAACAAAAACAAGCGGTTGATAAACTTTCTTTTGGAATTGAAAATAATCTTAAAAACCAAGTTCTTTTAGGTGTGACTGGTTCGGGAAAGACATTTACAATGGCCAATGTAATTAAAAAAACACAGTTACCAACACTTATTATTTCTCACAATAAAACTTTGGCCGGGCAACTTTATCAGGAAATGCGTCAATTTTTTCCAGAAAACGCCGTTTCTTACTTTGTTTCTTATTACGATTACTATCAGCCGGAAGCCTACATTCCTCAGACCAATACCTATATTGAAAAAGAGGCGGAAATCAATGAATTGATAGATAAATTGCGTCTTGCCACTACAACCAATATTTTAACCCGTGACGATGTAATTATAGTTGCGTCTGTTTCTTGTATATATAATATTGGTTCTTCGATCGAGTATGAAAGATTTAAATTAAAGCTAAGCATTGGTCAAGAAATAGAAAGAAATCAAATCTTGACGAAATTAATTGAGCTTCAATATGAAAGAGGAGAATTTGATTTTAAAAGAGGTTCTTTTCGTATAAGAGGTGAGTCAATTGATATTTATCCGGCTTATGAAGATTTTGGCTACAAGATAAAATTTGAAAATAAAAAAATCAAAAAGATTGTAAAATTTAATCCTTTAACGGGGGTAGAGATCCTTCGACTCCCCTTCGGTTCTCCGTCAACTGGCGGATCGCTCAGGGTCGCTCAGGATGACAATTTAAGAAAAATTGTCATTTATCCTGCAAAACATTATCTAACCGATCCTAAAACTTTTAGTCAGTCGGAGGCAAAAATAAGAAACGATCTTGAGATTGAATATAGAGAACTAAAAAAACAAAATAAATTATTTGAAGCCGAAAGACTATTGAAACGAGTCAATTATGACTTGGAAATGATAAAGGAAATGGGTTATGTTAATGGAATTGAGAACTATTCTCGTTATTTTGATAACAGACAACCAGGTAGCCCACCATATACCCTCCTTAATTATCTAACTAAAAAATTTGGCAATAATTGGCTTGTATTTATTGATGAATCTCATATGACTGTACCTCAATTACGAGGAATGTATAACGGTGATTTTGCTCGCAAAACAACATTGATAGATTTTGGTTTTCGATTAAAAGCAGCTCTAGACAATCGTCCTTTAAAATTTTTGGAATTTTATCAACAAGCTCCTCGAATTGTCTATGTTTCAGCGACTCCGAATGAATGGGAACTAAAAATGTCAAATGTCAAATGTCAAATGTCAAATATTACTTATAATGGTGTTGTTGAACAATTGATAAGACCGACAGGAATTGTTGATCCCCCAATAATAATTAGAAAAGCAGAGAACGAAGTTGAAGATTTATTAAAAGAAATTGAAAAAAGAGTTAAGCAGCAACAAAGAGTTTTAGTGACTACTCTAACAAAACGAATAGCAGAAGATTTAACCGCCTATTTAAAAGAAAAAAACATAAAAGCTGAATATTTACATTCTGATGTCAAGACGTTAGAAAGAGGCCGTATTTTAACAAAACTACGAAAAAAAGATTTTGATGTTCTGATTGGGATTAATCTCCTTCGGGAAGGATTAGATTTACCTGAAGTTACTCTTGTGGCTATTTTAGACGCCGATAAGGAAGGATTCTTACGAAGCAAGACTGCTCTAATTCAAACGATGGGAAGAGCATCTAGAAATATTAAAGGTGAAATAATTATTTATGCGGATGTAATAACCAAATCAATTAAAGAAGCATCCAGCGAGATTGAACGACGTAGAAAATATCAGCTTGAATATAATAAAAAGCATGGTATCACTGCCAAAAATATATATAAAGCCATTAGAGAAGAAATTATAGGCGCAGAAGAAAAGAGCGATCCCATAGATAGATTAAATGACACCAGATTTGAATATTTTAATAAAATAGATCCTGATTCATTAACTCCCTACGATAAAGATAGGTTAATTAAGAAATTAAAGAAAGAGATGAAAAAACAAGCTGAAAATTTAAATTTTGAATTGGCAATTACAATGAGAAAAAAGATAAAAGAAATAGAAAGCAATTCGTAATTAGAAAAATTATGGAAAACAAAATCATTATCAGAGGAGCTAGAGAACATAATCTTAAAAACATTAATTTAGAGATACCAAAAAATAAACTTATTGTTTTTACCGGTGTTTCTGGTTCGGGCAAATCTTCGCTGGCTTTTGATACCATTTACGCCGAAAGCCAGAGACGCTACGTTGAGTCGCTTTCATCATATGCGCGGCAATTTCTGGGCACGATGAATAAACCAAACGTTGATTTTATTGAGGGACTATCACCATCAATTGCCATCGATCAAAAATTTGTGAGTCATAATCCTCGCTCAACCGTTGGTACCATTACAGAAATTTATGATTATTTACGTCTTCTTTATGCCCGAATTGGATTACCATATTGTCCAACCTGTGGAAAAAAAATTACAAAGCTTTCCACTGATGAAATTGTTAATAAAATTTTTTATTACCTTGAGAATTGCTTCAAAAAAGATCCTTTTAAACCTCTCAAACTAGTTATTACTTCACCTGTTATCCGCCAGCGAAAAGGTGAGTTTTCGGCTTTATTTGACAATTTAAAATCTAAAGGTTTTGAAGAAATAATTATTGATGGCAAGAAACATACTTTAGCAAAAGAAATTTTACTTATAAAAACTAACAAGCATACCATTGAGGTAATTATTGATAAGTATTCTTTAAACCACAGCAATCTTAAAGATCAAATTTTTAGAGCCAATTTTCGTTCACGAGTCTTTAACAGCGTTGAACAAGGATTAAATCTTTCTGGCGGATTGATAACTTTAATAGACGAAAACAGCAAAACTCATCATTTATTTTCAGAAAAATTTTCTTGCCCAAATTGTAATCTTTCCTTACCAGAAATCGAGCCAAGAATGTTTTCTTTTAATTCTCCTTTAGGTGCTTGTTCTAAATGTAAGGGTCTTGGTTTTCTTACCCAAATAGATTCGGAATTATTATTAAACAAAAAATTATCAATTAATGAGGGCGGAATTCTTTCCTTTAGTAAAATTTTTTATCATGTTACTTGGTTCTCGCGATTATTTAAAACTTTTTTAGATGATGTGGGTATTGATCCAAATATACCTATAAAAAATATAGAACAACAAAAGCTCAAACGATTGTTATGGGGTGAAGAGAAGATTTACCGGATTGAGGGAGTAAATCGCTTTGGTAAACAAACATCTATTTGGGAAAAGTTCGTCGGTATCATTCCTGAGCTTGAAAGAAGATATTTTGAAAGCGAATCGAACTATGCCCGACAAGAAATAGAAAAATACATGAAAGAGAAAATATGTGAAGATTGTCACGGGAAGAGATTAAAACCAGAAATATTGAGTATAAAAATTGAACAAAAAAATATTTTTGAACTTTCGGAACTTTCTGTTGATAATATGTATATGTTTATTGAACAATTAGAAAAAAAACTTAATGATTATGAGAAAGAAATTGCCAAGTTAATAATCAATGAAATAAAAAATAGACTTTCTTTTTTAAAAAATGTCGGTTTAAGTTATTTAACTATTAACCGCGGAGCTCGTAGTTTAGCCGGTGGAGAATCTCAACGAATCCGTTTAGCCTCTCAAATAGGTAGTGGTTTAACTGGAGTAATTTATGTTTTGGATGAACCGTCCATTGGTCTTCATTCCAAAGACATTAGTAAACTGATAAACACTTTAAAAAATTTAAGGAATTTAGGCAACACAGTAATCGTAGTAGAACACGATCCTCAAGTGATTTTAGCCGCTGATGTTGTTGTCGATTTTGGTCTGTATGCTGGTAAAAACGGCGGCAAAATAATTTTTACTGGTTCGGCAAACGAGCTTAAAACAAACAAGCAGTCATTAACTGGGAAGTATTTATCAGGAATAAATAAAATCAGTCGTATTGATGCTATCTATAAGCGAAAAACTGAAATTAAAAACGGTGTTTTAACAATTTCTGGTTGTCGTCAATACAATCTAAAAAATGTTACTGCCCACTTTCCCTTAAGTAGACTTATTTGTGTTACCGGTGTTTCTGGTTCCGGAAAATCAACCTTAATCTCTGAAACATTATATCCGGCGCTAAAATATTATTTGGAAGGTAATTATAAAGACTCAATTGGTACATTTGATAAACTGGAAAATTTTCAATACCTTGATAAAATATATTTAGTTGATCAATCGTCGATTGGGAGAACACCGCGATCTAACCCAGCAACATACATTAATCTTTTTAATTTAATAAGAGATTTATTCTCTCAAACGGTCGACGCTAAAAGCAGAGGATATAAAAAAGGCCGGTTTTCATTTAACGTTAAAGGAGGAAGATGTGAGAAATGTGCCGGAGCAGGAACTATTAAAGTGGAAATGCAATTTTTACCCGATGTTTATGTAAAATGCGATGTTTGTCAAGGAAACCGCTATAACAGCGAAACCTTAGAAGTGGAATATAAAGGCAAAAATATATACGATGTGTTAAATTTTACCGTAGATGAAGCTATGGATTTTTTCAAAAGTCATCCATTGATTTTTAATAAATTAAAATCGTTTCAAGATGTGGGATTGAATTATATCAAGCTTGGTCAACCAGCTCCAACTCTCTCCGGTGGGGAGGCACAAAGAATAAAATTAGCCCATGAATTATCAAAAAAAGAAACAGGAAGAACAGTATATCTTCTGGATGAACCAACAACAGGCCTTCATTTTTATGATATTGAAAAACTTCTTCGTACTTTATATAAATTAGTTGATAGAGGCAATACGGTGATTATTATCGAACACAATTTGGAGATAATTAAAAATTGTCAATACATCATTGATTTAGGCCCGAAGGGCGGTGCACAAGGAGGAGAAATAATTTATCAGGGACCGATTAAAGGAATATTATCAGTTAAAAATTCATACACAGGACAATATTTGAATAATGTTTCAATTATTTAATCAACTTAAAAGATATTTTTATATTGCCATATTGCTACATTGTTGTCTATTTATTTTTGCGGGAAAGGGCTTGGCAGCAGAAGAATATAAAGCCGAATATAAAGCCGAATACTTTCCGGATTTAAAAGGCGATAGTCAAGTGAAATTAAATATTAAGATTGTTAATTTAAGATCAGATGTTTATGTTAAAGAATTCAGTCTGTCTTTTCCAACAAGTTTTGCCATTGAAAATGTTGTCGCCCGTGACGATTGGGGTGATATTACTACAGAAATTGAAAACTTGGAGCGAAGTTTTAAAGTGAAATTAAATTTTACATCTCCCAGCACAGGAAGAAATTCAGAAAACAACTTTTACTTAAATTTTGTTCAAAAAAATCTTTTTAAAGTTAATAATAATGTTTGGGAAGTAATTCTACCGGCGATAACCGACAATCAAAACTCTGTATTTAACATAATGGTTCATCTTCCCGCCCAAATGAATAAAAAGCTATCTATTGCCAAGCCTAAACCAACTTTGATTAAAGACAACAGCATATATTGGAATGAAGTTAGAACAAAGATGGTCTATGCAGTTTTTGGAGGCCAGCAAACATACCAACTTAATTTAACCTACAACCTTCAAAATGAAAAAATAATTCCGGTTTATTACGATGTTGCTTTTCCACCAGAAACACTATACCAAAAGATTCTAATTCAATCAATTCAACCTCCGCCGGAAAAGACATTTCTTGATGAAGATGGGAATTATCTTGGTCGATATACTCTTGGAAGTAAAGAAAAACGCCAAATAATTTTTAACGGCTTTGCTCAAGTTTTAGCTCAACCTCAAGAAGAATTAACAAATTATGTCAATAGTAGTTTTTCTCATCAAAAGAATTACTTATTAACCTCGCGGCAATTTTGGAATTTAGACAAAGACGCTGTTGAGAGCGATCAACTAATGAAATTAAAAACAGTTGAGGAAATCTATAAATTTGTTACGAACAATCTTAATTACAATTATAAACGTGTCAAAAAAAACATTCAAAGAATTGGAGCTCAACAAATTTTGAAGCAACCTGATTTAGCTGTTTGTATGGAGTTTACCGACTTATTTATTGCCCTTGCTCGAGAAAAAGGTATTTATGCTAGGGAAATTAACGGTTACGGCTTTTCTGATGATCCAAATTTAAGACCTTTGTCTTTGATCTCTGACATACTTCATTCATGGCCGGAATATTTTGATCAAGATAGTCATTTTTGGCAACCGACAGATCCTACCTGGGAAAATACTTCCGGCATTGATTATTTTAACGCTTTTGATTTAAATCATATAGTTTTTGCCATCCATGGGAAAAGCCCCACCATTCCTTTCCCGGCGGGTAGTTATAAAATAGAAAACTCAAGAGACATCATCGTTAAAATCGCCCCGACATTGCCAAAGGAACGGATTGAAGTTAAAATCAAGGATGATATTAAATCTGAAATATTTGATAATGGAAAATATAAAGCCAGATTAACTTTAAGTAACTCTAGTAATGTTTTCCTTAAAAATTCTCTATTGGAGATAAAAAATTCATCATTAAAAATCTCACCAAATAAAATTAAAATTGACCTTTTTGCTCCCTACCAAACATATAGTTATGAAATTATATATTATAATAGCGCCTTAGAGAATTTTAATAAGAAAGAGACGATTGCTTTTAGCTTTAATGGCGCTCCATTAAAAATAAAAAATGTAAAGATCATTTCTTTTCGTCAAGATATTTTTTATAAATCATTAGGTATTTTTATCGGTTTTTCTTTCTTGTTAGGAATCTATCTACTGCTTTCTAAAAAACGTAACAAAACCTATTAATTTACCTTAAGTATTTAAGGATGAATCTTACAAAAAAATTAATTAAAGAGCTTCCATCGCAATGTGGAGTTTATTTATTCATCGGAAATGACTATCCTCTCTATATTGGCAAAGCGATAAATTTAAAAGCACGGATTCTTTCCCATTTCCATAATGCGAAACTTAACATTAAAGAAAAACTAATTTTAGAAAATACCGACAAGATTAAAACTTTATCCACCGATAGTGAGTTAAAAGCTTTTTTGCTTGAAGCAGACTTAATTAAAAAACATAAGCCAAAATATAATGTCCGCTGGAAAGACGATAAAAATTTTCTTTACATTAAGATCACTATCAAAGAAAAATATCCAAAGGTGCTCACGGTCAGAAAAGAAAATGACGGCGAATCTTTATATTTTGGTCCTTTTAGTTCAATTAGAATCATTAATGACTTATTAAGAGAAATAAGAAAAATTATTCCGTTTTGCACTCAAAAAAAATTAAGTAAAAAAGCCTGTTTCTATTCAAAGATTGGTTTATGCAATCCCTGCCCAAACAATATTGAAAGCGCGGGAAAGGAGGTTCTATATAAACTATACCGCTTTAATATTAAAAAAGTAGTTAATATTTTCAAAGGAAGAACTAACGTTGTTTTAAATTCCTTAGAAAAAGAATTAAAAGTTTCAATTAAGGAAGAAAAATATGAAGAAGGTTTAAGAATTAGAAACGAAATATATCTTTTGAGCAAAATACTATCGGGAAGATCCTTTGTTGATGAAGATTTGCCAGATAGCAAAATTCCTCCATTGTTTACCGGAAGAATAGAATGCTACGATGTTAGTAATTTATTTGGTAAGGAAGCAACTGCCTCCATGGTTGTTTTTACCAATGGGTTGCCCGATAAAAAAGAGTATAGACGTTTTAGAATTAAAACAATTAACCAAATCTCTGATACTAAAATGCTAGACGAAGTTTTAAAAAGAAGATTGATTAAAAAAGATTGGCCGTTTCCTGATGTTTTAGTTGTTGATGGCGGAAGACCTCAGGTTAAAACAATCATTAAAATCTTAAGTGACTTTAAACTTAAAATCCCTGTCTTGGGAATAGTCAAAAATCCTGATAGGGTTATTTCACCTGATAGTTTTAAGACTTTTCGCTTAAAAGAGAATTCTTCCCTTTTAAATTTATTAAAACATATACGGGACGAATCGCATCGATTTGCAAAAAAATATCACTTGCTTTTGAGGAGAAAAAAAATGATGTTATAATAAAAATATGAAAAAAATACTTCGCATGATTATTTTTTCAGGACTAAGTTTCTATATAACTTCCTTAATAATAAAAGGCTTTGCTATTAAAACAGATCCATATTCTTTAATTACGGCCGCTTTTATCTTAGCTATTGTCTACTACTTGATAACACCATTAATTAAACTTATTTTACTACCTTTAAATATTCTAACCTTAGGTTTGGTATCAATTTTTGTCTATATTTTATTGTTTAATTTTGTCATAAATAAATTTAACTTAGTGGTGATACACCCATGGGTTTTTCCTGGTGGTAATTTTGGTGGAATTTCAATTCCCCAAATTGAATTTAATTATTGGCTTACTCTAATTACTTCATCCGTATTATATTCAACCATTATAAATTTATTAGAAATGACTCTATGAAAGTTATTTTATTGGTTGCGAACATAGTTTTATGTCTTTTCATTATTTTGTTCATTCTTATTCAAGGTCGAGGTGCTGGATTAGGAAGCGCTTGGGGTGGGGGAGGAGAGTTGTTCCAAACCAGACGGGGAATTGAAAAATGGACATTAAGATTAACTATTGTTTTTATCGTCTTCTTCTTTATTGTTTCCTTAGTTAATCTTATATTATGACTCTTCTTAAAAAAAAATTTAGATACTTTTATTGGTTATTCTCCGGTTTTACTAAAAAAAATTTGAGACTTCTTATTCTTAGCTTCGTGTTTAGTTTTTTTTTAATTCTTTTGTCAATTAATTTTTTTCCATTTCTAAGCTCGTTTTTTTTTAAAAAGCAAGAAAAAATAGGTCTGGTTGGAAAATTTACCTTACAAAATCCACCTAACGAGGTAACAAATTTAATATCCAATTCTTTATTAACTGTTAATGAGAAAGGAGGAATTATGCCGGTTTTGGTAAAATTTTGGGAAGTTTCTCCAGATGGCAAAGTTTATCGCTTTTATCTTAAGCCTGATCTCTATTGGAATGACGGCAAAAAATTTACTGCCCACGACATTAATTATCGATTTAAAGAGGTTTCTATAAAACCAATTGATGAAAACACGCTTGAATTTAAACTTGATCAGCCTCTTTCCATTTTTCCAATATATTTGTCTAAGGTCATTTTGAAATATCCTTTAAAAGGGGTGGCTGGTTTATATGAGGTAGAAAACTATAAATTGAATAAAGGAAATTTGACCATGTTGCGTTTATCACCCAATAAAGTAGGCATCCCTTACAAAATATATAAGTTTTATGATACGGAAGACAGGTTGATTACCGCTTATAAAAAGGGAGAGGTTAATGTTATAAAAACTTCTAGAAAAAGTATCGTTGATTTATTTTCTTCATGGAGAAATAGCAAAATAAAAAAATCGGTTGATTATAATCAAATATTGACTCTTTTTTTTAATACCAACTCTGATATTTTGTCCTCAAAAGAAATAAGAAAATCTCTGGCTTATGCTACTCCCTATTTTGAAGAGTTGGGAGAACAAGCTAGCGGTCCTATCCCTCCGATGTCTTGGGCTCATTCCACCAATTTAAAAAAATACCCTTTTAATTTAGAAAAGGCTGAAAGTCTTTTTAATAAAAATACTTCTGCCTCTCTTTCAGCTGAGGTTAATTTATATACTTTTTATGACTATATCAGCGTTGCCGAACAAGTAAAACAAAACTATGAAGAAATAGGTTTAAAAGTAAATCTTAGTGTATTGTCCTATTTACCGCAAAAATTTGATCTTCTTTTGACGATGTGGAACCCATCTTCAGACCCCGATCAGTATTACTTTTGGCATTCAACTCAACGCGAAGGAAATATTACCAATTATAAGAATTTAAAAGTGGATAAACTATTGGAAGACGGAAGAAAGGTTATTAATGTTGAGGATAGGAAAAAAATATATACTCAATTTCAAGAGGTAATTATGGACGATCTACCAGCTCACTTCATCTATTATCCTTACATTTACACAATTGAGAGAAAATAGTATAATTCAGTTATAACTGATTACAACCAAATTTAGCCGGGGTGTTGGAACCCTAAAGTAGAACAAGTTCACTTCAGGGTAAATTGGTAGACAGCCCGCCAAAAATTGCCGCGGTGCTGAAATCGGTAGACAGGCAAGACTTAAAATCTTGTGATGGTTTAACCCATCGTGAGAGTTCGATTCTCTCCCGCGGCACATTTAGGCGGGTGGTGGTAACCCCACCGTGAGGGTTCGACCCCCTCTCCCGGCACTAATATGCCGAGATAGCTCAATGGTAGAGCAGCTGTTTTGTAAACAGCAGGTTCGGGGTTCGAATCCCCGTTTCGGCTCATAACAAATTTCGATAGTTCTGTGATAAACAGCAGGTCGTCCCGCTAAGCGAAACAGGTGGTTTTTAGCGTTCGTAGCTTAATGGATAAAGCAACTCCCTTCTAAGGAGTAGATTGAGCGTTCGAGTCGCTCCGAGCGCACATTTAGAAAATTGTCAACAAAATGATACTAAAAGAGACATTGATGACAGTTTAATTTTGATTAGATAACTCATGGATTTTCTAAAAAGATATTGTCTGCCTTTTGTTGTATTTTTGACAGGTGCCTGTGTTTTAATTATCGAAGTTGTTGCCACTCGTATTCTTTCTCCTTATTACGGTAATACAATTTTTACTGTTTCTAGTGTAATTAGTGTTGTGTTAGCGGCTTTGAGTTTTGGATATTATTTCGGCGGAAAATTAGCGGATAAATACCCGGCAGAAAAAAACTTTTATACAATAATTTTAATAAGTGGATTAAGTGTTATTCTCCTTCATCTATTAAATCTGTTTTTACTTCCAAGACTTGGATATAATCTTTCAATTGTAAGTGGGCCTATTATCTCTGCGGTTGTTTTATTTTTTTTACCAAGTTTATTGCTTGGTATGCTTTCTCCATTTGCTATTAAGTTACAAGAACTACGTCTTCCTAAAAGAGGTATAGGAAGCATAACGGGAGAAATTTTCTTTTGGTCAACCTTGGGCAGCATATTTGGCAGTTTGCTTGCTGGATTTGTGCTCATTCCTCAATTTGGGATAAGTCATATTATTTTAGTCACTGGTATAATTCTCATAATTTTAGGACTTTTCCCGATAATAAAATTTAGAAACTTTTGGCGATCAATTTTCAAAACTATTTTATTTGTTATTATCGGAATTTTTTTTGTAAATTTGCTGTCCTCTTTCAACAAAAGTAGCAACATTATCTACAGTTATGATGGCGTATACGAAAAGATTACTATTTACGATGGAGAATATGGTGGGAAACCAACAAGATTTTTCCAGCAGGATCGTAGTCTCTCAGGAGCTATGTTTCTTAACTCGGATGAATTAGTCTACGATTACACAAAATACTACGCGTTATACAAAGTTTTTAAACCTAATGTAACAAATGCACTAGTAATAGGAGGCGGTGCATATTCTATTCCAAAGGCGCTACTTAAAGATATACCTCAGGTAACTATTGATGTATCAGAAATCGAACCAGCCCTGTTTGAACTGGCAAAAAAATATTTTAAAATAAAAGAAACAGACCATATACATAACTATGTAAAAGACGGACGCAGATTTCTTAACGATACTAAAAAAAAATATGATCTGATATTTAGCGATGTATATTATTCCCTGTTCTCCGTCCCGGCTCACTTTACCACTCAAGAATTTTTTAATATAGCAAAAAATAAACTTAATAAAAACGGGATATTTATTGCCAGTTTAATTGGGGATTTATCTAGACAAGCGCCGTCTTTAATTATGTCAGAAATAAAAACATTTCGGACCGTTTTTCCAAACAGTTATTTTTTTGCTGTTGATTCACCGAAGAAAACCGGATCACAAAATATTATTTTTGTTGGATACAACAGTGATAAAAAAATAAACCTCAATTACCAAAAACTTGCAAAGTACCAAATTCCAATAATACAATCTTTACGAGAGAAAAATATTAATTTAGATAGGTTTGAACTTTCTCCATATTCAATACTCACAGATAATTTTTCTCCTATTGAATACTTGACGTCCAAAATTCTCCAAAAAAATTTTAATCAGCAAAAATTTCTTGATGGCAAAGAAATGCTGGCTATTATTGATCAACAGTTACGATACGGTCCACGATATATAAGCGCCACAGGACACAAAAAAGTTCAAAAATTTTTGATTGCCGAAATGAGCATGCTGACAAAAGAAATCAAAATACAAAGCTTTCAACATACTTCCACCACCGATGGTAAAACATATAGATTAAATAATATTATTGCCCACCTCTGGCCAGAAAAAAAAAGACGAATTATATTAGCTACTCATTATGATAGTAAGAAATTTGCTGATAGAGATTTGGCGCAACCGAACAAGTCTGTTCCTGGGGCCAATGACTCGTCCTCAGGAGTAGCAATCTTGTTGGAACTGTCACGTGCTCTATTAAATTCTTCTGAGGTGATACCTAATGTAGGCGTTGATGTCATATTTTTTGACGGAGAAGAAGGTGAAGAAAACATGAGTGGTAATTACAAAAATTGGAAACCGCTCGGCTCTATTTATTTTGCAGAACACTTAAGTGAAATATATATGGACAAAAAACCAATAATAGGTGTTGTATTAGACATGATTTGCGATCGAGATCTGGAGATTATTAAAGAACGATCATCAGTAAAAAACGCACCAGAACAAGTAGAAGCATTTTGGGAAATCGGAAAGAAAATTAGTAGTAGTGTTTTTAAGGACGTTATTGGAGAAGAAATTCATGATGATCACACATCACTTAATCAAGTAAGTATTCCCAGTTTTTTGGTGATTGATTTCAAATATACACCATTTCACACAACAGAAGACACTATTGATAAATGCAGCTCAAGTAGTTTAGAAATAGTTGGAAATACCTTAATTAAGTATATTTATTCTTTAAAATAGCGAGGTCTTGTCCTGTCCCAGATTAAACCTCCGTATCAGAGATACTTTAAAATGACCTCCGGAAAAACAAACTCAACAACCATTTTACTTTAATTAGTCACTCTCTGCCTTAGCAGGTTCTAATGTTTCTTGTTCTATTGGCGAGAAGAAAAATACCAACAAAGGCAATAAACCAACCAGTACAAGAGCAAGTCTTAACGAGTGATCAGCAGTAAAGCCTATCACTGGATTGAGCAACACCAGAGCAAACCTTCTAAACATAGAAATTGAAGAAAGAACTGTTGCCCTTTGTTCAGAAGGAATAAACCTATTCATATAAGCAAACATTAACTCAAGTCTTGTCAATCCAAAACTGCCTGCAAGTATGATTAACAAAACAACTGTAATAATATTTGGAAAGGCAGCTACCATGAAAAAAGCGGTACTGGTGATGATTGCTGTAAATCGTAAGTATGCTTTGCCGGAACCAAAGAATTTTTCTAAACGAACAAAATTACTTGCAATTAATATTTCTACTCCCACCAATAGCGCATGAAACCAGCCAAAATAAACAACTGGGACTTTCATGCTTATAAATAAAGGCTGATACAGCCAAATAACAAAGTAAGCGGCAGAGGAAACCACTATGGCATCAAAGGCTAATAACCGTAGAGTTTTATGGTTGCGAAAGTAGGAAAACCCCTTCTTGGTAATATCAATGTAGCGTTTTGATTCTGAAGTCTTTTCATGAACAGTTGGTTCTTTTATGCTCCAAGCTACAAGGGCCGCCAGTATAAACGGTATTGCAGAAAAAAGCATGGGGGCATTTAGTCCAAATCTGGAAGCAATAAAACCACCAAGAGGAGCCGATATAAAAATACCCAACAAATGGAAGGAGTGCGCTTTTCCAAACACCTTCTTACTTTCTTGCTCTTTGCCTTCTTCTTTTAACGCGTCATATAACAATGCGCTATCCGCCCCAGAAATAAGAGCTATCCCCATCGCAAAGAAGAATTCTCCAAGAAAAAATATTTCAAATCGAGGTACGCTTCCATAAATAAGGGCGGCTATAGCAACTACAATCGCCCCTAAAGCCAGTGAATACTTACGCCCCAGATAATCAGCAATTGTTCCCGTTGGCACTTCTAATAAAAAAATCCACAGCATGAACCACGACTGAAGAATCTGTACTTGACCCAGAGAAATATGTCCCCATTCGGTAAAGAAGGGAACAAGTACCGCCGAGAAAAAGGCGAAATCTTTTAGAAAACAGAAAAGATAATAACGCCAAACAGTACTTTTTATTTTATTTTTTAGAATTTTCATTATCATAATCATAAATATTATGACAGAAAAACCAGCATAAAACCTCTCGACGTCAACAAACCTGACTAAGAGTATTCAAGAAATATAGAAACCAAAAATTTTGATAAAATTAAGAAAGGGTAAAAATGAACTTTCTAAATATACTAAAATATTTTTTCTTTACTATCGTTTTTATTTATACTTGTCTTTGGGTTCCTATAAACCTGTTTTTGAGCAGTTTGGGTCAAAAGAAATTTCCGATAACGGTGATTGAAAACGAACAAATACGACAGCTCATCAACAAAAAGACAGGAACAGATATTAGGTTAATTAAGATTTCAGAATCAAACCGACCATTCGGCATGATGATCGGTATCCCCGGCAAACCTCAATTGATCCTCTCAAGAAATCTCTATGACACCTTTACTCCCGGCGAAATGGAATATGTCCTCTTACACGAAGTTGGGCATTATAAACTCTGGCATGGAGTAGTCGAATTGATAGCAGGAACGATTTTACTTGCTATCGGCATCTTAGTTTTGAGAAAAATAAGTCCGTTTCCAACTTCTATCCTCTCTGCTATAGCTCTTGGAGTGGTATTTGGCATTATTATGATCCGTTTAGGAAAAGCTCACGAATATCAGGCTGATAATTTTTCCTTAAAAAATATGACCAATCCGGAGGGCATGATCCAAGCAACCAATAAGTTCAGAGGTTTCTACAGAAAAAGAAGCTATACAGAAAATAATAACAAGCTAATCTCGTTTTTGTTTTATCGAGGAAACCCGTATAATAACAGAATAAAAATGGCTCAAACGGAGATTGAACGAAGAATGTAAGTTATTTTCCACCCCATGACGCTGTATGTTGACTTGTGCGGAGGTTTTGTGGCCGAAGTGGCATAAGTTATCTCTGTTTTACTTCATTAGCCTCGTTGGGCGTTTGTTGAAACGTTTGACATGCCGTTTTGCTTTGATTTTGTCCTCCTTAGCTCGTCAAGAGGTTCTAATGTGACCGCTGGAGGGCTCGAACCTCCGACCTTTGCGATGTAAGCGCAACGCTCTACCAACTGAGCTAAGCGGTCTTTACCTTGTATGTCTTAAAGTGGGTCGGAGAGGACTTGCCCATGAACCAGACCGCCTTTGGCGGGCGGTTCAGGGCTACCCCGAACCCAACGTGGTTCGGGGTGAACCTCTTTGTTATCTTGTGCCGAGGGCGAGAGTTGAACTCGCACGCCTTGCGGCACAGCCTCCTCAAGACTGCGTGTATACCAAATTCCACCACCTCGGCAATATCGTAAGAAATTATATCAAATTAAATCCCACATTCGTGGGAGATTCTTCCCCTTCGACTCGTTTCACTCGCTCAGGGTCAGAATGACAATTTTGTGTCAAGAATCCTGGAATCTTATGATGCGGGGTCAAACTAAAATTTGCTGCTTGGTGTTTTCTTTATGTTTTGGAAGTTTAAGATGATTATGAGCTTTTTCAGTAGCGACTCGTCCTTTAGGAGTTTTTTTGATAAAACCTAATTGAATAAGAAAGGGTTCAATAAATTCTTCAATTGTTTGTTGATCCTCGGACAAAGAACTGGCCATGGTAGAAACTCCAACTGGTCCACCGTCAAATTTTTTAATTATTGTTTTCAAATATTCTATATCAATATCGGTTAATCCGATTTCATCAATCTCCAAAATGGAGAAAAGTTCATTAACCACTTCTTTAGTTATCGCTTTATAATGCTCAACTTCATATAAATCTCTGACTCTCTTTAAAATCCGATTGCCAATTCTTGGCGTTCTCCTTGATCTTTTGGCAATTTGCTGGGCTGACTCTTCATCAATTGGCAAATTTAAAATCTCACTTGAGCGAAGGATAATTTCTTTCATTTCATTATCATTGTAAAAATCTAATCGTAAAATTAATCCAAATCTGTCACGCAATGGAGATGAAAGAAGGGCAACTCTTGTCGTTGAGCCGATAATGGTTATTTTGGGTAGGGGCAACCTGACAATTCTGGCGGCCGGACCTTTGCCTAAAACAATGTCCAAAAAATATTCCTCCATTACTGGATATAAAGCCTCTTCAACCGGCTTTGGCAAACGGTGAATTTCGTCGATAAACAAAACATCATTATCTTTCAAATTAGTTAAAATCGCGGCTAAATCTCCCACTCTTTCAATCGCCGGGCCGGAAGTAATTTTCATTTCTCCTTTTAATTCTACAGCTAAGATATAAGCTAAAGTTGTTTTACCAATACCGGGAGGACCATAAAGCAAAATGTGTTCGGCTACCGATCCGCGATTTAAAACCGCATCAACAAATAATTGAAGCGATTTAACAATATTTTTTTGACCGACATATTCTTTAAGCGATTTTGGACGTAACTGCGATTCTAAAGATGTTCTGTTTTTAATGATAGGCTTATTAGTCATAAATTATGTTTTTTTATTTTTTACTCATCATAATAATAGCTTCTTTTATTTTATCTTCGACTGATAATTTTTTACCTAGTTTGATTACAATTTTGGTGGATTCGAACTTTTTAAACCCTAATGAAACTAGTGCGTCAACTACCAAAATGTCATCTTGGGAAAGAACGATTGACGTTAAATCAAAAGGCTTTTTAAGCTGACTTGATAATTCAAGAAGTATTTTTTGAGCCGTTTTTTTGCCAATTCCCGGGATACTATTAAAAAAATCAAGATTATTGTGAGCGGCTGCCTCAAGAATATTGTCTGTATCGGCAAACGAAATAATATTAAACGCAGATTTTGGACCTATGCCGTCAACTGAAAGCAGCATTTCAAACAAATGAAATTGTTTTTTATTTTCAAAACCAAACAATGTTAAGTTATCTTCTCTAACCTGGAGGTATGTATAAATTTCAATCTCGTCTTTGATTTTATTTTTTAAAATAATTTTAGGAGGCAAAAAAACTTTATAAAACACACCGCCGCTTGTTTCTATAAAGGCAATATTTCCGTCTAATTCTGAGAGTTTCCCTTTAAGTTTACCGATCATATTTTTTTATACTACAATAGGCTATTCCGCAGGCAATGGCATCAATTACGTCATCCGATTTGGGAAGGTTTGCTTCGGGTAAAAGTAATTTCACCATTTTACGAACTTGTAATTTATCCGCGCGGCCATATCCGGTAACGGTTTGTTTTATTACAAGAGGAGTAAGAAATTCCACGTCAATATTATATTTAGCCGCCAAAACCAAAAGAGCGCCCTGCGCTTGAGCAATAGAGATGATTGTTTTTTGATTGATATTAAAAAAAATCTTTTCTATCACCATTAAATTCGGTTTATAATTCTTTATTATACTTTCAAACTTCTCGTAAATCGTCATTAATCGCTTTTCTAAAGAAAAACTTCTTTTAGTTAAGATTATTCCATGATTAATTAAAGTAAAATCATTGTCTTTTTTTTTAAATAAAGCATAACCAGTTCTTTCTAAGCCGGAATCTGTGGCTAATATAATCATTTTAGTGGATGTCTGCTTTTTCGTCTTTTAGAAATTGCCTCCAAGTTTCTACAAACTCAATAAAAGTAACAAATGGCATTTCAATAAAATAATTAAAAAAAACAGTAATCACATTGTACTCTCTCCATTTATTAGCAAAAAAATTGCCTACTCGCGCAACAGGAACGGAAACCGCATCTAAAACAAACTCCGTAAAGCTGCCTTTTTCTTGAACGGTAAGTTCTCTTGCTTTATTTCTAATGACCAAAGCGGCAAAAACATTAACGGCAATCATCATCGTATCCATAACAACTGACGTTTTAGGAATTTTTGCGATGTAAAATACCCACGCTACAATACCGAAAGAAAAAAAACAGGCGACAAGATAAAAAAAACCAATGATAAGATCGAAAAAAAATCTTCTTCTTTTTTTTGTTTTAATCTGAAAAGTCTCTTTTTCTTGCTCCCGATAGATAAATTTATATGACACTTGGAGAACTTTACTTAAATTTTCCGAGGAGGGTGGTTTAATAATGACCACTAAAACAAACATGGCAATACTTGGAATGACAAAATCAACCGCCATTGCCCAAAAACTAAATCCTTCATAAAACAAATGGGCTAATGGTACTTCAACAATAAAATAAGTAACCCAATTTGAAAGAAAAACAGACAGCGTAGAAAAAATTGCCAATCTGAATAGACGAGTTTTTAAAGACTTTAGACGTTTGTTATAAAATTGCGTGAATAATTTACTTAAATAATTTTGATTGCTAATAACTGGGGTAATTTTGGAGGGATATTTTTTGTAATAATCCAGAAGATCACCTAAAAGAGTGAACACGGTATCGGTCTTTTCACAGATATTAAAAAAATCCCGGGAAAGAGGATGTTTTAAATATTTTTCTATTCTTTTAGCAATGTTGAAGATCTCGCGAGCAGCTTGATCAATAAATTCTTTCGGGGGGTTGGTCCATTGGGGATAATGGTATTTTAGCATGTGAAAAGTAATATAGGACTCATCAAGATCAAATAAAGTTCGGCAAACAGCAATATATGTAAGGGTTCTTTTTTCCGGTTCACCTAATGGTTTATCACTAATGACTTGTATTCTTTCGCTCATTAATAAAGTCATGGCTTTTATTAAGGCATTTTCTTTATCTGGAGGAGCTAAAATGTTTTCAATCTCGCAAGCGGCGATTTCTAAAATCCAATTATAAAAATTAACTTTTTTCTTCAGAAGCGGTTCATTTTTGTTCTCGGTAAAAGGAGCCTTTTCTAAAATGTAAACATATTTTTTTAAGGTTTGGGCAACGACTCCGATTTGTTCTACGGGAATTTCATCGTTGGGAAGATGTCCGCCGCGGATAAGCTCCAAAGTTAAAGATTCCGCCATGTAGTTTAAATCTGTAGGAAATATCTCCGACAAAGAAGAGATTTTGGCAATAAGAGAACGCTTTAAAACACGCAAGATAGCGCTTCGGCGCAGGACATTTTCTTCTTTCCAATCAACGACCTTTCTTATTTGTTCATAGAAACGAGCGATTTTTGAAGCAATTTCATCAACGTGGATAGTAGCAGCACCTTCTTTGTTTTTAGAAGCAATTGACAGACGATAGTTTTCTATCAATTCAACTATTGGTAAAGTCAAAATTGATTTCATTTCTGTCATTTCCTTTGGAGAGTTTTGACTTTGACTGCTACCGTCAAAAATAATTCCGCTAATCATGTTTTTAGGCTAAATAGAGTATAACAAATAATGTACTAAAAAAACAATCATGTCCATGTATAATCCCGCTTGGCAAAGCTACGAAAGAAAATAAGAATTTTTAGACTTGTTTAAACTCGTCAAGGGGTTCTAAAGTGAGCCACCAGGGACTCGAACCCTGAACCATCTCCTTAAGAGGGAGGTGCTCTACCAGTTGAGCTAGTGGCCCAAATTTTCGATATACTGGGTATTTTAACAAAAAATTTAAAATTAATAATTAATACTTAACTTTTGTAAGATTTAAGGATTCTTAACAAATGGTACTTTTTCTTGTCATTCCTAACTTGATCAGGAATTTATATAGATTCCCGCTTTCGCGGGAATGACAATGGTGTATCAAAGATCGTGAACTCTTGCCAACTTTTAAGGTTAAGGTTTCCTTGGTAGCTGAAAAAGCGATCGGATCGGTCTAACAATAAAAATAACCATTACAAGGTTTATTAGCATAATATAAACAGGATATGAATATTCCTCTAAGGTCCACTTTTTTAAAGCCATTAAGTTAAATCCAGCGGCAAAGACGTCAAGGAGATAAAATGCCCATATTTCTGTTTTGGGAAATCGATATGTCTTGATAAGAGCGGGAACCATACCGGTAAAATCTGCTATTATTGCGAAATATAATGCTATGATGGGGTTTTTGGTTAATTGCCAAAATACTATTCCCAGCAAAGCAAGTAATAAACAAATAATATCGCTTTTTGTCCACCCACCCATTCCATACTTCAAACTTAGTATAAAAATTATTATTGACTGAAGCGTTGAAACACCCGCCAGCCATATAGCAACTTGATTTCTTTGAGCAAATAGTGAAGCTGTAGTTAAGCTGGTAATAATTAAAAGAACCAACCTGGTTGTTCTGTGCGGTTTAGCATCTCCTTTTAAAATGGCAGAAGAATAAATAATTGGCGATATAAGCGCCAAAATACTGCTTATGATTATAAATATCTTCTGCATTAATAAATTATACTGATTTTCGCAATAGAATTATTTATTTCAAATATTAAAATCTTAGCTCTAATGATATAATATGAAAAAAGTATATGAATATTAACTCATTTCTTAAAAAAATAAAAAATGAAGAAATTCGAAACAATAATTTTCTTCATCTTACTGCCAATGAAAATCAACTTTCAAATACTGCAAGAATGTTTTTAGGGTCAAAAATTAGCGAAAGATATTACTTTGGAGGCAGTAAAGATGGTTTTGTCGACTTTGGTCATTTTACCGCTTTAGGATTTAAAAGTATTGAAGAATTAATTTATGCTGCTAAAGATGCCGCAAAAAAAATGCTCTACGCCGCAGATGTCAATTTAAATGTATTGTCAGGGGTTCATGCCATGATGTGTGCTATTCTTTCAACCACTAATCCAAAAGACACTGTTATGACCGTACCTCTAGAATACGGCGGACATTTTGCGACAAAAGGCATAATAGACAGAATAGGCAGAGGACATATTTTTGCCGACTATGATTTTTCCAATTTGAGATTTGATGCCAAAAAAATCGCTATCAAATTTAAGAAATATAACATTAAAGCATTATATCTTGATGTTTCCTATTACCTCAATCCTCATAATTTAAGGGAAATAAGAAAAGCGGTCGGTAACAGCACAATCATTATCTATGACGCTAGTCATACTATGGGGCTGATTATGGGCCAACAATTCCAGGCGCCATTAAAAGAAGGCGCTAATGTCGTTTGCGCTAATACCCATAAAACCCTTCCTGGTCCGCATAAGGGAATGATTGCATTTAGAGATAAAGAATTAGCCGATAGGGCAAATGCTATAATCGACAGTTGCCTTTATTCTACTCCCCACATTACTCACTTAATTGCGTTGGCTATCACTATTTTAGAAATGAAAGAATTTGGTCGGGATTATGCCAAGCAAATTATTGTTAATTCAAATGCTATTGCTCAAGCCTTTGAGAAATTAGGTTACGAAGTTAGACGTGCAAATACTGGTCGGTTTTCTGAAAATCACCAAGTTCACATTTTTATTCATAATAAAGGTAAACATATTGCTTTATACAAGAGATTAATTAATAATAATATTTCAACTAATTTTGAAGGTAGTGAGCTAGCCGGAGGTAAATGGTTTATTCGAATAGGTACGGCAGAAGCTACCAGAAGAGGAATGAAAGAGAACGAAATGGTAAAAATTGCTCGACTTATGGACAGGGCTATGAAAGGAGAAAATGTTAAATTTGATTTAATCCGATTAAATGAAAAATTTAGAAAGATTTGCTACTCTTTTGATTAATAAAACGTACAAAGCGAAAACAAAAATACTGTCATGAACATCTAAAATTGCTTATGTCCTTCGGCTCGTTGCTTCGTTTATCGCTCAGGATATAAAAGCCTCTAAGACTCGCCCCAGCTCTTCAAGAGCTCTAATGGGTGATCGACGGGATTTGAACCCGCAACATTCGCCTCCACAGGGCGACGCTCTACCATTGAGCTACGACCACCAAAACTTATCGTATTATAATTTATATTAGTGTCCAACTTCGTTCAGGTTCGTCTCGTAGTCTACGTCTACGCAGACGAAACTTCACTTCGATGGACATAACCCGCTCAAGCCCGCTTGCTTCGCAATCGCTCTGAGCGGGTAATGCGCGCCCGAGAGGACTCGAACCTCTAACCTGATGGTCCGAAGCCATCCACTCTATCCAATTAAGCTACGGGCGCTATGCGCGGCGGGCAGGAGCCACGTACTCTATTCATTAAGCTACGGAGGCGTGCCTTTTTCTTAAATAACCATTATAATTTAGATTAATCTATTTATCAAATAGAGCAACGTTAAAAAATGTATTACTTAATTTTGTACATTATTTCTGTTTTATTTGTTTTTCTTCTTCTTTTATTTCTTTCTCTTTATTTAATTTTTAACATAATAGCTAACCTTATGGGCGCTTTTTATGTTCCCACAAAACAGAAAGAAGTTGATTTTATTTTGAAAAATGCCAATTTAAAAAAAGGACAGGTGCTTTTTGATCTTGGCAGCGGGGATGGAAGATTGATCCGAACCGCCGTAAAAAAATATAAAGTAAAAGGAATTGGTATAGAAATTAATCCTTTACTTATATTTTATTCAAAAATTTTAGCTAAAATACAAAAGTTAAACACTATCGAATTTAAAAGAGAGAATTTATTCAGAGCTAATATTAAAGAAGCTAATGTTATTTTTATATTCCTCATGCCCGACACTTTAAAAAAACTAAGCCAAAAATTTTTAACCGAATGCCAAAAAGAGGTCTTAATTATTTCACATGGATTTGTGATTGAGAATTGGCAGAAATACTTACAAAAAAAAATACCGCATAGTCCATTTCCCACCTATTACTATCGTCTTAAGCTTGACAACCAAGCTTAGCTTGACAATTATCTTTACATCTTCTATCCTAATTTATAGATGAAAAATATTTTTAGAAATTTTTTGTTACTAATAATCTTTTTTTCTGTTTCAGGTTTAAATTTATATTATATTTTTAGATATTATTTGAAAGTAGGGGAAGATTCCCAACAACAAAAAATTTTAACGGAAATAACCAATATACAAACTGGTCTTTCTAAACAGTTTTCCTTTTCGGCCGCTCCATTAGTTTTAGGAGAATTTTCCGGTGAAATAAAATTTGTTGACGGCAGAGCTGTCAATTTAAAAAATTTCTTTCGCAAATATAACTCGCCACTTTATGATTCGGCAGATTTTATTGTTAAGACGTCTGATAAATATGGTTTTGATTATAGGCTTTTGCCTGCTATTGCTATGCAGGAATCAAACCTTTGCCGAGTTATCCCAGAAAATTCATTTAATTGCTGGGGATATGGTATTTATGGAAGTCAAGTTTTGCGATTTTCGTCATATGATGAGGCCGCAGAAACTGTGGCCAAAGGTCTGAAAAAAAATTATATTGATAAAGGATTAACTACACCTGAGGCGATAATGAGCAAATACACACCTTCTTCCCCTGGAAGTTGGGCAAAAGCGATAAATCACTTCATTGGAGCTCTTGAATAAAATACCCCTAAAGATGAACACTTGACAATCCTATAATATATGTTATAATTCAAATCAGATCTTAAGGTTTCTTAATTCATTTTGAGGGGCTTTAAGATCTTTTTTTATGAGAAAAAAATTAATTATTATCTTAATCTTTTTCTTCGTTGTTTTTCTGTTCCCGAAAAAAATAAGAGGGAATAACAATAAAGTGGCTGGGTCCTCAGCGAAAATATCAGTGTTAAAAGACAACAATCGAAATATTAGTAATTTTACGAAAAAATTAGTAATAAAAAGAATTCTTTATAAATACAATTCTCCGTTAATTGAAGCAGCTGATTCATTTATTGATGTTTGCACTAAATATAATTTAGATTGCTATCTTTTGCCGTCTATTTCAGGTATTGAGTCAACCTTTGGCCATTTTATTTATCCAAATTCTTATAATCCCTTTGGTTGGGGTGGAGGATACATCACTTTCAAAGATTGGAGCGAGGGGATTGAAATAGTGGGTAAAGGCCTAAAGAAAAATTACCTTGATAAAGGAGCGGTTGATCTTTACCAAATCGGTAAAATTTATGCTCCGCCGTCAACTACTTGGGCTTACAAGGTAGATTTTTTTAGAAAAGAATTTTATAATGAAGAGTCAAAGATAAATGAATTGGCACGAATATTTTAAGGCAAATAAATTATGCCGCAGTGCTGGAATTGGCAGACAGGCACGGCTTAGAACCGTGTGGAGTAATCCGTGGGGGTTCAAGTCCTCCCTGCGGCACAACTATGTTAAATATAGAGTGTGGTCAAACTATTGATCCATCACAACAAAATATAGATACTTCTTCATCGGGCACTGATTGGAGACAAGAACGTCATAAAGACAGTGATATTACTTTGTATACTGAATGCCCCAAAGAACTATCACAAACATACATTGATCTGACCCCTGTTGACCCAGGTCTTAACATTTCTCAAATAGAAGATGATGGAGAGGCTCGAGAAAAAATATTAAGCGCCCCTCTTTACAGATGTAACGGCTTCGGGGTAAGATGGTGCCCCTTATATGAAGGTGATGATAAAGTTTCTTAAAAAGAATTTGTTAGAGAAATCTTAATTGATTTTTGATAAAATAAGCTTTAATTAATAATTAAATAAAATAATTCATGCTAATCACAAAAAAAACCGACCTTGGTAAGTCTACTTATCAATTTGACATTACTATTCCCAAAGAGCAAGTAGCTGAAAAATATAATCAAGCTTTTGATTTATTGGCTTCCGAGCTTGAGGTATCAGGATTTAGAAAAGGCAAGGCACCGAAAAACATTGCGGAAAAACATATTAAAAAAGAAGCTGTTTATGAAAAACTAATCAATGACTTAATGCCTGGTCTATATCAAGAATTATTAAAACAAGAAAATTTAAAACCAATAATATCACCAAAAATAGAATTAATTAAAGCTAAAGACAATGAGATTTGGGAAATAAGAATAACTATCGCGGAAAAACCAAAAATTGACTTAAAAAATTATAAAGAATTAATTAAAAACATTAAATCAGAAGAGAAAAAAAAAGATATCTGGGTTCCGGGAAAACCGAACAAGCAAGAACCTTCAACTAAGGAAAAAGAAGACAATAAAATGAAGATGTTTAACAAAATTTTTGAGACCTTCTTAAAAAATATTGATGTTAAAATATCTAATTTAATAATAGAAACGGAATTAAATAAGAGATTAACCCAATTAGTCGATGATGTAAGAAAGGTAGGTCTCACAACAGAGCAATATTTAAAATCAAAGAATGAGACTCTTGATTCACTCAAAGAAAAATTCAAAAAAGAAATTGAAGAAATGTATAAATTGGAATTTATTTTGGAAGAGATTAACGAAGCAGAAAAAATTATAGTTGAGCAAAAAGACCTGGACGCTTTATTTCTTAATATCAAAGATGAAAAAGAAAGACAAAAAGCAAAACAAAACGCATATTTTTATGCATCAATTTTAAGACGGCAAAAAACCCTTGATTTCTTAATGACCCTATAGTATAATCGGGGCATGAAAAATGACATGACATCTAAAAAAAGTCAGGGATATTATCAGAAGAACCCAATCGAAAAAGACCCTAAAGAGAAAAGTGGTAGTGATTTTTTTGACCAATTTTTTGGCGCTAACACAAATTATTCGGACAAATCTTCAAAATTTGAAAATTCTCCTTCGTATAAACCTTGGCAAAAAAAAGAACAAAAAACTTCGCAAAGACTTGAATTTACCGTATTTAAACATGAAGATTATCAAGAAAAACACATCATTCCTAACGAAATAAAACAATTAGTTGAAGAAATTAGAAAAGAAATTACCGCCATTAAGCGAACTAATAAGGCTTTGCTTAGTCAAGTAGTTGATATAGAAAAAACCACGCTCCAGTCATTATCTGAAAAACCAGGAATTTATCATATCCGATTTTTAGAGCTTCTTCTTTCATTTTTAAGAACATTACGAGCTAAAGTCGGTGAGGCAAAAACATGGCTGGCGGCAATGCAAACGAAAAGGAAAAAAAGAGGTTCTCTTTTTCTTGCTTTATCAAAGAAAAAAGGCACGCAATATTCTCTTTCTCAAGAACTTCAATCCTCGCGAGCAGTAATGTAGACATTATATATAATATCTTCATGAGTAAAATTCGTTTTGCCTCGTATTCTTTTGGGTGTCGAGTTAATCATGCAGAAAGAGAATCAATTGATAAAAAAATGTTAAGTTCCGGATTTGTTTATGATGAAAAACGGCCCGAAATTTTTATTATTAATACCTGTGCCGTGACTCATAAAGCGGAAAGAGAAGTACGACAGTTAATATACAAACTTAAATCGCAAAACTCAAAAATCAAAATTATTCTAGCGGGCTGCGCGGCTACTTATTGGAAAAAAAATAAATTATACAGCTATCTCCCAATAGATTTACTTATTGATAATATTAATAAAGAAATTTTAGTTGATTTGTTAATAAAAAAATTATTCCATAGCTCCAATTTTAACCGACGCGGTTGGAAACAGAATGGCACAACGACCCAAAAACTGGCAATTTTTGATAAATTTTTGAATTCAGGGCGCCTTCTTATCAAAATTCAGAATGGGTGTCATCGCTTCTGTAGTTATTGTATAGTTCCTTATCTTCGAGGTTTACCCAAATCTGTAAAAATTACAGATATTGTTAGTGAAATTAAACGGTTCGATAAAAAAATAAAAGAAGTTATCTTAACAGCAATCAATACAGAAGCTTATGGTTATGATACTCAAGAATCATTTACGGATCTTGTGGAAGCAATCATTAAGCAGACAAAGATTCCCCGAATAAGTTTTGGTTCTATTCATCCTTTGAGTATTAATAATGACTTTTTAGATTCTTACAAAAGGATTCTTCCCCAAGAACGATTGGTCAATTTTTTTCATATACCTCTTCAGTCGGGATCGAATAAAATACTTTCGTTGATGAAAAGAGGTTATTCTAAAGAAAATTTCATTGATTATGTACAATCGATTAAACGATTGAACAAAAATGTTTTTATTAGTACTGACATTATAGTTGGTTTTTTAGAAGAAACTGCCACTGATTTTGAAGAGACTTATAATTTTTTAAAAAAAGTGCCGATTAGCAAATTCCATATTTTTCGGTTTTCAAAGAGGAAAGGTACGGCAGGATACTTTATGAGTAAAAGGTTATATGAACCAGAGGAGCAAATAAAACAGAAAAGGGCGAAAATTCTTGCCGAACTTAATAAAAAGAAGTTTCAAACGTTTTTGCAAAAACAGATAGGGTTAAATTCTTCAGCGCTTTTTTTAAATAAAAGGATAGAAAATTATCAAGAAGCCCTTTTGCAAAATCAAATTCCAGCTTACATAATGACTGAAAAAGACTTAACAAGTGAGATAAAAAATGTTAAAATTAAAAGGATTAAAGAAGGAAAATTATTTGGTAATATTATATAAATGGACTCGTAGCTCAGTTGGCTAGAGCGTTGCATTGACATTGCAGAGGTCAGAGGTTCAAGTCCTCTCGAGTCCACAGTTTAATTTTAGTTGGTTTGTCCGAACAAATTTTCTGAAGGAAAAATGAAAGTTTTAAAAATCTCTTTTATTTTAACTCTAAGTGCTTTTATTATTATATTTATATTTTCAATAGTTACTCAACAACATACTATTGAAGCTATTAACGTTTCAGATTGCGATAAGAATGGTTTCAATTGTCTCTATATCGACGAAAGATGTTTATGTTTGGGCTATTCTTATTGTGATTGTCCCGGTTGCGACGATACATGTATTGGATTAAAATATCGATGTAATATGAATACATACAGATCTGTTGGACCAGTTAGGCCATTTTAATATTTGGATAAATATTGCCTTTTTTAAGGTAAAAAAAACACCTGCTGAAAATGAATTTTGATTTTCTATACTTTTTTTTATATTCTTCGATTAAATTTCCTTTTCCAACCCATAATGCCATATTTTTTGATGACTATAATTCGTTGATCCATGAACCACTATAGGGTTCAGGATTTCGCCCCTCGCGAAACTCGGAAACAAAGCGGTGCCACTCACTCTGCTCGTGAGGCTCAACATTTGTTTCAACCCGCCTACGCCGCTTCCTTCACCGAAGTAGTTTCGGCTACGAAGGTCGAGAAGGCTTCGGCGGGTAGGTCGATTAAATAAATGAAACAATTATTAAAAAGTAGTACTGTATTTTGTAGCATTGTGTTTTAAACTTGTGCTTCCAAAATGGAGAGTTTTTTGTATAATAAATAAAACAAATACTTATGAAAAAAGCTGATCTTGAAAAAATGCGGCATTCGTGCGAACATGTTTTACATCAAGCAATGACAGAGCTTTTTCCTGGTTTAAAACGGGCCATGGGGCCGGCAACAGACGAAGGTTTTTATCATGACTTTGACTACAAAGGAAAAGTAAACGAGGATGATTTTCCCAAGATAGAAAAGAGAATGCGGGAGATTATTAAAGCTAATTTACCTTTTGTACGTCAAGAGATTTCACTTGACGATGCCAAAAAAATGTTTAAAGACAATCCGTACAAGCTTGATTGGATTGATCAAATTACCAAAAAAGGCGAGAAAGCAATCGTCTATTGGACTGGTAAACCTAATAAACCTGACTCTGATGTTGATTTGTGTCGTGGGCCTCATGTCGAATCCACCGGCGAAGTTAAAGCTTTTAAACTGTTAAAAATCGCCGGCGCCTACTGGCATGGAGATGAAAAAAATAAAATGTTAACAAGAATTTACGGAACATGTTTCCCAACCAAAGAAGAATTGGATAAATATCTATGGCAGATTGAAGAAGCAAAAAAAAGAGACCACCGCAAATTAGGCAAAGAGCTTGATTTGTTTATTATAAATGAAAATATTGGAAAGGGTTTACCGCTTCTTTGTCCAAACGGAGCTACGATTGTTAAACAAATATTAGATTACGAATACTTACTTGAGAAAAGAGCAGGTTTTAAACATGTTGTTACTCCTCATATTGCTAGAAGCGAAATATATAAAAAAACTGGCCATTGGCAACACTACCGCGATTTGATGTATGCTCCTTTTGGAATAGAAGGTGAGGAATATGTTTTAAAACCGATGAATTGTCCACATCATTATATGATTTACGCTTCTCATTCTCGTAGTTATAAAGATTTACCTATCCGTCTGACCGAACCAGGAACATGCTATCGCTTTGAGAAAACAGGAGAATTAGCCGGACTTCTTAGAGTTCGAGCTCTAACGATCGACGATAGTCACATCCTAATGAGAGACGATCAAATCGAAAATGAGTTTAAACTCTGCATTAACTTAGTTAAAAAAATGTTTAAAAGCTTTCATTTAAAGGATTTCTATGTTAGATTATCTTTAGGCGATCCATCTGATGCAATCAAATATATAACTGACAAAAAAACTTGGCAAAAGGCTGGAGATAAATTAGAGAAGATCGTCATAAACAACAAATTAAATTATAAAGCGGTAAAAGGAGAAGCCTCATTTTATGGACCGAAGCTTGATTTTATTGTAAAAGACTCTCTTGGTCGAGAATGGCAAATGAGTACCCTACAACTTGATCTTTTTATGGCAAAAAGATTGGGCTTGATTTATATTGATAGAAATGGTCAGCAAAAACATCCGGTAATTCTTCATCGTGGGCTAACTGGTTCAATTGAACGAACTTTAGCCATTCTTATCGAACATTTTGCTGGAGCTTTTCCTCTTTGGCTATCTCCGACACAAGTTGTCGTCTTGCCAGTATCCGACAAATTTAACGAGTTTTCCCAAAAAATCAATCAAATTTTAAAAGAACACGACGCTCGGGTTGAATTAAACGATGAAAATAAAACTCTCGGAGCTAAAATAAGAGAAACCACCTTGCAAAAAATTCCATATATGATTATAATTGGGGATAAAGAATTGAAACGTTCTAACGTTAAAACGTTTAAACGTTCAAACGAAGTTTTCGTTTCTGTAAGAACGCGAGAAGGAAAAGATTTAGGATTAGTTAATCTTTATGAGTTCATTAAAGACTTAAAAGAAAAAATTGAGAACAAATTATAGAAGGCGAGAAAAACGGCCTTATTATATTTTAAACGAGAGAATTCAGGCATCGACTTTTCGGTTAATTGATGATAAGGGAAAGCAAATTAGTATTTTATCTCGACAAGAAGCACTTAATTTGTCTCGAGAAAAAGGATTAGATTTAGTACTTATTAATATAAGAACTAATCCGGCAGTGGTTAAATTAATTGATTTCAAAAAGTTTTTATACCAAGAAAAGAAAAAACTAAAAGAGGCTAGAAAAGGAATTAAAAAAAACATAATTAAGAACATAAAATTGTCACTTTTTATCGGAAAAGGCGATCTGGATCGATTAATTAAAAAAACACAAGAATTTCTTAATAACGGACATCAGGTTAGAATAGGATTGCTTTTAAGAGGACGGGAAGTCGGAAAAAAGCCGTTGGCTTTTGACCTTGTTAATCAATTTATTAAATCAATTGGCGAAGTATCAATCTCTATGCCGCCAAAAATTCAAGGTAGAGTAATAATAGCAGTAATTGGAAGAAAGAAATAAAATGAAAAAACAAAAAACTCGAAAATCAGCATTAAAAAGATTTAAAGTCACTAAAACAGGTAAGATCTTGCACAGAAAGCATGGCGCTAGACATTTAAAAAGCCAAAAGACTAAAAAACAATTAAGAAGTTTGAAACAAATGGGGGAAGTAAAAGGAAAATTTAAAAGGAAGATAAAGAAGATGTTGGGAAAATAAATATTATTTCCATTATTTGTAGGGACAGAACAGTGCTCTGTCCGTACCATTTCTATTTAAAATATGGCTCGTGTTAAAAGCGGAATAACCACTAAAAAAAAACACAAGAAAGTACTTAAATTAGCTAAAGGCTTTTGGATGACTCGCCATAAGCAGTTTAAAAAAGCAAAGGAGGCTACCCTTCATGCGGGAGAATATGCTTTTTCCGGCAGGAAAGCAAAAAAACGAGACTTTCGCAGACTGTGGATTACCAGACTTAACGCAGCCGTATACTCTTTGGGGATTAAATATAGTCGATTTATTAAAGAACTTAAAGATAAAAAAATTGAACTCGACCGTAAAATATTATCGCAGATTGCGGTTGAGCATCCAAAAATATTTCAAAAGATAGTTGATTATGCAAAACATTGATTATCTTAAGAAGAACTTCCAAAGTGATCTATTTCTCATCCAGTCGAATGACGGACTTGAACAATTAAGAATCAAATATTTGGGGAGAAATGGATTAATTAACCAAGCTCTTAGAAATATTAAAAATCTCCTTCCCACTGATAAAAAAGAATTAGGAGAAAAAGCTAACAAACTTAAAAATTCGATTATTCGATTAATCGAAAAGAGGCAAAAAGAATTATTTATCAAAACCGATAGAAAAGATTATTTTGATGCTACTTTACCGGGAAAAGCTTATCCTAAAGGTAGTCTTCATGTTATGACTCTGGCGATTGAAGAAATTCGTAAAATCTTTGAGAAAATAGGATTTATTCAAGTTTCCTATCCTGAAGTAGAATGGGAACATTTTGCTTTTGAATCTCTCAACATGCCAAAAAACCATCCGGCCAGAGATGATTTTGAGACGTTTTTTATTGACACTTCTCCCGATAAAAAATATGGAAAAATGATTCTTACACCCCACACGTCTTCTGGTCAAGTAAGAGAAATGCTAAGAACAAAGCCTCCAATCAAAATGATTAATATCGCCAAATGTTATCGTCCTAATTGGGATCTAACTCATGCGCCGATGTTTTATCAATTTGAAGGTCTGTGTATTGATCGTGGTATTAATATCAGTCATTTAAAAGGAACGGTAGACTATTTTGCTAAAGAATTTTTTGAACCAAAAAGAGAAATCCGACTCCGACCCCATCATTTTCAATTTACCGAACCATCTTTTGAAATTGATGTCAGTTGTGGAACCTGTTTAGGGACTGGGTATGTTAACAAAACCTCCGAGGTTGGACAAACCTACGCGGTTAATGAAAATGTCGCCACGGAAAAACCGCGTAGGTTTAAAGTACGAACCTCGGAGGTTAACAAAGCCAAATGCCGAGTTTGCAAATCAGGATGGATGGAACTAGGAGGAGCGGGGATAGTTCATCCAAAAGTCCTAAAAGCAGGTGGTATAAATCCTGATAAATATTCCGGGTGGGCTTTTGGATTTGGGCCGGAGCGATGTTTTATGATGAAAACAGGACTAAGCGATATTAGGGATTTGTATGGTGGAAACATTAGATTTCTTGAACAGTTTTAAACCTGTTAACGGGTTAACGAGTTAAATTATATGAACATTAAGATTACGCATAATTGGCTTTTAGAATATTTAGATACTGACGCTTCACCGTATGAAATTCAGAAATATTTATCTTTATGCGGCCCTTCGGTGGATCGAGTCGAAAAAATTGGAAACGATTATGTCTATGATATTGAAATTACTTCCAATAGAGTTGACTCGGCTTCGGTTTTGGGGATTGCTCAAGAATGTTTAGCAATTTTACCCATGTTTGGGAAAAAAGCTAATTTTAAAGTTAATCCTTTAGATGAATATAAATTTAATAATTACAACTTTAGCACCGATCGTGATCAAAGTAGTAATTTTAAATTAAAAATAAAAATTGCCGATCTAAATCTTTGTTCAAGATTTACCACCATTGTTTTAGACAATATTAAGATCCAACCTCCGCCTAATTTTATTAAAGAAAGACTAACTGCCTGTGGAATTAAATCAATCAACAATGTAGTTGATATTTCTAATTACCTAATGATTGCTTTAGGCCAACCAACCCACGTCTTTGACTATAACAAAGTGGGTAAAGAAATAATGATTATGCGTCAATCGAAAAAAGGTGAAAAAATTGTTACCTTAGATGAGAAAAAGATTATTTTACCCGGTGGCGATATTATCATTGAAGACGGTGATGGTAAATTAATTGATCTTTGTGGAATAATGGGCGGTTTTAATTCTTCCGTTTCAAAAAATACCAAAAAGATTGTATTGTTTGTTCAAACTTATAACAAACAAAAAATCCGTCAAACTTCAATGTCTACGGGCCAACGAACTGTAGCCGCTACCTATTTTGAAAAAGGATTGGACGAAGAGCGAGTTGAACCAACCTTAGTTTATGGAGTTGAATTGTTGGAAAAATATGCCGGAGGAAAGATTGCCTCAAAAATTTATGATATTTACCCTCATCCTTATAAAGAAAAGACATTAGACATTAGATATTCGATATTTGAGAAAATTATTGGCATAAAGATTCCAGAAGAAAAAATTATTTTTATCTTGAAAAATTTAAGTTTTGGGGTTAAATCCGTAGGGAACGCATACATGCGTTCCCTACAAATAACAATTCCGTCATGGCGTGCCAGTGATATTAATATTAAAGAAGATATTGTTGAGGAAGTAGCCAGAATATACGGCTATTGTAACCTACCAAACAATCTTCAACCTCCTGTTTATGTCAAACAACCCAAAGAAATAGAAAAGTTATTTATTTTTCAGCCAAAAATTAAGTATTTTTTAAAGCATTTGGGCCTTCATGAAGTAATGAATTATTCAATGATATCAAAAAAGATGATTAAAAATTTGGGGATGGCAGAATCCGAGCATCTTCATTTATCTAATACTATTTCTGAAGAAATTGAATATATGAGAGTTTCTCTCCTTCCGTCTCTTATAAAAAATATCAGAGACAATTTTGGTAAAAAAGAAATTTTAAAATTATTTGAGATAGCAAAAATTTATCACCCAATTGATGTAGGGAACGCATATATGCGTTCCCTACCAAATGAAATCTACAAATTAGGTATTGTCGTTAATACCGATTTTTTTGATCTAAAAGGAATAATTGAGGCACTTTTATCAGAGTTAAACATAGAAAGTTATCAATTAATAGTTAACCGTCATCCGTCGCTAAATATTTTTCATTCCAGGATTCAAACTGCTTTAATTATAAGAGAGAAAATAGTAGGTTATTTAGGTCAACTTAAACCAGAACTAAAATTAAAAAACAACTTAAAAACCGATGTGTTTTTGGCGGAAATCGATTTTCAAATGTTAATTGACAACCATAAAATTGTGCCCACTTATAAACCAATTAATCCTTATGCTGTTGTTAAATTAGATTTGACTATCAACTTATCTGAAAAAAATAATTTTGCTACAATTCAAAATTTAGCCCTTAAAACATCTAAATTGTTACAAAAAATTGAGTTAATCGGCATCTTCCGAAATAAAATCACCTGCCGATTTTATTTCTCATCTCCAAAGAGAAATATCACCGAAGAAGAAGCAAAATCTGAGTTATCCAAAATCAAGCATCTACTTTAAACACTTAATCGGATAATATATCAGAAATCAGGGAGTCGGGGAGAGAGTTACAGTCGGCGAGGGAGTAATGGTTAATTCTGGCGTTGGAGTTAATATGGGAGTAGGACTGAGATAATCCCACGGTTTATTTATTCCAATTTTAATAGACGATTCACCCGCTTTTCCTTTATTATTTTCTGCCCGGACCTTTATCTCATAAACTCCATCAGACAATTGCAAGGGTTCTTCAATACTTTTCTTATCTTCATTGTAGGTACTGATAATATCGCTATTGACATAAACATCAACTTTTTTGATTTCATCAAGACTAATAATTTTTGCCTTTAAAGTAAATGAATTGCTGTCAATTTTTAACTTATCAGATGGTTCCTTAATTTGAACAATAACATCTTCTTTTTTTATATCAGAAATTTCTGTTGGAAATTTGAATTTCTCATCAGTTTGCGATTTTCGCCATTCGTCAATGGCCGCCTGCCAACGATTGATTCCATCGGTTGATACAGGATCATCTTCACTGATAACGATATAATCTTTTTCTTCATATTCTCCTGATTTTATTTCAATATCGTTAGCTAATTGGCCAGTATTTTTAGAAATTTTTAATTTTTTGTAGAAAGGGGAGACATCCTTAGATTCAGTACCAGAGATAAAATATTCAGATCTTTTTGGGTAGCCTTCTTTTGGTAAACCTCCTAAATAAGCGTCAACTTCCAGCGCTAATACTTTATCAGGTTTATCGGGGATTCCATCCGGATACTTTTTTTGCAGGGATAAATCACGAGTTGTCCCCAACAAACTTGACATTAATCTATGCCAAATTGGAGAAGCACCAGTTACTCCTGAAGCAATCTTTGGGTTCATCGGGGAATTATCATTATTACCTACCCAGACTCCAACAGTTACTCCTTTGGTATAGCCAAGTGCCCAATTGTCTCTTTTATCATTTGTGGTTCCAGTTTTGGCGGCCACTGTTTTTCCTGAAATATTGAGATAGCTTCGGCTGCCAAAAATATCAGCTCTTGCGTTATTATCTGACAAAATATGAGAGATTAAAAAAGATACTTCGGAAGAAATAACTCTTTTTTCCGTC
>Ga0268276_1000481_pt1 | contig 47658 bp, 51 predicted proteins | sample saktaG_4_FD_190145 | JGI IMG/M metagenome (GOLD analysis project Ga0268276, IMG submission 190145) | Saline water microbial communities from Sakinaw Lake, British Columbia, Canada - sak_2010_1_5_45m | ecosystem: Environmental > Aquatic > Non-marine Saline and Alkaline > Saline ...
TTTTGGGGTCAGTCCCCTTCAACTTCGTAAACAATTCTTTGGGGACAGACCCCTTCAACACGCTTCGGGGACAGACCCCTTCAGCGCTCTTCAACCTGACAAGTTCTTCAACAATGTTCGAGCCGATAAATCCTGCTCCTCCGGTAACCAGGTATTTTGCCATCTTATAGCCTTACTATGTTAGACCTGTTCTTAACGTATTTTAAAGCATTTCTGGTATCGATGATCAGCCTCGAGTTCTTAGCTAGAAACTGGTAGTCGATATTCGAATGGTCTGTGACTATCACGACGCAATCGAAAGACTTCAGGGTCTTCTTGTCAAATTTAACGCACTTCAAATCTATTCCTTCAACCTTAAGGTATGGAAAGTACGGATCGTAGTAATAGATATCGGACTCATGTCTTCTCAACAGGTCTATTATCGGAAATACCGGAGATTCTCTCAGGTCTTGGATATCTCTTTTGTACGCTACGCCCGATAGTAAAACCTTGGCTCCCTTTAAGGCCTTCTTCTTCCTGTTGAGACTATAAACTAATTTTTCCACCACATAGCGCGGCATGTTTTCATTGACTTCCGAAGCTAAGTTTATAAATCTGGTCTCAAATCCGTATTGTTTCGCTTTCCACGAAAGATATATCGGATCCAGAGGAATGCAATGCCCTCCTATTGAGGGCCCCGGATAGAATGGCATAAAACCATATGGTTTTGTCTTCGCGGCCTCTATGATCTCCCATATATTCAAACCAAGCCTGTCGCACATGATAGTCATTTCGTAGATGAAGCCTATATTGACGATCCTGAAGGCGTTCTCTAATAGCTTCGTCATCTCGGCGGCCCTGCTGGAAGAGACGGCTGTGACCTTTTCTATTACCTGTCTGTACAATAACGCGGTGATCTCGGTAGACTTTTTGGAGATGCCGCCGACGACTTTGGGTATATTAGTCACAAAATACTTGGTATTGCCCGGGTCTATTCTTTCCGGAGAGAACGCAAGATAAAAATCTTTCCCTTCTTTAAAGCCCGTCGACTCCAGGATAGGGAGCATGACTTCATCGGTAGTCCCGGGGTAGGTGGTGGACTCCAATACGATTATCTGCCCGCGTCTGATATATTTTTTAACGGTCTCCGTGGCAGATACTATGAACGAAACATCCGGCTCTTTAGTTTTAAGAAGCGGCGTGGGAACGCATATTATTACAGCGTCTAATTGTTCCATGCGGCTGACGTCAGACGTGACGATAAGTTTTTTTTCATTCTGCAACGCAATTATATCTTTGGGTTTTAGATCAAGGATATAGGACTTCCCCTTCTTAAGCCTTTTGACACGATCCTTATCTACGTCTATACCGTAGGTCTTAAATCCTTTCTTTGCGAAAGCTACCGCGAGCGGCAACCCCACGTAGCCAAGGCCCATAACTCCTATCTTGGTTTTTTTGCTTAAGATCTTCGATTTTAGGGACTCAAACATATTCTTTCAATGCCTCCTGCCAGCTTAGCATCTTGTGGCCTGTGAACTTAACGAACTTTGAGTTGTCCAACACCGACATCTTCGGACGCTTGGCCGGTCGATCAAGTTCCTTCGATGAGATCGGCACTACTTTCACTTGAGATTTTGCCAGTTTTAATATCTCTTTAGCATAGCCGTACCAGGAAACACTACCGGAATTTGATATGTGATAAATTCCGTAACTAGCCTTTTGAGATTGCTTCGTCGTCCCACCTTTGGCGGGACTCCTCGCAATGACAGATATTAGCGCATGGATCGCTTTTGCTAAATCTTTCGTGTTCGTCGGAGAACCGACCTGGTCATTTACCACTTTTAAAACTTTTTCGGTCTCGGCCTTCTTAAGAATGGTATCTACAAAATTCTTACCGTGCTTGCCATAAAGCCAACCGGTACGCAATATGAAATATTTTTTTAAGGCTCTTTTTATGGCCAACTCCCCTTTTAACTTTGAATCCGCATATATGCTTAAGGGGTTTGTCTTATCGGTCTCTTTGTAAGGACTCTTTCTCTTGCCGTCGAATACAAAATCGGTACTTAAATATATTAATGTGGCACCTATTGTTTTGCAGGCCAAGGCTATATTCTTCGTGCCTTCACTGTTGATCTTGTAGGCTTTTTTTTCATTAAGCTCGCAACCATCAACATCCGTCCACGCCGCGGCGTGGATAACTATATCCGGGTTCAGATTTCTGATAATTGCCAATACGTTCTGCTTCTTGGTTATATCGAGCTTGTAGAACCCACGAACGACGAACGACGAACGACGAACGACGTCCGCACCGAATACTTCGTAATGCTGGCGCAACTCTTGAGAAAGATCGACTCCGAGCATTCCGCTCGAGCCTATTATGAGTATCTTGTGCTTCATGATTTACAATGACTCTTTTGGGGTCAGTCCCCTCCTGCCCTGAGCAAAGCCGAAGGGTCGGGGACAGACCCCTTCAACAGTTTCGTCCACCAGGGCTTATTGGCTCGGTACCAGTCTATTGTAGCTTCGAGAGCTTCTTTAAAATCATACCTGGGGCTCCAGCCAAGGGCCTTAAGCTTGGTAATGTCGAGCGAATATCTCTTATCATGGCCGGGCCTGTCTTTGACATACTCTATGGAGGTCTTATCCTTGCCAAGCATTTCAAGGATATTATAGGTCAACTCCAGATTGGTAATTTCCGTGGTGCCTCCGATATTATAGATCTCGCCCGCCTTTCCCTTATGTATAATAAGATCGATGGCCTCGCAATTATCGATAACATATAACCAGTCCCGCACATTCATTCCATCGGCGTAGAGCGGTACTTTCTTATTCTGCAGAAGATTTGTAATAAATAGCGGTATGACCTTCTCCGGGTATTGATATGGGCCGAAATTATTGGAGCTCCTTGTGATGATAACAGGTAATTTGTAAGTGACAAAGAACGACCTTGCCAATAGATCGCTGCCGGCCTTGGTGGATGAATATGGACTATTGGGGAATAACGCGTCCGTCTCTTTGAATGAGCCCTCGGCAATGCTTCCGTAAACTTCATCGGTCGATATCTGTATAAATAACTTTGTTTTGAGCTTCTTTGCGGCTTCAAGCAGGGTGTGGGTGCCGAATATATTTGTCCTGACAAACTCCGCCGCGCCGTGTATCGACCTGTCGACATGCGTCTCAGCGGCAAATGACACGATAATATCACAACCTTTTACAGACTTCTCGACTACTTTAGAGTCCGCGATATCGCCTTTGACGAATTTATAGCGCTTGTTTTTTGATACATCTTTAAGGTTATCGAGATTGCCTGCGTAGGTGAGCTTATCTAAGTTTACGATATGGTAATCATCGTATTTATTGAGTATGTGGCAGATAAAATTGGAGCCGATGAAGCCGGCGCCGCCGGTGACTAGAATGCGTTTCATTTTAGATTGCTTCGCTCCCTTCGGTCGCTCGCAATGACGACGGGAGCAGCCTTCTTGGCTACTAGAATATTGGCGTTAAGGAGCGACTCGAAGGTGCCGGAATCGGTCCACCAGCCATCGAGGATGCTATAAGTAAGTTCGCCGCGCCTGATATACTCGTTATTAACATCCGTTATCTCGAGCTCACCGCGCTTTGATGGCTTTAATTTCTTGGCGATATCGAAGACCTTAGAATCATACATATAAACGCCCGTAACGGCATAATCGGATTTTGGTTTCTTAGGCTTCTCTTCTATCGATATTATCTTCTTACCCTTGAATTCGGCGACTCCGAACCTTTCCGGATCCTCAACTTTTTTCAAAATTATCTTTGCGCCCCTGGGCTGCTTCTTAAAATCTTCGACCGCCCGTCTTATGTTCTTCTCGATTATATTGTCGCCTAGAATAACAACTATCTTATCGCCGCGCGAAAAGTGCTCCGCTAGCTTCAACGCCTCAGCTATGCCACCTTCGCCCTCTTGATACGTATAATTTATGTGCTTAAGGCCAAACTCTTTCCCATTGCCCAATAGCCTCAAGAACTCTCCAGCATGAGCCCCACCAGTTACAACTAGTATATCTGTGATACCTACGTCAACAAGGGTTTGAATAGGATAATAGACCATCGGTTTATTGTAAACTGGCAATAAATGTTTATTGCTCACCCGCGTCAAGGGGTACAGTCTTTTTCCTAAGCCACCGGCCAGAACGATACCTTTCATTTGGCAATGATCCTCCTGATTTCATTATATTTACCAAATTTTCGATCCATTCTATTGGAATGGTTGGAATATTTGTAGATCCAATCTAATATTTTTATAATCTGTATATTGCCTCTGTATCTTAAAGCGTAGTGATTGGTTCCTAAAATATTTTGCGTTAACTTGGTTTTGTTCAGATAACAATACGACATCAAATAATTCTGAATTTCTTGCAGCAACTGACAAGTTCCCACTATTTGAAAACATGCCGACTTTCTTTTGTGATCAAAAAGAGCGCTGCCATCTCCATCAAATACGCCTCTTATAAAATTACTAATAATTTCCTGATTATTTGTCTCCTTTATGCATTCTAAAAATTTTTCATTTCGCGTTTTATTTTGCTTAATGCCTATTTGCTCTAACTCACCTACAGCTTTTATATCACTAATCTGTAATATACTAAAATCAAACTCTTTGATTATGCTCTTATGTTCTAGGCGGCACGTTCCTCTGTGTATGGGACCTCCATACTTTAAAATTGCTTTTGCTTTTAAAATAACGTCTTCGTCTGAGCGTTTTAATCTTAAACCAAAATAACCGGAGTTATTATTCTTCCTTACATAACCATCGCTTACTAATAATCCTAATATCCATGCGATATCGGGTGTTATATTTTTGAGGAAATTGTTGTTATATCTGTACGTTCTTTTTACGAGATTACAAGTTTTTAGTCTTGTTTTAATACCCAACGATCTTAAACGGTTACTAATAACCCACTGGGAACAATTAAATCTTCTTCCTATCTCATCTTGGCTATGCCTTTTATATAAATACATACTTTTCAGTATGCTTTTATCAATACATAGTCTTTTCACTATTTTTTCCAATCGTACTTAATGTCGTTATCGTATGCGTCTAACCGTTCTTCATCCGGGTTTTTGCGGTTATAAGGCAGAGTCGGAGTGTTGATGACTATAGACTCGCAGTCCGCTATGCCCTTAAATCCGTGATAGACCATCTTAGGGATAGTTACAAGGATAGGGTCTTCCGGGGACAGTATGAATTCGTTAACTTCTTTGTAAGTGAGTGAGGTTCTTCGCGCGTCATACAACGCCAGCCTGATCTTGCCGTGCACACAGGCAAAATTATCATCCTGTTTTTTGTGAAAGTGCCATGCCTTTACTACTCCCGGATAGGCGGTGGTCATATAGACCTGGCCGAACTTCTTGAAGACCTTATCATCCGAGCGCAATATCTCCATGAGACGGCCGCGGTCGTCGGAGATAATCTTCAGCTTTTTTACGTTTACGCCTTTGATCATAAGTTTATCTAGCCTCTATTTAATCTGATTAGGTTCGACTAATCAGATTAAATCGACGTTAGCCTCTAGTTAATCTGATTAGGCTCGACTAATCAGATTAAATATATTTACCCTCTGCCGATGCCGATATACTTAAACCCAAGTTTCTTCATCTCTTTAGGATCGTAGATGTTTCTGCCGTCGATAATTATAGGCTGTCTCATCAGTTTCTTTATCTTTTTAAAATCGAGCTCTTTGAATTCGTTCCATTCGGTTACGACCAATAGACAATCGCTATCCTTCGCGACCTGGTGAGCGTCCTTACAGAACGTCACGCCTTTGCCCAGCAATTCTTTGGCCTTGACCATGGCTACGGGATCAAACGCCTTCACGCGAACGCCTTCTTTAAGGAGCATCTCGATGATCTCTATGGATGGCGCTTCCCTTAAATCATCCGTTCCCGGTTTAAAAGAGAGCCCTAAAACACCTACTGTCTTCTTTGGGAGGTTCCAGAGGAGCTCCTCGATCTTTTTTATAACGGATCTCTTTTGATACTTATTGACCCTCTGCACTTCCTTCAGTATGCCGAAATCATAACCCGTCTTTTCCGCGATATGGACGAAGGCGGCCAGATCCTTAGGAAAACATGAACCGCCGAAACCTATACCGGCGCTCAAGAAGTCCTTGGATATCCTCTTATCAAGCCCCATCCCCCTGGCGACATCCACTACATCGGCGCCAACTTTGTCGCAAATATTTGCAACCGAATTTATGAATGATATCTTTGTCGCGAGAAATGAATTTGAAGCGTGCTTTATTATCTCGGCGGACTTGATATCGGTAACCACCATAGGAGCCTTTAATGGTTTATATAACTCGGTAAGGATATCGGCCGCGCGCTTACTCTTCACGCCTACGACGACCCTGTCCGGGTTCATAAAATCTTCAATAGCGGAACCCTCTTTCAAAAATTCAGGGTTCGATGCAACGTCGAATTTGATCTTACGTTTATTGAATACATTTATCGTGTGCTCGACCCATTCACCGGTATTAACCGGGACCGTCGATTTTTCAACTATAAGCCGATAGGAAGGCATAGAGAGAGCGATCTCTTTTGCAACGTGCTCGACATAGGTCATATCGGCATCCCCATTATCTTTGGGCGGAGTGGGCACACAGACGAAGATAACCTCGGACTTCTTTACCCCCTCCTTCAGATGCTCGGTAAAGGATAGTCTGCCCTCTTTGACATTGCGCTTTACGAGCTCCTCCAGTCCGGGCTCATAAATGGGAATCACCCCTTTCTTTAGTGCGGCAACCTTACTTTTGTTGTTATCAACACATATAACATCATTGCCGAGGTCCGCAAAGCAGGAACCGGTGACTAGGCCTACATATCCTGAGCCAATTACGCATATATTCATGTTAATATCCTTGTGCTAAAGCCTAATCAGATTAGGCTAGTAGCATTTTTCGCAGTCTAATCTGATTAGAAGGGCAATGGTAAAGCCTAATCAGATTAGGCTAGTAGCATTTTTCGCAGTCTAATCTGATTAGAAGGGCAATGGTAAAGCCTAATCAGATTTGGCTAGTAGCATTTTTCGCAGTCTAATCTGATTAGAAAGGTAGTATTATAGCATTAGCTGAGCGGGAGGTCTATATAAAAATATGGCTACCGCGAGACGCCGACAGACTGGTCCTCGTGAAAGCCCGGGTCTCCGGGCCGTCCTGCTTTGGTCCTGGAGTATGATCGCCTCAAGCCCAAAGGCTGCTCCGGGAACGCCTTCAGGCGCAGAGCGACCCAGAATATCTGATCAGATATTGTACCATCATTCTGGTACGGTCTTATATCGAATGTAAATTCCAGGATCCAGCAGTGAAGGTCCCTGAATAAGGTGTACTCCTGTTCATCAAGGTAGCCTTTATTCAAATTATACCGCCAGTAAATGCGTGCCTTCCAGAATTCATTGATCTTGTAGATAAGGTCAGTTGTAAGATAATTGAGTATATTCCCATTTGTGTCCGGATCCGCGACAATATTCGGATCGAAAGAGTGCTCATACCTGTAGCCGAAAGCAAGCGACCTGTCGGCCTCCTTACCCCCAACAAAATCTACGCTTGCAGATTCAGGCAACGCGTATTTAGTATTGATCTTCATCTTGGCAAGCGAGTAGATCCATGGGTATGGTGTCAGCTCAAGCTGCATATCGACAGATTTGAATTTTTCCCTGTTATAATCGGCATGCTCAAGCGCGAGGGGGTTATCCTGGGTTATTTTAAATTGATAATCGGTGGATAAAATAAAATCTACAAGATCCACGGATACTCCGTCTCTTTTTGTTTGCAGTTTATTTTCAATATAGAATAGTATCCCATTCTGTCCCCTGATAGCGTCTACTTCGTCGAATTGCATAAGAGTATACGGACTGACGGTCGGCTGATGGGTGTAATAATAATTTACCATCGGAGTGATTATGTGCCTCAATTTGTTTATGTTGAGGTCGAGCGCGTTCGTCGTAACATCATATATCTTATAGAACTTTATTGAATTATCCACTCCTGCGCTAAAAACTCCCCTCACGATATTTGTCCGCCCCAAGGCGTTCCTCGAGTAAAAAGTCTGGCGGGTAGCCGCATATGGCGTAGTGTTCAGGGCCTTAAATAATCTCATCGGATAGTTTAACCTGTTATAGGTATCGAGCCTTATAACATCCAGGTCTTTCTGCTGCGGGCCTATGGTTGAGGTGTCGCGAAATGTCCTTTGCAGGTAGACGCCTGCGGTGCGCATATTATAGTAGAGCGGAGAGTTTTCACCGTAATACTTTATATTGTACTGCGGTATATCTATGATGTATTCGGGCAGCCGCTGAACCACGTCGTAATATTTATCGAGCCTCACCCTGGCTAAAAATGTGGTGGTGTAGTCTTCTTTTGTCGTGATAAAGGAGAGATAGTTATCCGGCTGCCCCTGTTCATCCCACTCCTTTTCAAAGTAGTACTTCATGAAATTGTCATCGTGTACTTTGTTAAGTTCTAGCGTGAAGAGATCGTCATCAGTGACCTGCCATTTATGCCTGACCTGGACCCTGTATTTGCCCTCATGAATGCCATCAGGTTCGTAGGTAAGATAAGGATTATCTTCATCGGCGTAATAGAATCTCACAGCGCCTTGCCCTAAGCCCGGCAACTTATAATTATCATCGACTCCGAATGCCAGACCGTTCTTCGTCCTGTAATCGAGTCTCCAGCGCCCTTTGAACATTTCACCATAATCGAATTTAAGCGAGTTCAACGCGTAATAACCCCAATCTGAGTCATGGCCCACCATGGTGGTAATGCCGCTGGAATAATCTTTAAGCGGCTGGATATAATAAGGCAGATACATGATAGGAACGCTGCCGACGAATAATATGATATGCTTGGCTATAACCTTATCGTCCGTGTATATCCTGACCTGCCTGGCCTGCACCCTGTAATGCGGCTTATCCAGGTCGCAGGTCGTTATGTAGCCCCGCTCTATATTCGTCTGATTTTCGCCGACCTTCTCGACATCCTGGCTCTTGCCGTAGAAAGGATAGTAATTAAGATAGGCGTCTATCGCTCTCCCGGTCCTCTTGTCAAAGTTGTAATTCATCTTATCGCCGGTAAAATAATTGTCTTTTTGAGTGATCTTGACATCGCCTTCCGCGATGGCCTCGCGGGTATCAAGATATACCGTGACCTTTTTACAGGTGAGCTTGACGTCTTCGTAGTCGATCGAGATGTTACCCTCGCCAACGACCTTCTTCTCTTCGTGAAAGTACTCTACCTTGTCGCCGTTTACGACTATAGGCGCTTTCGGCTTTATCTCTTCGGCGGGCGCCGCATAGGCCCTCGTGGCGAGCAGAATCAGGCTGCAGACTATAATAATATTGCTTCGTCGCTTCGCTCCTCGCAATGACGACGTTATTTTAATTTTTCGTAACATTCTTTCTTCCCAATTCGTATAATACAAGAGTCGCGGCGCCGATAAGACCGGCGTCATAACCGAGTTTCGCTTTTACGATCCTCACGGTCTTAGCCGGCAGTTTCATCGCCCTATCATTTATGGTCTTCTTTATGGAGTCGAACAGCGTCTTCCCTGCCTCGGCAACTCCTCCGCCGATGACTATCTTCTCCACATTCAATAAATTTACGACCCCGGCAAGCCCGATGCCTATCTTTTCGCCGACATCAGTCCATACTTTTTTAGCGAACCTGTCCCCTTTGCGCTCGGCCTCGCTTATTATCTCGGGCGTGATTTTTGAAAGGTCTCCGCCGACAAGCTTCGCTATGAGGGTCTTCTGGCCCTTCCTGATCTGGCGAACAACGTCTCGTACAATATAGTTGTTACCGGCGTAGGCCTCGACGCACGCCCATGAACCGCATTTACATTTCGGCCCATCCAGACTTATTGGGACATGGCCAAACTCGCCCGCCGCATAACTTGAACCTCTATATAGTTTGCCGTCCAGTATGAGCCCTCCACCGACTCCGGTGCCGAGAGTGATGCAGAGCATATTGACGGCGCCTTTGCCCGCCCCAAAGTAAACCTCGCCCAGCGCCATGACATTCACATCATTATCGACGAATACGGGGAGACCCAACTTCTTCTTAAGTATGCTGCCTAGCGGGACTTCCCGCCAGTCGGGTATGTTGATAAGGTAGTGTACCGTGCCCGTTCGGATGTCGATAGCTCCTGGCGCTCCTATACCGACGCCTATTATATCTCTCTTCTTGAGGCCGGCATCTGAAACGAGGTCTTTGATATGGCCTACTATACCGTCTATGAGAGCCTTCTTATCCTTAAAGCTGGTCGTAGAAAAAGTCCTTTTACCTCTTAAGCGGGCTCTTTTGTCACAGAGAGCCAGTTTTATATTCGTGCCGCCTATGTCTACGCCCACTAAATATCTCATAAAGTTAATATGGTATTATACTATCCATCCCTTGCAGTCACAAACAATATTTTTCCCGGAGTCCTTCGCTTTGTAGAGCGCTCTATCCGCTTTCTCTGTCAGGTTCTGAATTTCCTGCGCATCTTCGGGATAAACGGCCAGCCCTATGCTCGCTGTGATCTTTAATTTTTCATCATAGGCCTTAAATACATTCTCCTCTATCTTTCTACGTATTCTCTCTGCCACAAGCAGTGCCCCGGTCCTGTCCGTTTCGGGCAGTATGATAGAGAACTCCTCACCGCCGTACCGGCCTACCAGATCTATCTCTCTGGTGCTCCCCTTCGCGATATGAGCCGTCTCCTTAAGGACAACATCGCCCACGAGATGACCGTAGGTGTCATTGCATTTTTTAAAATCATCTATATCGATCATGAGAAAAGAGAACTTGAAGCCATGGCGCCTGGACCTCTCCAGTTCCTCATCAAACCTTTCAAAGAAATACCGACGGGTGTATAGGCCCGTCAGGCCGTCCGTTATAGCCAGCGCCTCGACTGTCTCATAAAGAAGCACCTTCTTTATAGCAAGCGCGAACTGCATGGCGACTATCAGAAATCTGTCGAAGTCCGTTTTTGGCAGATCGTTGATCGTCAATATACCGACGAATTTTTTACCGCTCAAGAGAGGTATCGCTGCAAAAGTTGATCCATCGTCTCTTGATATGTAGGTCCTTGTCTTGTCTTTCGAAAAGCCCTTAACCATATCGCAGTAATTGCACTCTTTATCTTCTTTATATTCTTTATCTTTTTTCTCTTCCTGATCCTCCTTAAAAACTTTATATACTTTATCTACTTTTAGAGCATCTCCTTCCTCTTTTAGTATTACCAGAGAGCTCTTACTGAAGATAAAATTCTCCTTAAGAAAATCACTTAAAACTTTGAATATTTCATTGAACGTTAGCTCCCGCGACATTGATCTTGTGATCTCGTAAAGGCTCAATATCACCGTCTCTTTATTCCTTAATTCGGATATGTAATCATCCGAACCTTTCACTTCACTGGTTAATCTCTGCTTTTCGCTCTCGATCTTTGCGATTTGAGAATTGAAACTACGCTTAAGATTTACTATGCCTTCTCTATATTCAATCAAGCCTACCGCTACGCTTCCCGCCAGAAATATGGAAACGGCAAAAAATAGACTGTGCGCAGGCATGATATGGAATAATGCTGCGAGCAATAGAGCGTAGGCTAGCAGATAGGTCGTCACTCGGCGCATGTCTTATTCCTCCCTTCGGACTTGGCCTTATAAAGCCTCTCATCCGCAGCCTTCACAAGCTCTTCTTCGTGAATGCCGTCCTTGGGATAGGTCGATACGCCTATAGAGATCGTAATATTATGCTTCTCCCTGCGTACAATTACAGGACTCTCATCTATCTTCTTCCTTATGGACTCCGCCAGAAGAAAGGCCTTGTTCCGGTCCGTGCCCGCAAGCAGCACCGCTATCTCCTCGCCTCCGTATCTGGCAGACACATCTCCCACATGCAGCATCCCGCTGATCGTAGAGGCGATGGCTTTAAGCACTATATCTCCGGTGGCATGGCCGTATTTATCGTTATACCGTTTGAACTTATCTATATCGATCATCAACAATGATAATTCCGCGCTCTTGCGTTCACAGCGGCGCACCTCTTCCTGAAAGCGCTTCATAAAATGCCGCCTGACGAATAGGCCGGTAAGCGAATCGCGTATCGCAAGCTCCTCGACCCATGAATAGAGGAGTGCGTTCTGTATCGCTACGGCGCCTAAATTACCTATAATGTCGAGCAGCCTCAGGTCATCCTGCGTAAAGGTATTTTTAGGGATATCATCCATCCTCAATACGCCTATGATCTTATCCCCGCTCATTAGAGGAGTAATGATGATCGACTTAAAATTGGCTTTTGTGCCTTCGGCTTCGGAACCCGAGAATCGGAAATCGTTGTCGGCATCATCTACTATCAGCGGGATGCCGTGCTTCACTACCCACTTGTCGAAGATGTCACCCTTCTTACCTTCTATCTTCACTGTACCGTGCGATGCCGAGAGCATAAGCTCCTGTTTATCCGCATCCGCCAGGAAGAGAAGAACGCGGCCGTGTTTCCTGATGGTGCTGGCCGTTCTCTCTATGATGAGCCTCGCTATATCTTCCAGTAGAAGTGTGGTGGTGAATATTTCCGTGACGTCTTTTAGTACGAGGTAACGCAGAAGTTTCTCATCGAGGTACTTGATCTCGGTCTTCTGTTTATTGCGATTATCGGAAAGTAGATTGATGTCCTCTTCCAGCTTTTCTGAAGTCAGCCCAAAAGAGTTCTCCATTCGCTTGGTGATCCTCCAGTGGCTGTATCCTAGGAGGCTTGAAATTACAAAGCTCCATGTGTAGTGAGCCATTTCATAGCAACCGCCCCTTAAGATTCCTGAGAGGCATGCGAAGAAGGAGAGTATCGTGAGCATGATCCCAAAAGTAAATCCGAATCCGATCCATGAGAGCACTATGGCTATGTTGTAACTGAGCACTATCACAGCGACAAGAAAGCAGGAGGAGCTTAAATGAGTATTTATCTTCTGGGGAGTCGTGAATAAGATATACGATACGGCGAGGAATAACGCTATCGAAATGATACCGAGCGTGGAGCGATTCTTATACGATTGTATTGTCGGTGTCCTTGTCAAAAAAATGTACTTTAGCCATGTCGAAGACCAGGTCCATATCCTGGTTGATCGTAGGCCTGTCATGCCCCTCTACCCTTGCTATAATATAATTCTTGCCGATATTAAGATGCAGGTAGACTTCGGCGCCCATTGGCTCTATGATCTCGCAATTCGCTCTTATTGTATTCTCCGACGACGCGTAAGATACGAACAGCTTATCATATATATCCTCGGGCCTTATGCCGAATATGATCTCTTTATTAACGTAAGAAGCGATCTTCGGCGCCATGGCGTCTACCACCTTTACCTGAAAATTACCTTCATTAAAATATAATTTGGTTTCCTTCTTTAATATAGTCCCTTTGATAAAGTTCATCTGCGGACTGCCGATGAACCCGGCGACAAATCTGTTGACCGGTTTATCGTAAAGATTTATAGGATCGGCTATCTGCTGGATCACGCCGTCTTTCATTACTACGATCCTGTCGCCCATGGTCATAGCCTCGGTCTGATCGTGCGTAACATATATCATCGTGGTCTGCAGGCGTACGTGAAGTTTCTTTATCTCTATCCTCATCTGGACGCGCATCTTCGCGTCAAGGTTGGATAAAGGTTCGTCGAATAAGAATACGAGCGGCTTTCTTACGATGGCGCGGCCCACCGCCACTCTCTGCCTCTGGCCTCCGGAAAGCTCCCTCGGACGCCTATGCATAAGCTTCTCTATTCCCAATATATTGGCCGCATCTTTGACGCGCGACTCGATCTCAGCCTTCGGGTATTTTCGAAGCTTCAGCCCGAATGCCATATTCTCGTAGACGGTCATGTGCGGATAGAGGGCGTAATTCTGGAATACCATGGCGATATTTCTGTCTTTGGGAGAGACGTCGTTGACGCGCTGGTCTCCGATATAGACGTCACCTTCGGTGGCTTCTTCTAAACCGGCTATGATCCTTAAGGTAGTGGATTTACCGCATCCGGACGGGCCGACGAAGACGACGAACTCTTTACTATTAATGCCGAGATTAATGTCCTTGATCGCCCAGACATTGCCCGGAAACGCTTTAGATACTTTCTGTAAACTGACCTGCGCCATGATTAAACTCCTTAGTTAAAAATAGGTTAATATCTTCGAAATCGTCTCTTTCATATTCTTTCTGTGAACTATCATATCTATGAGGCCATGCTCGAGCAGGAACTCCGACTTCTGAAATCCCGGCGGAAGCTTCTGCCGTATCGTCTGCTCTATCACGCGCGGACCGGTAAATCCTATCAGCGCTTTAGGCTCGGCTATTATGAGATCCCCTAATGACGCGAAGCTGGCCATGATACCGGCCATGGTGGGATTTGTCAATATGGATAAAAACAGGCATCCGGCTTTATTGTGCCTGCTCAATGCCGCCGAGGTCTTTGCCATCTGCATCAGCGAGTATAGCCCTTCGTACATGCGCGCACCACCGCCCGAACCTGAAATTATTATCAACGGGTATTTTGTCTCTGTGGAACGCTCTATCGCCCGTGTAAGCTTCTCCCCCACTACGGAGCCCATCGAACCCATAATAAAACGCGAATCGGTAACGCCGAGAACTACTTTGCGCCCGTTTATGGCGCCCTCGCCCGTGACGACGGCGTCCTTCATGCCCGTAATCTCCTGATCCTTCTTAAGTTTTTCTTTATACGTCTTGGGCCCTTCGAATGATATGGGATCCAGCGATACCATATCGGGATCCATCTCTTTAAAGCTTCCTTCGTCAAGAGTGGCCTTCACCCTCGCGTTGGCATTGAGGGTAAAATGAAAGCTGCACTTGGGGCATACGCGCATATTCTCATCGAGCTTCTTGTTATATATGAGCTCTTTGCAATCATCGCAGCGCGTCCAGAGGTCGCTTGGTATTTCTCCGCGCCTCTTGGCTACTTTAACTACCGTATACTTGGGTTTTTTGTGGAATAGTGGCATCGTCGGCTACTTTTTCAAAAGCTCCTTGGCTTTGTCGACCGCCGTTGCGGCGTCCTTGGCGTAACTGTCCGCGCCGATCGAATCGGCAAACGCTTGAGTGATCGGCGCTCCGCCCACGATTATCTTAACTTTATCACGAAGGCCCGATTCTTTCAATACTTTAATGGTATCCTTCATCGCTCCCATTGAAGTAGTGAGTAATGACGACATCGCCACGATATCGGGCGATCTTGTCTGCACTATCTCAATGAACTTGCCCGGAGGGACGTCGATGCCTAAGTCGACCACTTCGAAACACGCGCCTTTCAGCATCATGCTCACTATATTCTTACCTATATCATGGAGGTCACCCTTCACAGTGCCTATAACGACCCTGCCGACCGGCTTTATCCCGGATGCGGCAAAGAGTGGCTCGAGCACTGCTATGCCTGCGTGCATAGCTTTCGCGGCGATAAGGACCTCCGGGATGAATATCTCATTGGCCTTGAACTTTTCGCCGATCGCGTTCATGCTCTTTATAAGCCCGTCTTCAAGGATCTCTTTAACGCCCAAGCCCTTATCGAGCGCCTCTTTGGCCAGTTTCGCAACGGCGTTCCTGTCGCCCTTAGCGAGTGTAACCTGAATATTTTTAAAAATATCGTCCATAAAAATACTTCCCTCTGCTTGTCATTGCGAGGAGCGAACGAAGTGAGCGACGAAGCAATCTCTAAAAGCGGGATTGCTTCGGGCACTACAGTGCCCTCGCAATGACGTTGCTACATCTTCCTGATCACGAGCCCCGAAAGCGGCTTGGGATAAAAATATGTCGCCTTCCTCGGCATCTTCTCGCCGCGAGAGGCTACTCTCTTAACCTGTGTAACTTTTGTGGGATTCAAAAAGAACGCTATCTCAAACCCGCCTTTATCGATGCCCTTAAAAGCCTCGCCCGGGTCTTTGACAAACTCTATATTATCATCTTCGTCGCTTATTCCCAGGACATGTTTAAGTATGAATAGGTGCAGTATCGAAACATCAAGACTCTTCCAATCCGTGGAACCGGGACCCATGAAAGTCTTGGTCTTCTTGAAATCCTTGAGCTTCAGCGCATAGTAGCCGCCCTGCCCCTGTACCAGTCGCCGCTTCGCGGTTCCGGTGCAGGGTGCAGCTATGTACATCCCGAAGGCGTGGCTCGCCCTTAATTCACCCAGCCTGGCAAGCAGTCTCTTGGGACTCGACAACTTCTCCACTTTGAAGTACCTTCCTAATTTTTCTACTATATTCTCTTTGCTTAAGCCGCCCGCGTCTTTTATAAGCCTGTGAGTTGGCATGATCAGGAGTGACTTCTCCTCAAGCTCCACGAAATACGCCATAAATAGCTTTGCGTTATCTATTAGGTCTTGCGGCGCTCCCTTTTCAATAAGTTCGCGCGCGTAATTTTTCGATGTTTCATAACGATGATGCCCGTCCGCTATAAAGATATTCTTCCTGCCCATTACGGCTTCTATTCTATTTATCGCGTCCTTATCAGTGAAAGCCCAAACCTTGTGCCTGACGCTATCGATACTTACGTCAATAAAAGGTTTCGTCTTTTTGGAAAAATCTTTTAGTATCTTATTGACCTTATGCTTGGCATCTTCGTAAAGCATGAATATCGGGCTCAAGTTAGCCTTGACGGCGCGCATGAGATGAAGCCTGTCCTCTTTTGGCGCCTTCAACGTCTTCTCGTGTGGCAATACTTTCTTATCCCCGAGGTCGAGCTCCATGAGGCTTATGAAACCTATTCTGTTAATTTTTTTGCCGTCATACGTGTAAGTTTGGGTATAGATATAAATGGCAGGAATGCTCTCTTCCTTCAGGATATCTCTTCTTAGCCAGGATTCGAAATCTGTCGCGGCGCGCGTATAGCGGTTATCGGCATCTGTGTCGCCGTTCTTTGTTTTGCCCAGGATAAGCCTCACAACGTTATTCTCATGGAGGCTGTATAGCTCGTCCTGCATATCGGGCGGGATTATATCATAAGGGGGCGCGACCACCTTGGATATATTCTTTATCTTCCCGGTATTGTAGACTACGGCTTTAAACGGTCTTATCGATGGCACGGTCACCTTTCTCCTTATGCATGAATAACATTGACCCTAATAGAGAGCCTATTATATCAGAAAATATGTCAAAAATCTCTGGAGATCTTCCCGGAACGAAGCGCTGGTGGAATTCATCGAGGACGCCGTATATGGAAGCTATAAGGACTGATAGTAAAAGGACGAGTTTAAAATTAGCTTTGTCGCAGGTGTTAACGAATGCTCTGGTTAAAAGAACTCCCAGGATGAAATATCCCACAAAATGAAATACTTTGTCTATATTCGGGATCTCTATCTTTGGTATATTCTCTCCCGGGATAGAGGAAGAATAATAGATGAGCGCCATCCAGAACGCTACCGGCGTCCAGAACCATAGAATGAGACCGGCTTTTTTAATCACTTTTTGATTTTTTTGAAGGGCAGTTTTTACAATCGGATGGGCATGAAGGCTTGGGGCTGGAGTCTTTACCCGATTTTTTCTTATAATCGGTCTCGTAAAAACCGGTGCCCTTGAATATTACGCCGCTGCCGCCGCCTATCAGGCGATGGGTTTTGCCGCCGCACTTCGGGCACTTATACGTCTTGGTATCCGTCATGCTGTGAAATATATCGAAATGTTTTTTGCATTTATCGCATTCATACTCGTATGTCGGCATCTCTTGCTCCTATTTAAAAAGCCTTTTCATCTTTTCCATAAATGTTTGCGCAAGAGGACCTGGGTTACGCTCGGAAGCCTTTGCGAGCTCTTTCAAAAGCCTCTTCTGGTCTACGGTAGGATTGGACGGCACATCTATCTGGACCTTCACCAGCTGATCCCCCCTGCCGTAGTCATGCAGATGGGCTATCCCCTTATTCCTTAACCTGAATGACTTGCCGCCTTGAGTCCCGGCGGGTATCTTCAGTTTTATCTTGCCTTCCAGGGTCGGTGCCTCCACCTCTCCGCCTAAAGTCGCGGTCACGAAATCTACCGGGACCTCACAATATATGTCGGCTCCGTGGCGTTCGAATATCTCGTGCGCCCGAACGTGTATAACAAGATAAAGGTCTCCGCGCCGTCCGCCCTTCTCGCCCGCCTCGCCTTCGCCATGCACCCTCAGGCGCGACCCGGTATCGACCCCGGCAGGTATCTTGACCTTTATATTTCTCTTTGCCTTAACTCTTCCACGGCCGCCGCAGGATACGCACGGGGTCTTTATAATCGTCCCCTCGCCGCCGCATCTGTCGCAGGCTCTTACCACGTTAAAGAATCCGCTGGATGAACTTACCTGTCCGCGCCCGCCGCAGGACGAGCAGCGCTCTTTCTTCGAGCCGGGCTTGGCACCCGTGCCGCCGCATGATTCACATGCTTCGTAGCGCGGGATGACAATCGTCTTCTCAGTGCCGAATGCCGCGTCGTCAAAGCTTATCTCTATCCTGTACTCAAGATCCGATCCGCGCCTGGCACCGCCCCGCCTCTGTCCCGAGCCGCCGAACGAACCGCCGTATACATTACCGCCTATACCGAACGACCTGAAGAGATCGCTGATATCGACTTCGCCGAATATATCCTTGAGATCGTCGAAATGGTGAAAGTCCTGCCATTCAAAACCGCCCTGCTTAAAGGAGTTATCAACTCCCGAATGGCCGTACTGGTCGTAGGTGGCCTTCTTCTGGGGGTCGATGAGGACCTCGTAGGCCTCCGACATCTCCTTGAACTTCTCTTCGGCTTCCTTCTTCTTATCAGGGCTCACCCTGTCCGGATGATATTTGAGCGCGAGATTCCGGTAGGCCTTCTTTATCTCATCGGCCGTGGCACTCTTCGCTATACCGAGGATCTCGTAATAATCTCTCTTAGTGGTCATTACTATCTTTCATATTCATCAAGAATTCTTCCTAACAGCGTAGGTGAAATGCGAGAAGTACTGCCGCCAAGAGGCGTCCGTAGATCCAAACTGATTTGTTCCGGCAAAATAATCTACCATCGATTCCCGTATACGCGCGATCTCTTTTAGCCGCGCAAAGCCCGAAACAGTTTCCAGCGTCAAATCCACCAACTCGAGGGCGCGCTCGAAAGCTCTCTGGCTATAGGCAACGTTATTCTTTGCGCGCCAAGTTAGCGCGCGCTCAACCTCACTGCCTATATTGGCCAACTGCTCGCAAAATGATAAACTTTTCCATCGTCCGGCCGCAAGCTCTTTATGCTGATAAGTCATCTCTTTACCTTTTTTGTAACTATCCCGATGATCTTAGAGCGCAAGGCCTTATCTTCAACGCCGCGGCTCCTATTGCCCTGGCTCGGCCGCAGATTTATCATCGAATCGAATTCAACAAACTCGTCCTGGCCTAGCTCAGGATAAATATTTATCCCCCATAGACTCTTCTGTTTTGATCCATTATCAAGAAGAAGCGCCTCGAGATCTGAATGCAATTCGGCATCGACCGCAAGTACGTCTTTCTCAACATCGACAACCGCCTTAACCATGTCACCGAACAATTTCGCGGCCATTTCCTTTATCTCATCAATCGTTATCGTTTCGGTTACTATTTTCATATGATTAACGTTAAAGTGCAAGGTCGACCCCCAAAAAAGCGCCTGACCCCTACTATTCGTCAGAATTTTTCCACAGCAAATTGGTATGCTTAATCATGCATGTCCGAATACAATCTTTTGTGTCGACGGAGTATCTATTCTGAGATTCGGTTTTGCGTATTCGTCATTGCGAGGGCGCGAAGCGCCCGAAGCAATCTCAAAAGCGGGATTGCTTCGGCCCTTCGGGCCTCGTAATGACGGTAATTTGGACAACTATGATGCTTAATCCAATTTGCGGCAAGCGGAAGCAACACCCCAAAAGTTCCGCCTGTCACTGATGCGAAAAAATTTTATTTCTTCTTGTCGTCGTCTTCGGTTGTATATTCGGCGTCTATTACGTCGTCGTTCTTTTTGGGCTCTTCGCCGCCTTCCGGCTGCCCTTCGGGCGCGCCCTGCGGGCCGGCCTGGCCTTTTTGAGCTCCGGCGGTCTTCTTGTATATCTCTTCCGCCAGCTTATGAGATACTTTGGTAAGCTCTTCGGTGCCGCGTTTTATGCTGTCTATATTCTTATCCTTCATCGCCTGCTTAAGGTCGTTGATCCTGCTCTCGATATCGGCGCGCTCGCTCTGGCCCACCTTCTCACCGAACTCTTTCAAAGATTTTTCGGTAGCGTAAACCAAAGTATCGGCCTGGTTCAGCACGTTCACCTCTTCCTTCTTCTTCTCGTCTTCCTGGGCGAACTTTTCGGCCTCTTTTACGAATTTATCTATCTCCTCTTTGGAGAGCTTCTTAGGTGCGGATATCTTTATCGACTGCTCCTTGCCGGTACCGAGATCCTTTGCGTTGACATGCACGATACCATTAGCGTCTATGTCAAATGTGACCTCTACCTGCGGAACTCCGCGCGGAGCCGGTGGGATACCTATAAGGTCGAACCTTCCCAGCTCGACATTGCCTTCCGCCATCTTGCGCTCACCCTGCAATACTCGCACAGTTACCGCGGTCTGGTTATCCGCCGCGGTCGAGAAGATCTGGCTCTTCTTAGTGGGCACGGTCGTATTCCTCTCGATAAGACGGGTGCAGACCCCTCCGAGAGTCTCGATACCCAAAGAGAGCGGCGTAACATCGAGAAGCAGAACGTCCTTCGTCTCGCCCATCATGATTGAGGCCTGTATGGCGGCCCCTAAAGCCACGCACTCCATAGGATCGACGCCGCGCTCGATCTTCTTGCCTACGTAATCCTCCACGAACTTCTGGACTATCGGCATCCTCGTGGGCCCGCCGACTAAAATTATCTTATCTATATTCTTCGCCGTCAATTTGGCGTCGGAGAGAGCGCGCTCTATCGGGCCGCGGCATTTCTCGATTATCGGGGATACCAGCTCCTCTAACTTGGCCCTGTTCAATGTCATCGTGAGATGTTTCGGTCCGGTCTGGTCCGCGGTGATGAAGGGCAGGTTTATGTCTGTGGTGATAGTGCTCGAGAGCTCTACCTTGGCCTTCTCCGCGGCTTCCCGGACGCGCTGCATGGCCATCTTGTCGTTCTTCAGGTCTATCCCGGTCTCTTTCTTGAACTCCTTCACTATATAGTCTACCATCGCATTATCCATATCCGTACCGCCAAGCTGCGTATCTCCCGAGGTCGATATGACCTCGAACGTCGCGGCCTTGTGCTCATCATCCCAACCCATCTCCAGCGTAGTTACGTCGAGCGTTCCGCCGCCAAAATCGAAGACCATTATCTTCTGCTCTTTGCCCGCTTTATCGAGTCCGTACGCAAGACACGCGGCTGTGGGTTCGTTGATTATTCTCAAGACCTTCAAACCGGCTATCTCGCCGGCATCTTTGGTCGCCTGTCTCTGGTTGTCATTGAAGTACGCCGGACACGTGATAACGGCTTCGCTGATCTTGTCGCCAAGATAATTCTCCGCATCCTGTTTTATCTTCGCCAGTATGAAGGCCGATATCTGCTGCGGCGTATACTCTTTGCCGTATATTTTGTATTTGAAATCCGTCCCCATCTTGCGCTTCGCGGCGAAGACCGTGCCTTCGGGATTTATCGAAGCCTGCCTCTTGGCCGGCTCTCCGACCAACTTCTGTCCGTCCTTGGTAAAAGCAACGTACGACGGAAATGCCTTGCCGCTAGCTACCCCGGCGCCTTCCGCCGAAGGTATTATGACTGGCCTGCCCGCCTCCATATAGGCAGCCGCTGAATTCGATGTACCCAGATCTATCCCTATAACCTTTGCCATATCTAACCTCCGTGTTTTACCGTTTTTACCGAGGCCGGTCTCAACAGCTTTCCGTTGAAAGTGTAGCCCGGCTTCAATTCTTCCACTATCGTACCTTCGTCCTTATCCTTTAAATCCACCGTCTCCACGGCTTCATGAAAATGAGGGTCGAACTTTTCTCCTACGGTCTTTATCTTCTCCACGCCTATATCCTTCAGGAACTTCTGTATCAGAACGTGTATCATGTCGACGCCTTCCTGCACGGCCTTGAAATCCTTCGCCTCTTTTATATGCTTTTCCGATATCTCCAGCGAATCGATTATCGGCAGGAAATCCAAAACAAAGCATTCATTGGCATATTTAAGCGAATCGGCCCTATCCTTCTCTATCCTCTTCCTGGCGTTCTCAAACTCCGCATGGGCGCGTAGATATTTATCGTTTAAAGCGTCTTTCTCGTCAAACTTTGCTTTGAGCGCCTCGTATTCGCTCTTGAGTATAGTTATCGTCTCTTTGGTCTCCGGTATCTCGTTATCTTTTTTGTTGTTGTTCTTGTCTTTCATGCGTCACTCGTCCATATCGTAAAGTATATTGCTGACCGTGTCGGCAAGGTATTCTACCATGGGTATGACCCTTTCGTACACCATGCGCTTGGGGCCGATGACTCCAAGCTTACCGGACTGTTTGCCTTTTATCTTGTATCCGCGTGTGACTATACTGCACTCGCTTAAGCTACTCGACTTATTCTCTTTACCTATATGTATGGTCAGCCTGTCGTCATCGGGTGAATCGCAAAGGACCTTCAATATACTTACCCGGTCCTCCAGGCACTTGAAGAGATTGTGAAGCTTTGAGATATCCTGGAATTCCGGCTGCTCCATCAGATGGCTTGCGCCGTCGAGATAGAGCTTCTCTACGCCCGGCCTGCCCGACTGCTTGCTATGGCCATCGAGGCAGGCGGGCACCATAGTCACGCCGACATAGTTGGTGAGGCTGGATATCAGATGGGAGGTCTTCTCAAGGACATCCCCAAGGTTCTGCACCCTCTGGTGGTACTGAGCCTCCACCATCTTTACAACTTTTTCGTTAAGATTCTTCCTGTGCATAAGGGCCGTTATGTAGTAACGGTATCCTTTATCGGTGGGTACCCTTCCGGCTGAGGTATGGGGATGCGTTATATAGCCCTCATCCTCGAGATCGCTCATGACGTTGCGTATCGTGGCGCTCGAAAGGCCGAGCTTTCTCGAGATCGCTCTCGAGCCCACCGGCTCGGCCGACTCGATATACCGGTCGATGATCATCTCCAGGATCTGCTCTCTTCGCTTATTCGGGTTCACCCTCAACCTTCCTTCGTCCCCGCACCCCTTTTAAGAATGTGCGGGACTATACAAGAATTAGCACTCTTTAATTTAGAGTGCTAATACGTAGTCTACCACAAATGGCGTTTTTGTCAAGTAATTTGGGGATTTGTTCTTATACTTGTTATGCCCGCTATGAGGCTCTCAAATCCCTCTCTCTTTAAGGCGGATATCGGGATGGGATTGATGAACAATGGCTGTACTTTATCGATAAAGGACCTGTCCGATACTTTATCTATCTTATTGAGCGCCGTGATCACCGGTTTGCCTTTGGCGCCTATCTCATCCAGCACCCTGTATACAGAGCCCGACTGCTCTTTCGCCTTCGGGTGGCTTATATCTACCACGTGCAGAAGCATATCGGCCTGCGACACCTCCTCCAGCGTCGCTTTGAAAGCCTCGATCAGGTTGTGCGGCAGCCTGTCGATGAAGCCCACGGTATCGATAAATAGTATCTCGCGCCTGCCCGGCAGCACGAATCTGCGCACCGTAGGGTCGAGCGTCGAAAATAGCTTGTCCTGCACAACCACGCTCGAAGACGTCAATGCGTTGATAAGGGTCGACTTGCCTGAATTTGTATACCCCACTATCGCTATGGCCGGCAGGGAGTTTCTCGTCCTTCTCTTGCGCATCATACCGCGCCGCCTGCTTAAGCCCTCGAGCTCTCTCTTTAAACGCGACATTCGGGAGTTTATTCTGCGCCTGTCCACCTCGAGCTTCTGCTCGCCCGGGCCGCTCGTCCCGATACCCCCTCCGGGGCGCGACATCTCCACGCCTTTGCCGGTAAGCCTGGGAAGCAAATATAACAACCTGGCCAGCTCTACCTGCAGCTTGCCTTCATTCGAATGCGCCCTGCGCGCGAATATATCGAGAATCAATTGTGTCCTGTCGATTATCTTGGCCTTTATGATCCTCTCGAGGTTCTTCTCCTGGCTTCCCGTGAGCTCATTATTGAATATTACCGCATCCATCTTCTCTTCGGCGCAAATTTTGGCTATCTCATCCACCTTGCCCGAACCTATGTAGTGCGCCGGGTCTATCCTGTCCCTGTTGACTATCAGCTCTTTGATGACCAAGATACCGCACGATGCGGCAAGCTCTCTTAATTCATGAGAACGCTCCCCGGCCGTCCAATCTTCACGCCTGCCGAGATCCACAGTCACCGTTATTGCCCTATTCACTCTTTTCTGATCTCCTTCGTAATGCTGTCGAGGATGCGGCGGCCGCTCATCTTCTCCACGTCAAACCATCTGATCCTATGGTCCGCCCTAAACCAGGTAAGCTGCCTCTTGGCATAGCGTCGCGTATTCTGTTTCATCAAATCTTTAGCAATCTCCAGGTCGACCCCACCTTTTAAAAAGATCAGCACCTCTTTAAGGCCCAGCGCCGCTTTTGCGGTCGCGCTCAGCCTCTTCCCGGATAACCTCTTCACTTCACTAATAAGGCCTTCTCTGAACATACGATCGACCCTATCATTTATACCGGAATAAATATTTTCGCGGGATGAGGTGAGGCCGAAGATCTTGATCCTGTATCTATCGGCTATGCCTTTTGTCGTCTTCTTCAATTCCGTCATGGTGCGGCCGGTGGAGTGGCATATCTCAAGAGCCCTCACAACGCGCCTGACATTATTGGGGTGGATCGCGCCCGCCGAGCGAGGATCTATCTTTTCCAGTTTCCTGTAGAGGCGCGGATTGCCGTAACGGGAGGCGTAATCGAGCATCTCCTGCCTGAACTTCAGGTTGGCCTTAGGCGTGGGAAAGAGCCCATCCACAAGGCCTTTCATATAGAGGCCCGTGCCTCCCACTATGATAGGGATATTTTTACGCCCGATTATATCTTTGACAAGCGAGGCGGCTCTTCTTCTGAACGATCCGGCCGAGTACTCTTTTGCGGGGCTTAAAAATCTTATCAGGTGATAGCGGATTTTTTTTGTTTCGGACTTTCCGGGAGACTGGCTTAAGATATCCATCCCCTTGTAGACCTGCATCGAATCACAGGAGATGATCTCAGCCCCAATTTTGCGCGCCAGCTTCAACGCGAGGGCCGTCTTACCTATAGATGTGGGCCCGACTATGAAGAGAACTGTTTTCGAAGCTAATTGCATACCTTTGTACTATATCCGTCGGCTTTAAGTCTTCTCGCCTCGGCCTCGGCTTCTCTTCTGGCATTGAACCGCCCCACCTTGACTTTATAGAAAGTGGCGCCGTCTTTTATCTGGGAGGAGATGCTGCCGTCATATCCTTTGCGTTTCAACTTTTTTGTTAAGCCTTCGGCGTTATTTCTGCTCTTAAAATATCCCACCTGGACGTAAAAATAGCCCGGCGCAACAGATTCCGCCGGCGCGTCAGGCTTAAGGAGAGGCTTCATGGTGTCACCTGACATTACGGCCGGTGACGACCCGAGGTCTTTGGGTATCATCCTTGATTCGAAACTCAGCGGCGAACGGTCCTTAACTTTATCGAAATACTCCTTAGCCTTCTGTTCGGATCCGAGCTTGTGGTAAGCGCTGCCTATCTTGTAGTAAACTATTGATGCATTCTTGTGGTCCGGGAATTTGGAAATGGCATCGTTGTAGCTCGAGATCGATCCGGCGTACTTTCCTTCCAAAAAAAGGGCATCGCCTATACCTATGTAACCGTCGAAAGCCCTTTTGCCTTTAGGGTATCTATCGACCATATACTCGAATGTCTGGCGGGCCTCTCCGAACCTGGCAAGCTGCATCTGGCTCAAGCCTTTCAGATAGAAAAGCTCCTCTCTGCCGCGGGCCCCGGAATCTATCAGCTTGCTCGACTCTGAAATCACCCTGTCATACTTGCCCTGCAAAAAGATCTTCTCAACCTGCGACAGGCTTTGTATGGTTGCCCTCGCGTATGATATGCCGGTGAAGGTAATGGAGACAATCATCGCAATCAACGCTACATAAAGCACTCTACGACTCATACAACCCTTCCTCTCAATGCATGAGGTGTTACAGATTCTACTTTAACATAGACGATCCTGCCCGTCATATCCTTTGATCCGCTGAAGACAGCCACCTTATTCGTGGCGGTCCTGCCGGTAAAGACATTGGGATCTTTCCTGCTCTCGCCATCTACTAAAACATCAAAAGTCCTGCCTGTCAATAGTTCATTTCTCTTTAACGAGATATCGCGCTGGAGGTTGATGAGCGTATCGAGCCTGCTCTCCTTTTCCTTTTGAGTGACGTCATCTTTAAGAAGGTCTGATTTCGCGGGCGGTCGCGGTGAATACTTGAACATATAAGCCCCGTCAAACTCTATATCCTTCATTAATTTTACGGTCTTGTCAAAATCTCTCTTCTTTTCGGACGGGAAACCCACTATTATATCGGTAGTAATACTGCCCTCAGGCAGATACTTCCTGTATTCTTTCACGAGCGCCACATACTTCTTCGCCGTATAACCGCGGTTCATGAGTTTCAATATCCTGTCGGAACCGACCTGTAGAGGCAGGTGCAGATGCGCGCAGACTTTTTCAAGGTCGCGCATAGCCTTAAATAGCTCTGTCGATGCGTCCTTTGGGTGGCTCGTCATGAAACGGATGCGCTCGATCCCCCGGATCTTATCAAGCGTTTCGAGAAGATTCACGAAGCTCGTCGTTCGTGATTCGTCGTTCGTGACTCGTCCATATGAGTTAACATTCTGCCCCAGGAGCATGATCTCTTTGAACCCGCGCCCCGCAAGACTCTTCACCTCCCTGATTATATCTTTTGCGTCCCTGGACCTTTCTCTACCGCGCACATAAGGAACGATGCAGTAAGAACAGAAATTATTGCAACCCTCGCCTATTGAAACGTACGCCTTATACTTATCCTCTCTATGCGCCGGAAATATCTCGGGCCTCTTCTTGTCTATCTTATCGGTCGCGACTATCGTGCCTCTATGCTCCATAATATCTTTTATAATACCGGGAATATCGCCTTCGTTCCCGGGCCCGCAGGAAAAATCGAGGATCGGCAGCCTGTCGAGTATCTTACTCTTATAACTCTGGGCGGTACAGCCCATGAGACCTATGATGAGCGAGGGCTTCCTCTTCTTCAATAATTTAAGATCGGAAATATTGCTTATGAGCCTCTCTTCGGCGTGTTTTCTCACGGAACAGGAGTTGAATATTATTATATCCGCGACCTCTATCGAATTCGCGAGGGCGAACCCGCTCTCGAGCAGCTGCCCTGTGACAAACTCCGAATCGCGGAAGCTCATCTGGCAGCCAAAACTGCGAATATATACTTTATTCATAACAGATTGACTTTGTTAAAGTTATATTTATCGCCGAATCACGCAACCCAATAAATAATGAAAGCAGTATAATTCTAGACATGCTGAGCTTCCAAAATAAGAATCTAACAGAAACTACTTAAGTGTTCTGAAGCAAAACAACAAGAAGTAAAACACCAAGGCAAATCAAGACAATATTCTTGGATTTCATGCTGGCCTTCTTGATAATAAATTTCTATCCGAGTAACGAGTTAACAAAATCCCAGTTAATCAAATTTTTTATATATGCGTCAAGGTAGTCAGCTCTTTTATTCTGGTAATCTAAGTAATACGCATGCTCCCAAACATCAACGGTCAGTAACGGTTTTAGTCCTTGTGCAATCGGTGTATCTGCGTTTGAGGTTTTTATTACTTCTAATTTTCCTTCTTTAAGCACCAGCCAGACCCAACCGCTACCGAACTGGCTTAACGCAGCGCTCTTGAACTGCTCAAGAAACTTATCATGGCTTCCAAACACTGCATTAATCTTATCCCCTATTGCCCCCGACGACACACCACCTCCTTTAGGTTTCATGCATTGCCAGTAAAAAACATGGTTCCACACCTGAGCAGCATTATTGAATACTGTTGACTTTGAAACATCTTTCGCTGTTTTATTAATAATACTTTCAAGGGCCTCACTATCTAATGGCGTTTCTTTAATTAAGCTATTCAGTTTTTTAACATACCCGGCATGATGTTTGCCATAGTGAAATTCTAAGGTTTTAGCGCTTATGTACGGTTCCAGGGCCGCTTTATCATAAGGTAAATCGGGTAATTTAATAGGCACATCTTCCTCCTTTGTCCTGTGACTTTTATTTTATAAAATCAAAATATAACGCGATCAATATCGCCGCCGCGGATACTATAAATATAAAAAAATAGTTTATCCGCTCCTTCTCAGATTTCAAATTACACAATATCTCAGCGATTAGGCCATATTCTTCAGTAGAAAGAGGCTTCTTATTCTTTGCCTTTTCAATGAGATCTTCTTTATCAATAAGTTTCGCTAACATTCGGTTAGCGTTAAATTTATAAATAAAAAACAACAAGAAACCGCCAACTCCGATATACCAGGCAATCTTTCCGTATAGAGCATTAATATTCATTAAAACCGTTACAATACGAATTGCCACAGTTGCAATAAGTCCAATAATAAAGAATATCCATGAAATAAAAGAATCACCGCAATTTTTCTGCTGAGAACAATTTATACAAATTCTATCTTTCATCCTATGCCTTATAATAATGCTGTTCCTTTTTTAATCTAACTTTCTCGTTCATTCATAGCCACTTATCTTCCTTAATGTCATTAACAGCGTCTCTCGGTACTTACACCAACGGTCACCCAAATGTCTTTACAAAAACTTTCTTATTCATGAAGTTATCCATATAGTAGAGGACGTTTAAACGTCAGCTACTTGTCTGGTGATACGATATGCCAAGGCGATCGTGCATATCGCGATGAACGCTATGATGCTCCAGACATAAGTGAGACTGATCTTATCGGCCAAAACCTTGTATATCCCGGTCAACCTAAAGAGTACAAATATAATCGCGGATACCCATTTTATCGACTTCTGCGGGATATGTTTCCTCATGACTATACCCAATATTATGCCTGTCGCGTCGGCCACCACCATACCCAGGATCGTGCCCATGAGAACATTTAATATGCTTTTGTACTCAACTGCCAGGCTTATAGTGGCAAGCTGCGTCTTGTCTCCCATCTCGGCGAAAAAGAACGCTATCGCCACCGTAAGCACAGGTCCTAACTTTGACTCTTTGACTCCATCGCCAGCCAGCTTATCGCCGCGGATCGTCCATAAACCGAATATCACAAAAGATAAGGCCGCGACAAAAGATATTATATCTAAAGGAATGACCGCAGTCAGGGCGCGCCCGGCCATTACCGCGAGAGCGTGGTTCAGGAGAGTTGCGATGAAGACCGCAATCAGCACCTGGTATGCCTTATACTTCGAGGCGAACGCCATCGCGAGGAGCTGTGTCTTGTCCCCCATCTCGGCCAAAACTACGAAGATAAAAGATGCGGTGAACGCTACCAAGTGGGATCTCTACCTGTATTTCTTCCAGAGGCGGATCAACTTTTCCTTGTCGTCCTGCGCCAGGTCCCTGAAGTTGATGCCGATAATGAAGTACTTTTTATATCTGCCCTTGACCTGCTTAAACCATTTTATCGTGCCGTTGGCCCGGATGAGGTTCAAGTTCTCCTCGTCGGGTATAAGCATCTTCATCTGTATCTTGGATTCCTCGGGAAGGGGCTTTGAGCACATTATCTTTATCCCTTCCGGGGTAAAATCTATCCCCGACTCATCGTAATATTTGGGGTTCGATTTTATCTTATCGAAGCGTAGATGCCTGCCGTCCGAATCACAGGCCACGATATTTATCGCGAAGTACTTCTTTGCCCTGAGGTTTTTCCTTCTCTCCTTCATATTATTCCCCTATCAGATACTTTAAAGAGTTCAATACAGCCTGCAGGCTTATCGGCTTCTCTATAAAGCCCTCTATATCCAGCTCCGCTAAGTGTATCTCGGAGACATCCTGCGGGTGGCCCGTGATGATTATCACCGGGACGTTGCTCACTTTGCGTATTATCTTCAATACCTCCCTGCCGTCGATATCGGGCATCTTGAGGTCCAAGAGCACTATATCCGGCCTTATCTCCTCGAAGTATTCGAGCCCCATCTGCCCGTTGAAGGCTAGGAAGACCTTGTAATTATGCGGGACGAGAAACGTATAGAGCATCTCGCATATCTCCTGCTCGTCGTCTATGATGAGGATCTTCTTGGCCTGGGGGCTCATCGTCGGAGGCGGCGTCTGAGGCAGAGAGCCCTTCTTCTTCTTTACGGCATTGATATACTCCACCACGCCGTCGACGTCCGTGGGATCAAGGTCGCTGATCTTTTCGCCATCGATATATATCTCGTTCTTGACCAGCTCCACCTTGCGTTCTTTAGGCTGTCCGATCAGGCGATTGACGGTTATATTGAGGATCCTGGCGAGCCTGTTAAGCTCGTCGAGTTTTGGCGTGCGCTTTCCAGACTCCCACATTCCTATTGTGGATTGGGCGACGTCCAGCTTCCTGGCAAGATCTTCCTGCGAGAAACCCTTCTCTTCGCGTACTTTCTTTATGCTCTCTCCGAAATTCATGGAATAAGTATACCACAGTATCGGAATAAATCAACACGCAAAGTGATTGCCTCTTGACATTATCACATTTTGTGATATACTCTAGGAAGAAAGAGGGTGATACACCTTGAGGCTATTAGTGGATATAGCGGCGGTCCCAAAACAGAGATTCCTGGTGAAGCTGCACAAGAAGGAGTTCGTCAAAGAGGTAAAGAGGCTCGTTAACAAGAGGAGATATTCACAGGCTATAGTCTGGGCCCTTTTTAACGGAGAGATCGAGGAAGAGCTTACGCGAGAGGAAATCCCTGCGGCAAACGCCGATCTCATCATAACGGAAGAGTCGGCCAGGTGGGATCTGACGCGATATATAGATCGCGCCCCTTCCGCGTAGTCATCTCTGGCCCATGCGTAATAAGCCGGCGCAAAGAAGAATAGAACGCAAAAAATGAAGAGTGCTGCAGAACTCTTCATTTTAAAAGATCTCCATTCCGGTCTTCTTGATTATCCTGGCCAGCTTTGCCATCGGCAGCCCCACCACATTATAAAAGCAGCCCTCTATGCGGTCGATGAAGACGCCTCCGAACCCCTGAATGTCAAAACTGCCCGCCTTATCCAGAGGCGAGACTCTCTTGAAATAGTTCTTTATCTCTCTCTCGGTCAGGTGGTACATATAGACCTTCGTCTTGTCGAACGAAGCATATTTCCTATTCTTATCTATATCGATGACCGCTATACCTGTGTAGACCCACTGGGGTTTGCGGGAGAGCAGGTTCAGTGTGCGCATCGCCTCCTTAATGCTTTTAGGTTTGCCGATGATCCTATTACCCACCAACACCACCGTATCGGCCGCTATGACTATACCGGCCTTAGTCCTGCCGGCAACATCAAAAGCCTTCAATAGGGCATTCTCCATTACAAGATCGGCGCAATTGGTCTTTATTACACGCCTCTCCCTGACGTTGGAGGCGCGCACAGTGAACTTGAGGCCTATGCCATTCAATAGTTTCCTGCGCGCCTTCGATCTCGAAGCCAATATTATCCTCCTTCGCTCAAAGCTTTTCAGCTTTGAGCTTCGGAGGGATTTCGCCAACATGTAAGTATCTGGGCTTATCCTACGCATCAGCCGCGCTCTCCCCTGCGAGATAACCCGTTGAAAAGGCCTGCTGTAAATTATATCCGCCGCTCGGAGCGCCGCCCTCTATGACCTCACCGGCGAAGTACAGGCCCGGAACGATCCTTGACTCCATAGTGCGGGGATCTATCTCTTTTATAGATACGCCGCCACAGGTCACCATAGCTTCTTCCAGGGCGAGCGACCCGGTTATGGTAAGAGGCAATTCTTTTAATATCCTGGTGAGCCTGCGCCTGTCGTCTTTATTCATCTGGTGCACTTTCTTATGCAGATCTATCTCCACCAGCTTTAATATCAGGGGGGCGAGCTTTAAAGGAACGGTACCTGCAAGCATCGTCTTGATCTCTCTGCCGCCGTGCTCCTTGATCTCGCGCAATAACTTGTCATCCATTTCGCTCTTATCTATTCCGGGTTTGAGATCTATAAATAGGCTCATCCGGCCCTCTTCGGATAATAGACGGACTATATCGGCGCTCAGGTCCAGGATCAGCGGCCCGGATACGCCGAAATGCGTAAAGAGCATCTCGCCGACTTCCGAGGCTATCTTCTTCTTGCCCGCTACAAAATATAGCCTTATATTCTTTAATGTCAGGCCCTGCACCTCTTTGACCCAAGTCTCTTTCGTCTTTAACGGCACAAGCCCCGGTTTGAGCGGCAGTATAGAGTGCCCCAATCTTTGCGCTATCTGAAAACCGTCTCCGGTAGAGCCCGTATCTTTATAAGAGGCTCCGCCCGTGGCCAGTATGACCTTGCCGGCCGTAACGGTACCGCCATCCGTATGGAGCATGAACTTTCCGCCGTCTTTGATAAGCTCTCTGATGCGGGACTTATACCTTACATCGACTTTATTCTCACCTAGGCACTTTTCCAATACCTGCGTAACGCTGCGCGCAGTGCCGGTGAGCGGAAAGACGCGCCCCTGCCTCTCCGATTTCAGCTCCAAACCTTTAAGTTTAAAAAAATCCATGAGATCTTCGTTCGAAAAGGCGTAAAACGCGTTCCTCAGGAACTGCCCGGGCCGGCCGAATTTCTCTATGAACGTATCGAGCTTCCCGCTATTGGTGAGATTGCATCTTCCTCTGCCGGTCATGAGTATCTTCTTACCTATCATCTCGTTCTTTTCGAGCAGGACCACTCTTTTACCCGATTGTCCCGCCCTGATGGCGGCCATGCTGCCCGCCGCTCCCGCTCCGATGACCGCTATGTCGTATGAATTCATATCTATACCGCCTGCCCCACCGTAAAACCCGAGCTCCAGGCCCAGGAGAGGTTATACCCCCCGCGCTTACCGCAGACATCAATTATCTCGCCCGCGAAGTAGAGCCCTTTTATAACAGCGGATTCCAATGTGCCCGGCCTGACATACTTCGTATCGATACCCCCGGCCGTAAAATCGGCCTCGTTCCATCTCTTCGTCTCCACGACTTTGAAGATCCGGCTCTTTACGGCGCTTGTGATCTTTTGTGCGTCATATCCCGTCTCCTTGCCTTCCAGTACGAAATGGAACTTATTGGGAAGTATCCCGGCGAGCAGATCCTCCGCCTTCCAGCGGTCCTTTAACCTGCGGGATATCTCCAGTTTTAGCGTATCCCAGCCCATAAAAGGTACCATATCGATCGAGACCAGGACGTCGCCTTCTCTTCGCCTGTTTATGGCAATCGATATCTCTTCGCTTATATCGAGTATCGCCGTGCCAGACAGGCCGTAATTTGTAAAGAGAAGATCACCCCTGGATTCACAAGCCGTCTTCTGGTTTATGATAGCTTTGACGGATGCTGTTATCTTCTGACCCTGGAGAAGATGGCAGAGCCTCTCTTTTAATACTATCGGGACCGCCGCCGGGACCGGCTCCACTATTTTATGGCCGAGGTTCGCGGCCATCTTGTAACAGCTTCCGTCAGAACCGAGCGCCGGGTAGGACTTGCCGCCGGCGGCCACTATCAGCTTTTCGCATTCTATCGATTTGCCGCTCTTCGATGTTACCGTAAATATGCCTTTCGAATGCGAGATGGACTTAACTTCAAAGTTGAGCTCTATCGGCACAGACAGCCTGCCCAGCTCCATCTCCAGCACCTTCATGACCGAAGATGACTGGTTTGTTCTGGGGAATATCCGTCCGTCCTCGGAGTAGGTCTCAAGCCCCAGCTCCTTAAAGAAGCTTGAAATCTGCTCTTTGCCGAATTTTTCGAATATTGATTTTACGAGACCGCGGGCGGAAGGGTTATAGAATGATTCATCCAGTTTTTCGTTAAGAAGATTGCATCTGCCGTTACCGGAGGCGAGCACCTTCTTGCCTATTTTGGGCATCCTGTCGCATATTACGACGGACCGTTTACGGCGGCCGGCGCTTATGGCAGCCGCTATTCCGGCCGCGCCCCCTCCGATTATTACGGTATTGAATTTTTGCATATTATTTTGCCGCGGCCAGCTCTTTCAGCTGCATCTTCTCTTTTTTTACTTTTGAGGCGACCGGCTTGGCCCTGTCGGGACAAACTCCCGTCCAGCAATACGTGCAGAGCTTCTCTTTGGGTAATCCGATAGAATCCACCATCTCCTCTATCGTCTGGTATCTCAAGGTTGTGACTTCCAGGTCCTTGCGTATCCATTCGATCATCTTCTTGTATTTGGCGGAACCGGGATCCAGGTACTCCGAGACATCATCGATATCCTTGCCCTCTATGGCGCGTATCGCGCGCCTCGCGGCGAGCTCCGATATACTGCGCGTCGAGAAGTTAAAATTGCAAGGGAACATCAACGGCGGGCAGGCTGGCCTTACGTGGATCTCTTTGGCGCCGCCATCCCACAATTTATGTACGGTGAAATTCTTCAGCTGCGTGCCCCTGACTATCGAGTCCTCACAGATAACTATACTGTTTCCCTTGATGATCTCTTTTATCGGGACAAGTTTCATCTTCGCTATGAGGTCTCTCGTCGCCTGCGAAGGCGGGGTATAGCTCCTGCCGTATCCCGGAGTGTATTTTACAAGCGGCCTTCTGAAAGGTTTGCCCGATTCCATAGCGTAACCTATCGCGTGCGCTATTCCGGAATCGGGTATCCCGGCCACCACATCCACATTTATATCCTTGTCGTGCTTTGCCAGGCACCTGCCGCATCTCTCCCTGACGATCTCGGTATTTATGCCCTCGTAATTTGACGCGGGGAACCCCGTGTATATCCAGAAGAATGAGCATATCTGGTTTTCCCTGGCCCCCTTCTTCCTCTGGACAATGCCTTTATCGTTTATAAAAATTATCTCTCCCGGCTCGAGATACTTGACTATCTCAAAATTGCTGTTCGGAAAGGCGCTCGTCTCCGAAGTGACCGCCCACGCATCGGGGCGCTTTCCCGCGACGAGCGGCGTATAACCCAACCTGTCGCGGGCGGCGTAGATGCCGTCCTTAGTCAATAGTAACAGTGAGCATGACCCCTCTATCGCGTCGAACATCTTCTCTATGCCGTCGATGACATCCTTCCCTTCGCTTATGAGCTTGGCTATCAACTCGGTTGCGTTGACTCCGCTCTTGCTGACCTCACTGAACGAATGGCCTCTATTCATCACGTCCTTGGCGAGTTTCTCTTTATTCTCGATAAATCCGTTAGTCACGATACAGAATGGCCCGAATTTACAATTCAGATAGATCGGCTGCTCTTCGAATGCGCTGATAACGCCGATACCTTTATTGCCCTTCATCTTCCTTAAGTCTTCAAAAAATTTGGACTTGAACTGCGTCTGGCTTATATTATGTATCTGTCTTGAGAAATCTTTGCCGAATATCGCCATGCCGCCGTACTCTGTTCCCAGATGAGAATGATAATCGGTACCATAAAGAAGAGCCTCGGCACAATCACCCTTTGATACGACCCCAAATATACCGCTCATGCTACCTCCCTTTAATTTACACGCCCGTCGCTCGTCGTTCGTGTTTCGTTCAAAAATCTTTCCATATCGCCGGGAATCGGCGCGGAAAAGTCGAGTTCTTTTTTTGTAACCGGATGCTTGAATCTTATATAAGACGCGTGAAGCGCCGCCCTCTTGAACTTAAGCTTGAAATCTTTTCTGAAGGCAAACACGCTCTCTCCTACTAATGGATGGCCGATCGATTTAAAGTGAATGCGGATCTGGTTGGTGCGCCCCGTTAAGGGCTGTGCCTCCACCACAGTGAAATCTTCGCGCCTCTCGATAGTCTTATATTTCGTGACCGCTTCATCAAATTTATTCTTGTTCCTATTATAAATGCGTTTCTTGATAATATCAAAATCTTTCGCAACTCTCCCGTGAACGAAGGCTATGTAGACCTTCTTAACGGCTCTCTTCTTAAACTCCTCCATCATCGCCTGCTGGATCGACTTACCCTTGGCGTAAACGATGAGCCCTGAGGTCTCCCTGTCAATACGATGGCACGGGTAGGCGTTCGTCTCTATCCCACGACTATCCAGCTCATGGTTCAAAAGATCGGTGAGAGTGTTCGTCTCCTTCTTCGGCGTGGGTATTACGAGCATGCCGGCGGGTTTGTCGACAACTATTATATGTTCATCCTCGTAGACTATCCTGTATCTCTTTCCATCCATAAGGACGTATATTATACCACCGCTAGCCAAAAATGAGGTAGCAGGAAAATTTGGGGACGCTTAATTACTGCCCGGCATGGGAATAATGATGGTCCGGATGCTCATGAGGATGCACGTGAGGCCTGCCCTGATGCATATGAATATGACTATGAATCAGATTATGCCTTTCTAATAATTCTCTATCCTTCAACACTTCAGATACAATATCGTCTTTTACTATACTCTTATCTTCGCTCAACACTATCGCCCTGTCGGCTATTTCCGGCACAATATGAATATCCTGCGTCGCCGTAACTATTGTCGTCCCTTCCGCGCTTAAAACATTTACGATATCCATAAAATGCCGCATCGTCCTGGGATCGAGGCCCGCGGTCGGCTCATCGAGAAGAATAATATCCGGCTCCATAGCAAGGACGGAAGCTATTGAAACGCGCTTCTTTTCGCCCGTGCTTAAATATTGCGGGTGCCTGTCGGTCAAGTGCCCGATCGCCATGATCGACAAACTATTTTCCAATCTTTTACCGATTTCATCTTCAGGCAAACTAAGCTGTAAGAGTCCAAAAAGTATTTCGTCTTTAACGTTGGAATTAAAAAGCTGTATATCGGGGTTTTGGAAGACTATACCAACGCTGCTGCGAAAAAGTGAACGGAACTTCTCATCAGAAACTTTTTCTTCGGTCAATATATTATCCAGAAATTTCACGCTTCCGGTCTTTGAAAAGATAAGACCCGCCAGGAGCAAAAGAAGCGTAGATTTTCCTGAGCCATTCGCGCCAAGCAGAGCTATCCGCTCGCTCCTTTTTATTTGTACATTTACGTTTTTTAACGCAGGGTATTTATCGAGATAGGTATAAGACGCGTTTTTTATGTCAAAAATCAATTCATTTTTCATATTTTTTTATCTCGCCCGTATAACCTCTTGCTATCATGGCCATGTATACATCTTCGCTCATCTTTACCGAACGTTGAAACAAAAAACCTATCCTGGAGCTTATCCATTCACGCGCACTTTTTTTGTTAAAGGCTTTGACAAGGCGGCTCTTTAATCCAATATGCATCTCTTCGAAAACTTTTACAAATAAAAATATATACCGGAGAGCCATATCAAGCGTCTGTACGAATATATTTGGTACTCCAAGCGATCTCAATGCTTTAAACAATAGGTTGTGTCTTGTAGTTATTGTCAAAAGGACGGCAAATGATACGCTGGCGGCAACCCGCATTACGAAAATCGCGGCCGTTAATATGCCTTGCGTAAATACGGCGGGTATTGCTATGAATAGCGTGAATATAGGTATGAAAAACCAGACTCTTTTGATAAAAAATAGAATATCTATCCGCGACAATAATGCCAGTGCGACGCTCATAAAGTAAAGGATGACCAGATGCCAAAAATTTTTTGTGAAGCATGTTAGGACTATCGCCGAAATAAAAAATAGCATCTTGAGCCTTGGGTCTAGGGATTGCAAGAATCCTGGTGTTCTGGCTATCTCTTCGGAAAAAACAGCGTCCTTGAAAAAATTTAAAGCTCCTTTTATAGAACGCTCTAAGAACTTCATCTGGGCGCCTCACACAACTGCATACGGAACCTCTCTACGTATAAAGTCGGGTTAATGCGAGTTTTCATTCTTTTTTACCTAAAAATCTTCCCAATAAAAAGGTTAGTCCCATAATTGTTATTATGCCCAGGATCGCGGAAACAATATACGAAATTTTTGACGAGCCGTAGTCGGGAATGGCAGCCGCCCATATGTCGGAAAGCCTTTCCAGCCCCTTGGGTACATATCCTACAAGTTTTTTTATTTCATCAGATCCCCATTCACCCCAGGCAGCGCCGGCCTTAAAATATTCGGGGACCATCAACCCGATTGGAGTCAATATCGCCAATATCGCTATCAATATCCATAGTTTCGTTATCGTCTTCATATGAGAAGACCGGGGTCCTCTTTTTGAATATATCTTATGACCAGAAATGTAATTATGGCCTCGACCCATCCAAATAACAATAGATGCTCCAACATCATCATTGGGACAGCTATATTTAATCCATATGGGCAATAGAGCGCTTTTCCATCCGAGGTATGATAAAGCATAGGCTGGATGCCAAACATGATCCCTGTAAGCAATGCTGCCGCATTTAACCCCAAATATGCGCCTGCACCCGCGGCAAAAGCGCGCCTAAAGGATTTTTTTGCGCTTCCGATACTTATAAACCTGTAAATATAATACCCTACGAACGGCAGGATAAAAGCCATATTGAAACAGTTAGCTCCGATCGCCGTTATGCCTCCGTCGCCAAAGAGCAGCGCCTGAACAACTAGCGCTATAGTGATCGCTATCATCGCGGCCCACGGGCCCAAGAGTATGGCTACCAGCGTACCCCCCACGGCATGGCCTGTCGAGCCTCCAGGTATGGGGACATTAAACATCATGATCACAAAAACAAAGCTGGCCCCAAAGGCCATATAGGGTATCTGGCGCGCCTTCAATGTTTTTTTGACGATCCTCGAAGCGGTTATCCAAAGAGGCGCCATTATTAAATACAGGACTCCTCCTGTCTGCGGACTTAAATATCCATCGGGTATATGCATGCGTATTCCTCAAAACATAACTAGTACAGTTACCGCCATCGTATCATTTGCAGCCACATTAGTCCCGGCCAGGGTCCTTTGATAACCTACAAGCATCTGCCAGTTTTCCCGCGAATATCCGATACCTGTTGAGAATACCAGCGAACTCTTGCCTGTCTCAGGCGTCCTGTCTCCATCGAGTCTCATGTCACCTTGAGTCTGCCACAAAAGCTCCCCAAGGAGATTAAAGTTCTTATAAAAGATCCATTCCAACGCTCCGTTTACAATATAGGTGTTACTGAACTCTGCCTTTACACCGTCTATCCTTGCAGGACTCGGCACGTTCGTCAAGAAAAGATCAAGGTGAAAAACAGTGCGGATCGGATGAACTCCCTTCGTAAAACTGAAGCCGTACGTATAGTCTGTGGAGCCCGTCCCGGTGATGTCGGTATAAAGCATTCCATCGCCGGACTTTTGATATTTTCCAGTAGGAAGTTTTACCATAAAATTCCCTGTAACTCTCGGGATCCACCGGGTCTCATCAATGCCGCAATAACGCGCGATAAGAAGTGTGTCTCCGATACCATTGGCTCTGGCAGTATCCGTATCCACCCTTGCATAGTTCCATTGCCACTCCGGCTGGGCGCCTACTTCGATACAATCAGTCAATCCGAAGACCGTATATAGCTGCAAGAGCTGTTGATATATGTAATCTTTAGAAGGAAGTCCGTGGTACGCTGCGGTGCCGTCAAATATACCGCGAGCGATGTTGAAAAAATATAAAGGCTGTATTAAAACTTTGCCCGGTTCGACAACAGGCGCCGAATACGTCGTGAACGGCCCCGGAGTTATCGGCTCCCATACATCCTCCTTTTCGGCGGCGTGAGCGGCGCCAGCAATGAAAATAATCGATAAAAGAAATACTATCCTCCTCTTCATATGCCTGCCTCCACAAAACAACGTATGGAACCTCCTTAAGCGTAAATTCGGGTTAATGCGAGCTTTCATTTTATATCTTTCCCTACCGTAGTCATTACAAGCTCACCGTGCTTAACGCCTTTTACAGATCGCAGTCTGGAGGCAAGGCTCTTTATTTCATCGGCCTTGCCCTTGATGACAACCACTTCAAGACAATTGTCATGATCAAGATGTACGTGCTGACTTGCTACTATCATTCTCTGATGGTCGTGCTGTATATTGATAAGGTGATCTACAAGCTCTCTCTTATGATGATCATAGACCAGGCTTATAACACCGCTCACAGCCTCCTTGGTCTTCGTCCATTCTTCTTTTACGAGCTCATCTCTTATCAGATCGCGTATCGCTTCAGACCGGTTTGTGTAACCCTTCGCGCTAATCAGAAGATCAAAGTTCTTAGAAAGCTCTCCATCCAGCGAAACCCCAAACCTAACTAAACGCGGCATAAAAAGACCTCGAATTTTGTGTTACGAATAATATAATAGTAACACGTATTAGTCTTTTGTCAAGGATTTTTTATTACAATAGAATTTTTGCAACCATCTTGGCGATCGATAAGGAAGCCGTAAGTCCTGGGGATTCAATTCCTATGAGATTTATAAATCCCGGAAGGCCGCTTGCCTCTTCATGGCGGATAATGAAGTCCCTGAAACCTTCGCCGTCTCCCTGAAGCTTGGGACGTATGCCCGAAGTATCCGGGTATATCTTCGAAAACTCAACGAACGGCAGGAAAGTCTTGACGCTTTCGTAAAAGAGCTTTGCCTTTGATGGGTCTATATTATAATCTACAGTTTCAACATACTCGTCGTCCGGCCCCAGCCTTATGGAGCCCGCCAAATCCAGTGTAAGATGTATCCCCAAGCCGCCCCCCTCCTCTTTAGGCACAGGATATACGAGATGTTTTATGCCGGCGTCTTTGGAACCCGTGAGCCTGAAGTAATCGCCTTTGCAGTATTTCAACCGGTACTCTGCTTTTTTCAAGCCCACGAGAGCGGCGACTCTGTCCGAATTGAGTCCGGCCGAGTTAATCACGATATCACTCTTTAATGTGAAACTATCTTTCCGGCTGTCGGTAACCGTAACTTCATACCCGCTGCCCGTTTTGGCTATACCGGTCACTTCCGTATTGTAGGCGACCTGGCCGCCATTCTTTTCAAAAATATAGGCAAGGCTCTTCATAAAGCTGTGCGTGTCGAAGATTCCTGTGGAGGGGGAATAGATGGCGCCTTCCGCGTTTATATTGGGCTCCTCTTTCCTGACCTCGGCTTTCGAGATCAATGTCAGATCGCTGACTCCGTTCTCTCTGCCGCGGGAAAAGAGTCTTTCCAGGTCCTTCATCTCGTTCTTGTCCAGGGCTATGATGAGCTTCCCGACACGTTTGTGCGGAATATCGTTTCGCGCGCAGAATTCGTAAAGGAGCTCTTTCCCTTCAAGGCATGTCTTCGACTTCAGGGAATCTTTCGGGTAATAGATGCCGGCATGTATGACTTCGCTATTACGGGAGCTCGTCTCCTGGCCAAAGGAAGGGCTACGTTCAACTACAACTATATCTTTGTGTGAACGGGAAAGCTCCGCGGCGACGCTTAAACCGACCGCGCCTGCGCCTATTATGATTATCTTTACTTTTTCCATAGGTATTCTTGCGCCATGTAGGAGCTGCGCACATACGGGCCGCTTTCGACATGGGAAAAACCGACCGACAGGGCCTTCTCTTTATAATACTCGAATTGTCCGGGAGCGACGTATTCCTTAACCGGATAATGGAGTTTGCTCGGCGCCAGGTACTGGCCTATATTTAAAAAATCGCAATCTGCCGTTCGAAGATCGCTCATTAGAGAGATGACTTCGGCTTCTTTCTCACCCAGTCCCAGCATAATTCCGGATTTTGTCTTAAGGTGAGGGGATATATTCTTTATTGCGGCCAGAACCGCGAGCGATCGACTGTAGTCCGAGCCCTGACGCACATAACGGTAGAGTGACGGAACGGTCTCGACATTATGCGCGACGATATCGGGTCCTGACGCAACAACAACCCCCAGATGATCCCGGACCCCGTTAAAATCAGGTATAAGGAGTTCGATAGTCGCCTCAGGCGCAGCTCTGCGTATATTTAAAACCGTTTCGGCGAATATCCCGGCCCCTCCATCATTAAGGTCATCCCTGGTAACGCTGGTTATTACAACATGCCTGAGAGCGAGTCTCTCCACAGCCATGGCCACTCTGGCCGGCTCACCCGTATCGGGCGGCAAGGGTATGCCTTTCACCACATTACAAAAACTGCAGGAGCGGGTGCATTGCGACCCAAGTATCAGGAAAGTCGTGTGTGAACGGGAAAAACATTCGCCTATATTGGGGCAGGACGCGGCCTCGCAGACGGTCTCAATATTCATTTCACGCAGGAGGCTCTTCATTTCGGAACAGGAGCCGAGGTGGATCTTTTTATTAAGCCATGACGGCTTCATACAGGCACTCTTCCTCTTCAAACTGGGCATTGAACTCTTTTTTCACCGCGTCTATCAGCATATCTTCCAGGATGCGTTTATCCGGGACGCGCCCTAATTCTCCGGCAAGCGAAGTCACGGTGCCGGAGATATCTTCGGGTAGCGACCTAACATACCGGCGCATAAAGGCCCAGTCGATACCTAGCGGTATCGAGCCGTGCTGGAAGACGGCGCGCTTCTTTCTCTTCTGCGCGTTGCCGCCGATCTTTTTGCCGTTTATAACGATGTCGTATTTTTCGCGGGAAGCGCTGCAGAGAGAGTGCGGCGCGCACTTATTTTTAAAATCGTCCGCTTCGAGCGCGAAAGACGCTTCGAGGCCCAGCGACCTGTAGAAAGATATCAAAAAGGCGCAGATCTTTCTATAGGAGATGAAGACCGAGTCCGGTTCCCCTATGTCTTCTTTAGCGCAGACAAGGCTGTAGGTTATTTCATTATGATGAAAGAGAACCGCGCCCCCCGTCATCCTCTTGGCCACCCCGATGCCGTCGACCGCGCATCGCGTTATATCTATCTCGTCTTCCGGTCTCTGTGAGACACCGTACGTAAAAGCGGCCGTCTCCCACCCGTAAATGCGAAATGCGGGGAGAGAGTCCTCCATATATCGGTCAAGCATCTTTTCATCGAACGCCATGTTGGACTTGGCATCGGAAGACCCTGAACGGATAAGCCTGAATCTCTTCATGGTGATCTTTTTGTTGGCAGCCAGCGCAGGTTCGGTTCGCGCGCGGCCCTCGTTTCGTCGAGCCGTTTTATCGGCATGGCGAGCGGCGCCATGCGCAGAGCTTCCGGATCCGTCTTGGCGAGGCGCGCTGCCTCGATAAGGCAATCTATGAATAAGTCTATCGTCTCCTTGCTCTCGGTCTCAGTCGGCTCGATCATCATCGCTTCTTTTACTATCATCGGAAAATATATCGTCATGGGATGGAACCCTTTGTCGATGAGGTACTTTGCGATGTCCAAGGCATGCACCCCATGCTCAAGCTGTCGGCTCGCGGATATAACGCATTCATGCATGCAGATCCTGTCGTAAGGCACCTCATAGCATTCCTTCAGGCGCGCAAGGCAGTAGTTGGCGCTCAATACGGCGTTTTCGCTTGCCTCTATAAGCCCGGCCTTGCCGAGAGCCAGTATGTAAGCGTACGCCTTTAGAATAACGGCGAAGTTCCCGTAGAAGGGCGCTATATAGCCTATCGTCTTATGCTTATGGTAGTCTAGAGCGAATGTCCCGTCGGCGCGCCTCATCACCCGCGGCACCGGAAGATAGTCGACCAGCTTTTCCGATACTCCCACCGGGCCCGCTCCTGGGCCGCCCCCGCCGTGCGGAGTCGCGAATGTCTTATGTAGATTAAGATGTATCACGTCAAAACCTATATCCCCGGGGCGGCATTTGCCGAGTATCGCGTTAAGGTTGGCCCCGTCATAATACATGAGTGCGCCAACAGAATGCGCGAGATCCGATATCTCCTTTATCCTGGGGTTAAAGAGGCCGAGCGTATCGGGGCATGTCAGCATGACCGCCGCGGTCTCGCCGTTCAAAGCTTTTTTGTAGGCATCCATATCGAAAGAACCGTTTTTGTCGGTCGGAATGACGACAACATCGTACCCGGCTATCGCTGCGCTGGCCGGGTTCGTCCCGTGAGACGAGTCCGGGATGATAATATGTTTTCTGCGGGATCCGTTATCTCTGTGGTATGCAGCGATGAGCATTACGCCGGCCAATTCGCCGTGGGCCCCCGCAAGCGGCTGCGTGGTAAATGCCTTCATGCCCGTGATCTCACTGAGGAGCGTCTCCATGTGATACAGAACTTCCAACGCGCCCTGGGCAAGCATGCCGCCGCCCAATAATTGAGGAAGTAGCGGATGCAGGCCGGCAAAGCCTGCCATGGCGGCGATCTTTTCGGTGAACTTCGGATTATACTTCATGGTGCAGGAGCCGAGCGGATAAAAATTAGTGTCGACGGAGTAGTTGCGGGCCGCCAGATTGGAGAAATGCCTCACCACGTCCAGCTCCGATACTTCCGGAAGCTCGGGATCTATTTTACGGCAGTACTTTTCCGGCAGAGCCTTAACCTCAGGCACATCCGCTTCAGGCAGCTGAAAACCTTTGCGTCCCGGGCGGCTCTTTTCAAATATCAGCTGCATAAGGCCGCCTCCAGGCTGTTGGCAAAATTGACTATCTCCTCCTTGGTGCGCTTCTCCGTAACGGCGACTAAGAGATAATTATCCAGCCCTTTATAGAACCTGCCCAGCGGCAGTCCGCAGGCGAATCCCTTATTGATCATGCGATGGACCACATCGTCGGCGTTCTTGGGTAGCTCAAGAGTAAATTCGTTGAATGTGGGAGAGCTCCTCTTCACTTTAACGTGCGGCACTTTATCCAGGATTGATTTGGCGAATTCCGCTTTCTGATAATTCAGCTGCGCCAGATCCTTCATGCCGGCCTTACCCAGAAGGGAGGTATATATCACGGCTCTCAGGCCGCAGAGCGCCTCGTTGGAGCATATATTGGATGTCGCCCGCTCCCTGCGAATATGCTGTTCGCGCGCCTGCAAGGTCAGCACAAAGCCCCGCTTCCCGTCTTTGTCGACCGTCGCCCCGACGATCCTACCGGGCATCTGCCGCATGCACTCTTTCTTGACTCCTATGAATCCAAGGTACGGACCGCCGAATGAGAGGGGTAGTCCTAAGCTCTGTCCCTCCCCAGTAGCGATGTCGAAACCCATCTCACCCGGGCTCTTGAGCATCCCTAAAGATACCGGATAAACGGAAGCTATCGCCAGGGCGCCCGAAGCGTGCACGCGCTTAACTATGTCGGAAAAATCGTCGACCGCGCCAAAAAAATTGGGATTCTGCACGATCACCGCCGCGGTCTTATCGTCAAGGTTCTTGAAGATATCCTCACGGCAGCTCTGCCCGTGCACCACCGGCGTCTCGACGAACTCTATAGAGAGATTTGAAGTATAGGTATAGAGCATGGTGCGGTATATCAGGCTGACGCCCGAATCTACGATGATCTTCTTTCTGCCCGTTAAGCGCACGGCCATCATAGCCGCTTCATAGAGCGCCGTGCCCCCGTCATATAGTGACGCGTTCGATACGTCAAGGCCCGTCAGCTCGCAGATCACCGTCTGGTATTCATAGATCGCCTGAAGCCATCCCTGCGAACATTCAGGCTGATATGGCGTATAGGCTGTATAAAACCTGGGATCTCCGGCCAAAGCGTCGACCGCAGCCGGGATATAATGGTCGTAGAACCCGGCGCCCACAAAGTCCGTCAGGCGCGTGGCATTCTTACGCGACAGAGACTTAAGGTGCTCGATAACCTCGAATTCGGACTTCCCTTTCGGGATATCGAATGACTTGGGCCGTAATTCCTGAGGTATATCCTTAAAGAGATCGGCGACACTCTTTACGCCGATCGCTTTTAGCATCTCGCTCTTTTCGATCTCCGTATGTGAAATATAGTTCATTTAGATAGGCCTTGAACGTATTCTTTGTATTGAGCGGCCGTCATCAGCTTCGACTTCTCCGAAAGGTCGGCGGCCTTGATCTGGGCAAACCACCCCGATTCATACGCCGATTTGTTCACGAGCTCCGGATGACTGGCGAGTTCCGCATTGGCCTTCGTGATTTCGCCCGTCAGAGGCGCGTAAACATCAGAGGCGGCCTTTACCGACTCGACCGTCGCGCACCGCCCGGATCTCTTAATTATTGATCCGACTTTGGGAAGATCGATAAAAGTGATATCGCCCAAGGCATTTTGAGCGTAATCGGTGATCCCGATAGTAGAATTATCGCCTTCAATCTTCACCCATTCGTGATCTTTTGTATAGAGCAGATTATCCGGTATATTCATCCTGTATCTCCTTAATACTTCGACTTCGCTCAGTATTAACCCTGAGCATTAGTCGAAGGGTTAAAATTTTGCGCTTCCGTCTTTGTAAAAAGGCTTATCCGCTACCTTTGCCGATATCGAGATCGCGTTATCTGAGAGCAGTATATCTTCATCCGGCGCTATCTCTCCTGAAACGTAACCCATCCCTATACCGCACCCAAGACTGGGAGAGAATGAGCCGCTAGTTACAGTTCCGACATCCTCTGCTTTATGAAATATCTGATAATTGTGCCTTGGAGAACGCCGGGAGTTGGCCATAAAATATATCATCCTCCTGGAGAGGCCCTCTCTCTTCTGCTTTAAAAGCGCCTCACGTCCGATAAAATATTTATTCCAATCTACAAATTGTTCGAGGCCGGCCTCCAGAGGAGATGTCCCGGCATCGATATCCTGCCCGTAAAGGCTGTACCCCATCTCAAGTCTCAAAGTGTCCCTGGCGCCCAGGCCCACGGGCCTGACCCGGTCATCTAAAAGTATCTTCTTCCATAGCTGGGTTATCTTTTGATTGGGCATATATAGTTCATATCCCAGCTCTCCCGTATAGCCGGTGCGGCTTATAATTATCTTCTCGCCCAGTAGATCGAAGTAGCCGAAGTTATAATATCTCAATTTCCCGATATCGGCGCCCGCTAATCCGGTGAGCACAGCTCCTGCCTCCGGCCCCTGAAGATCGAGCTTCCCCAGAATGCCTGAGACGTTTTCAAAGCGCGTGGAACCGGTCAAATGCTTACGTATATGAGATTCGTCGCCGACTATTGTGGCCGCGTTGACCACGGCCATCCAACGCGTATCGCTGACCCTGTAGATAAGGAGGTCATCAATTATCCCGCCTTCCTCGTTGAGCATGAAGCCGTACCGGCACGAGAAGACGCTCATGCCTTTAAGGTCTATGGTCACCAGGCGTTCTAAGTTACTCTTTGAAAGGTCCGCTTCGATAAGGAATTCGCCCATGTGGCAGATGTCGAAGAGCCCGGCGTGCTTGCGGGTCCATAGGTGCTCCTCGATGATACCGGTATACTGGATCGGCATCATCCAGCCGCCGAATGGAGCTAGCTTGGCGTGGAGTGATCTGTGCTCTTCTATAAGAGGTGTTGCCGAGATATTCGCGTGATCTACCATACTATAAAATTTCATTTCATGGAATTTGCCTGGCGTATAACTGAGCAAATTTCGCATATTAATTTAAAAATCATAATACCATGGCGGGGTTTTGTCAATGAATAACGCTCTAGCCACCTAATCTTTTAAGAGCTCCAGTATCCTGATATTGGCGGCTTCGTTGACTGAATCGATATGAGACTCATACCTACCCCCAGCGCTCGATTCACGCGGGTGGTTGATGGCCGTTATCACCGTCCTGATAAAACCTTCTGTCTTTACGGGCGAGTGATCTCCCGTGATATCGAGCCCTACGATCTCGGTATTCTCTTTTATGA
>Ga0268276_1000482_pt1 | contig 47602 bp, 51 predicted proteins | sample saktaG_4_FD_190145 | JGI IMG/M metagenome (GOLD analysis project Ga0268276, IMG submission 190145) | Saline water microbial communities from Sakinaw Lake, British Columbia, Canada - sak_2010_1_5_45m | ecosystem: Environmental > Aquatic > Non-marine Saline and Alkaline > Saline ...
GACATTCAGTAAGACAATTCTCTAATTTTCATTTTATTAGATATCAAATTGCTGAACCTTAATTTACATGCGAATTTCTCGTTCGCCCAATTCCCCTCCTATCTGCCGTGCGGCTGCGACTGAGCGTTGGTGGCGGGCCGGCGGTGCGAGCGGTTGACGCAGGCGGTGCTGGGGAAGGAGTTCAGAGGGGAGCTGGTGGAGAGGGAAGCGGCTTATTTGGAGAGAACAAAGAAGATACTGTTTGACGAATGATGAAAACTAGTGGAGACATAAAATTAATTGATATAAATTGGAAATGAAAATGATTCAATAACGAAAATGACATGGGACGAAAATTTACTTGATGATCAGAAAAAAGCGGCTTCACATAACGGATGTCATGCATGTTTATTGGCTGGTCCGGGAACTGGTAAGACCTTAACATTACAGAGACATGTTGCATACCTAATATGTGAGAAAAATATTCCTCCTGACCAAATCCTTGCTTTAACATTTACCAGAGCAGCGACTTTTGAACTAAGGAATAGAATTGCGGAAATTTTAGGGAAGAGATCACAGTTACCTCACGTTTCAACAATACACTCATTTGCCTTGCGACAATTATTAAAAAATGCTGATATTATTGATTCACTCCCACAACCATTGAGAATTGCTGATGATTGGGAAGAACGGAACATAATTTTTGAAGATTTGAAAGAACTTTTAGACTCCGATATTCATACAATTACAAAAAAATTTAATCAATTGTCCGCGGATTGGCAGAAATTGGATGCCGATAGAGAAGATTGGGAAAAAAGATATCCCGATCCCAAATTTTTAGGAGCTTGGCGGCAACATAGGGAAATTTATGGATATTCTTTACGAGAAGAGCTGGTATATCAATTGAAGCGAGCTCTTGAACAGACTGATGCATTCCATCTCGAATCTGATTATTTACATCTGTTAGTAGATGAGTATCAGGATCTCAATCGTTGTGATATGGCTGTGATTCAAGCGATAAGAGATCGCGGAGTTGAGATTTTTTCAGCCGGGGATGATGATCAGAGTATTTATGGCTTCAGATTTGCACATCCTGAAGGCATTCGGAGATTTGAATCTGACTATCACCCATCAAAAATGTTTAAACTGGAAACCTGTATAAGATGTGATAAAAATATCATCAGACTTGCATTATTTGTTGCAGATTTAGATCCTAAGCGGATTCCAAAACCATTAAATCCAAGACCTGACGCGTCTACAGGTGCAGTTCATATACTCAGATTCGAAAATCAGGAATTCGAATCGAAAGGAATTGCCTCGCTTTGTAATTATCTGATTAATAAGAAAGGGCTTCAACCCAAAGAAATTTTGATTTTGTTACGTAGCGATCATAATGGTATTTTTTCATCAGATATCAGAGATTCGTTGGTTTCAAGAGGCATTCCGGTTGCAATTCCGACGACTGATTCAATATTCGATACCGATGAAGGTCGACTATTCATTGCCATGTTAAATTTGCTGACAAATCAAAATGATAGTCTGGCTATAAGAACGATTTTACAAATAGAAAGAAACCGTGTAGGAAAAAAATCTTATTCTAAAATATTTGAATTGGCAACTAAAGATGGAACTACATTCTATGAATCTGCAAACAAAATAAAGACAAATCCGGAATTAATATCCCGAGATGGTAAAAGAATTGCAGATGCGATTCAAAAAGTTCAAAATAAAATCGACAAACACAAAATATTACTCGATGCAATCCAAAAATCGACAGATAAAAATGAAATTATTGGACATTTGCATCAATTTATTGACGAAATCATCGAAGATGATGAAATCAAGACTAAATTATTGAAACATATCATTTCAATAATCGATGAATTAGATCCTTCAGAATTTAAAAATCTGCCACAACTTTTGTCGTCGTCATTAGGGGATATTGAACAAGAACTTGACATAGAAAAGATCAACATCATGACGATGCACAAAGCCAAAGGTTTGACTGCAACTGCGGTTATTATCGCTGCTTGTGAAGATGAATATATTCCAGGAAGGCAGACTGGCGAAATGGTGGGTGATGAGCGGCGTCTTTTATATGTTTCTTTGTCACGCGCCAAAAAATTCCTAACGATAACATATTGTGAAAAACGAACCGGACAACAATCTTATTTTGGTAGATCTACTGGAGATCCGAGAAGAACATTGACCCGGTTTTTAAGGGATGCACCTTATAAACCATTGAATGGACAGAAGTATGTTGAAAAATTAACTATTAATTAAAATTAGTATTTACAAAAATCTACAAACATCACGTAAATTATTAACATATTTTGGATTTCTTAATACAGTTCGATTCATTTATTTAAATATTCAATTATCATCGACTCAGGACAAACCCCCCCGAACTGGCAGCTCATGCACTTCCTCGCCTCCGGAGAAGCCGGGTAATCCCCGATCTCGTAACTGGCGTTCATCTTCTCGAAATCGTCAAGGATTGTGATCCGGATCTTTTCCAGATCATCGGGCGAGAATTCATACGGGTGCATCATGCCGGTCTTCAGGTAGGCAAGCTCGCTCCGGATCTGCGCCGGGTCCTTCTGGTAATACTGCATCGCCCAGAGTACGTAGGTCCCGATCTGGAGATCGCTCTCGTACTCCTCTTTGTCTGAGCCGGTCTTCCAGTCCGTGATGACAATGACATCGCGTTTCGTTTTGCTGACATAGTCCACTTTGACGATGACTTCCACGTCATTGATCCTGAACTTGTCAAAGTCCTCGTGCTTCAGGTACTCCAGGTCCTTTACCTGTGGCCAGATAGCGCCAAAGAACATGCTGATCTTGTCCTGGCCCCCGTCCCGGATCCGGTCGAAGAAGGCGTCATCATCAGGCAGGCCGTTGTAGAACTCCGTGAGGGTGTCGCGTGCCGTCTTCCGGTACTGCTCGACCCGCTGGACGAACTGGGCTTTTGCGCCGTCCTCGTTTAAGTCCCGCCCGATGTAATGTTGCCCGATCTGGTTCTCAATCACTCCGTGGATCAGCAATCCTTCCAGAGCGTATTTTGAATTGAGGTCCTTCAGTCGCTTTAATTTGTAGATGTCGAAATCCTTCGATTCCTTGAGAGCGGTTCCAATATACCGGTAATAGAAACTTCTCTTGCAGAGATCAAAGAGCCGGTGCTTGCTGTACGACCAAGCGTTGTATCTGAAGAACCAGTTCTCAAGGTTTGGCATAGGCTGGTACCTGCGTTTTATTTTCCGGCGTTATTAGGGTTCCCCTGCTAGGACGGAGATCCCAATCTTGCGTTTTCAATCCTTCATCATTTTCCAGCCCCCCGGGCAACATACTTATAGTACCCGGAACCTATAACACCACATTATAGTACTCCAGACCTATAATCGGGGATTATCGTACTGGAGTCATGAGGGGAAGAACCTATGAAGAACCGCTCAATCTATGCAGTCCTTACCGGGGATATCATCGGGTCATCGAAATGGAACAATGACCAGCGGAAGCAGTACCTCGATGTTCTCAACACTACGCTCAAAGAGATCGACCGTTCCACGGACTCATCATTCCCGCACTTGGTGTACAGGGGAGATAGTTTTCAGGGCCTGCTGAGAAGACCGGAACAATCACTGAAAGAGGCCATCCTTATCCGGGCAGAACTTCTTTCCCGTTCAGACACAAAAAAGGCAGGGCTCGATGCACGGATTGCGATTGGCATCGGGACGGTTGACTACCTGCCGGAGGACAAGAACATCGGTGAAGGAGACGGGGAAGCATTCAGGAATTCAGGGTTCGAACTGGATAATCTGAAAAAAGAGAAGATGAACCTGATTGTAAAAACGCCGTGGCCAGAGATCAACGAGGAGATAAAAATCGAATGCGGATTGCTCGATGCGGTGATCAAACGCTGGACAAAAGAGCAGGCCGAAGCGATAGGATATTATCTGAAGGGACTGAATCAGGAACAGATTGCAGACCGGCTGGACCTTGCCCAGTCCTCTATCAACCAGAGATTACAGACCGGGGGATATCTGGCGATTCAGAGTTTCATAGACCGTTATGAGAAAATTATTCTTAAAAAGATGGGAGTCGATTAACCGTGGATATTATCGTTGAGCTGTTCCGCGACGGCCTGTTCATCCGGCTGTTAATCGCCCACGTTCTTACGGATTTCCTGTTCCAACCGGATCCATGGATCCGGGATAAGAGAACAAACCACTGGCACGCGAAATACCTCTATGTTCACGGAATACTTGCAGGAATCCTCGCATATGTCTTTGCAGGAGTATGGGGCGCATTGTGGATCGGGATCCTGGTAGCAATTACCCATATCCTCATTGACGGATTGAAATCCTATTATGAGGATACGACACCGGCTTTTCTTGCAGACCAGATCGCACATACAGGAGTATTGTTCACAATCGGATGCATTTTCTTAAACAACGATTTCACCGGAGCACTCCGGCAGGTTGGAATCGCGCTGTCAGATACGAACCTGTGGATCGTGATTCTCGGATATCTCCTGATCTTCTGGCCGACAAGCATCCTGATTGGGAAATTCACTCAGCAGTGGCGCGAAAAAATCGAAACGAACACCGGGGAGAGCAATAAGGAGATCAGCTTGGAAAATGCCGGCAAATGGATCGGGTACATTGAACGATTCTTAATTTTCAGTTTCATCCTGATCGATCAGTATACCGCGATTGGTTTTCTGATCGCAGCAAAGTCAATTTTTAGGTATTCAGAAAGAAGGGATGCAGGGGAATATATCCTGATCGGCACATTGCTCAGTTTCACCGCTGCGATAGCTGTGGGATTAATTGTGCACTGGATAATCAGGTAGCATTTTTAAAAAATAATCGCTTGAAACTTTTTTTATACATAGTCCCTAAATCCGTCCAACAGAAGGGCGAGTATGAGATTCCCGGGATCCTGATCCCGGCCCGGATAAAAACCCCGGTTTTTCCGGTTTCAGGCACTGTAGTCCGACCCGGCAGGTGATCCTGCCTCCAATTAGGCCTATTTGGTCTTTTTTCCGGCCACAATACTGCCCCGGATACCCCGAACCGGCCGCAAATCGGGCGATTCGCAAATAATTATTCCTGCTTTTTGACGAATTAGTCCTGAAAAATGCCTTCCGGACAGGTTGTATGGAGATCCCTCACCGACGGAGACAGTGTGATCTCTCCAGTGAGGCTCTCTTGCCCTCCCTAAAGTGTGCTCATACTGTTGGACTGGTCCGGCACCTGGATTCCCGACCCGGATCAAATCCCCCATTTTTCCCCCCTTTCAGGTACTGTAGTCCGACCCGGCAAGTGATCCTGCCCAGCCCCTCAATCCCCCCTCTGGTTCGTCTCACACAAATCCCCATAATCGCAGTTCCGGCACCTCACGCACAACGCCCTCGCCACAAACTCCTCCGCACACACGGCCGCGACCATCCCCGAGCCGCTCTCGCGCAATCGCCACCGCAGCTTTGAGTTTCTGCTCCAGCACTTCGCGGGGCGGCAGCTCGGTCAGGTACTCGGCGACGCGGATGCTGCTCGCTTCGAGTTCGAGGAGTTCGACATGCCCTACGGAAGACCCTGCGCAGAGGACAAGCCCAATAGGCGCTTCTTCACCCGGCTGACGGTCGTACTTGTCCAGCCAGCGCAGGTATAGCTCCATCTGACCCTTATCCGCCGCTTTGAACTTGCCGAGCTTGAGGTCAATTACCACCAGCCTGCGAAGTTTCCGGTGATAGAAGAGCAGATCGATGTAGTAGTCCTCGGCATCAACCGTGATCCTCTTTTGCCGGGCGACAAACGAGAAATCTGTGCCGAGTTCGAGGATAAAACGCTCCAGATCCCGGAGGATGGAATTCTCCAGGTCTTTCTCAGAAAACGTATCGGACAACCTGAGGAATTCGAGGAAGTACGGGCTCTTGAAGACAAGGTCGGGAGTCATCCGGTCTTTATTGTGATGAGGGTCATCAGACCCGAGTCAGGAGAAGACCAAGGGTCTTCGACACGGCGCCGCAAGTTCCTTACGGGCCAGCTCTTCCGGTTTCTTTTAAGAGGGCAGTACGTTCGAACAACATCCCCTGAATTTTTGCCTGAAGTGTCCGGACACTCCACCGTTCAAGCCGGCACATCTCCATGTAGAATTCCCGGGCGAGCGGGTCCTCGATATAGATGATATTCCTGAAATGTGTCCAGCTCAATTGTCCACTCAGTGAGTGGACTATTGAACGATCCGGGAATACCTCCGCAAACCGTATCATATTGAAAAGATTGGTTCGTGCAAATCCGGAACCATATAGGGTGACCAGCTGATCTGAAAGCTTATTGACCACCTGTTTGCCATACGCGGCTCGCTCATCACTCAGGATCTCTATTCGGATTCGCTCGCCGATATCCCAGTATAACATCACCATCTCTGCATTTACCCCGACGGCAACCCTGATTCGGGTTGATTCAATGAGTGAACGAAGATCCCCCAGAAGGGCAGGGGATGGTACAACATCAACAGTTGCCGGAGAGATGCCGGTACCGGTTTTCTTCCCGACTGTGATCGCGGCTTTGCGTTTCATGAGAACGACTCCGATTACGAAAGAGATGGTCGGAAACATGGGGGATATATCTGAGGCGTGAGTGGGGTGAAAGTGAATGAGAGAACAGACGCTGTGCAGCAACCGTCTTTTTATGCAAAATTCTGATCTCGTCTATCCAAGATCCTAATCCATCCTAGATCAAAACCCCTGGTCCGGCACCTCACGCACAACGCCCTCCCCACAAACTCCTCCGCACACACGGCCGCAACCATCGCGGACAACCGCTCACGGAACGTATCGATGCTCTCGTCGTCTGCCGGAAGAATTTCTTTTTAAAAAAAGGATTACGTGTGTTTTTTGGTATTGACTTTTCTCGTGATGTAGCCGGCGACGCGGTTCCGGACACGCTTGCTCCCGATAACTGCTGATTTTCCCAGCTGCTGCTTGTTCTCCTCGAAGCTTTTCGTGAAGAGCTCACGCTGCTTGGCTAAAAGTTCGGTACCGATATTCTTGATATATGACGGTTTTATTCCCATGATCGATTCCTCAAAGTCCTGTGGTAAACATGCGATGTGAAGAGATAATGATATTGATGGACGACGACCGGATCCCCGCTTACGAAAAAACCACACATACAACGACAACGCACACCCGCTCTCACCCATCCTCTTCAATACCGACCCGGCAAAAGACTCCCATACCTTGAACTTCGACAGGCGCTACTGGATCTTCATCGGAACAGCGATGTCCTGTGCCACGCTCGCGTCCGCCTGCACGCTCTACTTATCCTCGGTGCAGGAGCATTTCATGGAGTGCAACTCGACCTCCGCCGCCTGTTTTGCCGCACTCGGCATGGTCCCCTGCATGGTGCTGGGAATACTGGCCCTGCTCCCGCTGATGGTTGCGGTCTCCTGCTACTTCCTCATTGCACAAAATAATCCCAGTACTGCAAGGGCGGCAATCAATCCTGAAAAACCGGGGGTTTTCGTACTTCTGGTATCTGTGGCGACGGCCTGATGAGCAGCACGCTCATCCTCAACAGATGAAATTATGCGGCCGACCTCTTCTGCCGCATCCGCGATCCGGGGGCCGGGCCGGCTGATAATGTCGGCGTTGATAGCATAGACATGATGGTTTTTGACCGCAGAGAGAGACGCGTACTGCTGGTTGGACATGAACTCTTCGAGGATTACATCTTGTGCAGATACATCCATCCCACCCCCGCCGCTCACGATGATGATATCGGGATTGGCGAGCAGGAACTCTTCGAGGGATACCGTACCCCAGCCGTTCCTGCCGGCAAAGACGTTGGTTCCGCCCGTACGGGAGATGATATCGTTCTGCATTGTCGTGTTGCCGCTCACGTACAGGGGCTTGGAATAGACTACATGAGCAACGGTCGGGCTATTGATACTCAAAACGGCGGAAGCTTTTGCAATGCGCCGGGTGATATTTGCCGCAAGGTCTTCCGCCTGAGTATCAGTTCCGGTGATCTTGCCGACCATGTGGATATCGCGGATAACATCTTCGACGTTCTTCGGTGCCACAACAATAACCGGCAGGCCAATCTCTTTAAGCCGGCTTACAGTCTCATCAGATGTTTTGTCCGATGCGATGACGAGGTCCGGTTTTGCCATAGCAACCTTCTCGATGCTAATCGCAGAATAACCCCCAACCCGGGTTTTGTTTTTCACTTCGGGGGGATAGCCGCAGAAATCCGTGACCCCGACAATCTTGTCAAGCAGGCCGAGGGCTGCAAGGATCTCGGTGTTGGAAGGCGAGAGCGACACGATACGTTCCGGTATTGTGTTGAGTGTGACGGTCATACCGGCATCGTCCGTGACGGTACTGGCGGATACGGGCATTGGGCAGAGGACAAGCATTACGCTCATGGCCAGCAGGGTCATACGGAGCGTGGTTTTGGTTTTGGGCTTTGTTTCCATGGTTTTATTCACCGTTAAGGTTGGGCGACAGGAGCCTGAGTATCCCGTCATACGTTGAAGTGCATGCTGCGCCAGCAGCGTACAGATCCTGGTACGCTGTGGTTGCGGTGCCTTTGGTAAAATCATACGAGGCAAACTCCCTGCCTTCCGGCAGGTGGATGATAATCCGGGCCGGGTCCACATCGCGAAGCGCCAGAAGGACCGGCAGGTTGCCGGCCCCCACCGGGTGAGCGGAGAGGATGACACGGTTAGCCTGTGCCAGCATCGCCTTTTGCTCCTCCAGCGCATGGGCCGGGATCTGGGAGAATGGCAGGACCGGAATACAGGGAATTCCCAGCGCTTGTGCTGTGAGGTAATCGGTATCCGTCGTCGCAAGGATGCCGGTCGAGAGGGATGGCCCCCTGCCGGTAAGGAAGTGCAGGAGTCCGGCCCCGCTCCCGCCTCCGGAGATCACCAGTACGTTCAAGGATTTGAGATGCGATCCATTCCCGTTTGTCGTTTTAACCGGCATCAAAAATGTCCGGCCTGTGGCCGGGTGGCAGGATGTAACTACATCAGCACCGTACACGTTTCGGATTTTTTCCGGTGTAAGAACTTGTTCGGGTGTGCCGTCGGCGACCATCTGCCCGTTCTTGATCATGACGAGCCGGTCGCAGTAGAGCGCGGCGAGGTTGAGGTCGTGGAAGACACCGATGATAGTAGCGCCCGAAGCCGCGAGATTGCGCAAGAGCATGAGGATGTCAGACTGGTGGGCGAGGTCGAGATGCGAGGTTGGCTCGTCCAGCAGCAGGGCATTCGTGTCCTGTGCAAGTGCCCGGGCAATGAGCACCCGCTGCCACTCGCCGCCGCTCAGGGTCCGGATGGACCGGTCGGCAAGGTGGGCAATTCCCGTTTCGACAAGGGCCCGGTGACACCGGTCGTAATCGGCCGACACGAGAGCGGCAAACCGGCTCGTCCGGGCATACCGGGCCATCAGGACGACCTGCATCACGGTATAGGCAAACGGACGGGCTTCGTCTTGCGGGACAAATCCGAGCGCCATGCCGAGTTCTACCGGAGTATAGTCGCGAACGTCTTTGCCGTCCAGTTCGAGGATTCCGCTTGACGGGATAGCGCGGCTGAAGGCCCGTAAAAGCGTGGTCTTGCCCGAGCCGTTCGGCCCGATGATGCCGGTAAACGTGCCCGGACCAAAAGAGCAGCTGATGGATCTGACAATATCCTTTGTGTCGTATCCTGCGTGGAGGTTTTCTGCATTGATGCGTTTTCTCTCGCTCATGTCACGTTCCCCCGCTGGTAGATGAGCCAGATAAAGAACGGCGCACCGATAAAGGCCGTGATAATGCCGACCGGAAGATCGGAGAAGAATGTGCGGGTGAGCGTATCCGAGATGACAAGAAGGATCCCTCCGGCAAATATACAGGCAGGAATGACCACGCGGTTGTCCGGGCCAAGGAGCATCCGGACAATGTGCGGGGTGACGAGACCAACAAAGCCGATGGAACCGGCGATTGAGACGGCACCGGCAACAAGCAGGGTGCTGCCACCCAACACCGACCACCGGGCACGTGCTGCATCGATGCCGAGATGGGCAGCGGTCTCCTCCCCAAGCGACAGGGCGTTGAGGTCCCGACCCATAAAAAAGAGGAGTGCCCCGGCAGGGACAAGGATACAGGCGGAGAGGATTGCGTCTGACGGCGATGCGTTCCAGAACCCGCCCATGAGCCAGAAGATGATTTGGTGAACGTTCTCTCCGGCAATGGCGATCAGGAACGAGACAATGGCCGAGAAGAAGAATGAGACGGCAATGCCGGTCAGGAGGAAGGTCTCAACCGAGATGACCCCCCGCCGGCTGGCAATCAACCAGACGATAAGGATTGCAATGACGGCTCCGGCCCATGCGAAGACAGGGACGAAAAGGCCGCCGAGGAAGACGATGGCAACCGATGCACCGAGCGCCCCGCCCGATGAAGTTCCGAGGATGTAGGGATCGGCCATCGGGTTCCTGAAGAGCGCCTGCATTGCGGCACCGGCAACGGCAAGGCTGGCCCCGACGAAGAATGCAGCAAGGACCCGGGGCAGCCGGATACTGCGGACGATATCGGCTGCACCGGGGCCGGCAGAAGGAAGGCCAAACCCTGCAGGGCCGGTGAGCGTGCAGAGTACGATCGTTATTATAGCCGCAATTATCAGACACATGATAACGGGAATGGTTTTTGTCAAGGCTGGGGATCACTCCATCAAGAGGATTGTGACCATGCACAATTGCCACGGTAAGAATCCGTCCATGATATGCATGATAATACAAGATCAACTTTGCTTGCACTAACTAAATAAAATTTGCTTAGTTCTGTGGTACAAGGAGTGTCATCGGAAATTATTGCTTGAAATTAAAACAGATAAAAATGGGAGAACTGTAAAATGTGGCAATTCTCCCTTACTCCCTGTCCTTCTCCCCACCTTCGCACAGATCCCCCTTCTCGCAGTTCCGGCACCCCATGTACGACGGCCTCGCCGCAAACTCCTCCGCACACACGGCCGCAACCATCCCCTTCAATACCGACCCGGCAAAAGACTCCCATCAATGAAGTTCGACCGGCGGTACTGGATCCTGATTGCGGCCGCGATGTCCTGTGCCACGCTCGCGTCCGCGTGTACGCTCTACTTATCCTCGGTGCAGGAGCATTTCATGGAGTGCAACTCAACGTCCGCCGCCTGCTTTGCCGCAATCGGCATGGTCCCCTGCATGGTGCTGGGAGTCCTCGCCCTGCTCCCCGTGATGGTTGCGGTCCCGTATCTCTTCCGGCAGAACGAGAGGCCGGGCCTCGCGTCAGTGCTGGTGCTGGGCTGCATCGTTGCCTACACGGCCCTCGATGCCGCAAACAACGTATCGGCCATATTAGGATACTACCACATCTACCTGTTCGCCCACTCCACTCTCAGTACCGTGAGCAATGTGACGGGAACGATCGCGGGTACCGGGGAGTCTCTCTGCTGAACTGCACCATGCAGAGTCAGGACACCCGCCAAAAAAAGATTTTCAGAGCTTGATCTTCCGGAAGAGGAACGCCCCAGTGACCGTCATTGCCAAAGCAAAACCCCCGATCACCGCGAGACAGATCCCCGGGTTGATCTGGGATACGCCGGTCAGGCCGTACCGGATCCCTTCCACGCCGTATGTCAGGGGATCGATGAAGATAACCGGCGCTATCCACTGGGGCAGCGAGCTGATGGGAAAGAGGGCCCCGGACAGCCCGAATATCGGGAAGACGACAAAGTTCATGATCAGCTGGAAACCGGTCATATCGTCCATCCTCGACGCGATGGCAATGCCAAAGGCCGTGAACGAGACGCCGATCAGCACCATGAACAACAGTGCGATTATGAATCCGGCCACGTCTGAAACATGAAGCCCGATGAACAGGGAGATGACAAGGATCATGAACCCCTGCAGAACAGCCGTTGTTGCCCCGCCCGCAGTCTGGCCCAGCATGATCTCCAGCCGGGAGACCAGCGCAACGAGGGTCTCTTTCAAAAAGCCGAACTGCTTGTCCCAGATGATCTGGATGCCGGAGAAAACGGATGTGAACATGACGCTCATGGCAACCATGCCCGGGACCAGGAACACGATGTAATTGCCGCCAAGCCCGGGCAGCTGCACCATGGAATTCAGGCCGAAGCCGAGGAAGAGCAGAAAGAAGAGCGGCATGCTGATACTGCCGATGATCCGGCTTTTGGACCGGATGTAGCGTTTCATATTCCGCAGCCAGATGGTGTATACGATGTCCATGATTAATGTCTCACCATCCTCTGGAACATTCGCATGTTGGTTTTATGGTCCGCTTCCTGCTCCCGGATGGTTTTTCCGGTAAAGGAGAGGAACACATCCTCAAGGGTTGGTTTGTGGATCGCAATGGACTGGATGGGGACCTGTTGTGTGTTGAGCAGCGTCACGATGGTGCTGATATGCTGTTCGGCGTTCTGCAGGCTGACAATCACTTCATCGTTATGCTGTTCCACGCAGGTGATCCAGGGTTCGGCCAGGGCCGCAACACTAGCTGCCGGGTCGGGCGAGCGGATGGTCACGACGTCCCCGCCAATCCCGTCCTTGAGGTTTTTTGGGGTATCAAGGGCAATGATCTTGCCGTGATCGATAATGGCGACCCGGTTGCACAACCGGTCGGCTTCCTCCATGTAATGCGTGGTGAGGATAATGGTGATTCCCTTCTCCCGTGCCAGGGTGGCAATATACTGCCAGAGATGATTGCGGGTCTGGGGGTCAAGGCCAAGCGTTGGTTCGTCTAAGAAGAGGACCGATGGATGGTGGAGAAGACCGCGTGCGATCTCCAGGCGTCTCCTCATCCCTCCGGAAATGTTTTGACGATGTCATTTTTCCGGTCTTCCAGCTCAACGAGTTTGAGGAGCTCAGTGATCCGTTGCTTGCGTATGTCTGCAGGGATCCGGTAGAGCCGCCCGTGAAAGTCCATGTTTTCCCAGGCTGTCAGTTCTTCATCAAGGCTCTGGTCCTGGAAGACAATGCCAATGGATTTCCTGACGCCATCCTCATCATGTTCGATATCGATGCCATTGACTGTCGCTGAACCTGATGTGGGTTTGAGCATGGTGGAGAGCATGGAGAGTGTCGTGGTCTTTCCTGCACCGTTGGGGCCAAGCAGGCCAAAAATCTCCCCGTGTTCGATATCAAAGGATATATTGTCCACGGCGACCAGATTGTTGAATCGCCGGGTCAGGTTTTCGATATGTAGTGCGACAGTCTGGAGACGCGATCCCTTGATTGTCAATATCCCTGGGTATGACGTTCCTGACATCCTTTCCGTGTTTTTCTGAGGTATCGTTTTCATCTAATCTCCTAAAAATCAGGAGTGGGAATTTTGTTCACTCATGTCTCAGTGCATCGATTGGGTTTAAGTTTGCTGCCTGCCATGCCGGGTAGATCCCGCAGAGGAGGCAGATCACGATCCCGAAACTGACACCTTCTCCAACAGAGAGTGCATTGGCTGTCGTGAGCAGGTACTTGGTCGTACCCAGCATCAGGGCACTGACGGCATACCCGGCAAGGACACTTAATATGCCGCCGATGATGCTCCCGATCACCCCGATGATAGCCGCCTCGTAGATGAACATGCTCATCACCTCCTTTTTCTGGGTCCCGATGCTGCGCATGATGCCGATCTCCTTGATCCGCTCGTTCACAGACATCATCATGATGTTGAAGATCGAGACCCCGGCAACAACCATGGAGATCCCGCCAATGGCGGTGACGAATGTCGTGACTGTGCTGAATGTCGAATAGATACTGGAGAGTGTTGCCTTGCTGTCCGTTACGCTGACAATCTTGTTGTCCTTATGCTTGTTGAGTTGCTTTTCTATGTTTGTCTTGATGGTCGCCGTATCGCCTTCCTTCACTTTCACGACCACTTCATCGTAATCCTTGTTGCGGTTGTAAGCATTCTCGAACCATTCCGGTGTCACGACAAGAGCATTGTCGGTACTGATATCGAAACTCATGCCCCTCTCCTCGATGATACCGGTGACCCGCAATGTTCCCTTGCTGCCATCGGTCCCGATCGAGATCCGCGAGCCGACCTTGAGGTTGTGGTCCTTGGCAAAGGTGGAACCCACAAGACATCCGGAATTCCCGTTGTTGTAATCACCGGCCTGGAGTTTCATGATGTCCGGGACATCCGCGGAAGGCAACGCGTACATGGTCGCGACGATGTCGTCGCTGCCCACGCCGATCTTCATGTGATCGGAGGTCGAATAGACAGGGGTCGCCACGTTCGGTGCGACAACCCGTTTTATCTGCTGGTAATTCTGGTCGGTAATCTTCAGGCTTGCAGAGCTGCTTCCCCCGCCACCTCCCCCGGAACCCATGCCGCCGCCACCACCGCTGTACGGTGAGACGATCACGCTGTCCCCTACGGACTTCAGGCTCTCCGATACGGTCGCAACCATGCTGTTGCCGAGGATCCCCATCGATGCAATCGCAACAACCCCGATCACGATGCCGAGCATCGCGAGGGTTGAACGGAGCATGTGGATCCGGATATTGCGTTTTGCAATTTCCCAGAAGATCATGAGGCAATGCACCCGTCAACAATCCGGATGGTACGATCTGAATATTTCGCGACGGTCGGATCGTGCGTTACACAGATGATTGTCGCGCCCTTTTTGTTGAGTTCCGTCATCAGGTCCATGATACTTGCCCCGGTCTTTGAGTCGAGGTTGCCGGTCGGTTCATCGCACAGCAGGATGTCGGGATCGTTAATGAGGGCGCGAGCGACGGCGACACGCTGCTGCTGCCCGCCGGAGAGCTCGGAAGGTGTGTGGGTATAGAGCTGTTCTTCCAGCTGGACTGCATGGAGCACCTCCTTCGCCTTATCCGGGTTCACATCCTTTCCCGATTTCAGCATCTGGGGGAAATTCACGTTTTCAATAACATTTAACAGAGGAAACAGGTTGAAGTACTGGAAGATGAACCCGATACGGTCCCTTCGCAGCTTTGTCAGCTCCATATCGTTCATAGCACGGACTCCGATCCCGCTCATAAAGATTTCCCCGAATGTCGGGGTATCGAGGCATCCCATCAGGTTGAGTAGCGTGGATTTTCCTGATCCTGAAGGCCCCATGATTGAGATAAACTCTCCCCTCATAACTTCAAAGGAGATGTGATTGAGTGCCGTCACGTCCCCTGCCTTGAGCGGGTAGATCTTCACCACGTCGTCAAACTGGATGACCGGTTGCATGATGCACCGCCCTCACTGGTTCTTCCGTTTCTTCAGGTAGAAATAACCGCCTGCGAGTGCAAGGACGAGGACGATCACAATGGCCGGGAGAATGATGGACTGATCCTGCTTCTGTGCAGGATCTGCGACCGTAATCGCAACATCCTGCCGGGAGGTGATCACGTTACCATCCGCATCCTTGTAGGACATCTGGATCGGAATAGTAGCACCGGTATCTGCAGAAAAAGTCACCTCAAAGCTGCCAAAATCATCCGGCTTGAGAACCCCCACTACGTAGGATTTGTACGGGTCCTCGGGAACTGCCGGCAGAAGGGATGTGACCACGACAGAGTTTGCATTTTCCAGCCCGGCATTGGTCACATCACCGGTGATATGATAGATACCGTCCGTTGATTTCACCTGGATATTGCTCATGATCGGCTCTGCCTGTTTCTTATCCTCCCCAAAGGCGAGGGGAAGTTCCATGGTGACTTTGTGAGGGTTATCGCCATTGTCATAATTCACGGTAAGACCGAGTGTTGTTGGCTGGTATGGGGTTACTGCGATATCTGCTGTGGTTTTGGCTCCGGATGCAAGTGAACCAATAAAAGTGTCTGATGGTGTAACATCAAAGCCGGCACCGGAAACTTCAAGGATAACATTTTTCACATCATTTTTCCGCGGATTTGCAACCTGTAATGTAATGGTCTTTTTCCTCCCTTGCGTGAACGCATCGGGCTTGTTTAAAACCGTCACAACGAGCGGGGTGTTGTCCACCTGTACCATGTCACGGTAAAACAGGCTGTCAGCATCCCGGAAACTCAACGAGAATGTCGGATAGTACGTGCCCTCCCCGGCATCTGCAACAACAGAAAACGTGTACGTCCGGGCCTTTCCGGGACCAATATTTGACGAAGAATCATATGACCCGCTGGTGAGCCGGATATTGGTGTCAGAGAATGTTGCGTGATTTACCATAACCCCCTGGTCCGTGCCGGTAAAGTTGCCGTTCGTGACTTCTAAAGTGACCGTGCCAACATCATCGGTAAAAAAAACCGCGGGATCATACGTTATTTTGGAAACATAAATTTTCCCTGCGGCGGTAAGAGAGTCTTCAGTCTGGTATGCAGTTGCCGGAAGTACCAGAACGCCCATTGTTACGATAAGTAACAGGAATATCCCGGACCATGAAACCACAAAGCTGATGCGGGACACATTTCCTGCTCCCGAAATAACTGGTCTGTTTTTTACTGCCATATCCCGAACATCCTGGTATGCTGAAAGGTGTGTCTTTCTGAACATTTGCTCTTCCTCAAATTTGTAGTAATATATCTTACTACAACTTTTGTAAAGTTTAGAGTACATAGATGATAAACATTCCTAATCAGTAATTAAAATTTTAACAACTACCCCATGGCTGAAGGGGATGGAGAACAACAATAAAAAACCAGATAAAAATAATGCCATTTGATTTAATAACCGGATCCGGTCTTGCGAAATGCTCCATGGGGAATACTGATATCAAACCTCGCTCCTTCTCCATACGTCCCGGTCTCACGAATTGACATACCTTGCAGATCAACGAGCTGATACACAAAAAAAAGTCCCTCGCCCGAATGGGAGCCAAAACCCCTTGTGAAGATAAGCTCTTTGTTTTCCGGGGAGATACCAATACCGTCATCCTGTATACTCAGAATACACCCGTCACCATCGAATGAGTACGAAGCTTCGAGTTTTGTAACCGTTTTTCCATGGCGTTGGGCATTTTCAGCCAAGCAGTAAAAGACCAGTTCCATCTGGGGATCTGCATAGATCTCAAGACCACTGAGATGTGAAATAAAACCAAGTTCACCTTTTATGGCAGCAGTTATACTTTTCTCTACATTCATCCAGACCGGTTTTTTTATTCCCATATTCTCATATTTTTTCGAGAAGAGGAGCCTGTCCCATATCAGATTAAGCGTTGTATTCATTTGATCCAGAAGGTAGCGGTTCTGTTCAGCACACTGCAGGTCAAGCCCCGATTCGAGAGGGGCATTGTTCAATATAGCTGCGGAGATGCTGTTGGCAATATCATGACGGTTAAAACTGTTGAGGAGGTGCAGTTTAACGTTTGCTTTTTTGTAATACTCGAGTTCACTGAGGATATTGCAATCATCAATGATCACAAGCAGGATGAGAGAATGGTTTTTTCTCGTATTCCGGGTTTTGTCAACATACAGGCGAATGTGATGTTGTATCAAATTTCGTGTGACGAGAACGGTTCTCATACCCGTCTGCCGCAATAAACTGTGTCGTGACCCGGCTATACGGAGGAGGTGTGTGATACGTGAAATGGCTTCCGGAAAAAGGGATGTCACCGGTAGATTTCCTAGCTCCCTCTTCCGGTATCCGGTCAATCGTCCCGCAGCTGCATTGCCGGCCAGAATTTTCATGGTATCCGTATCCAGCCAGAAGAGCGGGAGCGGGATATGTATGGAGGGAGCCTGACAACCACGCATCATCTGGTTAATCCGGACAGATTTTTTCCGGCACTCCGCTTGTACGAACGGGGCTCTCCGAATACTTCGTCTCGACCTAGTTGACAGGGTAATCCGGTGGTTCATTATCAAATCCCATTTTGTAGGAAAATCTTTTACTACTTTTAAAACATAATGGATATCCAGAAAGGGATAAACATTTCGGGTACAAATGAATTTAACAACCAGTCGTGGAATTTCTAGTATGGTGAGCATTTCCGCAGCCCTCATAAAATCGCTCAATGATCTCGGGTTATCCAACTATGAGGCACGTGTATACGCCGCACTCGTCCTGTACGACAACGCGGAAGCAAAGGAGATCATCGATTTTCTCTCCATATCAAAGCCGAGCGTATACGAGGCGTTTGATCGGCTTGCGGAAACGGGACTTGCCGTAAAGAGAATCTCAAAACCGGCCCGGTACAGCGCGATCTCCCCTGAAATGGCCATCGACCTCCTCATGGACAAGCACAGGAACGCAGCAGCACAGGCACTGACGGCACTAAAAAAGCTGGAAAAAGAGAAGGTACGCACTGACAAGGAGGATGCCCTCTGGACCATCTACGGGGACGCCAACATCGAGTATAAAATCCGTGACCTTTTCGGAAAAGCAAAAAGCCAGATCAATTGTATGATAGGAGAACGGTACCTTCCGTTCATTGAGAAAATTAAAATCAGAGATGTCTCGCTGCGACTTATCGTGATTTCTGATTCCCCGGATCTTGAGAGAAAATTGCATGAATTATTTCCAGGAAAAAATGCAGATATCCATGTTGTCTCCCTGAAACACTTCAGCGTCCCGCTACCATTTGCTCCTCCGGAATTTGCTGAGGCCCACAAATTCATGAATTTCGAAAATATCCTTGAACTAATTGTCGATGATGAGGAACTACTCACGATCCCTCCGTTTATCTCCGGCAGTGTCTCAGTCCTCAACACCAGGAACAAGGGCGCGATCCTCCAGATAAAGATGATCAGCCAGCTCAACTGGAGACGGCTCATCGATGGTGAGGAATTTCCCTTTCCAGTACTACCCGCTCACAAGAAAAAGCGATCGTGATTTGAAAAAAAATTTAAAACAGTCACAGTGCCGGGTTCTGGAACACTACACTCTCGGCACCGTTGGCATATTTTGCTACTACGATAACGTTATTGGTTCCTGAAGTTCAGGTAAATGTCCCGCTCGCACCCGGTTTGTACTGAGCGTCCCTTTCTGCGCACCGTTGATGGATACCTTGAATTCGGTAATGTCACCCGCGGTGCAGGTACTGGTCAGGACCCTGAGCTGGATGGTGGCATGCAGTGTTTTCTGGTAGGTGCTGGTGCTCTCGTGCATCGTTCTCTACACGGCGCTCGATGCCGCGAATAATGTCTCGGCCATCCTGGGATACTACCACATCTACCTGTTCGCCCACTCCACCCTCAGTACCGTGAGCAATGTGACGGGAACGCTCGCCGGCACCGGGGAGTCGCTCTGTTAACCTGCAGCATGCAGGGTCGGAGCCCGGTCAGGAATAAATAACATGGATTAATAGCATCGCCAGCTGATTTTTTTTACAATGACCGTCGCTGAGGCTGCAGGAAAGAAATCCGGCCCGCGACTCCTTTTTATCGATAATCTCCGGATCCTCCTGATCTGCCTTGTGATCATGACGCACTGCTCAATCACCTACGGCGGCCCCGGCGGCTGGTACTTCACCGACCCGGGCAACGGTCCGGTGACACCGTTCATCCTGTCCGTGATCGATGCGCTGAACCAGTCGTTCTTCATGGGCTTCTTCGTCCTCGTCTCGGCCTATTTTGTCCCGGGGTCGCTCGCACGCAAGGGGAGCGGCAGGTTCACCCGCGACCGGTTGGTAAGGCTCGGCATCCCGCTCCTGTTCTGGGTCCTCGTCCTCAACCCCCTCATCCTGCTCATCCTGAAGCTGGGTGGCGCACCGCTTCCCCTGCCAGCTACAACCATCCTGAACCCGGTCACCGGCCCCGGGCTCGGGCCCATGTGGTTTGTCTTCTTCCTGATCGTGGCAACCTTCGCGTACCTGATATGGATCGGATACAGTAAACCAGCACAGCCCGGCGACCACGCACCGCGCCCGTTTCCGAAATTTGGCTCCATCGTCGCTCTCGGGATCCTCCTCGGGATCGTCACCGCGGTTGTCCGTATCTTCCTGCCGATCGGATCGACGTGGCTTTTTAATCTCCAGCTCCCGTTCTTCCCGCAGTATATCGCCGCCTTCATCATCGGCATCTGTGCGGCACAGAACAACTGGTTTGACAATATCCCCGCCCATGTCGGCAAGGCCTGTGCAGCCGCGGCCCTGCTCCTTGTCGTGGTCCTGCCGGTCTTCTTGTACCTGGCCACGAATTCGCCGGCAGGGCTTGACCTGGTCCGGGGCGGGCTCCACGGGCAGGCAGTGCTCTTTGCCTGCTGGGAGCAGATGGCCGGGGTGATGATCATCACCGCGATGCTCTGGGTCTTTTCCCTGCGGTTCAACAGCCAGGGGCCGGTTGCCCGGGCAATGGGCGGCGATTCCTACACCGTGTACGTCTTCCACCCGGTTGTCCTCGTCTCACTTTCCCTGGCATTTGCAGGCATTGCCCTTCCCCAGCTCGCCAAGTTTGCCATCGTGCTCCCGCTGGCCATCTGCATCTCCTTTTCCCTTGCCCACATAATCCGTGCCGTACCCGGGGTAAAGAGGGTGCTCTGAACGGCACGGAGCGGGGATTGCCGCATGCCAATTATTATAATCTATAGCGCTATAAGTTATAGCAGGTATGCAGCAGAAAGCAACAAAGAACGGGAAGTCCCGCCGGATGCGGGTGAAAAAACCCGGCACCAGTCACACAGCCGGGACGGGATCGGTACGGACAACCATGAAGAAACACGGTATCCGGCAGAAAACCTCGATCCAGGTATCGGGGAATACCAAACTGGACCTTGACCGGGTAAAAACCGAAGCAGAAGCGGAAACATACGAGGACGCGATCCGGTTCCTGATAAAGGAACGGAAGAAACACCGCCCTTCGACGTTCGGGCTTCTTGCGGGCGGGCCGTCATTTGTGCGGGACGAGGAGGAGGATTCCCATCGGATACGTCATTGACACGTGGGTCTGGGTGGAATACTGGCGGGGAAACGAAGCAGCAAAAACGTGGATCGAGAACGAATCCCCGCTCTTTACATCAGCGGTCACGCTCGCGGAGGTTGTCCGGTTCTTTATTGCCGGGGGGCAGAACGAGGCCACTATCCGGACATGTCTTGACGACATCCGCGCAAGAAGCTCCGTCCTGCCGGTAGACGAGGATATCGCGGTTGCTGCAGGACACTTAAAAAAACGGGAAGTTGCCGGGATCGCTGACTCGATCATACTCGCCACAGCACGGAACGGCGACCATAAAGTCGTGACCGGCGATCCGCATTTTAAGGAAATTACGGACGCCATTTATCTCGGCCCCTGAATTGCAGGACCCGTAATTTTCATCAAAGCATCTTTTTATCAGATGAAAAATTCCGGTAATGTTCCGGAACCCGTCTTCGGTATGGGATATATAATCTCATGACCGGTCTCCCTTCTCCCCTGCATCGCACAGGTCAGTATAATCGCAGGTCCGGCACCCCATATATGACGGCTTCGCACCAAATTCCTCATTACAGACAGAAGCGATCATCCCCTGCAGCCACTCCCTGAACGCGGCGATGCTCTCGTCATCCGGAACATAATCGATCGCCGTGTCGTCTTTGAGATAGTCGAGCGAGGCCCGGACCGCGTGCCCCGCTCACTCTCCTGCGTCCTTCCCCTGTTCCTCTTTGATCAGCACCGAGAGCACAATCATCCCGATAACGAAAAAGATCCCGACGAGGAACGCGTAGTTGAACCCGGTCACCAGCTCGCTGACCGGTTCGGTGAGGTGGAGCGCCCCTGTTACCCCTCGCGGTTCGTCGCTCCGGATCCAGAAATCGAAGATGGTTTCGAAGATGACGATGCCGATCGTAGAGGCAAGGTAGCGGGAGAAGTACCAGACCCCGGACGCGGCCCCCCGCTGCTCCCGAGGCGTGGAATTGAGGACGAGCCGGAGGTTGGGGGGCGCAAAGAGGCCCATCGAAACGGCGCGGAGGGCAAGGGCGAGGATGATGAAGACGAGCGCGATCGTTTCATCGGCGACAACAAAGAAGAGCACGGAGATGAAGAGGAGGACCCCGGCGAGCGTGCAGAGCCAGCGCGAGCCCATGCGATCGGAGAGCGTGCCGGCGACCGGGCCGGTGACCATGATGAGAAGCGAGGGGACCAGGAGCACGAACCCGGTAAACCCCGTTGAATACCCCTTCACCAGCTCAAGGTACATGGGGATAAGGTACGTCATCCCCGAGATCACGAGCCGGTTGAGCATCGCGGCACCGATCCCGATCGAAATCCCCGGATTCTTTAAAAGCCCGAACTGGATGAGGGGTGCCGGTGTACGCTGTTCCCAAGTGACAAAGATTAGGGAGAACACGACAGAAAGGGCGAGTGCCAGAAGAATAGTCAGTGACGTCCAGCCCAGTTCCTCACCGAACGAGAGCGCGTAGATAAACAGGCCTGCAGCGAGCAGGACGAGAAATGCCCCGGCAAGATCGAATCCTTCCTGCGTCTTTTTCTGCCCGGTATCACGGGGGATGAAGAGACAGGCGATGATGACCGCGATAATTCCCACCGGGACATTGATGTAAAAGATCCACTGCCACGAGAGGAACTGCATGATGATGCCGCCAAGGCCAAAGCCGGCGGCAAGGCCAAGGCCGTTTGCAGCGGAGAGGTATCCGAACGCCTTCCCCCTGCCATGTTCCGGGATGGAGAGGGAGAGGAGCGCCGGGCCCGTTGCCGTGATCATCGCACCGCCGATACCCTGCACGGCACGGAACAGCACCAGCATGGGAAGACCTGTCGCCGCCCCGCAGAAGAACGAGGCGACAGTAAAGAGCGCAAAGCCGGAGACAAAGATGTTCTTCTGCCCCTTGACATCGCCGAGGCGCCCTAACGGGATCAAAAATCCGGTGATGACAAGGAGGTAAGCGATCAGGACCCAGGACGCCTGACTGGTACTGACATCGAAATACCGTGAGATCGTGGTGAGCGAGATGATGACAATGCTGGAGTCCGTCGCTCCCATGAACGACCCGAGCACGACTGCAACAGTAATGAGGCGCCGGACGGTCGTTTCAGATAGCGGGCTCAAACAGGATCAGTACCCTTCTTACCTGATTGTTTTTCTTCTTATTGGATTGGATCGGGAGAGCCTCACTGCCCTCTCCCACCCACCTCACACAAATCCGTATAATCGCAGGTCCGGCATCCCATGTATGACGGCCTCGCCACAAACTCCTCCGCACACACGGCCGGGATCATCCCCTGCAGCCGCTCCCTGAACGCGGCGATGCTCTCAAGAGTCCGGGATGAATAGTGTTGACACAATTCATATGACCAATCGAAGCTTAAGAGCGGAGATTGGTCATTCAGGAATCTGCTGTGTCAATACTATTGGAGAAAACCCAAAATGGTAAAACAGGTTTTCGACTTAGTCGATTGACTTGTCGTCTTTGAGGTAATAGAGCGAGGCCTGCCATCACTCGTTCGATGCCGCAGGATCCCCGTTTGCTTCGGAATCTCCGGAGATTTCATCCATCAGAACAACCGTCCGCCACGACACCCGCCCTTCCTCCACGGCTTTTTTAATCAGCGACTCCACCCGTGTCAGTTTTCCCTTTCCCTTCTTCACTTCGACAAGCACGACGCTGATCGCATCGCCCTTCTCGTCCTTCGCCTTCGTGTACCCGTCGAAGACCACGAAATCGATCGGGTTGCCAATGAACCGGGCATCGGCAGGGGAGAAGGGGAACTCCGGCAGGAGCGGGGCCATCTGCTCGGAGATCCTGCCCTTCAGCGTGGAGCGCGAGCGGTTGACAGAATCCTTCCGTATATCATTTGTGCATTCGATCTTCCAGCGTTCGAGATCGTTTTTTGCTTTCTCTTCGATCACACCGACTTGCTGGCGGAAGAAAAGGTACGCCGCGAGGAGGCCGAGAAGGAAGGCGGCTAAGAGGATGATGAAGTCGAGGGGGGTCATAGCAGGATTTTGGTTAGTGGAGGTATGAAAGGGATGGGGGTGTGGTGTGAAATTGATCCGGGAGGGCCAAAAGATGTGTTTGAATGTGGAGTGATAAAAACCATTTCTTTATTCGATAATTCCCCTCTTTCGTAATTCAAAATAACATTTCGCACAGGCTTCCACATCGGCACCTGCATTATGACTATCCATAAATTCCGTACCGAATAACTGTAAATGCAACTCGTTCAGCGTCGGCCATTTATATCCCATGCCTGACGGTTTGGGAATTTTGCAATAGGAGATAATTTTTTGTGTTTTCATTGTGCAGAATTTTTGCTTTTTAAGGAGATTTGTATCCAGTTTGCACCGCATGAATTCAGTATGTACTATAGGCAGATCAAATTCGGCATTATGGGCAATAATCGTTATCGCCTTTTCCACATCGGCGTTAAATTGTGGAAGTACTTTATGCAATGACAATCCTTCTTTTTTTGCCCGCTCTGTCGTAATTCCATGAATTGAAGCAGCGTCCTGAGGGATTACGAAATCTGTCGGGTAAATAATAAAACTGTTCAAACTTTCACGATTGCCATCGGCATCGTATAAGGACCAGGCCAATTGAACAATTCTCGGCCATTTTTCAATATCGTTTGATGCATATTTTGGTAACCCGGTCGTTTCCGTATCGATAAAAAGAAGCATAATTCTCATTCATGTATACTCGTATTTGGTTTTGCCTATAGGATTTTGAATAACCGGAATAGCTTTCATAATTTTTATCTCCCGGAAACTCAAGGTTCATCTGTTTCAGACCCATTTTCCGGTGAACCCATGCAATCCATTACCAAGGATATATTTCTCAAAACTGTCTTTTGCAATACGTTAGGGTGGAGACTTCGGAATGGAAGAATCCGTACTGAACTTTCACAAGCTCAATTATTCCGGATGGAACAGGGAAAAGAGATCCATAGACTTGCCCGCAGCCTGTATCCAGAAGGCATTTTTGTGTATGAATTAAGTTCCCCTGCTGCAGCTGCACGTACCCGCGATCTTCTGGATAATCCCGATACCCACGTACTATTCGAAGCCACATTTCCTGCCGGCAGTTACATCGCAAAAGCAGATATTCTCGTCCGGGATGCAGGATCCTGGGAACTTATCGAAGTAAAATCCAGCGTGAATGCAAAGGAAGAATTCATTGATGACATGGCCTATACCACGCTGGTTGCACAGGCTGCCGGTTTTTCTCCGTCCACGATTAATCTCATGCTCATCGATAAAAATTACCGTCTTGGCATGCCCGATGAGCGGCTTTTTGTGAAGACCGATATGACAGAGCAGGTCCTTGCCAAAGTTGAAGAATTCAAAACGATTTTTGATTCCATTGATTCTGTGTCCAGCATACCCGATGAACCGGAACCACAACTGACGTATAATTGCAAAAAATGCGAACACTTCAGTGAATGTCTGGGTGAAGGGGCTGAATCGCATATCTTTGATATTCCAAGGATAAAGCAGGAGGCAATTGAACGGCTCATTGCCTCGGGTATCACCTCCATCCATGAAATTCCTGAGAGTTTTTCCCTGACGGATAATCAGAAACGTGTTGTCGATTGTGTAAAATGCGGCAAAATGCAGATTGATCCAGTTCTTCAAAAAAAATTAGAAATAATCCGCTGGCCTGCTTTTTACCTCGATTTCGAGACTGTGTCGACAGCAATTCCGCTCTGGCCGGATATTGCGCCCTATGAAAAGATCCCCATCCAGTATTCTCTCCATATCCGTGGATCTCCCACATCAGAAATTTCTCATAAAGAATACCTTGCAGACCCGGGCCGGGATTGCCGCCATGAACTTGCCGGGCGGCTTATTGCGGATCTCAAGGGCGATGGATCGATCATCACCTACAGTAGTTTTGAAAAAACTATAATCTCGGCACTGATCAGAACATTTCCCGATCTTTCCGATGATCTGCAATCCCTGATTGGACGGATTGTCGATCTCGAACCGTGCATCAAATGTATCAGTCATCCGGAATTCCACGGAAGAACGTCTATAAAGGTTGTCCTTCCTGTGCTTGTCCCTGACCTTTCCTATGACGGGCTGGAGATTGCGAACGGTGATGATGCTCTTGTGACCTTTGCGAAGATGGCGCAAGGGATGATGGCTGCAGAAGAGACGGCAAGGAAGCGTGCCGCGTTACTGGAATATTGTAAGAGGGATACGCTGGCGATGGTCAGATTGCATGAAGTGTTGCATGGTTTTGTATCCCGTCGCTGATTAGAGTGCACCTGAATTGCCAGATCCGGGCAGTGCCGAACAGGCCTGCTCTTCCCCCTACCACCACTCCGTCATAGACCCCCCCTCAGCAAAACGCTCCATGACTCTTTAGAGACACTAATTCGCGAGAATGAGGCATAGTTATTTTCAAAAAATCGTAGATCGCGCTCCATTTATAGTCGAAGACCTTACTTTTAATACTTAACGGGTCTTCTCAAATAGTGTTAACGCAGCCAATTCCTGTTTCCGACCAATTCCTGACTCTTTTTAAGTCAGCAATTGGTCAAGAATGTTGCGTTCAACACTATAGTTGAAATCGGCATATAACTGGACCCGGGAGAGGACGTATTTAACCGTGTTTGGGCAGGCGTTCGCTCGAAATATTGGCAAGGGGAGGTCTGTTTCGGGGCAAGATCCGGAAATCCAAAATATCTGATAATGACATTGTTTTCAAGATGTTGATCCATGAGGAAGGGTCATGCGATTCCGAGGTGATTTGATGCTATGACTGAAGCCGGCCGCTGATGTTTTGGAATTTCCGGGGGGATGCGATTCAGGCGACTATCTGTTTTGTCCGGAACCGGGTCCGAACCTTGTCGAAAAAGTATTTTCCAACCTCGCTTGAATGCATGAGATCCGTGTAAACTTTTGAAGGGACCCCCGAATACTGGTAAACAAGTCCTGAGTGAAATTCTATCTCCAGGTTTTTTGTGCTGTCATCATAGCCAACAGAACGCAGAATACGGGACTTGACAGGCTGTCTTTCCAAGAGTATCACCACTCTCTTACAAGTGCGCTGAATGGTTAATGGTTTTTATAAAAGTTTTGAATAGTTGTCGTGACTTCATGACTTTTCTGGTGGCGTTGTGCATCGCGTCAGACTACCCGCAGTCTACAAAAGAAACAAACGAAGGTGTGCACATGAGACGAGTGGATCCTGTAGCAACCTGGCACTCACTAACGGCAAACTACCACTCTAATCTTTACCGCATCAACAATTTAAAAAAAATATTTTCTCGTTTACAGGACGCTTTCGAGCTTCTTTTCGAGGATTTCAAGTCCCTTCCTGACGTCTTTGAGGTTCCTGCCACCCGTGAGAATGATCTTTCCTGAAGAGAAGATAAGAACAACGATCCTGGGATCTTTGATCCGGTATACCAGCCCGGGAAACTGTTCGGGTTCGTACTCGATATTTTCGAGATTGAGCGTGACGGTTAACTTATTGATATTGATGTATTTACCAAGATTGTATGAACAGACCATATTGGTGATCGCAACTTTTGGTTCTTTGAGGGGTTCAATACCCATCTTTTTTAACGATTTGATGACGATAGCAAGTCCGTCTGCAAGCGCCTTATTGTTCTTGATGCCGGTGAGTACTATCTTGCCTGACGAAAAGACCAGGCACGCAATCTTGGGATCCAGGATCCGGTATACTGCTCCGGGGAACCGTTTCTTATTGAGTTCGCAGTTCTCGACATTTTCTGAAAACTTAACAAGATCTATGGACTCTGCGATCACACCGGATGCAACGATATTCTCAATCTTCAATGATTCATACTTTTTATCAGCCATCTTTTATCCAATGATGTTCTCCAGAGCATAAGGCTACTGGACAAGGCATGCCCCTTTTGTTCGTTTTGGCTGTATCAGCTCCGGTGCCGGGTGCTGGCCGGGTCTCACTTCGAAGAATTTTTCCAATTCTTCTCATTGTCGAGGTTTTAAGAAACCTCTCCAAGCATGGCGGTGCAGCCGGGGCCGGTGGTGGGAGTGACGCCCGGGCAAAGGCAATGCGTTGATGTTCGCCGCTGGAAATCTCACGGGGGAGAGAACTGACCCGGCCCTTAACGACCGCACCCTATCTTCGTATCTCTATCCCCACCTTGTTAGGCCTGAGAAATCCGGGCGTCCACGGGGGATTGTACCGCATCAGAAACGGCTGTCCAACAGGAGGAATGCCGGCGTTTTTCAGTCCGTCCTGCAGCCTTAACATTGCCGCATTCACATCATCCTGTGAAGCATATCCCCTGAAGCGGATAACCGCTATCTCCCGTTCAGGCTGAATCGTTAATCGCACCTGGCTGTCCAGCGGCTCCGGGATCTCCTCACGGGATTTTCCTGCGGGCATAACAAACGACATCGACGCAGAATCGGAAACAACCGGTGCTGTCATCGGGATATTTTGCGAGGTAATGACCGGGGAAGTCATCGGTATTGAACCATGGGTATGATTGGTGCCAGTGATATAGGCAAAGAGCAGGTTGAAGCCGGCATCATTTCCGGGACTATCTATGGTCGCAAGCATCAGCGCAGGGTAGTACCGGAACTCGATCTCTCCTGATTTGCCGGTGATTTCGTAGGGAATGGTGTCAGCCATTGTACGGGTAATCTCCTGTACGTGGAATATCACTCAGGACCCTGATGGAAGTTTCGTTCAGGAAGAGGCCGTTCCCTCCGGGCAGTCATCCGGCCCGGTCGGGATACATGTTTTCACTTCCCGTACAAAAGGTCAGTATTTCCTGTATCACAAAGCAGCATGGGGTAACCGGTACCGTTGAGGAAAAAATGAGAGGGGTTACCCGTTTTTCAGGGCGACAATATCACTGACCCCGACCAGTTTCCACACCAACGAACGCTCCTCGCGGACAATCACGTCCGGACGGTCATTCGGGCGGTGACCAAGAGCTGTCAGTACATGGGGCGAAAGCCGGTTTTTCGCGATCATCTCCACGAACTGCTCCCGGACCTTCTTTTTCTGTGCCGGATCCCGCACCTCTTCAAGCATCCCCTGCAGGCTCACAAAGGTAAAGGCGGAAAGGTCAGGGGCATACTCCTCAATCTCGACAGAGACCTTCGGGTTTGTATGAAAATAGTCCATCTTCCTGCCATATTTCGTGGAAAGGAAGTAGAGGTACTTTTTGTCAAAGACGTACATGAAAGGTGCTATATAGGGATGGCCGGCACCAATAAAAGCGATACGGGAAACATATTGGCGTTCGATCAGGGCATCGTACTCTGCTTTGGTTATCCGGGGGATCTTCAGCGGGTCCATATGCATATCCTCAAAAGGGAGCTATTGGTCGTTATGCTGATAAGGTTAGTGGCGCCCCTCTTCACTGGTACCGGATGAGCGGGGCTGGGCTTAGGCGATCGCTAAGAGGGGGGATACCTGTGGCCCGGACCGATCGCAGGGGCACATGGGGCACATGGGGCACATTGAGGGTCATTTCCGGAATCTTTTTTCTGTACAATTTTAGCATAAAAATCCATTCTCGATTTTCAGCAAACGTGCATGGAAGTCATTCTGACTTTTATACATATTTCTCGTAAGACTTTCCAAAAAAAAGGGATCTCAGTGCCCCATGTGCCTCCAATCATTCCACAATCTTCTCATCATTTGCCAACCGATCCCGGCACATCACCCGTATCATCGTTCAGAAAAATCGTCCGCCACGACACCCGCCCTTCCTCCACGGCTTTTTTAATCAGCGTCTCCTCCCGCGAAAGTTTTCCCTTTCCTTTCTTCACTTCGACAAGCACGACGCCGATCGCGTCGCCCTTCTCGTCCTTCGCCTTCGTGTACCCATCAAAGACCACGAAATCGATCGGGTTACCGATGAACCGGGCATCGGCCGGGGAGAAGGGGAACTCCGGCAGGAGCGGGGCCATCTGCTCGGAGATCCTGCCCTTCAGCGTGGAGCGGGAGCGGTTGACGGAATCCTTCCGGATCTCGTCCGTGTGTTCGAGCTTCCAGCGTTCGAGATCGTTTTTCGCACGGTCTTCGATTGCGCTTATCTGCTGACGGAAGAAGAGGTACGCGGCGAGGAGGCCGAGGAGGAAGGCTGCTAATAGGATGATGAGGTCGAGAGGGGTCATGAGAATTCCTGATGAGAGATTGGCAGAACGGGAGATATACGTGAGGGGTGGGGCGTGAAAATAAAAACCGGATTAAAAACTGCTCACGCCACAGGAGTGTAAAAAAATTGCAACAGCAGGATCCCTTCACGGTTTCTCAACGCGAGGTTATGCCGGTCTGCGGGCGGTCGCGGTGCAGCCATGGGCCGGTGGGGTGGGAGCGGGGCTGGACTTAGGTGCAGAGCGGGGGGGCGAAACTCTCGCGAGAGCGAAGGGGGACCAGCCGCCAATATCCTCCACAAAAGCTTTGATATAATCCCCTGTGCATATACTATAACAACAAGAGAATTCCGGGTGAAATGTAATGGCAAAACCGATTGAGATCGGGCTTGTGCTCGAAGGCGAAGATGCAAAAGCGTTCCAGAATTACCTGGAGCACCCGACATTTACCCGTGAAGGCCTGATCCTGATGCGTGAGGCGAAGCGCGACGCAGAGCATGCCGGGCTTGATTAAAGCAGATTTCAAAATGATCACCCCCATCCCTTTTGAAGATCTTGAATTTGTTCTCCTGACTGCTGATCATGATTTATCCGGGTTTCATTCATCTGAACCGGAACTTGATGAATTTTTACAAGAGGACGCACTCGTTAACCAGAACAACCTGATTTCTGTGACGCGGCTGGTTTTTTGGGAGGGGAGCCTTGTCGGGTATTTCACCCTCATCAACGACAGCATCGAAGTAAGGGCTGTCGAAGAATGTGACCGCGAGGAGAGTTATCATTTCCGGAAGTATCCGGCCCTGAAGATTGCACGGCTGGCAACGCACAGCGACTTCGAGCGATTCGGTGTCGGGCGGAGTATGCTGCGAAAGATCTTCACCATCTCAATCACCCTCTCTCATTATGTTGGCTGTCGTATCATCACGGTCGATTCAAAGCACAGTGCCGTTGAGTTCTATAAAAAATTCGCATTCAAACAGGCTATCAGAACTCCGGGTGAGACCGTTCCGCTCTATCTCGATCTGAAGAATGCACTCCAGCGAATCTCGCCGGAATCGTGATGTTCTTTTTTAATATGAAAATGGTCTTTCATTTTCATCCTGTATGCTTGTGGCCCTTCGGCATCACGTGGTTTTCTTTAAAAAAAACAATTCATCACCACCAGGATTTTCTCCCGCATCCCGTTCAGGTGCAGGCTGCACAGGAACGGCCGGCGGCACAGAAGGCGACACCATGAGAGGCGCGGCCATGTCCCCGCCTGCTTCGCACCCGCAATAATCTTTTGCAAGGGTAAAATTCCAAAGAAGAGACTGGCTGTACAGTGTGGAGCGGATTTTTTGCCGGTCGCACTGCCGGCTCCTGATACCGGTGGGGGATCCTGCCACCCGGGGATATACCCCCGGGGAAGCCATGTGTCTGACAACCCATAACTTTCAACCGGGCGAAGCCTGGAAACCGGGGCATCCTTCCCTGAGAGATCGATCCCCTTCTCTCCGTCGGTGGGGATCTTCTCGGACAGGTGCCGGGACCGCTCAACCGGCCCCTTTTCTTCAAAAACCGACACGGTTATTTTTCGAAATCCTCAAAATGGCCTCCGTTTGGCTTGAATCGGCATACTGCGTGCCCGGAAAAAGCAGCATTTAGCACCGTTTGGAGCCACGATCTCAGGCCGGATCGGACTGTGATATGTGAAAATGAAAAGAAGGCCTGTTTTGCCCCTCCGATCCCGACTTTTTTCTGACGGGTACCGACGGGGATTTTGGGTATAGGTCAGGTGTATGTCTGACGACCCGTGCCGGGCAGCTGCAAAAAGCCTAAGAGACAGCAGTACTTTTCCGGACTGCACTCTCCGACGGTAGCCCCTGCTCACCCACCTACCCGTGGGGCAGGTTTTTCCCAATCAGGTTGCACAAAACAGCGATTTCCGGTACATGGTTTTTGGAATACGCTTAAATTGCTGTCCGTTTGCCTGACTTCGGCTGAAAATGGCCTCCAAAAAGATCGCTTTTAGACGCTTTCAGAGCCACGATCTCAGGCAGGATCGGGCTGTACTATGCCGGACACGGAAAAACCCCTGTTTTTCCTAGAAGTTCGGGATCCGTCTTTACCGACGGACCCTCACTTAACGAAAAGAAGGCCTGTTTTGACCCTCCGATCGAGCCTAACTCTTGACGGACACCGACGGGGATCTCGGTTAAGGATAAGAGACAATGGATTTGGTAGGAGGGGAGCGTGTTTAGGGAATTTTGATCTTAAAATAAATACACAACGTTTAACGGGTGTAACAATAAGTTGTATTTGAGATTCAATGGATGAAGAAAAACTTACTGAATTTATTGATTATGTTTCAAAATTAAAGGGCTATGAGAAAGGAGAAGCTCAGCTATTTTTAGATAGATTATTCATCGCTTTTGGGCAGAAGGGGATAATTGAAGCAGAAGCAGAATTGGAACTGCAAATAAAAGTTGATGAGAGAACAAAATTTTGCGATTTATTATGGCCGGGAAAAGTTCTTATCGAAATGAAAACGAGAGGTGAAAAACTAGACAAACATTTCTCACAAGCTAAAATCTATTGGGACAATACTTACAGTAAACGACCAAAATATGTGATCTTATGTAATTTTGATGAGTTTTGGATATACGATTGGAATTTACAACGTGATCCGCTTGATATGGTTCCCCTTGTAGAATTGAGATCCCGCTGGAGATCTCTTGCATTTTTATCCCCGGAAGACATCAAACCACAATTTGGGAATAACCGGGTTGAGGTCACCAAAGAAGCGGCAGATAAAATTGCTCAACTATTCAATTGTTTGAAAAAACGTGGGATTGAGCCGGAAAAAGCACAACGATTTACCCTTCAATGTCTTGTTGCATTATTTGCAGAAGATACTGGGCTTTTCCCCCAAACAGGTTTCTTTAAAGATGTGATCAATAGTTGCTTGAATGGCGATTCAAGTTATGATTTATTTCCTTTATTATTTCAAAGAATGAACTCTCAAGAACCTGCGTCTGCGGGTAGATTTAAAAATGTCCGATATTTCAACGGCGGTATTTTCAAAAAGATAGAGCCGATTGAACTAACGAAGAAAGAATTGGAACTACTCAAACAGGCATCAGATGCCAACTGGTCAAAGGTACAACCTTCCATTTTCGGAAATATTTTTGAAGATAGTTTGAGTGAAAAGTTCAAACATGCATCAGGAGCTCATTATACCGCTGAATCTGATATTATGCGGATCGTCGAGCCCACTGTACTAAGGCCGTGGAGAGAGAAGATCGCATCGGCAAAAACCCTTAAAGAACTCAATGCAATCAGATACCAACTTGCTGAATTCCGTATATTAGATCCTGCATGTGGTAGTGGGAATTTTCTTTATGTATCTTTTAGAGAACTCAAACATCTTGAGTTAGAGCTGCTACAAAAAATTATTGATAATTATCCTTCTGCGATACCTGAACGATTGCATTCATCTATTAAAAGTAGTCAATTTTTTGGAATTGATACAAATTCCTTAGGTATCGAGCTCGCCAAAATCACTCTTTCTATGGCAAAAAAATTTGCTGCGGACAACTTCAACAAACTTACCAGTCAGAACCGGCTGGTTGAGGACAAAGAAGAACCTTTACCTTTCGATAATCTTGATGATAACCTGATCGCCGCTGATGCTTTGTTTACTGAATGGCCGGAAGCGGATGTTATAATCGGGAATCCGCCATATCAATCGAAGAACAAGATGCAGGAGGAGTTTGGTCCTGCATACCTTAACAGACTCCGTGAAAGATTCCCGGATATGCCCGGACGTGCCGATTATTGTGTGTACTGGTTCCGGAAGGCACATGATGTTTTACGAGACGGTGGAAGAGCTGGATTGGTGGGAACCAACACAATACGGCAAACCTATTCACGAGAGGGTGGGTTGGATTATATCGTTGGGAATAATGGAACTATAGTTGAAGCTGTTGGTACAATGCCGTGGAGTGGTTCTGCGGCAGTTCATGTTTCTATCGTTAATTGGATTAAACGCGAGAATGTTACAAACGGAAAGCGAAGGTTAGCAATACAAAAAGGGGAGAAGAAAGACGGACCCTGGGAAGTGTATGAATTACCAGTAATTCCGTCATCGTTGTCACCAACTATTGATGTCACTTCGGCACAGAGACTTGAAACAAATATAAAATCCGGGGCTTGTTACCAAGGACAAACCCATGGGCATGAAGGATTTTTACTGACTCCTGAAGAAAGAGCTGAGCTAATTAAAATTGAACCAGAAGCGGAGGGAATTACATTTCCGTATTTAATCGCAGATGAGCTTCTTGGATCAATCAACTCTCAACCTTCACGATATGCTATTGATTTTCAGCCTCGAATGACCCTTCCAGATGTTATGAAATATAAAAAGACATTTGAAATCATAAAAACCCGCGTTCTTACAACGATGATAAAAAATGCCGAGAAAGAGAAAGAGCAGTATAAAGATCTGGAAAAAAAGGTTACTGTTCGACAGAATCACTTGGAAAAATGGTGGCTTTTCTGGAGAAGACGTGAGGAATTAATTACCAAACTTAATTCCATAAATCGGTATATCGCATGCGGTCAAGTAACAAAAAGACCAATTTTTGAATTTATTTCGAAAAAGATTCGACCTAATGCTGCTTTGATCGCTTTCCCTCTCAATGATGATTATTCATTTGGAATTTTACAAAGTTCTTTTCATTGGGAATGGTTTAAAGTCCGATGTTCAACGTTAAAATCAGATTTCAGATATACTTCAAATACCGTCTTTGATTCTTTTCCATGGCCACAGTGGGGAACTATCGTATTACCGGATTCACCGCCCATCACTTCGAAATCTATGAAATCGAGAATCGAGATTGCTATTAACATTGCAAAGACTGCACGAAATTTGCGGCAGATACGAAATAAAATTCGTCAGGAAAATCAATGCTCCCTTAGAGATCTATATCGTGGGTTGGAACTTCCCGGAGATAACCCATTACGGACGGCACATGAATCATTAGATCGAGCGGTTCGGGAAGCTTATCTATTCGGATTGCCAAAGCGGATGCAAAAAATGAATGAGTTGGAATTGCTTCTTGAGTTAAACGGTTTGTGTGCAGCAGCAGAAGACGCCGGCAAGACTATTGTTGGGCCGGGATTGCCAAATTTCTGCGAGAATGATAATCGATTTCTCTCTGAGGATTGTATCCAATTACAATAAGATAGCCTTGATACCAGAAATGTGCGTGAAGGGATCACGTCCCGTACATTTTTCCGGAAAAGAAGATACTTACGCAATAATTCATAGCCCTTAAAAACTTCACGCCCGGAAAAAACCGGCCATAAAAAATTTCAAACGCAAAAATTTTCCGGCTCAAAAAGTCCCGGCACAAAAAAAATCCCAGTTAAAAGATATCAGCGTTGTCTGCAAGTACAATGGTCTTCCGCGACACCCGCCCTTCCTCAACCGCTCTTTTAATCAGTGTCTCTTCCCGCGTAAGTTTTCCCTTTCCCTTTTTCTCTTCAACAAGGACGACGCTGATCGCGTCGCCATTCTCATCCTTCACCTTCGTGTACCCGTCAAAGACCACAAAGTCGATTGGGTTGCCGATGAACCTGGCATCGGCTGGGGAGAAGGGGAACTCCGGCAGAAGCGGGGCCATCTGCTCGGAGATCCTGCCCTTCAGCGTGGAACGCGAGCGGTTGACGGAATCCTTCCGTATGTCGTTTGTACACTCGATCTTCCAGCGTTCGAGATCGTTTCTCGCCCGCTCTTCGATCACGGAGATCCGCTGCCGGAAGAAAAGGTACGCGGCGACGAGGCCGAGGAGGAAGGCGAGTGTAAGGATGACAAAGTCGAGGGGGGTCATGGTGGTCCTGATTAAGTGTTGATAGAGAGGGAGATATAAGTAGGGCACGAGGAGTAAAAGTTGATATTCTTCTGCTCCTCCTACCGAAGTATATTCTCTTCCAGAATAACAATCATCTCTTTGAGTTCCACATTAAGGAGGTCGGGCGTGTAAAGTGTAACACTCCCCCAATTGGTAATTCTCCCGGAAATTGGACGTTCCGAAGAGGATAACGGGGGTGTTTTAAAACTCATATCTTTTATCACAGTAGCTGCATTCAACAAATCTTTAAAAATTCTTGAATCACATAGTTGAGGGGCACTTAAAGAAATTTGTTTAAAAATTAAATTTTCATATTCGATATCACTCAATGTCATTCGGCTTATTTCCCCTTGTTGTTCATTCGAGAAAAGCCAATTTTTGAATTTTAAAAATTTTTCTTTTTCAATTCTAATCGGTGTAATAGAAGAAGGAGCATTATCCATCGCAAGTCCAATTAAAGAGAGTCCTACTTGGGCGAGTTTCCTCCCAGCATCAAATGCAATTACCGTTGAATTTGCCTTCCTAACCCAAATTTGATGAGATGTTGGAACGAACGGAGTCATTCCAGAGGCTAATAATTTTGGTGTTTTAAAATCACATGAAGATTTGAAAATATACTCATCATCATTCTCTTCAACCAATTCGAGATGTTCATTTTTCGCAATATCACCAAGTGCGATTGCTTTTGGTTTCTTTACACCTTTTGTTTTCTTAGAGCATTCAATTAAATTGCATTTAGCAATTCTTTCCGGTTCTACATCCCATATATTTCTGTGATTTTCTGCAAATTGATACAGAATACAATTTCTCATCATGTTTCTTCCCCCCATTCGGCTGGTGTTGAATCAATAATTGTTGCTGAATGTTCGCATCGTTCCATCATGTACTCGAAATCACGGAATCCGTGACCGATGAATGTGTTGAATGAAAATAATAGAACTAATTTTGCCATAGCTCTAGAACAACCCACGTATGTTTGTGCAATCGTTTCAAAATTCTTTAAAAGGCCGATGTTTCCAATTTGATTTTTACGAGCAAAAGAGATAATCACGCATGGGTACTCCCTCCCCTGAGATTTATAGATAGTAGTACTCGAAGATGACAACATTGGATCTTCTAAACAACCTTTAATTTCACCTAATTGCGCATTATAAGGTGTAAGAATTGTTGGGATTAATTTTCCGCCGTTCTTATGATGATATGAATTATTAAAAAAATGAGCTAATCTTGCTGCTAATATTGCCTCCGATGTGTAATATGTAGAATTCCCAAAACCTTGTTGTTCGTATCCAGGTAAATTATCAGTATTAATCACTACGACGGGGTTTTCGGGTTTGATAATTTCATTATAATCAGATGGTATTGCATCGGAATTCCATATATAACCTAAATCATGAAGAGTATTATTTTTTACAGTATCATGAGTAGTTAAGGGATATGTGTTCAATGCTTTTCTAATACCATTTACGACCTCGCACACATTTTTATGCATACGGTATTGCATATCGAGCTGATGTGATTGATAGTATTTTCTTGAAATGATGTACAATCCGATATTGGAACGTAATAATTCCTGAGTCGTAATAACGGGCAACTGATTGGGATCTCCTAAAAGGGCATAACCTGCTGGGTTGTGCGTTGATGTAGATACGCCAGCAATCGTAGAAAAAAACATCGCCGGAGATACTTGACTGAATTCATCAATTAAAATCAATGGATGTTTGAAAGTCTTGAAAATCCGCCCAGAACTGTTTAATGTCGAAATTAGAATTTTTGCATTTTGAATTTTTCGTATTTCTTCTGGTGTGAGATCAGATAAATCCGACTTGCAGCCAATTCTTCCTCTATCCCAATCTCTTTCTCCCGGTCTTGAATGGAGTCTAATTACGCACTTCGAGGGTATTTTTAATTTTTGTATGAAATCTTCATGAGCCTTATCTGCTGCGAAGTTAGTGAAAGCAAGGTACGCTATTTGTGGCCTTTTTTCAGTGATTACATATCTGGCAGCTGATAGGACTCCGACGGTAGTCTTTCCAGTACCGGGGGGTCCTTCAACTATCGGAAAATTAAATTCATTATCTTTTCCTTCCCAACCTTCGATAACAGATTCAATAGCATTTTTTTGATTAGTATTGGCTTCTTTCAATTTATTCTCGATATTCTGGATAATAGCGTTCATTTTGAACCCCTACGTATCTGTTTCTTTCCAAAAACTCCTTCCATCATTTGAATAACAGATCTCTCTTTTGCTTTCTGCAATTTAATAGCACCTACCCGTTGCATTTTCAGGAGACCTTTCTGCATATTTCTCTTTAAATACGAAGGGGGTTCTTGAATTATCGGCGGTGTAACCTCATTTATCACCGGAAAAAGAATTGCATTCGAAAGGAATTTGCTGTCATAACTATTTAATTCGAATACAATTCGTCGTTCTTTTTTATTTATATCAATTAGTTTTGCTTTTTCCCGTTTTCCGCAAAAAATAGATCCAAACCGTATAATTATAAATTCGTCAAACCCCCCAAGCCAGCTAAAGTTATCGTCTTTTATTTCAAGCGTAAGTTTATTTTTTTCATACCCACAAATTTTTCCTTCCGATATAATTCTTTGAGCAAGAAGCTCTTGTCGAGATAGTATGAAAAATTGGTATTGTAATAAATCTCCTTCCCATAATTTTTCCCAAAGCAATAAACGATACCAAGGTTTGAATTCAGTTTTAATATCATATCGACATTCGGGGAATGGATAATTTTTACTAAAACAATTTATAAACTGATGTGCACATTCAATTTTCGGATTTATAGGAGTACAAGATTGATTTTCATATACTTCCGCGCTAACTCTTGGGTTCGTTGATATACTGATATCATTTATCCAACAATAAGCAGCATGTGTATCAGATAAAAAAAATTTATTCTCCCGATCGATAATGAAATCTTTATACGGAGTTTCGACAACAAGATCGAACGAATTAAAATCAATATTTTTCCAATTTTGGGGCAGTTGATCTGGTTTCAAAGAGGTTAAAATTTTCCAAAGCAGCCATACTTGATAATCTTTTAACAACGGTGGATTATCGTCATCTACTACCCCCTTTAGGGTTCTTTCAATCAATTGTTTTCGTTCGAGATCAATTTCATCCAAACGACCATGTAAGGGGTAGTGCCTAAGGCCTTGATTGAGATCAAACGGAATTTTCGCATTACCAACGGATATTTCAAAAAAAATATGATCAGAAGGATTCAATGATTGAAGATAGTTTTCATTAATTTTTCGTTTTATCCAAGGTTCGATAAATACTTTATAAACTTCATTTATAGATTCTTCAGGAAACTTTTTCTGCCTCGCAAAGCTGAAAAATTGATCCCTAATTACTCCAACCTGAGATTGAAATTCATACCCATCAATCTTGAATTCTTTTCTGATAATTGATAATTTCAAAAATGCAATAAATGAATGATATAATTCACCTATTCGTTGTTCATTTCCGAAGGGTTTGATCAAAGCGTTTCCGAGCCCATGAAGTAAATCATGATATATTGCGACAGGACAAAGATTTGCATTCATTAAATTTGTAACATTTGGAAAGGGTCCAAATTTTGGTCTCCCAGATGGAAATACATCTCCTTTTAAACAATTTTGATCGGGGTATTTCCAACTTTTTAGAGGTGTCCTATCTGCAGTCATCAAACTACCTCGGGAAATGCAATAATCTCAGTTCCCCATGCAGTACTCTCATTTTCACAAAATTGAACAAATAAATCGTAATGAGTGAAAACCTCGTTTATATCGATTTTTAACGAGGACTCAATATTCGATAAAATTGAGTTGTGAACTTTGATTATTGAATTTTGATCATGCGGAAGGAAATTATTAGTTTCCAATATATCCAGCATGAACCAATTTAAGCCCAGTGCAGTGATTAAATTATTACCCAATTCAGATTTTATTTTTGACCATTGTAATATCGTCTCAACTGTGTCGAGATTTTTTGAATTTTTTATCATTCCTGTCAAATCTTCTTTTGAAATCTGTACTGGTAATTTTTCATAATTTTGAATTAACGTTGACATTGTAATATTTTGATCTAGATGTCGAGTAAGTTGAAACGCTAGACACGGAATTGTTTCTTGAGAGATCTGATTCCATTGCTTGGGATTCAAATTTGCAGCAAATATATCGATCATCGGCGCCGGCAACCCGGAATTTTCAAACATTTTGAATAAGCCGATAAAAACGGCGAGATTTAATGAAGATCTAGAATTTGATATAGTACCGAAAAATTTCTTGATGATTTGATTTGAAGAGTTCAGTTTATATTCTTCATTTTTCAGAGATAGGAGATAATCTAATTGCTTCGCTGATTGTCTGAAATTTTTTTCAATTTTTTCTTTTATCTCATATTTTATGAAAAAATTATCCGTATCCCCGTCGATTATATTTAAGCGAATACCCTTAATTGGATCAATTTGTATAACATCATGTAATGGAGAATTTCTATCATGTACTAAATTATCAATTTCTTTCGAGTTTGCCCATCCGCATTCATTAATTTCCTTATCGTTCCCCAAATCTGATATTAAAGTCTGAAATAATATTTCCGTCATTTTACGCGTTTGTGGAGAGATTTTTATCATTATAACCTTATTCCAAGAAATGACTATATCAAACTTAGGGTATACAATTTTTTCATAAATTTCTCTCCCTTGACTTCTCTTTCAATTACCTCAATTACTCTCACGCTCCCGATCGGGTTACCGATGAACCGGGCGTCGGCCAGGGAGAAGGGGAACTCCGGCAGGAACAGGGCCATCTGCTCGGAAATCCTTCCCTTCAGCGTGGAGCGAGAGCGGTTGACGGAATCCTTCCGGATTTCGTTTGTGCATTCAAGCTTCCAGCGTTCGAGGTCGTTTTTCGCACGGTCTTCGATTACACTGATCTGCTGGCGGAAGAAAAGGTAAGCTGCGAGGAGGCCGAGGAGAAAGGCGGCTAAGAGGATGAAGAGGTCGGGGATGGACATGGTAACTCCTGATGAGAGATTGACAGAATGGGAGATATACGTGAGGGGCGGGGTGTGAAAATAAAAACCGAATTAAAAACTACTCACGCCACAGGAGTCTTTGAAAGAAATCAGCAGGGCCTCTTCATGGTTTCCCCACGCAGGGTTACGCCGGGATGTGAGTAAAGGCTGGCCGTAGCCGTTGGTGGCGATCCGTCTGGCGGGTGTGGTATGAGGGGGCTAGCCCTGCTCCAAAATTTCGGGCGGGAGGAAATTAATTTTGAACAATTTCTCCGTATCCCTTTTTTTCAAACTCAATAGCATCATTTTTGTTTATTTCCCAAGTACAACCTGCGGGATTTTGATATTTCCATCCCCTTTGAGATTCAATTAACAATGTAGGCAGAATCCGTGAGAATTCGAAGACTGCAACATTTTTTTGAGTGGAAGACACATCTTCAGATTTATGAGTTATTTTCTCTTTCTCATGTGCCTCTGCCTCTGATTTATTATTTTGTACTAGTTGTTTACGATACAGTTTTTTGTTACGATAATAATCGGGCTCCTGGTAATCGGGTTTGGGAGTACAAAACAATTGGATGATTTTATCTTTTTTTTCTATCTGTTCTTTGACGCTATTAAAAACGGATAAAAATTTTCTCTCATCATTCTCTAAATTCATCGTTTGATCATGAATGGTGGTTATCTGATTTTCAGAGATGATATTGAGAAGTGGTTCTTCGCGTCCGAGTTCCATATAATCTTTCCAAACAAACCCATTTTTCGGCGAAAAAATTTTTCCCCATGCTTTTTTGAAAGTATCGAAGGTTGAATACATGTCGCGAATATCTTGCTGTAATGATCGGTAATCATCCCATTTGTTGCTTTTAAAAATTGCATAAATCCTTTTCATTTCCTCATCGTATTCGACCCGTCTACTCCCGAACTCGCTAAGTTTTTCTAATTCCGGTGTAACCATTTCCCTTAGTTCGAGTTTCTTCTTGTAATTTGATTCAAAATCTTTGAGCGATTTTTTATATTCGCCTTTCAATGCAGATTTTACCCACTCAGAAATATCTATGGCAAGGATATCTGCAGTATAAAGACAGCAATCTTCAACATTTATTCCAATAGTTCGGATTCCATGTTGAATAAGGAATTCCTGTTCGCGGTCCAAACAGAAATCTCTATAATTTAGATAATTTTCAATGAAAACGCCACGTCGACTTCCCGCAACAAATTTTGAATTATCATTCGGAAAAATTTTAAGGAAATCTTTGAGAATCCAATAAGATTCAATTCCATCCCGACGATATTTTTCTTCTCTCTCTTTGAGGTCATCCAGACTAATGATACTCAACTGAATTTCAAACACAATCTTTCGATCATCTTTCTCTGCGAAAACATCCGCACGCCAATCTCCTGATGGTGATTGATATTCCGGTTGTGCCTCCCAGCCTTCTGATTTGCAGATCTGATAGATCTGATATTTTAATTTCAGATGATCAAGGGATTCCGGTTCTCCCCCGCATTCGTCATTCTTTTGACCGTGATAGAAATGTTTGAGACCATTTTTAGAAGTCCGAAGATGACCCCTTACGCCACAACAGGCCATGATGACATCAAGGCCTTTTTATGTCGAAGTTTTAGATCGGCCCAGGCTTCATCTGATAAATCCGGCCCGATTACTCGCTCACCGTTGATAATTGCCGATAAAGGAATACCAATCACTTTTTTAATCAGTTTCTCTGTGTAATGGTATCATCATTTTTTTTGTACCCAATTACCGTCATTATCATAGTTAGGTGATTTTGGTAAACCACAAGCATTGGATAATGCATCAAATGTGTTGTGTAAAATTTTATCGATAGGATTTTCAAAATTTTCAATTATCGTTTCTGGTAATTGGATGAGATCTTTGTATATTTCACGAGGTTCTTCGAACATGTCATGAGATCTGCATAACTTGTAACCTTGAATATTCGATAACGAGATTTGGATTAAAAATGGAGGCTCAACATTGAGTTTTTTAAGAATGCTTAAATTATTGTCTAGAGCCTTTATCATATGATCTTCAAAACGATATAGTATAATACATTTATCTCGATAAGAGATGAGATGATCACCACTGACGGATTCAATGATCCCATTTCGATAAAATTGCAAATATTCTGTTGAATTTCCGGTATTATTTCTAATATAGGACTTTATTACTCCATGGAGATTATATTCAACGGACAGGGGAAAAAGATCTAGTGAAATTAGGTCCTTGATAATTGATTCTTTTTCGTTCAACGGGATGGTATTCTCCAGATCAAACGCAGCAAGTGGAATAACATGTAAAATCACTTTTGCCCCGTCGGGCATTGGGACGGGGGTTTCATTTGAGATAATATCGGAAATCCTGTTTATAATAAACGTCTTTATTTTTTCAATTCTTGTTTCACTTAACAAAAACGCAGATCGTAATTCAGTTACATCCAACGGATATTTTCCGGCAGCCCCGCGGGAATAAAACTTATCGGAACCGAGTGTTACGCGGTGGGGCCCAATCCAACTTTTTTTTATCCGAATAATAATTACAAAATTGTTATTTTTTAGATTTATTGGATGGATCGTGAAATAAGGAATTCTTGGTTGGATCCCCTGTCGAATCAGATCATCCATTCCACGAATAATTTCATCAAGTGGTTGATCAGAAATTGAAATACCAATCACTGCTATTGGTAATTTTGATTCTTTATCAACCTCAATACCAATAACCAAATCTCCACCGCTCGCATTCGCAAATGATGAAATTCCTTCTAAAAACTTGAGTTTATTTTCTTTTGAGGATAAGGGAAATTCTCGTTTGTATTCCAGAGTTTTATCCTCAGGTACTTCATTTTGAATAAAGGATTCGAGATCAGTTTCAGTGATTGTTTTTAAATCGTCTTTAAGCATCATTACATCACATTTTCAGGATTATTCGGTTTTTTTTCGTGTCTTTTTACTTACAAGGGGTGTTTTACCAATGATTTGAAGTCTGCATAAACTATGTTCTTGAACTGCTTCGACGAAATCTTTGTGTGTATCGCCATCGAGAGTTGTGAGAATTCTCCTCACAAAATAATCCTCAAGATCGAATGTCTTGCAGGATTCATTAAATAAAATTTTATTTCCACTTAATATTCCCACTCGACGTCTTGTATCTTCATCAACAATCTGCATTACTTTCGGAGAGTGGGTATATTGTTTCATTTTTTTTATTTGCTTGTTCAACTCTTTCTTCTGCTTAGAAGGTAATTCAGCAATATTTCCCCGTTTTGCTTGAATTAATATTGCTTTTTCAATTCTATGTTCACTATTTGAAATTATAGCTGTAATCGCCATATCAGCACCCGACCACTTTTCAGCAGCTCCAGATCCTTGATGATCAACGTCAGTTGATTTAATTTCAATATAACATCCATTTTCATCATACACAACACCCTCTAATCTATTCGCAAGAGCGGCAGTATATGAAGGTTCATTGAAAAATCTTTGGTGCTCAATTTTCGCCAAGGCCGATCTTACATGATCTTTTAAGGCATCACGAGCCGGTTTTGGAAATGGAAATCCGTGTTTCATATTATTTTCCCTTCAAATTTTTCGGATCAATTTTTCTTACATCAATTAAATGCAACAAGTCTAAATTATAAATCAATAATAGCATCAAATCTTTATCGATAATCACATGTTGATAATATCCTTCTAAATTGCGATAATTAATAATTTCAACCCACACAAATGGATGGATGTTATCTGTTGAAACAATCGATAAAGTATCACGTGATTTTGCATGAACAATCGCTTTGCCAAACTGATCTATAGTAAATTCAGTAGAGGTATAACATTTCATCTCTCCAATTTTTTCTGGTTTCAAAGCATCTTGTAGATAATCAAATAAATCAATTAAAAAGAAATCGGGTTGACCCGGGCCACCAACATTAACAAATTTTGTATTGATAATAGTATTTTTTACTGATTGTAATTGGGAGAATAACGTTTTAAGATGAGCATTATTCTTTTTAATGGATTCAATGAATTGTGATGAAAATTCGCCTTCAAAGAAATAAGGATTAACTTCATTGATAAATTGTTCAAACTGCTTTCTGAATTCAAGATATTTTACCGTATTAGAATAGTCTAATGATTTAATTAAATCCCGAAAATCCTTTTCATTTTTAAGGATAGGATCATTAAAAAAACGGAATCGCAATTTATTGAAATTATTGATCTTTGGAGAGAGATCGACCCCGTCTAAATAGAGGACTATTCCCTCGTCTTGACCAATAGAAAACAAAGAGGAGGATATAGAAACACCATAAATTGAAATTAATGTGGTCATATCATTTTCATTTATTTGCCAAAAAAATCCAACTTCATCAAAACTCAAACTCGAACTATTAAAGATTTTTTTTAAATTTTTATCGATAGTATTGATGATCTCAGAATAATTAATTCTTGAAATCCTTTGTTGAAATATAGAATTTCCTGATTTAAAAACAGATTTTTGGCAAACCGGACAAATTCCATATCCCCTTCTGATAAACACATCGTCATAAATAATTTGTTCGCCACATTTTTTGCAAGGAATACGTTCAATTTGCGTTAATTCTATGAGACTTTGAGATCTTAATGAATAAAGATCACTAATTCTGTCTGAGTCTGTTTCATCAACGCAATATCCAATCCTTAAAGGTAATTCGATCATATTCTACGGAATTATAGATTCGAAAAATTTCTCAACATTTTTCTTTTCTTCATCTCGATAGCCTTTATTGCTACAAGTAATAACAACGGTTTTTGATTTTACGTTAAAATGTAAATTGTAAGAGATTTCATCAATCAATACAATTGCATTCAAAATATTAGCGGGATCTGAAATTATCAGTAAATTATGTCTTTTTTCGAGTTCTCGAATGTTTTTATTAATCGGTTCATTACTACTTGATCGAATTTCAAGAATTGGCGAACCGTCTAATGGAGCATTTTTCACTCGAATTCCTATAATTTTAGCGATTTTTTCGTTTCCTTCTTTAATTGCATTGACAAACGGCAGGATTGTTTCTTTGGGAAACTCCATGATTTTTTCTTCGTATGAAATATTTGGATCAAATAACTGTTGGGCTAAAAAGTTTGCAATTTCTAATGATCGTTTTGGTTCTCGGCCCAAACCTGCATCCAGGCGATTGCCATTTTCAGAAAAAATTAATATTTTCGCATCAGCAGTTTTGAAAAATTCATTATGCGTAACAAATTTTATCGCTGTTGCCACTCTCTTTTCCCTTCTGAAATAGATTTTTAGATGGTCACCTTCAGAGATAACCCACCACACATGGCTTTTTCGCTTAATTCTCTTTTTCTTCGAATTATCATACTTATTTAGCAATTTTTGAATCGTCTCTTTAGTGATATTTGTGAGGGTTTTTTTTGTTTCTGTTTCTTTCGCCGCATAAAAAGTCTTAATGTTAAATTTGGTTATGAGATTTTCATAAAATAAATCTACAATTGCATCTCGATTAGTCAAAAGAATTGGTAAGATCAAACATTTTGGATCATCAAATTCGACAGACAGAAGTTTTTTATTTTCACCTTCAAGAATTAGCTTTGCTTTATTGACAATTAATTCATTATTGAGGATTTTATCGGAGAAAACTTTAGCTGCAAATATTTGAAAAAATAGGGCCTTATCGGAATGAAATATTTGTGTTAATATTGAGTACAAATCCAAATTTGAGTCGAATTGCGATTTGATAATGATTTCCCAAGATTCTGAGTCCTTTAATTTATTGAATAATTTTTTAATACATTTTTCGGCAATAACTGTCTCTTCGCAAATTTCTTTTAAGGACACATCTAAGTTTGCCCAAAATTTCATTTCATTCGGGACTAACTCAGCCATACATTAATAGAATAGTTTCAAGTATAAAAGCATCAGGATGGTTTTCTCCTATTCTCTTTCTCTTATTGCCTCATCTTATTGTCTCATTTTCCCCCCACGCCCCCTCTCCCCTTATATCCCGGTAAAATCCAACTAAACAATTACGTAAATGAAACTCATCCACATCGCTGACACCCATCTCGGGCTCGCTGCGTTCAACCGGCTCGATCCTGAATCCGGGATGAACCTGCGCGAAAAGCAGGTGTACGATAATTTCCTTGCGGCAGTGGATGCGATCATCAACGAGAAACCCGACGTCCTCGTCCACGCCGGAGATCTCTTCGATACGGTGAAGCCGAAGACAAAAGCCTACACGACAGTGCTCGAAGCGCTCGAACAGCTCCACGCGGCCGGCATCCCTCTCGTTGTGATTGCCGGGAACCATAGCATGGTCAAGACCCGGTACACGACCTCGCCCTTCGAGGTCCTCACCTATCACCCGTCCCATATCACAGCGGCCTACAAATTCCGGTACGAGAAGGTGGAGATCGGCGATACGGTCTTCCACTTAATCCCCAACATGCTCCGGGTCGAGGATTACCGGACGGCTTACGACGAGATCGAGCTGGCAAGGGATCACAACAACGTGCTGGTGACCCACGGGCTCGCGACCGCGATCAGGGACAAGCGGCTTGCGACCGTTGCCGAGCACGAACTGGACAGCACGATCCTCTCCGACCGGTTCGATTACATCGCGCTCGGGCACTACCACCGGCAGTCACAGATCACCGACAATGCATGGTACTCGGGCTCCACGGAATACCTCACGTACGGCGAGATCGCAGACGAGAAGGGCGGCCTC
>Ga0268276_1000484_pt1 | contig 47475 bp, 31 predicted proteins | sample saktaG_4_FD_190145 | JGI IMG/M metagenome (GOLD analysis project Ga0268276, IMG submission 190145) | Saline water microbial communities from Sakinaw Lake, British Columbia, Canada - sak_2010_1_5_45m | ecosystem: Environmental > Aquatic > Non-marine Saline and Alkaline > Saline ...
GGCATTATGGCCTATCCTACCACGATCTTCATTGATAAAAAAGGAAAGATCAGAAAAGTGGAAACGGGATTTTCAGGACCCGGTACCGGAGCACATTACGACCGGTATGTGGATGAGACGAGGGGGTATATATACGAATTACTTAAGGAGAGATAGAAAAAGAATTGCCATGATTTTCATGACCATCCTTATCGTTTTTTGAGCCTGGTTGTAATTCCTTTTTTTTATTCTTACGTGTTTTAAAAGGAAATGACTACTTTGTCGTACATTTATTGCCCTGATCTGTTTGTCAATAATTCATTTAGTATGAAAAGGCAACTATTTACTCTTACGTTCTTCCTGGTATCTTTGATTGTTGCAGGACAATGTCCTCCAACCGTTACCATTACTTCACTTTCCGGAACAACAACCATAAACGGAACCAATGTCTCCTTTTGTGCAGGCGACAGTGTGTTGCTTACATGTTCACCTGCCTCAGGGGTAACGTTTCAGTGGTATAACGGGGTTACTTCGATACCTGGAGCAACCAATTTCGAATATTATCCGAATGCGGCCGGAAGTTATACTGTATTGGTTTCGGGATGTGGGACCCCTTCCACACCCGTGGTAGTATCATTAAAACCGCTGCCGACTATTACGATCACTCCAAGTATTGTTCCTCCCCGGATTTGCAGCGGGGAATCAATCACCATGACTGTTACGGTATCACCCAGTAATGTATCCTGGGTTTGGCTTCAACCTGGAAGTCCCCCTGGCCAATATGGCAATCAAAATCCTTTGACACTAATCCTCTTCGGTTCCGCAACATACCAGGTTGTGGGCGTCGATAACAGTGGTGGTAACGGTTGCTCCAACACTGCATCGATGTTTGTCCAGGTGGACAATCCAATCTATGGAGGCGCCATTGCCGCTCCACAGGAGATCTGTTATGGTGAGACTCCGGAGCCACTTACCTCTACCGCTTTGCCAACCGGAGGTAATGGCACATATACTTATCGGTGGCAATCCAGCACAACAAGCGCTTCGGGACCCTTCACCAATATTCCGGGCGCCACAGGGCTTACTTATGCGCCTGGCCCATTGTTCAACACTACCTGGTTTATTCGTCTTGCTTTTTCACCGCCTTGCAGTGAAGGGTTATCAAATGTTTTGGAAATAACCGTTGATTCAATCCCTTCAATCACCAGCTCCCCTGATACGGCCATCTGCACGGGCCAGAACCTCAATTATATTCCAACTGCAGATGTTGTGGGAACCTCATTTACATGGACCGCATCAGTCACTTCACCCGGCGTGAATGTCACAGGCTTCACTTCTAGCGGCTCAGGGAATATCACCGACCCGCTTTTTCTTGATCCGGGAGAAACCGTTTCGGGCGAGGTGACCTATGTGATCACTCCTGTCGGTCCGGATCCGACCAACTGTGACGGAACCCCGGCAAACCTGGTCGTCACAGTAGATCCACTCCCTTCGGTCACCAATAGTGTGATGTCACAAACGATCTGTTCAGCAGGTACTACAACACCCGTCACCTTCACTTCCGGAGTTGCCGGAACCACCTTCTCCTGGTATGCTACAGCGCCTGCCGGCATCAGCGGTTTTCAGGCATCAGGAACAGGCGGATTACCAGCCCAGACAATCTTCAGCACCTTGCTTAATCCGGAGTACGTTACTTATTATATCACACCCATCGGACCTGTAACTACCAATTGCAATGGGATTGAGGTGCCCTATTCAGTGCTGGTTAATCCGTCGCCAACCGTAACAAATACGCCGATGTATCAGAATATTTGTTCAGGGAATACATCCGCAGAGGTAGTACTGACTTCCAATGTTACGGGGACGAATTTTGTGTGGACAGCTGCACCTACACCTGGTTCCATTACAGGATACACAGCATCGGGAGGAGATACCATTCCTCCGCAAACCTTGATCAACCCAACAACCACTACCGGTTATGTCACCTATTCGATCCTTCCCAGCGGTTCTATTGGTGCGTGTCCGGCTACACCCCAGGATTATATCATTTATGTTCACCCTATTCCCAATATCACCAGTTCACTCACGGGAGCCGTGTGCTCCGGTTCACAATTCAGCTATACCATCACCAGCGATGTGACAGGAACCGGATTTCAATGGTCGCGGCCGGCGGTTTCGGGGATCTTCAACCCTCCCGCCTCAGGAACCGGGTCCACCATCAATGAAACATTGACTAACATCACGATCAATCCCGTTCAGGTCCCTTACGTTCTCACGCCAACTGGACCGACTCCAGCAAGCTGCCCAGGGAATATTGATACGCTGTGGGTAACGGTCAGGCCGCTTCCGATAGTTAATGCAGGAAACGACACTACGATTCCCTGCGGTACGAGTTGTACATTGAATGGTACCGCTACCGGAGGGACAGGTACCTTGAGTTATGCCTGGGTCCCATCTTCCCTGATTGCTAGTGGAGTAACAACCCTGACTCCAACAACAGTAAATCTCACTTCCAGTAACAGTTTCACATTGACGGTAACCGACAGTGAAGGTTGTTCTAAAACAGACGTGGTTCAGGTGAATGTATCGGGACTTTGCCTGAGTGCATCTCCAACCGCAACGCCCTCGACCATCTGTTTTGGCCAAACTTCCAATCTCAATGCCAATGCAACAGGTGGTTCGCTTACCTATACCTATTCCTGGACATCCAATCCGGCCGGATTTTCCTCTACATCTGCCACCCCGGCAGTAACCCCGGCAGTGACTACTACCTACACTGTGATCGTGGATGATGGGTTTTCTACAGTTTCAGGCAGTGCAACCGTTACGGTGAACCCCTTACCATCTCCCTTCGCGGTTACCGGCGGTGGTGCATACTGTTACGGTGGAGTGGGAGTTCCTGTTGGCCTGGGTAACTCACAAACCAACAGCATCAACTACCAGCTCTATCTCGGACTTAATCCTGTGGGATCGCCTGTGCCTGGTGCCGGGGGAGCAATTTCATTCGGCAATGTGACAACAGTTGGGACCTATACTGTGGTAGCTACCAATACGTTAACCGGTTGCAACAACCCCATGACCGGGAATGCTGTTGTAAGCATCAATCCACTCCCAATCGTAAATGCCGGTCCCGACCAGGTTATCCCTTACGGTACCAGCACATCACTTTCGGGAACGGCATCCGGCGGAACAGGAGCACTGAGTTACAGCTGGATCCCTCTGGCCTATATCGCTTCGGGACAAACCACCCTGACACCGGCGACAACAAACCTTTTTTTCAACACCCAGTATACCCTGACTGTCACCGATGCTGAAGGCTGTTCAAATAGTGACAACGCATGGGTCTATCTCGATGGAGATCCGCTTAGTGTGACTGTCACAGCCAGCGATACGGTAATCTGCAACGATGGGACAACAGTATACCTCCAGGCCACCGCAGCAGGCGGTTCCGGAAGTTATGTTTACTCCTGGACATCAAATCCACCCGGATTCATCTCTACTTCCGCAACGCCAACCGTCAATCCGACAGTTACAACAATCTTTTCGGTAGATGTCAATGATGGTTTTAATACAGTAAACGGATCGGTTACCGTTCATGTGGATCCACTGCCGGCATCTTACAATCTGACTGGTGGAGGATCCTATTGCCAGGGCGGTTCTGGTTTGCCTGTGGGCTTGGACAACTCCGATATAGGGGTCCTATATCAGCTCTTTCGGGGAGGGGCTCCATACGGAACTGCGATATCAGGAACCGGCAGCGCCATCACCTTCGGAAACCAAACGGTAGCGCTCCCTTATACCGTTAAGGCTACGGATCTAACTACCGGCTGTACGAATTTCATGAACGGTACGGCCATCATCACCATTTTGCCCCTTCCAACAGCATATACAGTGACCGGCGGAGGATCTTACCCTGCCGGTGGGGTTGGAGTACCGATTGGTCTTGCAGGGTCCCAAATCGGTATAAGTTACCGATTGATCCACAGCCCTGACACACTTACGCCAGCTCCGGGGATTGCCGGGACAGGAGGGCCAATCACCTTTGGGAACCAAACCCTTGAGGGGACCTACATTGTTTTTGGGATCAATGACACCACGGGTTGCACAAACGAAATGGCAGGAAGTGTCTTCGTGACGATCAATCTGAATCCCACCTTGTTTACGGTTACAGGAGGAGGCGAGATCTGTATTGGTTCGCCCGGCGTCTCAATCGGGCTAACTGGCTCTGAAATCGGTGTAAATTACCAGTTAAAACGCGACGGCATAAACACCGGGACCCCGGTGGCCGGAACCAGCAATCCCCTTGACTTTGGCGTGTTCACAAATGCCGGAACCTATACGGTTCTAGCCACAAATGCGACCACCCTGACAACCCGAACCATGAATGGATCGGCCATTATCGTTGTGCATCTTCTGCCTACTGTATTCACTTTGGGTCCGGCAGGTATGAATTGCGCGGGCACGAATCTGCGGCTTAACGGAAGTCAGGCCGGGGTGTACTATATTCTCTATCGGGGAATCGACTCCGTTACTATGGCCTGGGGAACCGGAGTTGCCGGATTTCTCTATTTTGGTGCGCAAACGGAACCTGGCATCTATACATCGGTGGCTTTTGATTCCGCCACCGGCTGCTCTGTGGCCATGAACGGGGCACCCAGTATCCATGCAATCCCTCTGCTTTTTAACGTCACCCCGGCCGGGATTCTCTGTGCGGGAGAGACGATTGGAGTGGATGGCTCACAAACAGGTGTGATGTATCAGTTGATCCGCGATGGAATCATCAATGTCGGACCTCCGGTTGCAGGGACCGGTTCAGCCATCTCTTTCGGCCCCATCACAGTTCCTGGTATCTACACCGTTCAGGCAACCAATACGGCCCCTCCCTATTGTTCCCGGATGATGAACGGAACGCGCATCCTCTTTGCCCATCCGATCTCTTTTTCCATGACTCCAGCTATGGATACATGCGCTCCTGTTGTGATCGGACTCAACGGATCGGAGGTTGGAGTGACTTATTATCTGCATCTTGATGGAGCGATCCCGGCGATTGATTCTCTTGCAGGAACCGGCTTGCCGATCAGTTTCGGCCTTCAGAATCTCGCAGGAAATTATACAATCAATGCCCGAAATGATTATTCTCTCTGCGACACACTGATGAACGGAGTGGTGACCATCTACCCGAATCCCGATCTTTTCAATGTCATACCGGCTGGACCTGTCTGTGCAGGCACTGTTGTTGGACTGGATGATTCTGAAATTGGCGCCATGTATGAGTTGAGGCGCAACGATACCATTGTGGTTGGCATTCCGGTGGCCGGAACAGGGTTACCGATCAACTTTGGCGCTCAAACAGTTCCCGGAACCTATACTATTTACGCTTACTGGACATCCTCCCCATCCTGCTCACGGAAGATGACCGGGAGTGCTTTCCTATATCCGAAACCTACTCTGTTTTCACTGAACCCTACCGGAAGCCATTGTGTGGATACGGAACTTACCCTTAGCGGATCACAAAGCGGAATTAAATATTACCTGATCCTCAACAACCTCGTCGGGAATCCCGTTGATTCTGTCATGGGTACCGGTTCGGTCATCTCCTTCGGGTTGCTTTCCACGCCGGGCACCTATACCGTGCTGGCCTATAATCCGGTAATCCCCCATTGTCAACAGATGATGAACGGAAACATTGTGATCACACCTTCTCCTGTAGCTTACAACATGACCCCGGCAGGGATTCATTGCGAACCATTCAGCATTGGGCTGGACGGCTCGGAAACAGGAGTCAGTTACGAATTACTGGACGGTGGTTTACCGATGGTTCCACCTGTGATCGTCGCAGGGACCGGAAATGCAATCTCCTTTGGCTTGCAAACGGCTGGTACTTATAGTACCAGGGCTTCTATGATAACTACAGGATGCAACATCATGATGTTCGACACGGTGATCATCAATCCCCTTCCGACTATTGCTGCCGGCGCCGACACTGCCATATGTGAAGGAACGGTTGCCTCTCTCCATGCCACCGCTACAAATTATTCAACTGTGCTATGGACAACCAGCGGCTCCGGAAGCTTCGGGTCACCAACCCAACTCACTACGACCTATACTCCCGGACTTACCGATATCCTGACAGGGAGTGTGACACTCACCGTCTCTGTTAACGGAACCTCTGTTTGCTCTTCCCAGGTTTTGTCTGACCAACTGCTCCTAACCATCATCGGATTGCCTGAAGCCTTTGCAGGCCCGGATGCAACAATCTGTATCACGGATGTATTTGCTTTGAATGGTTCGGCTACAAACTATGCAACGGTCACATGGTCCACGTCGGGTAACGGTGTGTTCAGCAATATTCATGCACTTGACCCGGTATATACGCCGGGAACGCTGGATCAGGCAGCCGGAAGCGCCATCCTTACTCTGACGGCGACCGGCTTTTCGGCCTGCACCAGCGAGGTTGTCCAGGACCAGATGACCCTGACTTATTACCCGCTCCCTATAGCGGATGCAGGCCCGGATGCCAGCGTATGTAACGGATTCTCTTACCAACTGGCGGGACAGGCGCTCTATTCAAGTAGCGTGCAATGGACCACCACAGGAGATGGACTATTCAATAATCCGGGTGTGTTGAATTCTACCTACACTCCCGGTTTGCTTGACCGTGCCGCAGGGATTGTTTCACTGGTTCTTACAGCCAATGGGAGTTTCCAGTGCACCGGGCAGAATTCCACGGATACCATACAGCTCAGCATCGATCCGTTACCGCAGGCGAATGCAGGGCCGGATACGACAATCTGTGCCAGTAGTTCCTATCATATCCAGTCCCAGGCGGTAAACTACACCTCCGTTCTCTGGAGTACAGCCGGCGACGGGTTGTTTGATGATCCAAACCAGCTCCAGCCCTTTTACACTCCCGGCCAAGCCGATACCATTAATGGATCGGTGACCCTGACCTTGACAGTTATGGGAGCGCTTACTTGTACTGCCGCCTCAGCCCAGGATCAGATGGTTCTTTCATTCACCTCCATGCCTGTTGTGGATGCAGGCCCGGATGTGACAATCTGTTCCGGACAACCTGAACAATTGAACGGTACCGCCTCACATTACTCCTCTATAATCTGGCTTACCGGAGGAGATGGCATCTTCTCTGATCCGAATATCCTGAATCCCACCTATACCCCTGGGACACTTGACATACTGAACGGATCGGCAGTTCTGGTTCTAGTCGCCTACGGGAGTGAGTTGTGCGCTTACCAGATCAACTCCGACAGCCTCACCCTGTCGATCCATGAACAGCCTACCGCCAGCATTTCCGGGAGTACCAGCATCTGCAGCGGACAAAATGCTGCGATTACAATTCAGCTGACTGGAACCGCTCCCTGGAGTGTCACATACACTAACGGCACAACTCCCGTTACCGTGAACTCCATTCCAACCACCCCGTATACCTTCTTTGTAAGTCCAACTGCCACTACAACATATACGTTGACAGCAATCTCGGATGTCAACTGTGATGGAATATATAGCGGATCGGCCGTAATCACGGTGAATTCTTCTCCGTCACCATACGGAATATCAGTCAGCAATGGAGGAAGATACTGTGTAGGAGGCCCCGGTGTGACAATCAGCCTGGATGATTCTGATCCGGGAGTTTTATACCAGCTGTACTTCGGAGGGCTACCAAATGGAGATACCGTGCATGGCACCGGTTCGGCAATCACACTGGGTGTCCGAACCAGCCCAGGTTATTATAAAGTGAGAGGTACAGATATAACCTCTTTATGTAAAAGCTGGATGACCGACAGCGTCCTTGTATCTGTCTTCCCTATCCCTATCGTGGATTTTTATGCAGATACCACCTGTGTAAATGAACTTGTCCAATTCCAGATCACAGGCCCGGATATCATGAAGATCATATTCTGGTCGTGGAACTTCGGCGATGGAGCGACTGCCACCTATAACTATCCCTATGAGCCTACCCATACTTATAATGCCACAGGATATTACCAGGTGACCCTAACCGTAACGGATTCAAACGGATGCGCCAGAACCATTATACATCCGGTCAACATCCATCCCACTCCGGTATCCTTCTTCTCCTACTCTACACCTACCTGTCATACGGAACCTATTCATTTCAATGATCTCTCCTATACCACCATTCCTGATTATATCGCCCGATGGATCTGGGACTTTGGGGATGGAACCGATACTACTATATTCTGGCCTTCGAACCCTGATATTGATCATCTCTTCCCTGGGCCGGGGTTGTATGATGTAAGTTTGACCGCTACATCACACATCGGATGTCCCAACACGCTTGTTCGCCAAATTGAGATCGGAGCAGCGCCCTTTGCCAACTTTACATGGTCGGCGCCTTGCGATAGCGAGGTGACTCAGTTCACCGACCTGACCCAGAGCAACGGCGGAGGGAGTATTGTTGAGTGGTACTATAACTTTGGCGATCCCACTTCCGGCTCAAACAATACCTCCACCCAACAGAATCCGGTGCATGCATTTACCGGGACAGGAATTTTCAACGTACGGCTCATCACTGTCAACTCCCATGGATGTTCCGATACCATCATCAAGCAGGTCTCAGTGAGCGAAGGGCCACAGGCTATCTTTTTAGTGGATATGACCTGTTTTGGATCCATTACAACCTTCACCGATCTTTCGATTCCAAATGCTGCCTCCATCATTGAATGGGACTGGAATTTCGGGGATGGTTCAGCGCACTCCATGCAACAGAACCCGATTCATCTCTACCTGCTTCCGGGCACCTATCAGGTGACTTTGCTGGTGAAGAACTCAAACCTTTGCACACACGATACTACCATGGCTGTCCTGGTACAGCCCCTGCCAACGGCCCAGTTCCAGACCAACGCACCGGTTTGTGTTGCTTCTCCGGTCTCCTTTACCAACCTCTCCACCACACTGGTGGGCCAGATCGTCACATGGGCCTGGGACTTTGGGGACGGTACAGACACTACGATTTACTATCCGGGAAACCCAAGTATTCAGCATGCTTTTGTTGGGATAGGGCTCCAGCATACCGTGAGGCTTACTGTTACGCGGGCCGATAGCTGCTCCTCATACATCGAGCATACGATCCCCAGCACACCGGGCCCAGTTGCCAACTTCTTCTTCTCCTCCACTACCTGCAGCAACCAGCCGGTTTTGTTTACCGACATCTCCCAGCTCAACGGGGGAAGCCAGATTCTGACGTGGCTCTGGAATTTCGATGATCCCACTTCCGGAACGGCCAACACCTCTACACAGCAGAATCCCATCCATACATTTACCACGGCGGGAACCTACAATGTGCTCCTCACCGTTACAAACATCGATAACTGCGTGGATACCATCCTGAAACAGATTGTAATCAACCAGCAGCCGCTTGCGGCCTTCACGGCCGATACAGCCTGCCTGGGAAGCCCCACGCAGTTTACCGACCAATCGGTTCCCAACACCGGTTCGATCATCACCTGGGACTGGAACTTCGGCGACGGCGCTCCTCATCAGTTTATCGCCAACCCGCAGCATACCTATGCTTACCCGGGACTTTACCAGGTAACACTGATCGTGACAAACTCCAGCTTTTGCTCCAAAAGCATCACGCATTCTGTGAAGGTCAATGACGTTCCATTTGCCGCCTTCACTTACAGCACCCAGAGTTGTGCAAACGCACCAGTCAGTTTCATGGACCAGTCGACGACATCCCAGGGGTATATCGTCAAATGGACCTGGAACTTTGGGGATGGTAATTTAACGACAGTCCTGCACCCGAATCCACCCAATGTCACGCACATCTACGCTTCGGGGGGAAATTATAACGTGATCCTTACAGTACAAACCAACGACTCCTGCTCCTCAAGCGTCATGCATCCTGTCACTGTAAATGCTGCACCGGCAGCTAATTTCGATTTTCCGGCAGCCAATTGTGAAACGGAAGCAGTTCAGTTTACCGATCTTTCACAAACCAACGGCGGTGGCCCGATCGTAAATTGGAACTGGAACTTCGGGGACCCGGGATCAGGCACCAACAACCTCTCCACCCTCCAGAATCCGGTACATGTTTACATAGTAAGTGGATCCTACGATGTGACACTGATCGTAAAAAACACGAATTTCTGTTACGACACCATCCTCAAACCGGTTACGGTCACAGATAACCCGGTTGCTGATTTTTCGGCAGATACCGCCTGTGTTGGAGGCGCTACCCAGTTTACGGATGTCTCATCAGTGACATCAGGAACTATTACGGGATGGAACTGGAATTTCGGGGATGGGACAATCGGATCCACCTTGCAGAATCCGGCGCATACCTATCTCGATGCAGGGATCTATACAGTCACCCTTATCGTCACCTCTTCTGATGGCTGTGTACACGATACGTCCCACCAGGTGGAGGTGCTGAATGTGCCGGTAGCCATGTTCTCTTACACCGGTGAGTGCATGGGCGGAGTCACCCAGTTCACGGATCAATCAACTCCACAGTCAGGACTGATCAGCAGCTGGTACTGGGAGTTTGGCGACGGGGACACCTCCACGTTGCAGAACCCGACTCATACCTATGCTTCGGTGGGGATCTACAATGTCATGTTGCTGGTTTCCAATTCGGAAGGATGTTTCGACAGCATCACCCTGCCGGTGACTGTGCTCACACCTCCCGTTGCCGCTTATTCATTCTACAGTACCTATTGTCCTGACGGCCAGGTATCCTTCTCCGATCAGTCCACTTCAACCGGAGTGCCCATCACTGAATGGTACTGGACCTTTGAGCCCGGCTATAACTCTTCGGCGCCAAATCCGGTCTATACATTCAGTCAGACAGATACCAATTATCTTGTCACCCTTGTGGTGACTGATCTCAACGGATGCCAGGATACCATGATTGATTCAGTGTTTGTGGTACCCGGATTTGCTTTTACCTTCCAGGCTACTACGGCCTGTCTGGGAATCCCCACTCAGTTTGAGCCCGTTAATCTTGCTTTAGGGGATACGCTGCACAACGTCGCCTGGACATTTGGGGAGCCATCATCCGGCACCAACAACACCTCCACTTTCTACTATCCAGAGCATACTTATGCCACTGCGGGGAGTTATATCGTGAAGTTCAAAGCCTGGAACACCAATAACTGCGTTGACAGCGTCTACAAACAGGTGGATGTAAACCCGTTGCCAATCGCTGATTTTTCGTTTGATCCGGTTGCCTACTGCGATACCATCGTCACCTTCCACAATCTCTGCCAGGCGGTGGGGAGCCCCATCGATACCCTGATCTGGGAGTTTGGCGATGGCACCGACACCCTCTTTTATAATACGATCCCACTGGATATCACCCATCAGTATCCCACCTTTGGCATCTATGATGTTACCGTGACTGCTATAAGTATGGCTGGATGCAGAGACATTATCACACAACAGGTTCAGGTTTCATGCATCAACGCGGTGGTCTATCCGGCAGATACACTTTATTGCCAGCGGACCCCGATGGTACTTATCGACAGTTCAAGCCCTGTAAACCTGATCAACGAATGGTCGTGGAATTTTGGGGATGGTACTGATACAACATATACGCAGTATATTCCTGAGATTGAACATACCTGGACAACTACCGGGACCTTCCTCCTTACACTGGTGATCCAGTCCACCTCCAATGGGTTTACCGTATACGACACATCCTTGCAAACGGTACATGTAAAGGCATCTCCGATTGCCGGCTTCCTGGTGGATCCGGTTTGTTTCGGAGATACGTCGCGTTTCATCAACCTCTCCGATAGCAACGGCGTTCATATTCAGAACCTTCTCTGGAATTTCGGCAATCCGGCTTCCGGGATTTACGATACCACTTCAATCGAAAACCCTGTTCATACTTACACAACCTACGGAGAGTTTATCACAATCCTCTCTTTGGCGAATGCACTGGGTTGTGTGGATACCTTCCGGATGCCGGCCAGGGTATACCAACTTCCCGAAGCTGCCTTCACCCACTCGAAGGCGTGCACACGGTATGATATTACCTTTACGGATATGACACTCATTGGAGACACTACCATCTGGGAATGGAGATGGCACTTTGGTGATCCCGCTAAGCCAAATGATACTATCACGGGACCTGATCCTACGCACCGGTATAATCAAGCCGGGCAGTATGAGGTGTTCCTGAAAGTGTTTGATTATGAGGATTGTTACGACACAACAAGCCAGATTATTGAGGTTCTCCAATCTCCTTTAGCTACGTTCACGATTACTGAGAACATCGATGGGATGACCGGCAAGATCGAACTCACCAATGAGAGCACCGGAGCTCTGGCCTACTCATGGGATTTCGGCAATGGACGGACATCATCCGAAGAGAATCCTAGAGTTACCTATGAGGATGACGGAGAGTACCTGATCAGGCTGGTTGCCTGGAATGAAGACGGTTGTTATGACACCACAACACTCTCCTATGAGTTCGTATTCCAGAACCTCTTTGTGCCGAATGCCTTTTCGCCGCTAAATGTGAACCTTGGGTTAAGGTTGTTCAAACCTATCGGGGTGAACCTGCAGCAATACCATGTAGCAGTGTTTAACAACCGGGGGCACCTGATGTGGGAGTCGAGCGCGCTTGATAAAGATGGCCGTCCCATTGAAGGATGGGATGGGACCTTCGAGGGAAACGTGATGCCGGAGGGCAACTATATGTGGCAGATTCAGGCGGTATTCAAGACTGGCAAGGTGTGGGAGGGTTCCGACATAGGGAAAGGGGCGCCAGCCACCATGGGAACGGTAATGTTGATCAGGTGAGGGGGTAAACAGAAATCCCTCGTATCTCGTCCTTCGAACTTCCAGTTCTAACTTCTGACTTCTATCTTCTAACTTGGATCGTACGCCCACTTCACCCAGATCGATCCCCAGGTGAAGCCGCCACCGAAGGCAGCGAGGATGATGTTGTCGCCTTTTTTGAGTTTGTCTTCCCACTCCCAGAGACAGAGGGGGATGGTAGCGCCGGTGGTATTCCCGTAGCGCTGGATGTTGATCATGACCTGATCTTTGTTGATACCCATGCGGCGCGCTGTGGCGTCGATGATCCGGAGATTGGCCTGGTGCGGAACCAACCAGGCAACATCTTTCGACGTCAGGTTATTTTTCTTCATGATCTCCACAGAGACATCGGCCATCCTGGTAACGGCAAATTTGAATACCGACTGTCCCTCCTGGAAAATGAAATGTTCTTTGGCATCGACAGTCTCATGAGAGGGAGGTCTCAGAGACCCTCCTGCTTTCATGTGAAGATAGGGGTAACCTGACCCATCGGTGCCGAAGATGGAGTCCATAATCCCAACATCTTCCGTGGTAGGCTCAAGTAACATGGCTCCTGCCGCGTCGCCGAAAAGAATACATGTCTCACGGTTGGTATAATCGGTGATGCCCGACATTTTATCGGCGCCTACGACGATCACTTTTTTACAGGCGCCCGATTCGATGTAACGCGTTCCGGTGATGATGGCAAACATCAACCCCGAACAGGCGGCATTCATATCAAAGCTAAAGGCGTTTTTAATGCCAGTTTTATAGCTAATGAGGTTTGCTGTAGCCGGGAACATCATATCCGGGGTCACGGTAGCGCAGATGAGAAGTTCAATCTCATCCGGGGAGGTATTTGTCTTTTCAAGCAATCTTCTTACCGCTTCAGCGCCCATATCGGAGGTACCCAATCCTTCTCCCTTCTGGATATGCCGCTCCTTAATCCCTGTCCTGGAGATAATCCATTCGTCGGAAGTGTCGACCATGCTCTCTAACTCTTTGTTCGTTAGAATATAAGGTGGGGCCCACCCCTGAATACCCGATATTTTTGCTCTGATTTTTGTCATAGAGAGAGTTTAGATATTGTTTATGGCATACTTTTCAAAAGCATGCTTTATCTTGTGAGGGAGTTTGGCATCATGGATCTCTTTGGATAAGAGGAGCATCTGCCTGATTGCTTTTCCGTTGGAGATACCATGCCCGACGATCACATTGGAGTTCACACCCAGGATTGGAGATCCGCCATAGTTTTCGTAGTTGAACCGGTCGAGATAGGCATCTTTGATCCCGCGTTTCACCAACACCCTGTACATCGCTTCGGCCTGTTTCAATACGATGTTCCCAACAAAACCGTCGCAAACGATCACATCCACCCGGTCACGGAATAAGTCCCTGCCTTCCACATTCCCGATGAAGTTGTAATCCATGGCATCTTTCATTATCTGAAAAGCAGATTGAGTGATCAGGTTCCCTTTCTTCTCCTCAGTTCCGATGTTTAGCAGGCCAACCCGCGGGTTTTTCAGATGCATCACATGTTCGGCGAATAGGGACCCCAGCAGTCCGAACTGATACATCACATCAGGCTTGCTGTCGGGATTGGTTCCCACATCGATCAGGATGGAAGAACCTCCGCTTTCTTTCGGGATGTGAGCAGGTGTACTGGGCCGGATGACACCCTGAATGGTATTGACACTATAGATCGCTCCAACCATCATGGCTCCGCTGCTTCCGGCGCTGGCAAACGAGTTGATCTCTTTGTGCTTCAGTAACCTGAAACCAACGGCAATACTGGAGTTGGGTTTTGCCACCAGCGCTTTGGTAGGCGATTCATCCATTTCTATCTGATCGGGCGCATCAACAATGTCAAACAGAACAGGATCTACTTTCTCCTCTTTGAAGAAGGCAAGGATCACATCCTTGTCGCCGATTAGAACAATGCGATCACTCTTGGGGAGCTCTTTTTGAACCATTAAGGCCCCATGCAAGTTGGATTTTGGTGCGAAGTCTCCCCCGGAAACGTCTAAACCGATTCGCATGACTATTCGGCTGCAGCCTTATCGATAGCAGGTTTCCCTTTATAGTACCCACATTCGCGACAAACCCTGTGGTATAGGACTGTAGCGCCGCAGTTGGAACAAACGGAGAATGTAGAAACCTCCGCCTTGTAATGTGTCCTTCTTTTATCTCTCCGTTGATTCGAAATTTTTCGCTTCGGATGTGGCATGATAGTTCAATTAAGAATTAACAATTAGGAATTACGAATTAACGTTCATTTCGTTGATTGCTGTTCGTAACTCGATTTTTATTTTCAGTATTATTCTATATTTCGTAATTCATCTTACGTCCCACGTCCCACGTCCCACGTCCCACGTCTTACGTCTTACGTCTTACGTCTCACGTCTTACGTCTTACGTCTCACGTCTTACGTCCTACGTCTTTCAGCTTTTCCCACCGTGGGTCCTGCGTCCTGTTCTGCAGCAGTTCGTTAAGTTTTGCAAGCATGTCGGGGTTGCATGAGCTGTTTCCCTGATCATCTTCGGCATGGACCCGTTTCATCGGCAGCAACAGATGGATGTATTCATACAGAAAAGGAGATGTATCAAATTGGGTCTCCGATTCCGGAATGATCTGGATCTCTTCGTCCAGCTCTAAAAATTCATCCCCGAACTTCACAATCAGCCTCTCTTTTCCTCTGATAGGGATCGTGATTGGTTCTGTACACCTGTCGCATGGCAATGATACTTCGCCGTTGATGGTAAACTGGAAGAGAAGCATTCGGTCATCTTTTTCCAGGTCGATGTGAACCGAAATCTCACCTTCCCGGATTTCACCCTGTTCAAAATGCTCAAAGAACGACTTGTCAATTTGCACATCGTACCGGTGAATCCCGGGTTTCAGCCCCCGAAAAGGAATGATAAAGGAATCTAAGGGTTTCACTGGCCGGTTTTAACAAAAAGAGGGCAAAATTACACATAATAATTATTAATAACAAATAGCGATATTTACCATCAAATACATATGTTTGCACTATTATTCTAAAATTTTACTGCCATGTTCAATAAACTAATCTCCCGTTTGCTCCCCTTTATGCCCAAGAAACTTGTCTGGCTCTTCTCCCGGAAATACATTGCCGGTGAAACCATTGATGATGCCATTCGTGTGTGTCATGAGATGAATGGATCAGGTATGATGATCACCCTTGATTTGCTTGGGGAGTTCATCACCCACCTGGATGAAGCCACCGCCTACAAAAATTCTTATCTGGAGATCATCGACAGGGCGGAGGCCGATCACATCAACGGGAATTACTCACTGAAACCCACGATGTTCGGACTTCTTATCGACGAGGAGGTATGTTACCGGAACATCCGCGAGATCGTTGCCAAAGCGGCTTCATTTAATAACTTTGTGCGGGTCGATATGGAGGATTCCCAGTGTATAGACCGTGAGATCAAGTTATTCAGACAACTCAAAAAAGAATTTCCGAAAAATGTAGGGTTAGTGTTTCAGGCCTACATGAAACGCACTCTCCAGGATATTCGTGACCTCCACGACCTTCATTCGGCCGACAATCCGCTGAACTTCCGTCTTTGCAAGGGGATCTACGTGGAGCCGGAAGCAATCGCTTATAAGAAATATGGTGAGATCAACGATCATTTCCTGAAAGACCTGGAGTACATTTTCCAGCAGGGGATCTACCCGGGGATAGCTACACATGATAAAGCGCTGGTGGATAGCGCCTACGAACTGATCAGCAAATATAAGGTTCCCAAAGAGAAATACGAATTCCAGATGCTCTATGGTGTCACTCCCGACCTCAGGAAGAGCATCGTGGATGCCGGACACCGGATGCGGGTTTATGTTCCTTTTGGAAAAGACTGGTTCGGCTACTCCACACGTCGCCTCAAGGAGAACCCCAAAATGGCCAGCCATATCATCAAGGCGATATTTGTGCAGGGGTAACCCCTTACAATGACACCACCAACCCCACCGACACAATATTCTCCATCTGCACCTTTTTGCTGACTCGCTCTTCGTAATAGAGCCGGGTTTGGATGTGGGCCTTCAGGAACTTTGCCAGCCTGAATCCCAGGTTATTCCTCACCGAAATGTCGGGTGGCAGGTTGGTGTTCTTGAATATCAGCAGGTCACAATCCCAGTGCAACCACGTTGACACATCGTGATTGATTAGCAGCTGGATGGAGAAGCCATATTCAAAGAGGTACTGCTTCTCTTCCGGCACACCATAATAGATGGTGGCGCCCAGGGTTTCATAGATACCTCTGTCGCGGATCCAGGTGAGTTTTGCACTTGTGATGCCAATGTTGAGTGATCCGAAAAAGGGCCATTTAAGCTGAACTCCACCCGAAAAGAGTCCGGTTAGTGGGGTCAGAAACGAGGAGGTAAGGGTTCTTATCAGATATCCGCTGTCGTTTACCGAAAAGCGATAGCTGTTGAATAACCGGGTGGAGAGGAGGGAAGAGAGAAAACATCCGTGGTTTTTTCGAATTCGCCACTCCAGCCGGACTTCAAACTGGTTGTCGTCGACATGAAACCGGGCGATCGAATCGAAAAAATATTGAAATCCCAGGCGATGAACCACCTTCTGGGAGAAGCGAAACCTTCTCTCTGTTTCAACTCTGCACTGATAGATTATATCCTGGATCAGCATCACCTGGTTGGCATTCGGATCATGCTCCCAATTGATGAAGAGTGCACCGGATAGTGAGAGGGTGTAGTGCAGCTGTTGTGTAATCCGCAGCCTGATGATAGAGCTACCCGAATCGGCTGGAATCTTCAGATGACTGATGATATCCTTGTCTTTCCACACCAGTTGCTGTGCCTGAGTGGGCCAATGTAAAACAAATATGCCCAAAATCCACCCCACTGCAATTTGCCTTCCCCACATCCCTCGCCCTTCATATTCCACTGTCTATTCGAACCGTAGCGCATTTTTCTCTCTATTTGTCAGGTTCCACTCCTTTTGTACGTCTATGCAAAGGAAGACCGGTTTGACTTCTAATTCAGCATTTTGGCGGATAACATCCCGGATTGAGAACAACCGTTCATTGTAGTTCCCCAAAAAAGTTGCCCAGGTAACCACAACAATATACCTGGCATTCGCCGTATCAATTCGCGTGGCATCGTTCAGAGGCACCATGGAGGTTATTAGATTTTGCAGCGTATAGCCTGTATTGGCCTGGGGAAGGGTGTTACTATGAAGGTTCTGAACAAACGACTCTCCAGGCCATTGGCACTTCAATGTGTCTGTATAACCAGCCAACACTCCTTGTGGTGAGAAAAAGAGTGTTCCCAGTAAATTACCAAGAAAAATGGAATCCCTCATGCAGGCGTAAAATGCAGATGAATCTTTGAAAATAAAGATGTTTTCATTGGGATAATCCATTTTACCCATAAATTTCAGGATTGTCTCCGGAGTCTCCTCTCTGGGCTGTCGAATGCCGTACCGCATTACCAGGATCTGATTGCAGGAAACGAATAAGATGCAAAGCAATGTAATTAAACCAATGATAATCAGATGTTTCATCTTGATAGGTTTTTTCTTCGTTTCTCTTCGTAAAATCGTTCAATTAAAAATGAATTTCGGACTGGATCTCATATCCCATGAATCAATGAAGTCGATGTTTATCAAGTAGATCTTCAATTTGATATTTGGATTTTCCCGTGTTGCTTTCATGACTCTGAACACTCCGTGGTTGAGGGACCCAAAATACTTAGCCCAGAAAACGAACAACGTAAAATCAGGCTCCTCATTTGTCTCAGAGTTTCCATCCACCGGGTAGATCCAATGAAAGATTTCTTGTTTCGAAAACCGATGATCATAGCTGATCGAAGACGACGGAGTAAGGGTTTTCATGAATTCTTCTACTTTGCCAGGGCAATAGCCGGAATCAGATTGTTGAACCGATAATCCATTTTTATCGAACAAGAGTGTAGTAGGAAAATCCTTAACCAAGGACATTAATTCGTACAATGCCACAGAATCACTGCAAACGTATAATGAGTCATAGCGATCAATCCGGTTTTTTTTCAAATAGTCAGAAATCGAAGTAAACGATTCTGGTTTTGGCTGTTTTAACCCTGATAGCTTAATCAACAAAGGTTTACAAGAGGTCAGACTAAGTCCGACCAGGCAAATAAGAATAATGATTGATGGTGTTTTCATCTTGTCTGTTTGAAAGGCACACAAGAAGGAGGCCAGGACAGCCACCTTCTTATGTGCTGTTTATCCTGTTCAATTTTGCTCACTATAGTGGAAAGATAAGCGTATACATTCCGTTCTGATAGGCAAGCTGATAGGTCCCTGGTCGGATGATCACCTTTCCCAGAGGTTGCAGACTTTTCGAAATTTCTTCGGTAATGTCGTATGTGTCATCAATTGTGACCATTGTTTTACCAGCAAAAAACTTCAACAAAGAGGGATCATAATTGGTGATATTTATTTCACTGAGCTGAATGATCAATTCGTTGTTCTGATTTATTGTGATATTACAGGGAACCTCCCCTGATCCAAGGGATCCATCTGTGAAATTCACAGTCAAACAAAAGCTGAGCTTACAGATACCAAGATATTTGGTGCATTGTGATCTTGGCGTGTGCAAATCGATCTTGAACTCAAATCCCATCGTTGGTGGGATTGATGTGGGAATAGGTTCTATTGCCATTAAGCCCTGGCAAACTACTATAACCGTGAATAATAGTGCAATGATTTTTTTCATCATTCATAAGTTTTTAACATTGAATTCTTTCCCCAAAATTTACCGGTTGCGGATCCCGGTTGGCCAGCAGGTTTTGGAAGCCTGGCCTATGCTACCCTGAAAATCCCTGCCCGGCAGGTGATTTTCTGTTGCATGAATCATTTTTTGTATTGGTTTCCCTCCTGCTTTGATCCCACACCTGATTTTTGGACATTAATCGGGTTTGGGGGCAAAAGGTTATATGTGAATGGCGTTTTTTTTTGAAAAAGTTGTGTCAAAAATCGTTAAATAAGTAACAATCACCATTTTAGAGAAAAGGCTTGGATTTTATCTCAAAAATTTTTAGTATCTTTGCAAACGAATTCGGTTTTGGGTAAAATTTGAAGATACTATGGAAAAAGCAAAAGTGTTATTCGTTGCTCAGGAGATTACACCCTATTTGAAAGAGACACCTATGAGTCTGATCGGAAGGCACCTTCCGCAAGGAATCCAGGAGAGGGGTAAGGAGATTCGCACGTTTATGCCACGTTTTGGAAACATTAACGAACGTCGAAACCAATTGCATGAAGTAATTCGTTTGTCGGGCATGAACCTTGTCATCAATGATGCAGACCATCCGCTGATTATCAAGGTAGCTTCTATTCAGCAAGCCCGGATGCAGATCTATTTCATCGATAACGAAGATTATTTTCACCGGAAGTTTACTTTCCGCGACAAAAACAATAAGTTTTTTACCGACAACGACGAGCGGACGATCTTTTTTGCCCGCGGCGTACTTGAGACTGTTAAAAAACTAAGCTGGGGCCCGGATGTGGTTCACTGTCATGGATGGATGACAAGCCTGCTCCCGCTATACATCAAGAAAGCGTTCAAGGACAATCCGTTATTCAGTGAGTCAAAGGTGCTCTTCTCCCTTTATAAGGATGATTTCAGCGAGTCGTTTCACAACGATTTCGGGGCTAAACTGAAATTAAGTGGCATCTCAACGAAGGATCTGAAACACTATAAAGCTCCATCTTACGTTAACATCATGAAAACAGCCATTGATTTTGCCGATGGGCTCATCCTTGGCTCTCCTGACATTAACCCTGAATTGCTCAGCTACGTGAGAGAATCGGAGAAGCCTACACTTGAATACCAGCCGATGGATAACTACATCGATGCCTATTCTGATTTCTACGATGAGATTCTGGTTAGTGAGACGGTTACAGTTGATTAATTGTATTTCTAAAATTCTGGCACTTGAGATCACGACCCAAATTACTGCTCCGATCTTTCTGGATAAGCCTTCTGATTATTTTCATTGTTGCTTCCTGTAAGAAAGATCCTTATGAACTTGGGTTGGACCTTGTACCACCTACCGATACTCTGTACGTAGATCTTATTGATACCATAACCGTTCAGGCCTACTCGGTAATTGAAGACTCTATACGTACTGACGAGATGAACTCGTTTGTGCTGGGTTCGATCATGGATCCGATCTTCGGAAAGACGACAGCCAGTTTCTACACGCAGTTTCTGCTCTCTTCGGAGGAGGTAGATTTTGGGGTCAATCCGCAACTTGATTCGTTGGTACTGATGCTCTATTATTCGGATGGATATGGAGATACCAATACCCTTCAGCAGATACGGGTATTTGAGATGAGTGAGGATCTGATATTCGACAGCAGTTACTATTCCAATCAATCCGTGGGCACATATGGGCTTGAGCTGGGAAACATTACCTATATGCCCCGGCCACATGACAGCGTGACCATCGAAGGGATCAAGGTGGCTCCTCATCTGCGGATCAATCTGTCGAACAAAACCAACTACCTGGGCAATAAGATCCTTTTTGCCCCGGATGAAGTGATGGCGAAAACCGCGGAATTCCTCAAGTTTTTCAAGGGGCTCTATGTGGAGGCGGTTCCTACCACCTCGCGTGGAGCGCTTGTCAACTTTGCTTCCTCTGATGGCCTTTCAGCGATGATCCTCTATTTTCATAATGAGGACAAGGGTGATTCACTTCATTTTACTATGCCCATTGATGTCGTAGCAGCCCGGTTTAATACATTTAATCATCACGGGTACCAGGATGCCAGCCCCGAATTCAAACAGCAGGTCCTCTACCATGATACCACCCTCGGGAAAAATCAGCTCTTCCTCCAGACAATGGGCGGAGTGAAGATCAAAATCAGGCTTCCTTACATTAAGAGTCTGAAGGAGTTGGGTCCAATCGCAGTCAACAGTGCTGTGCTCAGCTTCAAAAACCCTAATCCAGATACCACCTGGCACCCCCCAACTCAACTGGCGATGTACAAAGTTGACACAGCAGGAAAGCTTGGTGTTGTCATCGACGAACTCGAAGGGACCGATTACTTTGGCGGCAGCTATGACAAGGATGGCCGGGCCTATTGGTTCCGGCTTACGCGGCACATCCAGCGTATGCTGATCGTTGACACTCTGGAAAACTATGACCTCTATGTCTATGCCTCCAGCCCGCTGTCAAAAACTTCATATGCCAACCGTGTCATATTGAACGGGACGAATCCCTTCTTTTCTCCATCTTCGGGGGATAAATTAAATTTGCGGATTACCTACACGAAGAAGTGATGATTTGTCTTTTCGGATCATATTAAAAATCAAGTTATGTGTGGAATTATTGCATATATTGGTCCCAGAGAGGCCTACCCGATCCTGATGAAGGGGTTGCACCGGCTTGAATACCGGGGTTACGACAGCGCGGGTATCTGCATGCTGAACAACGATTTGCATGTGTACAAATGCAAAGGGAAGGTTTCTGACCTCGAAGCGTATATACATGATCGTAACGTCTCGGGTAACCTCGGCATGGCTCATACCCGTTGGGCTACACACGGGGAACCCAATCAGGTGAACGCCCACCCGCATTTCTCACAAAACAAAAGCCTTGCAATCATTCATAACGGCATCATTGAAAATTACGCTGCGCTCCGCAGTGAGTTGATCAACCGTGGATATACTTTCACCAGCGATACCGATACCGAAGTGCTGATACACCTGATCGAAGATATCAAGGTCAATGAGAATGTTTCCCTTGAGGAGGCAGTTCGGATTTCATTGAACCAGGTAATCGGAGCCTATGCTATCGTGGTACTTTCGAAAACCAGCCCAGATAAGATCATTGCTGCACGAAAAGGAAGCCCGCTGGTTGTCGGCATTGGGAAGGATGAATTTTTTGTAGCCTCTGATGCTACACCGATCATTGAATATACCGATAACGTGGTATTCCTGAACGATGAAGAGATCGCTATCATCCGCCGGAATGAAGTTCTGAGGATCCTGACTGTCAAAAACCAGGAGAAGACACCCTATATCCAGAAACTGGAACTTAGCCTCAGTGCCATTGAAAAGGGGGGGTACAAACATTTTATGCTTAAGGAGATCTTTGAACAGCCCCGGTCCATTTTCGACAGCATGCGTGGCCGTTTGCATCTTGACCAGGGTTTGGTAACTCTTGGCGGCATCCGGGATTATGAACAAAAACTTCTCAATGCCAAGCGGATCATCATCACCGCCTGCGGTACCTCATGGCATGCAGGCCTGGTTGGGGAGTACCTGATAGAGGATCTTGCACGAATCCCCGTTGAGGTGGAATACTCTTCGGAATTTCGTTACCGGACCCCCATCATCAATGAAGAAGATGTATTGATTGCCATCTCCCAATCGGGTGAAACGGCCGACACGTTGGCTGCTATAGAGCTAGCTAAAGGGAAAGGCGCTACGGTGCTGGGAATTTGCAATGTGGTTGGATCCTCTATCTCACGGGCTACCCATGCCGGAGTGTATACTCATGCCGGACCCGAGATCGGAGTAGCATCAACCAAGGCCTTTACCGCCCAGGTGGCAGTATTGACCCTGCTGGCCCTGCTCCTGGCACAGAAAAAAGGAACAGTTCCCACATCGCACTTCCGGCGGTTATTAACTGAACTTTTTACCATTCCCGAAAAGGTGGAGCAAACCCTTAAACTGAATGATCAGATCAGGGAGATCGCAAAAATCTATCAGCATGCTACCAATGCACTCTACCTGGGTCGCGGTTATAACTTCCCGGTTGCTTTGGAGGGGGCATTGAAACTGAAGGAGATCTCATACATCCATGCCGAAGGGTATCCTGCTGCAGAGATGAAACATGGTCCGATTGCCTTGATTGACGAGCAGATGCCTGTATGTGTGATAGCTACCCGACGGGGGACCTATGAAAAGGTGATCAGCAATATCCAGGAGGTAAAAGCACGGAAAGGAAAGATTATCGCCATTATCAACGAAGGGGATGAGACAGTGAAGAATCTGGCCGATCACAGCATCGAAATCCCGGAAACGGAAGAGATGCTGGTTCCCCTGATCGCAACCATCCCCTTGCAACTGTTATCCTACCATATCGCAGTGATGCGGGGATGCAACATAGATCAGCCCAGGAATTTGGCGAAATCGGTGACCGTGGAATGATGTCAAACGGTACATTTTACAGGCGGCCAGCCACCTTATCCCAATCCACCAATTTCCAGAAATCGGCAACATATTCGGGACGGGCATTCATTTTGTCAAGGTAATAGGCATGTTCCCAAACATCGCAGGTAAGGATAGGTTTCAGGCCATTGCGAAGTGGGTTCCCGGCATTGCTCTCCTGGATGATCTCCAGCGAACCGTCTGATTTCTTAACCAGCCAGGCCCAACCTGACCCGAATAGCGTGGCAGCAGCAGTGGAAAACTTCTCCTTGAACTCAGAGAAAGAACCAAATGACTTGGTTAGTGCATTGAGCAGTTCACCCGACGGATCCCCGCCACCTTGCGGCTTCATGCAATTCCAGTAGAATGTGTGGTTCCATACCTGGGCGCCATTGTTGAATACACCACCGGCAGCTGAGCGTACAATGTCTTCCAGCGACTTGTTTTCAAATTCGGTGCCCTGAATCAGTTTGTTCAGGTTGTTCACATAAGCCTGGTGATGCTTGCCATAGTGAAATTCAAGGGTGCGTTTTGAGATATAAGGTTCCAGCGCATCCATTGCGAAAGGTAATTTCGGTAATTCATGTACCATGATCAGAAGTGTTTAAGGTTTCCTATTAAGTGCAAAGATAGGATAAATTCTATTATTTAGATCAAATAAAAATTGATTATTCCTCTTTAAAGGTTTCCACGCTCTTCAGGAAGACGGGATCGATAGAGTTGAGCAGTGGGAAAAAGCCTTCATTATCCAGAATGTTTCGGCCAATGTAAGCTTTCATCATGACCCTGGCCCTGACGTCGGAATCCTCAAATTTCCCTCCTTCACGTTTTACACCCTGGCTATCAGCAAACTTGATCATGTTGCTGAACATCTCATCCGACACATGGAACTGCCTGTTAAAATCGGCATAATTTTTAAAATTGCTAAGCTCCTTCCGGTGATGATCCGTATAATCGAACGCATAGCGGTAGAGAAGTCCTTTATTAATTAGAAGGGTATAATAGGTGAGGCTTTCACTTCTTTCCACCGGGACGAAAATATCGGGAATAATCCCGCCCCCTCCGTAAACAAGCTTGCCTCCCGGAGTGGTGAATTTCAATGAATCGGCGATTTTGATGCTATCGGCATTTTCAAGCTCTCCGTTTTCGATACGGTGAAAGTAGTCGGCATAATAATCCCCCTTGCCTCCGTTCTCATAGGGCTTCTGGATGCAGCGTCCGGTAGGCGTGTAGTATTTCGCTATTGTCAGCCTTACGGCTGATCCATCCTGCAGGTTCAGCTGCTCCTGCACCAGACCTTTTCCAAAAGAACGCCGGCCAATGATGGTTCCCCGATCGTTATCCTGCATGGCTCCGGCTACGATCTCAGCTGCAGATGCCGACCATTCGTCGATCAGGACAATCAGCTCTCCGGTTTTGAAGAGGCCGTATCCATTGGCAAAATACATCTCTTTAGGGTGCTTTGTCCCCTCTGTATAAACGATCAGATCCCCTTTCTCCAGCAACTCATTTGAAACATTCACAGCCGCCTGAAGGTACCCCCCGGTGTTGCCCTGAAGGTCGATGATCAGCTTGTTCATGCCAACCCCGATCAGTTCCGATAAAGCCAGGTGAAACTCATCATACGTGGTGGCTGAGAAGTTGTTAAGACGGATGTATCCGATGCCGGGCGACACGATATAAGCGATATCCAGGCTGTAGGTTGGGATCACATCACGGATGATTGTAAATTCGATCAGCGCTGGCGCTCCCCTTCTGAAAACAGAGATATCGACCGTTGTACCGGTTGGCCCCTTCAGCAGACGCATCACATCGGTGGTGGAGAGTTTTTCCCCGGCGACATTTTCATTGTTAACCTTCACAATCCGGTCGCCCGCCTTGACTCCGACCTGTTCCGACGGTCCTCCCGGAATGGGGTTGATGACAGTGATGGTATCTCCCTCCATCCGGAACGAGACGCCAATCCCCTCAAAACTTCCAAGCAACGGATCGGTTACGGCATGAAACTCACTGGCTGGAATATACATGGAGTGGGGATCCAGCTTCTCCAGCAGTCCGGTGACCGATTTCTCCTCCAGCGTGCTCATACTGATAGTATCTACATAGTTGCCTTCAATGTATTTAATAACACTACTCACCTTATCCGGTTTTCCTGAGAAGGAGTTACCGATTCCACCCGTGAAGTAGCTGATGGCAAGACCCAGAAGAACTCCTCCCGACAACACAAGCGACAGGATCAGGGGAAGATATGATGACGAACGATTTTTTCCCATAACGAAATACAAGATATTATTAAATACGGATGAATTTTTTATTAATTGCCATAATCATACTGTTTTATTATTTCTTATGACCTTCCTGACCTTCATAATCTGGTCTTTATAAACGTGTAATCCACCACCACCGCTAGCACCGCTCCTGCCAGGTAACAGAGCATGTCAGACCAAACAAACGTATTGCCCAATACAAGCGCCCCAACGGTTGTGTTCCTGATTTCATCAAGCCATGGCGCATGATAAAGTTGCGAAAATTCATTGAGCGCCGACAGGATTAGGGTCAGGAAAAACCTGAAGCTGAAGGTACGTTTCAAAAAGAAGAGGGCAATGATATAATAGAGTGCAAAGGCCCACATCGTATCTCCCGCAAAACTGGCAAGGATCTCAGGCAGAAGGGCTCCATAGATACGGGAAAGGATCCCAAGGCAGGCTGCTGCGGCTATCAGGATAAGGTAGTTGATAACCTGGCTGGTGTTCTTTGCCTTCATGTGGAGAAAAATTAGCACATTTGTAATACAAAAGTACTGAAAATATGGCTATCATTCTGTTTCGTCATTGCATCGGGTCTCTCTTGTTGTTTGTGCTCCTTCCTCACTGTGCGATTGCACAATCCAGGGAAAAACCATTTGAAAACTCGCATTTCGATACCATCGAAGGATTCTCTGTTCACTACCGGATTTGGAATCAGGATCTTGAACAACCTGTGGGTAAGGTATTCTTTATCCATGGGTTTGCCGGTTCAACCTTCTGTTTCCGGAATCTATACGACACCCTGGCATCTCTGGGATACAAGGTTGTGGCTGTAGATATTCCCGGTGCAGGTTATAGCTCACGCAGCCTCGACTTCAACCATTCTAACAGTCACCGTGCGAAATTCCTCTGGAAACTGCTGGATAAAATTGATAATGGGGCAGGTGAGGAAAGGGATGAACATAGGGTTGGGGAATGCCCCGACCGTTCTGATGGGAGTGGTGATGGCAATGGTGGCAATGGCAATTGGTTCCTGGTTGGACATTCGATGGGAGGTGGGGCGGCAGAAGCGATGGCGATCCTCCATCCCGACAGGACTGCGAGCCTGATACTGATTGCCGGGACATTATTTCGAAAAACAAATAATCTGAATAGTTCAGCGATGTTTATGATGAGACAAAAACAGGTGAAAAAACAGATGGTTTCTTATACCGACAGAAACCTCATAACCTATAAACGATTTTATAAGCTGTTGAAAAGTGCATATTGCCGGGCTCCTGATTCCACGGAAGTGCTGGGTTATATCACACCCCTGGAGACAGAAGGATCGGCGGAGGCATTGATCAATATCTATGTAAATAACAGGGAAAAAGAGACATTGGATGCCAGAACGCTCACCAACGTTCCTGTAAAAGCAATCTGGGGGACAAAAGACAGCTGGGTTTCACTTCGAACTGCAAGGGTCAACTTCGGGGTATTCCCACAATTTGAACTGGTGAAAATAAAAGGGGCGGGACATATGCCCATGGAGACCCATGTACAGCAATTCATTCCGCCCTTTTTAGAATTTATCCGGGAACCGTAAACCGGGTTATTTTTTTTCAGGTTCTGTTTTTGTTTTCTCCTTTGACAGCTTGTATTTTATCGGGAGGTTGAACACGACCCTTACCGGCTTACCATCCTGGTAACCCGGTGTCCATTTTGGCATGGATTTTACAACCCGAACAGCCTCCTCGTCGCATCCGGCACCGATGCCTCTGAGGATTTTCACATTGGTTATGGAACCATTCTTTTCAACGACGAATGTCACATACACTGTTCCCTGGATTCCTTTTTCCTTGGCTTCATCGGGGTACTTGATGTTTTTACCCAGGTAGCTGTAAAGTTCGTCCTTTCCCTGATTGAAGAGAGGCATCTTTTCTACAACCTTAAAGATAGTATCCTCTTTTTGGGGCTTGGATTGATCTGCTGTCGTTTGGTGCTCAACTGAAATTGCCTTTACGGTTTGTGATGAATTCTCAGGTGTTGTCAGGTAAATGGCGCTGGCTGAAGAAAAGGAGACCAGGACCAGCAGTGCGGCGGGCAGAGCCAGAACGATCTTCATCCTTGCTACTGCATTGGAACGAGATTTTGTCATCATGATAATACGTTTTTTAATCAGTGATACATTGAAGTTATTGGTAAGATTGTTTATTTGTTTGCCTAACGTTTGATCGAAAATTAATTGCTGGTATTCACGCATCCGGAAGCCGAATTTCATCACTCCCTCATCGGCCAGAAATTCGTGCAAGCTCTTCAGTGATCGTTGTATGAGCCAGACACATGGATTAAACCATTGAACAATGGTTAGAATTTCGGTCAGGATCAGGTCGATGGAATGATACTGGCGGATATGAACCTGCTCATGTTGCAGAATGGCTTTGAGCTGTTCATTCTCGCTAAGCTCTTTTTTAATAAAGATAACGTTGAAAAAAGAAAAAGGGGAATATCCTTTATCAACGAAGACGAGTTTCATGCCTTCGCGTTGGGTCACCCCGTTCCGGCGTACGACCAACCATAACTGGATTAACTGAATCAGGAACCTGAGTGAAAAAATGATGACCCCTGTAAGGTATATAATTCCAATTGCTTCCATCCAGCTGAGGTGACTTGCAGCAAGGGATTCTAGCTTTTCAGGCGTGATCAGGACCGGTTGCAGAAAGATCATGACCGGGGTCATGGTTTGGGGAGTCATAAATTGAAATGAAAAAAGAGGTACGATCAGTGAAAAGAGAATTGCAAGTAACAAGTAAATACGGTTGATTGTAAAGAAGGTGTCTTTTCGCAGGAACAGCCAGAAAACCATATATAATGCTGCGATGCAAACCGACGACTGGATCAGGTAGCGGAATAGTTCACTCATGGCCTTCTGATTTTTGTTTTTTGATCTCTTCCCCGATAAGTTTCTGAATGGCTTCCAACTCTTCAATGCTGAGCGATTCCTCTTTGGTGAAGAATGAAGCCAGGGATTTGTAAGAGTTTCCGAAATAGTTTGCCACCATGCTCCGGAAGTACGATTTTGTATAGTCCTTTTTGGAGATTGATGGGAAATATACATATGTCCGCCCATAAGCCTTGTGGTCAATAAATCCTTTCTGCTCCAGGATACGGATGATGGTGGATACCGTATTATATGCAGGCTTTGGCTCAGGGAAACGTACCAGCAGGTCGTGGACGACGCCTTGTCCCAGGTCCCAGAGAATCTGCATTACCTCCTCTTCGGCCCGGGTGAGTTCCCGTAACTGGTCTTTTATCATTCGTGGTGCCATAGGGTAAAAATTTATGCAGCAAACATACAACTAAAAATATAGTTATGCAACTAAAACATTAATTGTTTGTCGAGAAAAAAGGGGGGTTCATCGAAAATTTGGGAATCGGGTTCCTATTTTTGGGTAGGGGGATCGAATTTTTGTTGGAGCGAAAGGCTTATGATGGGAGAATACCTGGGGGGGAGGGGGGGGGGAATATAGGGGCGACCGGTACGGTCGCCCCTATAACAGATGTGATTGTCCCTGAGGATGATTTGCAGGGTACAGGTTATTAGGCGGCATTCATGTTATCGAGGACATCCATCACCTCGCGAACTGCTTTTGCGGAGGCATGAACCAGACCCATCTCTTCCTCGGTGAGTTTCAGTTCAATGATTTTCTCGATACCATTCTTACCCAGTTTAACGGGAACACCCAGGTAGATATCTTTCAGGCCATACTGGCCTTCAAGCCAGCAACAGCATGGGAAGATTCGTTTCTGGTCTTTCACAATGGCTTCAACCATCTGGGCAGCGGCCACTCCCGGGGCATACCATGCGGAAGTCCCAAGCAGGTTGACAATTTCTGTTCCTCCCTTTCTGGTCCTGTCCACAATGGCATCCAGTTTTTCCTTGTCGATGAGTTCGGTAACCGGGATGCCACTGACAGTAGTATACCGTGGCAGCGGAACCATTGTTGGGCCGTGTCCGCCCATCAGGATAGAATGGATATCCTTGGGAGAGCAATTCAGGGCATCGGCCAGAAACGCTCCGTACCTGGCTGTATCCAGAATCCCAGCCATACCGAATACCTTCGATGAATCAACGCCGGCTGTCAGATAGGCGCAATAAGTCATCACGTCGAGCGGGTTGGAAACAACAATGAGAATGGTATCCGGCGAGTACTTGATGATATTTTCCGTGCAGGATTTTACAATACCTGCATTGATGGAGATCAGGTCGTCGCGCGACATTCCCGGTTTCCTGGGAACGCCGGCTGTAAGTACAACGACATCTGAACCAGCCGTCTTGCTGTAATCGTTGGTATAGCCGACAACCCTGGTATCAAACAGGTCAACCGGTGACATCTGCCACATGTCCAACGCTTTTCCTTCGGCAAGATTCTCTTTGACATCAATCAGAATTACTTCATTCACGATGTCTTTATGCGCGATAGCATCGGCGCAGGTGGCTCCAACCAACCCTGCGCCTACAACTGTTACTTTCATAGATTATCTATTTTTATCGTTAATGATTATATGCCTATTTTTTTCTTGTAGCCTTCGAGGGTAAATGAAGAAGGCCTTTCGATATTCAAGCCTATCGCACGATCCCAAAGAAGTGAGGCAAGTACTCCCAGCGCTCTTGAAACACCAAACAGCACCGTATAGAAAGGAGCTTCCGTAATCTTGTAATGCATCAGCAGCGAACCTGAATAGGCATCTACATTCGGCCAGGGATTCTTGATCTTCCCGATGGACCCTAAGATCGGAGGCACCACTTCGTAAAGGTCATTCACGATTTGGATAAAGGTATCACCCTTGGCATACCTGGCTGCAAATTCCTGCTGAGCAGAGAACCGTGGGTCGGTCTTCCGCAGTACGGCATGACCGTAACCCGGAATTACCCTGCCTGCAGCAATGGTCTTCTCACAGAATTCATGAATCTGCTGCTTGGTCGGAGTTTCGGTTCCGATCTCCTTGATCATGTCGCGAATCCAGGCAATCACCTCCTGGTTTGCATATCCGTGAAGAGGACCGGCCAGGCCAAGCATACCGGCTGCATAGGAGTAGAATGGGTTACTCAGTGCTGAGCCAACAAGGTGGGTAGCATGAGCAGAAACGTTACCACCTTCATGGTCGGCATGGATGGTGAGGTACAATCTGAATAATTTGTAAATTTCAGGATCATCATATCCCATCATATGTGCCAGGTTGGCCGACCAGTCGAGTTTTGGATCAGCCGGAATGTGATTTCCTTTGTGATAATGTTTCCGGTAGATATAAGCTGCAATCAACGGCAACCGGGCGAGGAAGTTCATCACATCTTCGTAGGTGGAATCCCAGTAATCTTTTTTTCCGACGCCTGCATTGTAAGCTTTCACAAACTCTGATTCTGTGGCCAGAGCAAGGATGCCGATAGCAAAGTCGGCCATAGGCGCTGAATCAAGAGGAGTGGCATCCAGGACCTTTTTTACATGATCAGGCAGTACAGCCCGTTTTTTCCAGTCTTCTCCAAGCGCTTTGACATCTTCCATGGTAGGAAGTTCATCCAGGAGCATCAGGTAAAACAATCCTTCGGGTAATGGTTCATCCTCAGGACTCAGTTTGGGAAGTTTTTCCTGAAGTTCAGGAATGGAATACCCTCTGAAGCGGATACCCTCCTGTGGGTCAAGTTTAGAAGTAAGTGTAAGTAAAATTGGCAACCCCTTCATCCCGCTGATCATGGATTCGATGGTGACTTTACCAATTTCTGCATCGCCATGCTCTTTAAGCAGGGTTTTGACTTCGCCGGCAACAGGTACTGCTTTTTCGGCAAATTTCTTTTTTAGTGAGCTCATAACATAAAAATTTAAAATTTTGGTATAGGTTAGATTTAGAATTCTACTCAAAAATAGTTAATTGTTTCACAAAAAGCAATTATTTTCCTCAGTTTTAGACTGTTAGTTAATTAACAATAGAATTTTGTTCAGGAATAACGGTTTCGACGGAACGTATCGTTAAATCTAGATGTAAAAATATGAAATAAATGGTATACCGGCAAACGACTGTTAAAAGATTAGCACAATGAGCCTTGTCAAGAATAGGGAAGAAATGTAGGCACTCATTGGGAACGTCTGAGAATCAGAGACCTTTCCTTTACAGGATAATTAGTTTTCTCCGCGTCTTTCCCATGTTGGTTGTTAGCACTGCGATGTAGGTGCCAGCAGGATATGTGTGTGTGTCTATTTCAATGTTATACAATCCGGGTGTGATGTTCCCTTTAAGGATATTTTCTATCTCGATCCCTCTCATATCATAGATACTCAGCGAACAGAACGCTTCCCGTGACAATGAAAAATGCAGATTGGCCATGTAAGTGGCAGGATTTGGAAATATGTTGATGATTCCCTCAATCATTGCGCTTGCTTCAGAAATTGCACTCCCTCCGGTGACGGATTGTCGGATCACCTGCTGGACCGGGGATTTATAAAGGGAATCAGATTTTCTGTATACATTGACAACGATGTAACAGTTTTCGGGAATCCATGCCGTATCAATTGAGAAGCTGCAGGAGCGGGTAACGGCCTGCTCTCCGGGCCAGGAAGGTCCGATCAGTGAGTCACCCTGGCTCCAGAACACCATCATCCGGGTTACCCAATTGTTGAAATAGTTATTGCAAAATGGGAGATTAGGCACATCAGGAGTAGAACATCCCTGCATCGTACGATGTGTATGTTTGATATGGTCTTCCTGAACGATGACATTGAACCAGTAGCTACCATTCATCTCGTCACCGATATTGGTGAAAGTGACTGTCAGGTCAACCTGTCGGGTCGCTGCATCCCAGTCTTTATGATCTACAGAGATCTTAACCGGGGCATCAGGGGCAGTTTGGTAACGGTTGTCCACGGAATCGGCTATTTTAATGTAAGGACAATCTTTACCAAGACCGTCGATGAATCCGCTTGGTTCATAATTGGCATGGAAGAAATTGCGGGCGCTGTCGCCCTGGTATGTGTTGAATCCCGACCCCATCCCATGGAGGGCTACAATAATGGTATTCGGATACTGTGGCAACACCTTATGAATTAAGATCGAGTCCATACAGGAACACGGTCCGCAATCGGTGCTTGTGAGGTTGTAAACCAAAACATTTCTCGGGTTCTGTGCAAAGATCAGCAGAGTGGCCAGAAAAAAAGTACCTGTAAAAAGCAACTTCTTTTTCATATCATGAGGGTTTTATTACAAAGGTAACATGAATTTCCTTTAAATCCAACCTGATGACAATATGAATATCTCTTGTATCTTTGCGAAGATTCAGAGAATGACATCGTTGGAAATCGCTGCTACGAAATATATTGGTTTTACCATCAGGACAAAAGCAGAATTCGAGGTACTGTTTAATGCCTGGTACAGCAAGCTATGTTCCTATGCCAACGGATTTCTGAAAGACCTTGATGCATCCGAGGAGATTGTCCAGGAGGTGATGCTGAAGATCTGGATCAACCGGGAGACGTTGGAAATCACCTCGTCGATTCAGAGTTACATGTTCCGTGCAGTTCGCAACGGTTGCCTCAACCTGCTGAAGCATGTCAGCATCAGGGAGGAATATAAATCATATAAAGAGAGGGAAGACTCAACGTTGCAGCGATCTCATGAAGATGAGATGATGGTAAATGAACTGGAGAAAAAGATCCGGGATGCCATTGACGCCTTACCAATGGAACGTCGCAGGGTATTCATCATGAGCCGGTATGATGGGATGACTTACAATGAAATAGCCGGGAAGCTGGAAATCTCGGTCAAGACGGTCGAAAACCAGATGGGCAAGGCATTGAAGTTTTTACGGGAAGAGCTGGCCGAATACCTGCCCTTCCTGATGTTGCTGTTTAATATCATGGAAAACTGACCCATCGGATAGGGGTATTCCTGTTTTAAATTGTCATTGGACTACAACGAGATGAACCAAAACAATCAGATAGACGAACATCTACTTTTACAATACCTACTCGGAAAGAGCGATACAGAGGCCAAGAGGGAGATAGAGGAGTGGTTGAATAAAAGTGAAGCTAACCGGAAACAGCTGGAGAGGCTTGAGGTTCTATGGTTGGAGACAGGCAAGCTTTTACCCCCTCCGGTTATGGTGGATACGGCAGCTGCATGGCAACGGCTTTCCGCCCGGATTGATGAGGTTGAGAACGAGACGGGAAAGAGAAGAGGCCTGATCATCCGGATGCCGACTCTCGGGTGGGCTGCAGGAATTGCCGCTGCAGTACTCATCGCTCTGGGATTCTGGTGGTTCGGGGTCCTCTCCTCGCAGGAAGAGTTGCTGGTATTGGCGAGTGTTGAAGAGGTGGTAAAAGATACCCTGCCCGACGGTTCTCTGGTGACCCTCAATAAAAATTCAAGCCTCCTCTATCCCGAAACTTTTAAAACCGGAAAACGTGAGGTGACACTCGTGGGAGAAGCCTTTTTTGAGGTGACACCAAACCCCGGGAAGCCTTTCATTGTGCAGGCAGGCGAGGCCGGAATCCAGGTGCTGGGCACCTCCTTCGATGTTTGTGCATACCCTGATAAGGGAGTTGAAGTGCTTGTGAGTACCGGAAGGGTGGTTCTCTTTCATGTGAACCGGCAACCTGGAGATTCGGCTTCAGTTGTCCTCACTGCAGGGATGAAGGGACTTCTTCCAGTTGGATCAGGGGAGCCTGAAGTTGACACGCGGCATACCCCGGATGACCTTTTCTGGATGAATCAAACCCTGGAGTTCAGGCAAACACCACTATCCGAAGTCATCAAGCTTCTCAGAGACTACTATCACGTTCAGATTCGGTTTTCGAGCGAGGCAATCTCCTTCTGCAGGCTAACGGCTTCCTTCACAGCAGAACCTATTGAGTTGATCCTCCAGGTGATCGCTGATACGTTTTCCCTTGAACTGAAAGAGAACGACGGAACCTATCTACTAACAGGGAATGACTGTGGTGAAGCAAACAGGTAAATGGATAAGCCTTCTGCTCATGGTATTGGTACCGGCGCTCCATGCCATTGGTCAGCGGAGCCATCTTTCAAAACGGATCACACTCTCTTATTCCTCTGTTCCACTCTACGAAGCCCTGGAAGAGATTTCCCGGGCTGGGAGTTTCAGCTTCTCATACAATGCTGACCTGATCAACGGCGACAGCCTGGTTTCAGTAGAGGTCAACGATGTAAAGGTTGGGACAGTTCTGGAAGAATTACTGGGCGAAAACATCCGGAATAAGGAGGTTGGAAATCACGTTATCCTGATTCAATATGCAACAAGGGAAGAGCGAAGGGATTCAAAACAGAAAACCGAATACCTGATTGACGGGTATGTGCAGGATGGCCGTACGGGACATCATCTCACGGATGCCACGGTATATGAAGTCTCCAGGCGAAAATCGGTCTTGAGTGATTCGCGCGGACACTACTCTTTCTCACTTCCTGCAGGGATGGATATCCAGGGACTCTACTTTGCCAAAACTGGCTATGTGGATACGGTAATCTTCATCCGGCCGGTGAAGGATTACTCACTCAATGTTCCATTAAAACCCTTGTATGGCGATATCCTTCGCGTATCTTCACAGCCAGCTGAACTTCAGGTGAACGGGATTGACAGCATGGTACTGGTGAGTTTACTCGTGCCACGTAAGGCCCTCATTACATCGGAGAACCTCCAGGTATACGGAACGCGTGCATTCCAGATCTCATTCATTCCCTATGTGGGAACCAACTGGATGAATAAAGGCTCCTATACAAGCGCCGTCTCGTTTAACCTTCTGGCCGGTTATTCCGGCGGGGTAAATGGCTTTGAGCTGGGAGGCCTGGTTAACATTGTTCGCAGGGATGTGAAAGGTCTTCAGGTTGGGGGATTGGTAAATATCGTGGGAAGGAGTACGCTTGGAGTTCAGTTGGGCGGGTTGTTCAATGTCAACCTCGGTCATTTCAAAGGCCTTCAGCTATCGGGCTTGATGAATTTTCAGCGCGACACCCTTACCGGAACACAGATAGGAGGCTTGTGCAACTACCTCGAAGGCAAGATGCAGGGAATTCAGGTTGGAGGGTTGACGAACATAACAACCGGACATGCCGATGGCTGGCAGGTTGGCGGGCTAGTCAACGTTGCCTTCGGAGATGTAAGCCAGGCCCAGATCGGCGGGCTCTTTAACTATGGACGGCATGTGTATGGCATACAGATCGCTGGACTGGTCAACATCGCCAGCGGCAATGTAAATGGCATTCAGATCGGTGGACTTGTTAACTACGCCAAATCAATTGTTGGCCTTCAACTGGGGGCTATCAACATTTCAACGGAAATCGAATCGGGTGTTCCCGTGGGGTTCTTCAGCTATGTGCATAAAGGAGGCCTGCACCGCTTTGAACTCTATGCCGATGAAGTCTTTTATGGAAATATAGCTTTCAAGTCGGGGACAAAACGTTTTTACAACATCTTCCAGGCAGGGGTGGGGACCTCCTGGATGGTGAACTATATGTATGGGATCGGTACATCCTTTGTTTTCGGCCCGAAATGGTCGCTGGATCTCACTATCATCTCAGGCCTGGTTTTCTCTACTACGCCCAGCCTGGCTCTTCACGGGACCCTCACCAAATTCCTCCCCGCCCTCGAATACCGTTTCGCGAAGCATCTCGCCATCTTCGGCGGCCCTACCTATAACTTATATGCCTTTGACGAGACCCGTACCTTCAAGCCTAACGGCATCGCGCCATATACCTTCTTCGATCAGGTGAAGGGGTACCAGCGGCTGCAGATGTGGGTCGGCGGAACGGTTGGTCTTCGTTTCTAACGACGTTCTCGCCTTAGCGTCTTAGCGGTTTAAGTCTTCTACCATTCATCCGGGAAAGGGCCAAAAGGTTATACTTCCCCGTAAAATTTTTTTTTATTTCCGATAGGGGTACCCCGCCATATGGTTGTCATCAACGTATAAAACACAGTGACCAATAACAGAACCAATTCAAAAACGTAAGAACGAAGTAACATGAAAAGAGTACCCATGATTCATTTAATTCTCTCGTTGCTGAGTGTTGTCATGATTGTTCTCCCGGCTACTGCGCAGGAGGCTCAGCAAGATCAGAACCAAGCAGCAAGCGACTCAACTCAACCTGTAACCCGGGCCTTTCAGTTCAGTTTCGTGACACCTCTCGGTACGAACGGGTTAAACTCCTGGGAAATAACCAACAGGTTTTCGATCAACCTCCTGGCCGGCTATGCAGGAGGCCTCAATGGGGTCGAATTTACTGGTCTGGTCAGTCTCCTGAAGTCGGATATGCGGGGAGCTCAGTTCGCCGGACTCGGCCACCTGGTGCTGGGAGAGACAAAAGGGGTTCAGTTTTCCGGGCTTTTCAATGTAGGAATGAAGCAGGCTCATGCCTGGCAATTCGCCGGATTCATCAACCTTGTAACCCATGATACCAAGGGACTGCAATGTGCAGGCTTTACCAATATCGTTACCGATTCGCTCTCCGGTGTGCAGTTCTCCGGCTTCGGGAATATAGCAACAAAGCGGGTTAAGGGCTTCCAGGCTTCCGGTTTCGGGAATTATGCCAAAGGAGGCAAAGTGACACAGATGAGTGGTTTTACAAATATAACCATTGGGACTAATGCCGGAATGCAGATCACAGGCTTCGGGAACATCAATACAGGGGATATGAAGGGAGTTCAGATTGCCGGGGCGACCAATATCAACGCAGGGCATCTGAAAGGAATGCAGATCTCGGGACTTTTCAACTTTTCCAAAAAGCTGAAAGGGGTTCAGATTGCGCCATTCAACTTTGTAGACTCTCTGGAAAAAGGAGTTCCGATCGGGGTGCTCAGCTTTGTCAGGAATGGCTATATCGGTGTTGAGTTCGCTGCAACGGAAACCATGTACGGGGTATTCAGCCTCAAAACAGGCGTTAAAAAATTCTATAACATCCTTTCGGTGGGCGCTGCCTACCGGAGCAACATGATCGTTTGGGGATGGGGATATGGCTTAGGAGGCATGATCCCACTGGCTGAGAAATGGGATCTGTCAATAGAAGGGTTGTGCTATCAGATGAACGAAGGAGAGTGGTTCACCAACCGGTTGAACCTGCTCAACAAACTCCAGGCGGCTGTCTCCTGGAAACTTTCCGAAGGGGTAAGACTCGTAGGGGGGCTGTCGTGGAATGTAACGGTATCAGACATCACGGATGAATATGGCGATCCTGTGACACCTCACATCGCACCCTGGTCGGTATATGACGAAACCCATGATCATATCAATATCAGGATGTACCCAGGCATTACGGTAGGGATCAGACTTTAGCGTTCTTTGCGTCTTCGCGTCTTCGCGGTGAAGACGTTTACCGCAAAGGCGCTCAGGCACAAAGATCGCGAAGAAGAACAATCAATTAATCAATAAACTGAAAATGAAAACAATGAAAACAAAAACAATGGTAATGGCCGTGATGGCCATTATGATCGGGATCAGCTTTACCTCCTGCGAAAAGATCAAAGGAAAAGGAGACACGGTGACAGAAGCAAGAACGGTTACCGGATACTCCCGTATAAGTCTGTCCATGTCGGAAGCGGTCTACTTTACCAGTGGCGCCGACTATTCGCTCGAAATCCAGGGACAACAGAATGTGCTTGACCGGATCATAACCAGGGTGGAGGGGAATCGACTCGTGATCAAACTTAAGAATGGGGTCCATCTGGGCCCACATGATCCTATTCGGGTATATGTCACGGCTCCGGATGTAAGGGATCTTGACATCAGTGGTTCAGGAGATATTTACGTAGATTCCCCCTGGATCGGAACCGATCTCTCAACTCATATCAGCGGAAGTGGGAGCATCACCATCTCGATGATAGAGGCTAACCGGTTCAATGCTAACATCAGTGGCTCAGGAAACATCAAGGTCATGGGCGGATTGGCTGGCAGGGAAGAGCTGAAGATCAGTGGGAGCGGAAACATAGAGATGCGGTATGTGGAGGCCGATGAGGTGTGGACAAAGACTAGCGGGTCCGGTGATATGTATGTACAGGCAATGGAGTTGCTTGACGTAACTATCTCCGGAAGCGGGGATATTTACTACCTCGGAAACCCCATTATCAATACGCATATCTCAGGCAGCGGAAATATCCATAGACTTTAATTAAACGGAAATCCATTACAAATCATGACAAAAAGAAAGGAAGATTTTGGAAAACAATTACACACATTCAATGAATCGAATCAAATCAATCGGACATTCACCAAAATCAAACCGTCATGAAAACAGTAATTTGCCTCTTCTTCCTCTGGGGCATGACCCTGACCGATCCTCTTTCACCGGGTCTTATGCCAGGAAACGAATCCGAAGTATCAGCAAAAACCACCCCTTTTTTCCTGGTCAAGCAGGAAAATGATATCAGCATCTACACCCGATGGCTTCCGGTTGACGAAAAGCGGTTAGCCCGCCAGGTGAAAGTTACTTTCGCAGTGGATGCCCCTGCCGGAGCCGCTCTTTCGGTGCTCCTCAACGATTCCGCCTTCACCTCCTGGATGCGAGGTACAAGCGATTATCACAGGATCAGGACGATTGATTCGGGGAACTGGTTTTCCTACATCCAGTTCTCGATCCCCTGGCCGCTGAATGACCAGGATTGCATCATCCATTATGAGGTTAAATCGAATACGGAGAATTATAAAGAGATCCTGCTGAATGGCGATCCTGATTACATGGGTGCTGTTGAAGGCGTAACAAGGATCTCTCACATGGAAGGAGGATGGAAACTGGTTTCAATCGGGCCAAACCGGACACTGGTGGAATATGTGATCTTTTCGAAACAGCCATCCTCATTTCCCCGATGGATTACCGATCCGATCATCCAAAACAACATGATCAAAACGATGACGGCTTTTCGTGAACAGGTTGGACATGTTGGACAGGTGGAAAGGAGGGCGCCATGACAGCCATTTCGTTGACCACGATCAGGGATCGGTTCAGAATCCGGGGAAAGCTCCTCAGGATCAAATCAAACCCGAAAAAAGTCTCTCTGGGTTATGCACTGGGCGTCTTTTTAGGCACCACACCATTTATCGGTACAAAAGTATTCATCGCACTGATTATGACATCCCTCTTCAAATGGAACAGAGTATCTTCTGTGATCGGCGTATACCATATAAATTTATTCACAGCTCCTTTGTTTTACGGGCTTGCCTTCTTCGTTGGCAAATGGGTACTGGGGACAGATGTTGTCTTTCTGTTTCCGGATACCATTAGTTTTTCCGCTTTCTGGGAAGCCTTCACAGGCAACATGATGATTTTCTACTGCCTTCTTCTTGGAGGTATTTTGCTTGGTGTCCCCATGGCCGTGGGAGCTTATTATTTGTCGATGTTCATCCTGAGGGGAAAAGGGCCACAGTATGGGCCACAAGGCATACGGCACAGAGCACAGAGCACAGAGCACAGGGTTTTGGAGCCTGGCATCCGGCATCCGGCATCTGGAATCCAGGATCCAGCATCCAAAATTCAGGATCATTCAACTGCTTGCTACACACTCATCACCGGCGCCAGCAGCGGTCTGGGGCGGGAAATGGCGATCGAGTGTGCTTCGCAGGGGAGGAACCTGATCCTTGTGGCATTGCCGGGAAGAAACCTCGATGTGTTTTGTGATCTGCTGCAAATGGAGTATGGCATCATCGCCAGGTATTACGAACGGGATCTAACCAACAGTGAGGAGATTCACACAATGGTGAAGGATATCCTGAAGAAGTACCGGGTGAACTTTCTGATCAACAATGCCGGGATTGGAGGCACCTCTCCTTTTAGTGAGTCCTCACCCGAATTCCTGGAAAAGATCATCCGGCTGAACATTACAGCCGTATCTTTGCTAACGCGTTTATTGCTTACGGAACTGAAGAGTCATCCGGAAGCTCATATCATCAATGTTTCCAGCATGGCCGCATTCAGCCCATTTCCTTTCAAGACCATCTACCCGGCTTCCAAGGCTTTTATCGCCAGTTTCTCCAGGAGTTTGGGGGAGGAGCTGAAGGATACCTCTGTGAACGTGGGCGTGTTGCATCCCGGACCTATTTTAACCAATCCGGATGTCATTGTGAGGATCATCCGGCAGGGAAAAAACGGAAAACGCGGATTGCTACCTGCCAGAACATTGGCCCGCATGGCTATCAATGGGGTGAGGAATGGGAAGCATGTCATTGTTCCGGGGTTTGCCAACAAAGTGAACCGGTTGCTAATGACCACGCTTCCGTCGAAGATCATCGTTCCGTTATTATCGAAGGCCATGATCAAAGAGATCAGGGAAAGCCGGAAGGTAGCGGCTTAAAGGAAATAGCGAAATAATTCGTAAATCGCAAATCGATTTAATCGGAGATCAATATGAAAGTGCTTGTTACAGGCGCAAACGGGCTGCTCGGGGCGAATGTCGTCAGAGAACTTAATGATCGCAGGTATGATGTCAGGATACTGGCACGGGAAAACAGCGATCTGACAGGAATAGAAGGCGTTTCTTATGAGCGGATTCAAGGGGACCTGCTGGACCCCGGATCGGTTAACAGAGCGGTTGACGGATGTGATTATGTCATTCATGCCGCGGCGAATACCAATCAGTGGCCAACCTCCTATGCTCACTATGAACAGGTTAATGTTAAAGGGACACAGTATATCATCGACGCAGTGAAAAAGCACGGTGTCAAACGGTTTGTTTTTGTCAGTTCCGCCAATGCATTTGGGAACGGGACCAAAGAGCGCCCGGGAACCGAACTCTCAGAGTTCAATGGTTTCAATTCAGGCTCAGGGTATATGATCAGCAAATTCGTGGCTCAGCAGTTGGTTCTGGCTGAAGTAGAACGAAGCCAGCTCCCTGCGATTGTTGTCAATCCTGCATTTATGATTGGCCCCTACGATTCCAAACCTAGCAGCGGACGGATCATCATGATGGGGATGGGGAAAAAGATACAGCTTTATCCTCCGGGAGGGAAGAACTTTATCCATGTGAGGGATGCCGCCATTGGGACTTGCAACGCCCTGATGATGGGCCGTGCCGGGGAGTGCTATTTGCTGGCCAACGAGAACCTTACGTATCGTGAGTTTTTTACACTTTTGAATAACATCACAGGAGAGACCCCTTTCTCCCTTGGATTACCGGGGGGGGTATTAAAAACCATCGGTGTATTTGGGACATTCTTAGAAAAATTTATCCATAAACCTGCACCACTTAGCCTGGCCAATGCCCGATTACTTTGCCTGGAGAACTATTACTCCGGGAAGAAGGCGGTGGAGGCGCTGGAACTCCCGCAAACTCCTATTGAAACAGCGATTGGGGAGGCGATAGCATGGTTTAAGGAAAAGGGTTAAATGGCCTGCCCGGATCATAGGCGTCAACGCAAAGCATGAATTTAACTATATGCGTCTGCATATTTTCTTTGACTAAAACAATTCCAATTCTGAGATGGTTAAACAAGATTTTGCCTGAGTGACATTGATTCTGATTTTATCGGTGATTACCTCATCGATCCTGATGATTCTTTTATTACCCATCGTAGTAGCTTCGGCCACTTGAACCCAATCATTCCCTTTTTTAACTTCAATATTAAACGATTTGACCCGTTGTCCGAGATTAAGGTACTCATGCAAGACCACGTATTTAATGATTTGTTTGTTTTTTAACTCAATTTCAATATTGCCAGAGGTCACGTTATCATTTGTGGCCCAGTAGGTTTCGTGGTTGTTATCAATCAATTGACGGCCATTATAAATTTCAGAATTTCCGCGAACTGAACTTACTGTCACTTTTGCCCCTATTACCAGGTTTTTGTTAAATTCATGATCAAGTATCTTGCGAAAACCGGCGAGCGATTTTATGTCATGCTCATTAACAAGCCCTCTGCGATCCGGTGGCACGTTCAACAAGAGCACGGCGCCTCTGCCCACCGACTGCAGATAAATCTCAAATAACCTTTCCGGTGATTTCACAAGAGAATCTTCATTTTCATGATAAAACCAACCCGGGCGAATGGATACATCGACTTCGGAAGGTATCCAGCGGGAACCGTTCTCCATCCCTGAAACAATTATTTTTTCAAATCCGGGCCGCCTGATATAACAGGAATCGGGATCCATCGGATACCAATTGGTTTCTCCTGCATATCCCTGTTCATTTCCAACCCACCTGACATCGGGACCTGCATCGCTAAAAATAACAAAATCACTTTTTTGCAGAGAACGGGCAAGTTTAACAGTGTTGACCCAATCGTAATAATCCTTTTCGATATGCCTGGTTTCATTAGCTCCGCCATAGTAGCCGGTTCCGCCATTGGCGCCATCAAACCACAATTCTGAGATTGGTCCGTATTGGGTAATCAATTCGGTTAACTGATCACGATAATAAGTTATGTATGATGATTTCCCATACATGGCACTATTTCGGTCCCAGGGAGAAAGATAAATGCCAAAAAGAACGCCATTCTTTTTACAAGCTTCAGAAACTTCATAAACCAAGTCGCCATGTCCGTTTTTGTATGGGCTGTTTTTAATGGAATGATCTGTATAGGCCGAAGGCCAGAGACAGAAACCGTCGTGATGCTTACATGTAAAAATCAATTCTTTAAACCCTGTCTCTTTTAGCACCCGTACCCATTGCTCAGGGTTGGATTCCGTGGGATCAAAAACCGATTCAGGTTCATCACCATAACCCCATTCCAAATCAGTAAATGTGTTGGTGGAAAAATGGACAAACGCTTTCATTTCCATCGACATCCAATTCAGTTGCCGTGGCGTAGGCAAAGGAAAAACCGGTTTGGGAGAAGGTATATTTACTTGTGCAAATAAAGAAGAAGAAAGCAATGGTAAAAGACAATAAAAAAGGGTTCTCATTTTAATCTTTTTCAGGTTCCAATAGTACGAAATTATTTTGTTGGAAAGGATTCATATCACCCAACCAATGCTATAAATGACTTATTTTAGTGGCCACATTGGATTGTAAAGATGCTATTTGCAAATCAATGGTTTATATTGTTCTCCCAGGATAATGACATTGGGGACACTCTTTTTAGAAATATGACACCCAAATTAAGAACGGAAAGCATGAAAAAAAATCTTTTATTTATGGCTCTTATTTTTATTCGAATAGGTGGCTTTACGCAACCAGAAGCCGAAAAAGACCGGTATGTCCCCGAGACAAATCCATTGGTTATCGGGAAATTACATCAGTGGCAAAACCTCAAGTTCGGCCTGCTCATGCATTGGGGAACTTATAGTCAATGGGGAATTGTGGAATCGTGGTCACTTTGCCCTGAAGAATATGGTTGGTGTGAACGGAAATCCGGCAGCGATCCTGACAATTACAACGCTTACAAAAAGGAATATGAAGGACTAAAAAACACGTTTAATCCTGTAAAATTCAATCCTGAAATGTGGGCCGAAGCAGCTAAAGATGCAGGAATGAAGTATGTTATCTTTACTACAAAGCACCATGACGGCTTTTGCATGTTCGATTCAAAATATACGGATTATAAAATTACTGATCCGGAATGTCCTTTTTCGGCTAATCCTCGCAGCAACATCACCAAAGAGATTTTTGAAGCCTTTAGGGATCAGGGATTTTGGACAGGCACCTATTTCTCAAAACCTGATTGGAATACGCCTTACTACTGGGATCCAAAATACCCTCCACGCGACAGGAACGTAAATTACGATCCTGAAGTAGATACGGCTACCTGGAATCAATTTATCGAATTTACCCACAATCAGGTATTGGAATTACTCAGCGATTATGGGAAAATTGACATCCTCTGGTTAGATGGGGGATGGGTGGCCCGGCAATCGAAAGAAGACATTGAAGGCTGGTACCAGGAGGAACTGAAAAACACAGCAAGTGGCTATTTAAAAAACAGGATCATTAATCAGGATATCAGGATGGATGAGTTGGTGGAAAAAGCCAGAGCAAAACAACCCGACCTCATTGTTGTTGACAGGGCCGTGTATGGGAAAAACCAAAATTATCTTACCCCCGAAAACCGTGTCCCGGAAAAGCCGCTGCCCTATCCATGGGAATCATGTATTATTTCAGGAGGCGGTTGGTCATATACGCCTGATGCGCAATATATGAGCGGCAGGGAAGGCGTTCAGCTTTTGGTTGATATTGTGGCGAAAGGAGGAAATCTGTTGCTCAATATTGCTCCATCCCCTGAAGGAGAATGGCAACCTGGCGCCTATGAGCTGCTAAAAGCATACGGCGACTGGATGAAGATAAACGGTGAGGGTATTTATAACAGCCATGCGCTGGAACCCTATAAAGAGAATAACATTTGTATGACCCAAAACCCCAATGGAAGCGCCTATTTCTTCTATCTGGATAAAGAAGATAAAACTTCGATTCCCTCAGAAATAGTCATTACATCTCATCGGCCGGCGGAGGGAGCTGTGGTAACATTTTTGGGTGTTAAGGAACCCCTGTCGTGGAAGCCGGAAGATATTGGATTTAAGGTGATGATTCCTGATAAGATAAGAAAAAATCCACCTTGCCGTCATGTCTGGACGATAAAAGTGTCACAAATTCAGTAAATCACCATGAATGTCTCAGGTGGTTACCTGACTTTGATCGTTTTTGTAAGCCGTATATCTTGCGAAGAAGAGCCAACCATAAGGTGATAAGTTCCTTTTGAAACCTGGTAATCATTCAGGTTACCATCCCATAACCTGAAGTTTTCGATGGGAATAACAAAATCTACCGATTGCACGCTGTAGGGAAGTATTTCAACCCTTGCAAAAGCAATCAATGATTTATTGGGAGCGGCATCTCCCGAAATGGGGTAATCACAATAAACCTGAACAACCTCTGCACCTTTCAACACACTTGTATTTTTAATTGTTACGGTCAGGAGAATTTCTTCTCCTGCTTCATACTCGGTGCGGTTGCTTGTTGCACTGATGTATTCAAAATCAGCATACGACAATCCATAGCCAAATGGAAAAAGTGTTTCACCGGAAAAATATCTGTACGTACGGCCTTGCATGGAATAGTCATCGTAAGGGGGGAGGTCATTGACTGATTTATAAAAGGTTACAGGAAGTTTTCCCGAAGGATTTTCATCTCCAAAAATCAAATCTGCGACGGCATTTCCACCCTGTTCGCCCGGATACCAGGCCAAAAGAATTGCATCAGCGAATGGTTGTATGGCAGAGATATCGATGGCGCTTCCTCCTGTTACTACGACAATAATGGGCTTTTCAGGATATTTTTCCCTCATCAAACGCAGGAACTCTATCTGATTGCCTGCAAGTCCCAACTCTATTCGATCGCCACCATGGTTACTTAGCATGGCATCGCCATCCTCTCCTTCGAGGAGTCGGGTATTTCCCATTGAAGCAATAATAACATCTGCAAAACCAGCCTGCCAAAATCCATGAAACACCGAATCGCCTGACAACAGACAACCTCGACTGTAATCGGCCATGGTTCCTGCATCCAGGTGGTTGATAATCCCTTCCAGAACAGTAGTTAATTTTCCCGAAAACCCATTGTAGTTACCTAACAGCGCGTCCACTTCAGCGGCCGTAGGCCCGGTAATAAAGATGTTTTTCAGTTTTGACTCATCCAATGGAAGGATGTGGTTGGTGTTTTGCAATAACACACACGATTCCAACGCGGCTTTATAAGCCAATTGTCTGTGATTTAAACAATTCACTGTGTCAGGAGAAGTATTGCGCCAGGGCGAGACGGAATCAGGATCAAACATACCCAATTTAATGCGGGTAATCAAAACGGGTTGAAGCAAAGAATCGATGATCCCTTCGGTAATCAGGCCTTTTTCGACTGCTTCGGGCAAAAAATGATAGATGCTTCCACAATTCAGATTTGTGCCAGCTCTGGCAGCTAAAGCCGCAGCTTCTAACTCAGAATTCACCACCTGATGACGCAGCCACATATCGTCCAAAGCCCAACAATCGCTCACAATTTGTCCATTAAACCCCCATTTGGTTCGGAGCAGATCATGCAGAAGTGGTGAACTGCCACAACAAGGCTCGTTCCACGTTCTGTTGTAGGCACACATCACACTTTCCACTCCGGCATCCACCAAGGCTTTAAAGGCAGGGGCATAGGTATTATAAAAATCTGCTTCTGTTGGCATGGCATTGAAATGGTGCCTGCCCGCCTCAGGCCCGCTGTGAACGATAAAATGTTTTGCACAGGCAGAGGTTTTTAAATAATGTGGATTATTACCCTGGAGGCCCTGAACAAAAGCAGCTCCCATCACTGAAGTAAGAAGAGGATCTTCTCC
>Ga0268276_1000485_pt1 | contig 47468 bp, 37 predicted proteins | sample saktaG_4_FD_190145 | JGI IMG/M metagenome (GOLD analysis project Ga0268276, IMG submission 190145) | Saline water microbial communities from Sakinaw Lake, British Columbia, Canada - sak_2010_1_5_45m | ecosystem: Environmental > Aquatic > Non-marine Saline and Alkaline > Saline ...
CGTGGGCATCGGGCGCTTCACCGGCGTGGGCATTGGGCGCTTCGCCAGCGTGGGCATCGGGCGCTTCGCCAGCGTGGGCATCGGGCGCTTCGCCAGCGTGGGCATCGGGCGCTTCGCCAGCGTGGGTATCGGGCGCTTCGCCAGCGTGAGCATCGTAGTCGTTGCTCGCCGACTCCGCCGCGCCGGCGATGGGTAAACTGTCAAGCCGCAGTTCCTCATGAGTCGCGGCCATGGAACCTTTGCTGACGACCAGAAGACTGAGCAGCAGTGCGGCTACAAGGGTTATGCAATGGTTCATGGTTGGTTCTCCATAGTTGTTGTTGAAGTGCAGAGCATGGCGCCACTAGCCGTTTCGAGATCAATCAGCGCGGCAGCCAGGTCGGCCTTGCTGGTATGAAGGTCGCGCTGAATTTCAGCCGCTTGGATCCGGCTTTCAAAGAAAGCAAAAACATCCACCGCTTGCTTTTCGAACGCGAGGCCGTAGTTGTTCACCAACCGTTGATGCGTTGCCGCCGTTTGTTGTAGCGCGCCGATGTTGCGTTCGAGGGCTTGCACGGACGAGGCGAGGCGCATCAGCTCGGCGCGTGCGGCGCCGACGCGGGCATGATACTCGTCGCGGAGCTGGGCGCGCGCTGTTTTTTCGCGCTGCACCTGTGCCTGGTTCCGGTCGAACAGCGGGATGTCCATGGACACGGCCAGGCCGATATTGCCAATTTTCTCATCGTCGCGCCCGCCGAAGAAGCCGACGCTCGTGCGCGGTACCTGCCCCAGCAGGGCGGCCTGGTACCGCTCGTCCTGGCTGTCGAACTCCATCTGCATCGCCTGCAGGTCAAGCCGATTCGTCTCGAGCCCATGGATCAGCGACGAGACTGCGACTAACAAGTTTGATGGTACGCGCGGAAACGACACCTCGGATGCGACCGTCACCGCGCTACTGGTCGGCGCGCCCAGCATGTGATTGAACGCGAGGGACGCGGCCTCCAGTTCCTGCTCCACGTCAAGCCGGGCGGTGTACGCACGCAACCATGTTGCCTCGGCCGTGGCAAGATCAATGTCCGTTCGGCTTCCCGCCGCGACGGCCTCCTTCATGCTCACAAGGGCATCTTGCAGCCCGTGCTCGACTGCACGCACGGCGGCGATCTGGTCGCGCACGGCGGCGACGCGATACGCCTGTTGCCGCGCCTTCTGAGCCACGAGCCATTCCTGCCATGCAATCTGCAGGGCGACCGCGGCGTCGTGCCGGCGCGCCGCGGCAATGTTGGCCCAGAGCGGCACCAAGGACGTTATCTCCCACTCGGCGCCTATACTAAATTCCGCGACCCTGTCCTCGGTGCCCGCGCCGACGGGAAAGGCGAATTCCGCCATTGCTTCGGGATTCGGCAATGTCCACGCCTCGATCAACTGGGCGCGGGCAAAACCGAGTTCGTGCCGGAGCACGCGCAGTTCGGGATTCGCGACAATGGCCACGATGGCCGCCTCGTCCGGTGAAAGGCCGTCGTCAAACGTGACGCGCGTCGTGCCAACCAGGGGATGCGCCACGCGGCCAGCCGCGGCCGCCAGGTCGGGCTGACGTTCAGGCGCCGTGGCTTCCGCAAGCACCACCGGATCGAGCGCGAGTGGCGTGTGCACTTGATAAAACGCGCAGCCAGAAAGCACGGCGGCGACGCAGGGGTAAAAGGCAAAAAGAACAATTCTCATCATCGCAATAACTGCAAGTGGTGAACAGGGAAACGCAGAAGATAGGAACGGCAGCGTCACAGAACGGCCATTCCAGCAATCACGCGTCTGCGGAACGCGTCAGATGCGGAGTACAGTCGTACGCAGGCAGGTCAGCCGCGCACGCGCGGCCGAAGCAGAAGGAGGTAACTCAAGCAGGTGGTTGGATGCGCCGGCGGCGGTAACGGCTGCGCCGGCGGCGGCGTATGAAGCGTGTGATGGTGCTGCCGGCTGCTTCACGCCGCCGATATTGTAGAAACTTCCGGGTACAATGTCCGTGCATTGCGCATGGTGTTCGCATATGCAGCAATCATGCTCATTCGGCGCCTGAGGTGCAGATGGCACAGTGGGTATGGTGGCAGGCCGAGCCTGGTCGTCGGGACAGGTGCCCGCTTGGTGGCACGTGCCATCGTCGCATGTGTCAATGCACTCGATCATCCTGCTGTGCGCAACCGTGCAGGACACGAGCCACAGCAGAAACACAGCCAGATTCGCCAATGATACAGTCTTGCTTCTCATTCTGCATTAATCATAGCAGAAAAGCCACGCCATGTCAAAGTCACCGTAGTGCACATGCCGGCGGGACGCTCAGGACCGCGCCGGTGTTTGCGCTGGTCGCCAGCCGGCGGTAGCGGTCGAGCCAGCCGGGTGGCACGGCGTGTTCCACCGCTTGCCATGTTTTGCGCCGTGCGGTCAGCTCTTTCTTGGCAAGTTCGACCTGCAAGGTCTGATTGGGAATGTCAATCGCGATGATGTCGCCGTCGCGCAGCAGGCCGATCGGCCCGCCCGCCGCCGCTTCCGGCGAGACATGCCCGATGCACGCGCCGCGCGTGCCGCCGGAGAAGCGCCCGTCGGTGACCAATGCGACTTTGTCGCCCAGATTCTGGCCCATGATGTACGACGTCGGCGCCAGCATTTCCTGCATGCCCGGCCCGCCGCACGGGCCTTCGTAGCGAATGACCACGACGTCGCCGGCTTTGACTTTGCCGTTAAGAATGCCGTCGCAGGCTTCTTCCTGCGAGTCGAAAATGACGGCCGGGCCGCGATGCACAAGCATTTTAGGGTCCACGCCGGCTGCTTTGACGACCGCGCCGTCGGGTGCAAGATTGCCGGACAAAATGGCCAGACCACCCTTGGCGCTGTAAGCATTGGCCAGCGGACGAATGCAGGCCGGATCTTGCGTGACGCAACCGCGAATGTTCTCACCCAGTGTGCGGCCGGTGACCGTCAGACAGTCAAGTTGTAGCGCGCCGGGCACCGCGCTGATTTCGTGCAGAATCGCGGAGATGCCGCCGGCATGATCCACATCCTCGATGTGATATGCCGAGGACGGGCTGACTCTGCAAATGTTGGGCGTCGTCTGCGCCACGGCGTTGATGCGCTGCAAATCGTAGGCGAGGCCGGCGGCGTGGGCGACCGCCAGCGTGTGCAACACGGTGTTGGTCGAGCCGCCCATGGCCATGTCGAGCGCCAGCGCGTTGTCGAGCGCGGCTTGGGTGACGATGTCGCGCGGGCGGGTGTTGCTCTTGACCAGATTGAGCAGCATGCCGGCGGCGCTGCGCCAGAGCTCATTGCGGCGCGGGTCCATGGCTAGCATTGTGCCGTTGCCGGGCGGCGCAATGCCGAGCGCTTCACACAAGCAGTTCATCGAATTGGCGGTGAACATGCCCGAGCACGAGCCCGGGCCGGGGCAGGCGCATTGCTCAATCTCCTCAAGCTGCGCAGCGGTGATCGCGCCAACCTTGCGCGCGCCGACGCCTTCGAAGACGCTGACCAAGTCGAGCGCTTTGCCCGCGGATGATTTGCCGGCCGCCATCGGCCCGCCGCTGACGACGATGGCCGGAATGTTCACGCGCAGAATGCCCATCAGCATGCCCGGCACAATTTTGTCGCAGTTGGGAATGCAGTAGACGCCGTCGAAGCAGTGCGCGCGCAGCATCGTCTCGACGCTGTCGGCGATCAACTCGCGACTGGCCAGCGAATACTTCATACCGGTGTGGCCCATGGCAATGCCGTCGCAAATGCCGATCACGTTGAACTCGAAGGGCACGCCGCCGGCCGCGCGAATGGCGTCTTTGACCAGCGCACCGACGCGGTTCAAATGGACATGGCCGGGAATGATCTCATTAAAAGAATTACAGACGGCGATCAACGGTTTGCCGAAATCGGCGGGTGACACGCCGCAGGCGCGCAGCAAGCTGCGATGTGGCGCGCGTTCCAGACCGGCGGTGACGGTTGCACTAATCATACAAACTCCCTTATTGACAATGAAAGGAAACGGCAGTCGTGAACTACCGTCATAGTATACGAAGTCATCGGCACAAAGTCCAACACTGAACACTGAAAACAGAAAACTGAAAACAGGCTGCCTTACAGGCCGGCGCAGTCCAGCAGGAAGGCCCATTCCGCGCTGGTCTGCGCGATGCGCTCGCTCAGCGTCACGGCGCCGCCATGGCCGGACGCCTTCTGCTGCAGTAGCAAAATCGGCCCGCCGCCGCGCGTGGCTGCCTGCAAGCGCGCCGCCATTTTGCGCGCGTGCAGTGCATCCACCCGCGCATCATTATCACTGGCGATCAGCAAGACCGGCGGGTAGCGCACGCCATCGGTCACATGATGATAGGGTGAGTAGCGCTGCAGCCAGGCAAACTGGTCGGCCTGCGCCGCCGTGCCGTATTCCTCACTCCAGATGTTGGCCAGACCAAACAAATGGTAGCGCAGCATGTCGAGCAGCGGCACAGAGCACATCACGCCGGCGAACAAATCCGGGCGCTGGACCACGGCCGCGCCGACCAGTAGGCCACCGTTGCTGCCGCCGCTGATGACCAACCGGCGCGGGGTCGTCCAACGTGCGCGCACCAGCCACTCGGCTGCGGCAATGAAATCGTCAAAGACATTCTGCTTGTTCTCGCGCATGCCGGCGCGATGCCATGCTTCACCAAACTCGCCGCCGCCGCGCAAACTCGGAATGGCGACCATGCCGCCGGCCTCGAGCCAGACACCATAAATGGTTGAGAAGTACGGCTGCATCGAGATGTTAAAGCCGCCGTAGCCGGTAAGCAACACGGCGTGGGAGCCATCGGGCTGCGTGCCGCGCCTGCTAATGAGAAACATGGGGACGGCCGTGCCGTCTTTCGAATGATACCAAACTTGGGTGGATGTGTACGGCGACATGTCGAGTGGAACCGGCGTGCGATGCAACTCGGTCAACGTTGCACGCGCAACGTCATAGGCATAGGTGGTCGGCACATGCGTATAGCTGGCGAACGAGACCCAGACCATTGGTTTCGACCAGAAGCCCCAAGCGCTGGCGGAGCCGATGCCCGGCAACGGCAGTTCGCGTTCGAACGTGCCATCAATGGCATGAATACGAATCAGGGTGCAGGCATTATGCAAATACATGGCAAACACTTTGCCGGCGATGAAAGACACGTTTTCCAGCGTGTCAGCGCCTTCGGGAATGAATGTTTGCCAATGCGCGACACCCGGTTGCGCGATGTCCGCCACCATGACGCGCTCGCGCGGCGCCTGCCAATTGGTCTTGATATAAATGCGGTCGTTGATGATGGTCACGCTGAAGCGCGCATCGAGGTTGGTGACCACCGGCACGGGCGCGTTCGTGCTGCCGACCGGCTTGACATACACATCGGCGCGATTGAACAACCCGCGAGAGAAGACGAGCCAGCGGCCGTCTTCGCTGACCGAGACGCCATGCCAGTATTCCTTGGTGGTGTCGTCCCAGAAGACTTTCTGATCCTGTTCCGCCGGCGTGCCGAGTTTGTGGAACCAGGCGGTGTGCCAGTAGTGCTCTGCGTCGGCGGGGACGGTGCCTTTCCGCGGCTTGGCTGAGTAAAAGAAGCCCGAGTTATCGTGCAGCCATGCGACGCCGCCTTGGCGCCAGCCTTGGAACGTGTCGGGTAGCAGGATGCGGTCGGCCAGGCGCAGGACATGCAACTGCGCATCCTCATCGCCAGCGCGTGCGACGCCGTACACCAGATACGCGCCGTCCGGCGAAGGCGCAGTCTCGTCGAGCGTTTCATGCACAGCCCACGTGTTGGGATTGAGCAGAATTTCAGGGACCGCGCCGGTGTGAGCGGCGGTCATGTACAGCCACTTTTCATCCGCGGCGTTTTTGCGCGAGAAAAACACACGCGGGCCGTCCAGCACGGGCATCGGCACGGTTTCGTCGTCATAGCGCCAGAGGCGTGCCAACTGCGGCGTCAGCCAGGCCTGCTGCGGCAGGGCATCGAGCACGCGGCGTGTCACTGCTTCCTGGTGCGCGACCCAGTTGGTGACGGCCGGCGCGGCTGCGTCTTCGAGCCAGCGATACGCGTCGGTAATGACGACGTCATGCACCAGATCCGTGACCGGCACGCGCGGCGTGGGCGGATACACAATGGTGTTCGTGGTCATGTGACAGCCCGGCAACGTTACGAGGAGCGCGGCTGCAGCCGCGGCGCCGGCATGCCCGGCCAGTTTGCGTGTGCGCGCAGCAAGAGGACCGATGGGATGTGCGGCTGCAGAAGTGTGTGCACGCGGCATCACGCAATGTTGAAGAGGTCGTCGAAGCGCGCGATAGCAAAGATTTTTTTCACTTCGGGCCGGCAACTAATGATGGAGAAATTGCCCTTGGGTAATTGTTTGGCCGACACCAGGCAAATGCGCAGGAAGGCGGAGACGACGTACTCCACCTGGGCCAGGTCAAAGGCCACCGCGGCGTTGGGATTTTCAGTCAGGACGGTGGCAATGTCAGATGCCACTGCGGTTGACAGGTCGGCGCAGAGCGCGCTGGTGAGTTTGCCCGCAAAATAGCGCGTGTACGTGTTGGCGTCGGCGTTGTATTCCAGGTGCGACATGGCGTCTCTGGGTGTGGGTGATCGTCAGAAATTTCTTGTGTACTGCGCACAGAGCGCGTCCGCATCGAGTGTTGCATCCAGAAATGCATCCTGGTCGAACGCGCTCCATGCGGCGTTGGGCCGGCGGCGGCACAGCTTCTTTATGTTAATCAAGTGGCAGGCCGAGATATTTTCGGTGGTGATGTTGTTCCCGCCGCTGCCGCAGCCGAGCGTGAAGCTGGTGCGCAGCGTGTTGAACAAGCCGCCCACGCCGCCTTGCGAAGACGGGGTGTTGACGACCACGCGGCCGGCGTTCATCAGCTCGCTAAACTCGCGGATGCGCGCGTCGTCGTTGGCGTAGATGGCGGCGGTGTGGCCCACGCCGCCGCGATAGTTGAGGCTGATGCAGCGGTTACACGCGGCGGCATGATTCTCCTCGACGTAAAACGCCAGGAGCGGAGCCAGCACCTCGCCGGACAGCGGTTCTTCGGGGCCGACCTTGTCCAAGGGGATCATGATGATGACCGTACCCGGCGGCAGGTCCACGCCGGCGCGCCGGCCGATTTCCAAGGCGGACTGGCCGACGATGTCGGCGCTCATGCCGCCGGTTTTGGGATCAATGGCGACCGCCTCGATCTTCTTGATTTGCGCGGGGCTGGCGAAATAACAGTGCTGCTGCTCGAAGGCTGCCCGGGCTTCCGCTTGGATGGACTGCTCGACCACGACCGCCTGTTCGCTGGCGCAGACCGTGCCATTGTCAAAGGTCTTGGAGGAGATGATGTTGGCCACGGCGAAGGGCAGATCGGCCGAACGGTCAATCAGGACGGGCACATTGCCGGGGCCGACGCCGATGGCCGGGGTGCCAGAGCTGTACGCCGCGGTAACCATGCTGGTGCCGCCGGTGGCGAGGATCAGAGCCAGGCTCGGATGGGTCATAAAAGCGTGGGTCAACTCGCGCGAGCCGCCGGCCAGGAACTGCACGCAATCTTCCGGCGCACCGGCGGCCACGGCCGCTTCATAACAAATGCGGGCGGCTTCGCCCGAGCAATTGGCTGCCCGGCGATGCGGACTGATGATAATCGGATTGCGGGTTTTGAGGCAGATCAGGATTTTGAAAATGACCGTGGAAGTCGGGTTGGTCACCGGCGTGATCGCGAAGATCGGGCCAAGCGGCTGTGCGATCTCGGTGATGCCTAACCGCTCATCATGGGTGAGTACGCCGACCGTTTTTTCAGCGCAAATGTCTTTGTACACTAACAGGGAGGCCACCACGTTCTTAATGACTTTGTGCTGCCAGACACCGAGCTTGGTCTCCTCGACTGCCATGGTAGCCAGGCTGACTCTGGCGTTGAAGGCCGCTTGAAAGACAGCCTTGACGATGCGGTCGGTCGCCGCCTGGTCGAATTGATTAAATTCGGCCGCCGCCAATAACGCCCGCCCCATCATCTCGTTTGCCTGATCTTGTTCGGTGGTCATGCGGGTGCCTCCTTATGCGGTCGTTACGGAAAGTGCAATTCGTGCTATTATAACAAAGTGGGTAGGGGAAGTCAAAAGTGATACATGATGAGAGGGGCCGGCAGATCGGCGCGGCGAACGATGAACGACGGGAAATGGTACAATGAAAAACCATGCAGCAAATGGAATTCATCGGCATTGAAATTGGCGGGACCAAAGTGCAGCTTGTCGCCGGCGGGGCGGATGGCGCGATTGTGCAGCGCGCGCGCTTTGAGGTGCAGCGCGCGGCCGGCGCGGCGGGCATTCGCGCGCAGATTGTGGAAGGGCTGCACGCGGTGCGGGCGGGCCGGCGGATCGGCGCCGTCGGCGTGGGCTTTGGCGGACCGGTCAACTGGCGGACGGGCGTGGTCACGTGTTCGCACCACATTACCGGCTGGAATGGTTTTAATCTGCGCGGCTGGTTGCAGCGCGAAAGCGGCACGCCGGTGGTGGTCGAGAACGACGCCAACACCGCCGCACTGGCTGAGGCGCGTTGCGGCGCGGGACGCGGCCGCGATCCGGTGTTTTATGTGACGCTGGGCAGCGGTGTGGGTGGCGGGCTGGTTGTGGGCGGCGCGCTGTACCATGGTGCGCTGCCGAGTGAGACGGAGATCGGGCATGTGCGCCTGGACCGGCGCGGGACACTGGTCGAGCAGCGCTGCTCGGGCTGGGCGCTGGATCGGCGCATTCGCGCGGTATGCCGGCGGCATCCGCGCAGTGTGCTGGCGCGGCTGTCACGCGGGATGCGCGGCGGCGAGGCGCGGCAGTTGGCGGCGGCGCTGCGGGCGCGCGACGCGGTGGCGCAGGCGCTGCTGGCGGCGTGGGCCGAGGATCTCGCATTGGGCTTGTCGCACGTGGTACAATTGCTGCATCCGGCGTTGATTGTCTTGGGTGGCGGGCTGGCGCTGGTGGGCGCACCGCTGCGCGCGGCGGTGGCACAGGTGCTGCCGCGCTTTGTGATGAAGGCCTTGTTGCCGGCGCCGCGCATTGCGCTGGCGGCGTTAGGCGAAGATGTTGTGCCGGTCGGCGCTTTGTTGCTGGCGGCCGGTGCGTATGCTCATGCACGGAGATGACCATGACGGATATGAAGACCTGGATCGCGCAGTATCTGGCGGGCGTGCAGAAGGCCTTGGCCTCGCTGCCGCAGGAGACGTTGGCGAAGATCATTGATGTGCTGCGCGCGGCGCATCGCGATGACAAACAGATTTTCGTGTTTGGCAACGGCGGCAGCGCGGCGACAGCCCAGCATTTCATTTGCGACCTGGGCAAAGGTGCGTCGGACAAAATCGGCACGCGTTTTCGCTGCATGTCGCTGAATGACAATGTGGCCTGGATGACGGCGATTGGCAACGATTACGCCTATGCAGACGTGTTCATGCGGCAGCTCGAGAATTTCGCGCGGGCAGGCGACGTGGCGTTGACAATGAGTGTCAGCGGCAGCTCGCCAAATCTGGTAAAGGCGTTCGAGTGGGCCAACGCGCACGGATTGACGACTATTGCGATTGTCGGCGGTGCGCGCGGCACGCTGGCGACACTGGCACACCACGTGGTGGTCGTCGATGGGCAGCATTACGGCCATGTTGAGGACGCGCACATGTGCGTGGCGCACATTCTGGCGTATGCGTTCATGGACAATCCAGAGATCGCGCGATAACGCGCGGCAGTCACACTGCCGCTTTGGAGTGCGGCAGTCACACTGCCGCTTTGTTTGCCGCAAGCCGCGCTTGCGGAATGCAGACAGCAGCAACGGCCAGCATGGCTGGCCTTGCAAAAGCGGGAGCGTGGCTCCCGCACTCCATAACAGCAAAGAGCTAAGCAGATTCGCGGAGTATACACAATGTGGCATCATGCACCTGAACACTGGTTTGTTCCCGGCGCAAACTATATGATCACCGCTGGTACACAGGACAAACAACACTATTTTCGGGACAAGCTGCGTCTTGCGCGTCTGCAGGAGCTGCTTCTTGCCGTGTACGTGCAGTATGGCTGGGAACTGCACGCGTGGGCTGTTTTCTCAAATCATTATCACTGTATTGCACGCGCGCCGGACGATGCCGTCACGCTTGTGTCGCTGACACAGCACCTTCACTCAGAAACAGCACGCGAAATCAACCAGCAAGATAATGTCCGTGGCCGTGTCGTGTGGTACGAATACTGGGACACGTGTCTGACCTATGAACGCAGTTATTATGCGCGGCTCAATTATGTGATGAACAATGCGGTAAAGCATGGACTTGTGCCGGTGGCGGAGCAATACTCCTATTGCTCGGCTGGTTGGTTTGCGCTGTACACGACGTCTGCATTTCAGAAGAAAGTAGCGTCGTTCCTGTGTGACAAAGTGACGGTGAAGGATGATTACGACTGTGTCTGATTGTACTTTGGCGTGCGGCAGTCACACTGCCGCTTTGTTTGCCGCAAGCCGCGCTTGCGGAATGCAGACAGCAGCAACGGCCAGCATGGCTGGCCCTGCAAAAGCGGGAGCGCGGCTCCCGCACGCCATTCGCGGTTTACTTTGCGCGGGGCAATCGCTACAATTGCAGCAGGCAAACCATGGTGACCCCGCGCGCGACGCCGCAGTGGCCACGCCACAGATAACAAACGTTGGGAGACCCTGCAATGAGTTCTGCGTGTGCGGTTCTGGCGTTTGACCTTGGCGCGAGCAGCGGCCGCGCCATCTGTGGTCATTTCGACGGCGCGACACTGCGACTCGAGGAAGTGCATCGTTTCTGGAACGGGACCGTGAAGCTGCGCGGGCATCTGTATTGGGATGTGCCGCGTTTGTTCGACGAGATGCAGAGCGGATTGCACAAAGCGTGCGCGGCGCGGCCGATCACGTCGTTCGGGATTGACACATGGGGCGTGGATGGCGCGTTCATTGGCCCGCACGATGAGCTGCTGGGCTTGCCGTGGGGCTATCGCGATTTTTCGATGGAAAACATGCAGGCCTGCACCGATGCCATTGGCGCGCGGAAATTGTACCGCGTCACCGGCATTCAGTTCATGCCGTTCAACACCCTGTTCCAGTTGTACCGCCACAAGCAGCATCGCAATCCGCTGTTGAAACTGGCGGCGCGCTTTTTGTTTATGCCGGATTATCTGCGCTTTCTATTCACCGGCGAGGCCCAGACGGAATACACGATCGCGTCGACCTCGCAGATGCTGGACGCGCAGTCGCGCACGTGGAGCGAGCCGCTCCTGCGCAGAGTCGGCGTCAACCCAGTGCAGATGGGCGCGCTGATCGAGCCGGGGACGGTATGCGGTACTGCGGAAGGCACGGATGTCCGTGCGGTGGCGGTGGCGGGGCACGACACGGCGTCGGCGGTGCTGGCGGTGCCGGCCGACCCGCGCGACGCGCAGTGGGCCTGGCTCAGTTCGGGCACCTGGTCGATTATGGGGATGGAGACGGCCGCGCCGCTCATCAGCGAAACGGGGCGTGCGCTGAACTTTTCTAACGAAGGTGGCGCGGGCGGGACGCTGCGCTATCTGAAAAACATCATGGGCTTGTGGCTGGCGCAGGAATGCCGGCGGCTATGGTCGGCGCAGGGTCAGGACTATTCATTTGGCGAACTGACTGCGTTGGCGGCGCACGCGCCCGCGGGCGGGCCCACGGTTAGCGTGAGTGACATGCGCTTTTACGCACCGACGAACATGCTGGAGGAACTGCGCGCGGCCTGCCGCGAGACGGGTCAGCGCGCGCCGGAGAGCGCGGGCGCAGTGTACCGCTGCATTCTGGAGAGTCTGGCGAAGGCCTACGCGGCGGTGCTGCAAGAGTTGCGCACGCTGACGGGGATTTCGTTCACGCGGCTGCACGTGGTCGGCGGTGGCGCGCAGAACGCCCTGCTCAATCAGCTAACGGCGGACGCCTGCGGCGTGCCGGTGATTGCCGGGCCCGTGGAAGCAACGGCACTCGGCAATCTGCTGATGCAACTAATTGCGTGCGGCGCGATCGGCTCGGTGGCGGAGGGGCGCGCGCTGGTGCGGGCGTCATTTCCGACGCAGGTGTACGAGCCGCAGCGGCATTGACATTTTCGGCGAAAAGTGCGACAATATTGCGGTTGATTTTGTTTGGCGTAGGATGGAGACACGGCATGGAGACAAAGGTGACAGATCAGCATGACGACGCGCCGCACGAGGCCTGTGGCGTATTTGGCATTTATGGCCATGCGCGCGCGGCGGAAGCGGTCTTTTTCGGCTTGTTTGCGTTGCAGCATCGCGGCCAGGAGAGCGCCGGCATTTGCGTCGCGGGCGAGCAGGGACTGAGCGGCCACACCGGCATGGGGCTGGCCAGCGAGGTGCTGACGCCGGCGGTGGTCAACCAGCTCGACGGCGCGGCGGCGATCGGGCATGTGCGCTATTCGACGACCGGTTCGAGCAACCTGAAGAATGCGCAGCCGTTGATTGTGGACTATGCGCGCGGGCAACTCGCGGTGGCGCACAACGGCAACTTGGTGAATGCCTACTCGCTGCGCAAGGAACTCGAAGCGGGCGGCTCAATTTTCCAGACGACGACCGACAGTGAAATCGTCATCCATTTGATGGCACGGCCATTGAATGCGCCGCTAGATGAAGTGCTGGTGAGTGTGTTTCGGCGGGTGCGCGGCGCATTCAGCATTGTGATGCTGACGCGCGACGCGCTGATTGGCGTGCGCGATCCGCACGGCTTTCGGCCGCTGTCGCTGGGGCGGCTGGACGATGCCTTTGTGCTGGCGTCCGAGACCAGCGCCTTTGACTTGACCGGCGCGACGTTTGTGCGCGACGTGGCGCCGGGTGAAATTGTGATCATTACCAAAGAGGGGCTGCAGTCGCTGCACTACGGCACGGACGCCACGCCCTCGTTGTGCATTTTTGAGTATGTTTATTTCGCGCGGCCGGACAGCCACATTGACGGACGCACCTGCCATGTGGTGCGCAAGCAGCTTGGCCGGCAATTGGCCAAAGAATATCCAGTCGAGGCTGATATTGTCGTGGCCGTGCCGGACTCGGGCAATTCGGCCGCGCTGGGCTATACCGAACAAAGCGGGATTCCGCTCGACATCGGCTATATCCGCAATCATTACGTCGGGCGCACCTTCATTTCGCCGTGCCAGGTGGATCGTGACATGAAAGTGCGGGTAAAGCTGAATGTGGTGCCGGACGTGGTGCGCGGCAAACGCGTGGTGATTGTGGACGACTCGATCGTGCGCGGCACGACCACGTTTTCACGCGTGTCGGAATTGAAGAAGGCGGGCGCGAAAGAAGTACATGTGCGGATCAGCTGCCCGCCGCTGCGCTTTCCGTGTTTTTACGGCATTGATTTTCACAGTCATGATCAGTTGATTGCGGCCCGCCATACGATTGCGGAGATTCAACAATTTCTGTGCGCCGACTCGCTGGGGTACTTGAGTTTGGAAGGCATGCTGACGGCGTGCGGCGGCGGCCCGGGCTTCTGCTGCGCCTGTTTCACGGGCGCGTATCCGGTGGCGATCGAGGAGCAGGTCAACAAAACGATGATGGAGCGTGCGCGCAAGATTATCCAGAAAGATGTGCCGGCCAGCGTTGCCCGTGCCGAGCGGGAACATGCGCCGGCGCCGCCGGCCGCGCCGCGGGCCGCGCCGCCGGACGCGCCGCCGGACGCGGCCAAACCGCCGCGCGCAAAACGCGCGGCCCGCGCCAAGGCGAAGGCCGCTGAGACGCCGGCCGCACTGGCCGCACCAGCCGCACCGACGGCGGCCGCAGATGCTGATGAGCTTTTTACACTGCAATGAGGTGAGACAATGAACGAAATGCTGCACAACATCGTCGTGATCTGGTTTCTGCTGGGAGCGATCCTGGTGGTTGCCGAATTTTTCGTGCCGGGCATTTTGCTGGTGTTCTTCGGCGTGAGCGCGTGGGTTGTGGCGACGTTGGCGGCCTTACTACCGTACGTCCACGACCGACTGGCACTGCAAATCTGCATCTGGATCGTGCTGTCCTTGCTGCTGCTATTCACGCTGCGGCGCTGGCTGACGGCACAATTGACGGGCTTCACCTCGCAGCGGGATGACTTGTCGAAGCCGGTGCAGGAATGCGTCGGGCAGCGGGTTGAGGTGGCCGAGGCGATTACGCCCGGGCGCGCCGGCCGCGTGAAATGGAGAGGCACGCAGTGGAAAGCCGAGGCGGACCGGCAGATTGAAGTTGGCGCGATGGCGGAGATCGTCGAGCAGAAGAATCTGTTGCTGAAAGTTAAATAAGACCTGGAGGAGCTATATGACGTATACGCAATTGGGCCGCAGCGGTGTCAAGGTTAGCCGGCTCTGCCTTGGCACGATGAACTTTGGGCCGCAGACGAGCGAAGCGGACAGCTTTGCGATCATGGATCGTGCGCTCGAACGGGGCATCAATTTTATCGACACGGCCGATGTGTATGGCTGGAAGAAAGGCGAGGGCGTGACTGAGCAGATTGTCGGGCGCTGGTTCGCGTGCGGCGGCGGGCGGCGTGACAACGTCGTGCTGGCGACAAAAGTGTATGGCGAGATGGGCGATGGGCCGAATCAGGCAAAACTGTCGGCGCTGCACCTGCGCGCGGCTTGTGACGACAGTTTGCGTCGTTTGCAGACGGATCACATTGATCTATACCAGATGCATCACATTGACCGGGCGACGCCGTGGGATGAGATGTGGCAGGCGCTGGACGTGCTGGTGCAACAAGGCAAAATCGTGTATTGCGGCAGCAGCAATTTTGCGGGATGGCACATTGCGCAGGCGCAGGCCGCGGCGCGCGCGCGCCATTTTCTTGGGTTGATTTCGGAGCAAAGTTTGTACAACCTGGCGGCGCGGCAGGTCGAACTGGAAGTGCTGCCGGCGTGCCAGGCGTACGGCCTCGGCGTGATGCCGTGGAGTCCGTTGGCGGGCGGGTTGCTGGGCGGGGCACTGGCGCAGGCGGCGGCCGGGCGGCGGGCCAGCACACACGTGCAGGAGCGCGTCACGCAGCACCGCGACCAACTGCAACGCTATGAAACCATGTGCAAAGAATTAGGCGCCGGGCCGGCGGTGGTGGCATTGGCGTGGCTGCTGCAGCAAGCGGCGGTGACGGCGCCGATCATCGGCCCGCGCACGCTGGCGCAATTGGACGAGAGCCTGCCGGCACTGGCCCTGACGCTGGATGCGGCGACGCTGAAAACGCTGGACGAAATCTGGCCGGGGCCGGGCGGGCCGGCGCCGGAAGCGTACGCGTGGTAGGCCAGTCGGACAGGGCGGACGAGTCAGACGTGGCGGACTATTCGAAGCGCGAGCAGCGCACCTAGCAGCGCGATCAACAGCACCGGCTCGGGCACGACCGTGAGTGTCGCCGGCACTGCCACCGTACCGCCCTCGGAATAGAGGGTGACCGCGCCGGCGTAGATACCGGTGCTGACGTTGTGGGTGTCGAACGCGACCGCCAGATTGGTCGCTGCAAAAGGACGGACACTGCCGGCGGCGCTACCGAGCTGCAACCACTCGTAGCCGCGGCCGATTGCGACCACCAGGTTGCTGCGCACATAGCTGGTGTTATAGGCCACTTGCGCATATTTGCTGCGGTTGTCACCTTGCCAGCCGATGGTGGCGCTGGTCAACGTGCCGTGCATCCCGAGATACTGATAGCGAATCGTGCCGTTGGCGTTGAGGATGACTTGGAAGGTCACCGCGCTGGCCGATTCGCCATAGCGCTTGACGCCGACATACGACACGACCGTTTTATCGGCGAACGACTTGAAATAAATCGTGCCGCCACTGGCGGGATTGAGATCGTCCCAAAACGGCGCAATGAGCTCCGGCGAGGCCGTGCTGGCGGGCAGCGTGGCATTCGACACCGGCACATTGCTGGTGGTGTGCAAGGCGATGCCGCCATTGGCGCCGATCCACAGGCCGGAGAGTGTCTGGCTGTAAAACGGGAAGACATGTGCCAGCGGCAAACGGTCCGAAATCTGATCGTCGCCGAGCGTCATGACCTGGCCGTTGGTGCTGATATCTATCCAGGCGAAGGCGGGACAGTCGGGGGTATCGCTATCGATCCAACGGTACGTACCGGCATTGTCGAAGCCCTGTGCGAGGGAGAAATTATTGCTGGGTGCGAGGGTGTAGGCGAGGGTGCCGAAGCCGGCGTTGGAGACGGTCAGGATTTCAATAGTGCGGACGTCTTGCAGCAATTGCAGATTGAAGGAGGTGGGGAAGCAGACCGGCACGGGTTTGCCGAGTTCGAGGACAAGGCCGGCGACGTCGGGCGGACAGGTGAGGTTCAGCGCGTCGGACGCGCTGTAGCCATCCGCGTCGGCCCAGACCGTGTACGCGCGCGGCTCGAGCCCGCTGACGAGAAATGCGCCAACGGCGTTGGCGGCTGCGACGTGGATACTGCTGTCCTGCCAATACACCCACGCGTTGGTGATAGCCGTATGATCGGCGATATCGCGGGCAAGGCCGGCGATGGCATAGCGCAGGGTGACGGCCAGCGTGAACGGATTGGACACGACCGTGCCGTCGTCGGCCGCACAGGCAAGCACGAACGACAAGGGCGCGCCATTGGTTGCGCCGGGCGCGATCGTGAACACAAAGGGGACATCATTCGAGCACGAGACGCCCGGCATGACCGTGCCGAAGTTGTGCGTATCGTCGAGCATGGCAACGAAGGGGCTGGCACACGAGAGCGTGCCGGTCAGATTGGTCAGTGCAGTGGCGCGGCCATTGAACAGCAGGGTGCGCAGGGCAATCGTCTCGCCGGGTTCGATGAAGCCGTCGCTGTCGCCGTTGGGCGGTGGATCGGCGACGCTCTGTCCGATGGCAATGAGGTCGCTTTCGACATAGCCGCCGAGCTGGAGCGCGTCGAGATACCAGCCCTCGCGCACGACTGAGCTGTCGGTCGTGAACAGGAAGCGCAGTTGGAGGATGCCGGGCGTGAAACCTGTCAGTGGCAGGACAACATCGCGGACATAATTCGAGCCGCTGAAGGGCGGGCGTAGGTCATGCCAGCGCGCACCGCGATTGGTCGTGACTTGGACAGAGCAATAATCATAGCCGGATTCCGTGCTGATGAATTCGCGCAGGCGCAGCGAGGCCGAGGCGGTCGTGACCGTGATGGCGACGCTGACCAGGGCGGACGAAATGCTGTTGTCGTAGAGGCCGGCCGCCTCGTTGCCGCAATACCACGAGCGCGCGCCGGCCAGCGGGCGGCGCGTGGATTGGTGCCAGATCCCAGTGGCAGCCCAGGCAAGCGGCTCGCCGAGTTCGGCCGTGCTTTGCCAGACCGGCATGAAAAGTTTGGTGGTGAAGGAGAACAACAGGCCGCCGTTGTCATTGGTCGCGGTGTTGCCAAACATGTCCTGGGCGGACAAAAAGAAGGCATAGGTGGTGCCCGCGGACAGATTGGTGAGGGCGACACTGTGGACGGTTGCCGGCAATGCGCCGCCGAGATAGTACGGTGGTGCGAGCAGGTGGAAGTTACCGCGGGCGGCTTCGTCGGTCTGCCAGAGAATGGTGGCCGAGGTATCGGTGACATTGGTCACGACCACGCCGGAGATGACCGGCGCGGCGAGGTCAATCAGAGCGGTGGCGGTATTGGTGATGGCGACGCCGCCCATGCCGTCGGAGGCATCCACATAGACGACCGTGATCGTCGCGGCATTCTCGACGCTGAGTAGGCCGTCGGCGGCGGGTGGCGCGTTGGTGAGGATGAGCGAGCCAAGAAACAAGCCGGGTGAAGTTTGGGTAACGAGGACCGATTCGCCGGCCGGTTCGCGCGTGCTGCGGACGAGCAGGGCATAGGTGGCTTGGTTGGTGAGGTCCCAATCGCGCAGCTCAATCTGCGCCATCGTGGGTGGGCAATAGGCCGGCTGGTCAAACTGGATGACGCCGGCGCTGCCGACATCACGCAACAGGGTGTTGGCGCACAGGGCAAACGTCTGCGAGACGCCGCTGGCAATAGTGAAACCGCGCACTTCGGCATACCATACGCCGGGGGTGAGATTGGTGGCCAAGACTTGCTCGACGTTGTTGAGCCGGTCGGGCGCATTGGTCGTGGCGTCATTGGCGGGATTATTCGGATCAAGTACCCAGGGCAAAAAGACGCGATTGTTGGGATCAATCAAACGCAAATCGAGATCATTGACCAAGACCACCGCGGCCAGCGCGCTGGCGGGCGGGTCGCTCCACGCCAAGGTGGCGCGCACGACGGCGGCCGTGGCAGGCACGATCAGGGGAAAGCGGCGAACGGCATTGTGGGTGATGGCCGCCTCGACTGCATTGCCGGCCCGGACGAGATCAAGGGCGGGCACAATTTGGAGCAGGCCGTAGCCGAGGTCGAAGCCGGGGCCGGGCGCGCCGAGATCGAGCGTGGTGTTGATCAAGACGGACTTGATCATTGCCGGCGAGGGGTCGGCGCCGGCATGGGTGGCACGCCAGCATTCGAACAGCAACGCAGCCGAGCCGCAGGCGGCCGGCGAGGCCATGCTGGTGCCGGAGAGCAATTGATACGCGGTGGTGCCGTAACACGAGTTGACATTGTAACCGGGTGCGCTCAAGTCGGGCTTGAGCCGGCCGTCATCGAGCGGGCCCCAGCTGGTGAAGGTCGTGGCCTGGTTGTTGTTGTACTGGGTGGCGCCGATCACCAGCGTGTTCTTGGCGCATTGCGGCGGGCTGATGTTGCGATAGCCGGTGACATAGCCGCGTTCGTTGCCGGCGGCCCAGACGGACAGAAACGGTTTGCCAAGCCGGCCGCGGGTGATCTCATCCATCAAGATCGAGGACGTTTCATAATCGCCATAGTACGCGGCGGAATACCCATTGGCGGCGATGTTCATGCCAATCGAATTATTGGCGATATCCGCGCCGTAGGTGTTGATGGCGACGAAATAGTTGGTTTCAAGATCGCCGGGATTGTTGTAGAAAATCGTGCCGGTGAAATCATATTCATAGGAAATCAGGCGCGCGGCCGGGGCCATGCCGCGATACTGGCCGGCACTGGCGCTGCCGTCGCCGAGGACCGTGCCGGCGACGTGGGTGGAGTGATAGTGCGTGGGGTTGGGCTCGCCGACGGTGCGGCGACTGCTGTAGTCGATGTGATTGTCGGCGATGCCGCCGTCGTAGACCAGTACGTCTACATTGTTGCCGAGGTAATTGTAGGGCGGCGCTTGGGCAGTATTGGCGCCGAGGACCGCGCGGGTGTTATCATTGCCCAGGCCGAGGGCGGGCCGAGCTTTGCCGATCCATTTGACGTCATCGCGCGCGGCCAGCGCGGCAATGGCTTTCAGCGGCACGCGGCCGATGACGGCGGGAATCAAGTGAATGGTCGAGAGCACCTCGCCGCTGCAATCCTGAATAGCCTGGCACAAAGCCGCCGGGCCTGTTTGTTGAAATCCGTGCAAGGCAATGACGCGATACTGCGGATCATCGCCCAACGTGTAGGCGTCCGGGTTGAACAGCAGGGGATCGAGTTTGTGGCAGGGGAGCAGGGCGGCTACGGCGCGGGCGCGGGCGAGGTTGCTGGTGGCGTTCAGGCGCACGAGCCAGGTGCCGTCGCCGACGTAATCTTCACTGTGCAGCGCGGCCAGGTCACGGGCGCTGTCGGCAGCGACAAAATACCAGCCGGGTGTTGTGGTGATGGCTGGCGCATCCAGCGCAAGTGCGCCGGATTTGAGCTGCACGTGACGGACAGCCAGGCGGGCAGCCGGCCACGGCAGCGCCCGACGCAGTGTGTCACACGATGTGCGCCAGGCGCTCATGTAGGCGGCATCGCGGGCGACGAGTGCATAGGCTTTGGCATTGGCCTGCCAGCGCACGGCTAGGCCGTCGCGTTGGCACTGCTGGACAAACGCGGCTTGGGCGGCAGGGACGTCATCAACTGGGGCCGGCGCGTTGAGCGCAATGCCTTCCGCCCACGTGGTGGAGGTCAGCGGCACGCGCGCGACATCCGCCAAACCAGCCATGGATGCGGCATTTTTTGCCGCGTGCAGCGGCGTGCCACACAGCCACAGACAACCGGCACATGCGCCCAGCGATACAAAATTCCTCTTCATATCAAGCCTTGGTTGCAGGTATAAAATTGTCTTATGGTATATAGTATAGCAAAATGGTTGCATCCGGCGTGGAGAATCGTTACAATATCTCATAAGATATGAATCCATTTCGCACAAACCACGCGGCACGCGCATGACCTATGGCCAGGTCGGGCGCAGTGGTGTGCGCGTCAGCCGGATTGCGCTGGGCACGCTCAATTTCGGGCCGGAGACCAGCGCGGCCGACAGCGTGCGGATCATGGAGCGCGCGCTCGAACTCGGCATCAACCTGTTTGACACGGCCAATGTCTATGGCTGGCAGGCTGGCAAGGGCGTGACGGAGACGATCATTGGCGATTGGCTGGCGCAAGGTGGCGGGCGGCGTGACCACATTGTGTTGGCGACGAAAGTGTATATGCAGACCGCTGACGGGCCGAACGAGGGTGGCTTGTCGGCATATCATATCCGCACGGCCTGCGAGGCCAGTTTGCGACGCTTGCGGACCGATCATATTGATGTGTACCAGATGCATCACATTGACCGGGCCACGCCGTGGGATGAGATCTGGCAGGCCTTCGAGACCTTGCAGCGCCAGGGGAAAATCATTTATGTCGGCAGCAGCAATTTTGCCGGCTGGCACTTGGCGCAAGCCCAAGAAGCGGCGCGGGCGCGGCACCTGCCGGGGATCATTTCCGAGCAAAGTTTGTATAATTTGTGTTACCGGCAGATCGAGACGGATGTGCTGCCGGCGTGTCGCCAGTATGGGATTGGCGTCCTGGTGTGGGGCACGTTGAACCGCGGCTTTCTGGCAAATCCGGCGCGCGACAAGGCGCGCGGGCCGCGGGCGGCCGCGCGCTTGCAGCGTGAGTTTGCGCGCTTCGGCGACAACCTGGCAGCCTATGTGCGGCTGTGCGGCGAACTGGGCGCACGGCCGGCCGACGTGGCGACCGCATGGGCGCTGCAGCAGCCGGGTGTGGCGGCCGTGATCGCCGGGCCGCGCACGCTGGAACAGCTTGAGGATAGTGTGCGCTGCCTGGACGTCACCCTGGACGCAGCGGCGTTGCGCGCCGTGGACGAAGTGTGGCCCGGGCCGCGTGGCCCGGCGCCGGAAGCGTATGCATGGTAACAGTAACGTAATCCCCGCAAGGAGGTGGTTATGACAGTGCCCGTCTTGATTGCGATTGTGGTTGCCGTGCTGATCTTGATCACGTTGTTGAAGACGGCCAAGACGGTGGCCCATCAGACGGTGTATATCATCGAGCGGCTGGGCAAATACAGTCGCACGCTGAACTCGGGGTTTCACATTCTGATCCCTTTCATTGACAAGATTGCGTACAAGCACACCTTAAAGGAGCAAGCCATTGACGTGCCGCCGCAGCGCTGCATCACGCGCGACAACATTGCGGTTGAGGTGGACGGCATTTTGTATTTGCAGGTGACCGATCCGTGCAAAGCCAGTTACGGCATCATGGATTATCGCTTTGCGACCATCCAGTTGGCGCAGACCACGATGCGCTCGTTGATCGGCAAGCTCGAATTAGATCGCACCTTCGAGGAGCGCGAGGCGACCAACACGGCCATTGTCAAAGTGCTGGACGAAGCGTCCGATTCGTGGGGCGTGAAAGTGGTGCGCTATGAGATCAAGAACATTGAGCCGCCGCAGACCATCCGCGACGCGATGGAGAAGCAGATGCGGGCTGAACGTGAGAAACGCGCGCTGATCGCCGAATCGGAGGGTGATCGCATGGCCAGAATCAATCGCGCCGAAGGCGAGAAACTGCAGAATATTCAGATTTCCGAGGGCGAAAAACTGCGCCAGATCAATGTCGCCGAGGGCCGCGCCAAAGAGATCCTGATGATTGCGGAGGCGACCGCGGAGGGCATTCGCCGGGTGGCCGAGGCGATCCAGGCCCCGGGCGGTTCGCAGGCGGTCAGCTTGCGCGTGGCCGAGCAATATGTCATCGCCTTTGCCCAAGTCGCCAAGGCCAGCACGACCGTGCTGCTGCCGACCAATATAGCCGATGTGGGCGGCGCGGTCGCGGCCTTGACGACCATCTTTCAGCGCATGAACGAGCGACCGCCGGCGGCGCCGTAACGCGACGCCCGGATTGCAACGACGACACCGGAGCACGAACGGATTGAACATTTACAAACAAGCGCGATTGTACTGGAAGCTGCGGCGGCAAGTGGCCAACGCGTGGGATGTGACGTGTCAGTATGTCGCGCGGCGCGGTGATATGCAAGTGATCTTGCGTAACGGCGCGGTCATTGTCCTGCGCGCGGCCCAGCAGGACGCCACGATTTTCCGGCGCATCTTTGCCCAGGACGAGTATCAGTTGCGCGGCTGGGAGAACCGCTTGGGCGGCGATGTCGTCGACCTGGGCGCGAATGTCGGCATGTTTGCCTGCCGGATTGCGCAGCACGCAACGCGCGTGATCTGCTACGAGCCAATGCCGGAAAATTTCGCGCGGTTGCAGGAGAACACCGCCTCGTATCGTCACGTGACGTGCGTGCGTGCGGCGGTCAGCAGCAGCGTCGGCCGCATGCGCATCTATTGCCCGATCAACACCAGCTACAGTGGCGGGTTCTCCCAGTATCCGATCGCCGAGTTGCATCAGACGCAGGCGTTTGAAGATGTGCCGGCGACCACCTTGGCGGCCGTGTTTGCCGAGCATGCCATCACGCGCTGCGGCTTGCTGAAAATGGATGTGGAAGGCGGCGAATACGATATCCTCTACGCCGCGCCGGCCGAGGTGCTGGGCCGCATCGAACGGATCGCCGGCGAATACCACAATGTCCAGCCGGACGACCCGCGCGCACAGATGGACGCGCTGGCAGCGCACTTGAATCAGCACGGCTTTGATGTCGAGCTTGTGCCCAAGCGGCGCTTGCCCAATCACGGCTTGTTCTTCGCGCGGCGCGCGGCGGGCGGCGGCCCGGGTCGCACGGTCTACCGCGGGCCGGGTGCGCACATGGCGCCGGCTGTCCGCTCAAAGCCAAACGGGCGCCGGAACCGGGGACGGGCGGGGTGGTTTGACGAAAAATTGCGAATTTGCTATACTTCACCGTATTGATTTTTTGAACTAACTATTGACAGGAGCTGCAATGAAAAATGGACTGTTGATCGGAGTGGTTGTGTTGGCGGTTGCCGTGCTGGCGCTGGGCTTTTTTCTAATCACCACGGCGAGCGCGAAAAAGCAGGTGATCGCCGAACTGGCGTCAACCAACGCGGTGTATGCGGCGCTGGTTGAAGGACAGGCGAAGGCGATTGCGGATGTGACCGGCACGCTGGCGTTGCGCGACGGCGACCTGAAGAAGGCGCGCACGGAGATTCAGAAATTGAAGGATGAAATGGAATCGAAGGTGGCGGACGCGAAAAAAGAATTGAGCGAAACCATGGCCGCGAACGAAGCGGCACTTGAAAAGGCCAAGAAAGACATTGGCGCGGCGCAAGAGGTATTGACGCAAGAGCAGACCGCGCACAAGGCGACCAAAGACACGGTGGCGGAACGCGAGGCGACCATCAAGGCCAAGGACACCCGGATCAGCGCACTGGACGCCACCGTGAAGGATTGGCAAACCAAGGAGAAAGCGGCGGCGGATGTGGCGGAACGCTATAAGAGCATGTTGCTGGCCAACAAAATTGCGGTCGAGCCGGAAAAGAAGTTCCATGGCAATGTCCTGGTAGTGAACCGCGAGCAAGAATTTCTGATTTTAGATTTGGGCGCGGATGACAGCGTGCCGGTCGGGACGAAACTGGAAGTAATCCGCGACAATCACTTGATCGGTAAAGTGACTGTGCAGAAACTGGTGGAAGGCAACGATCAACTATCCGTGGCGACCGTGGATAGCCTGATCGACCCGGCCGATCCGGTGCGCGAAACCGACACGGTCAAGAACTAAGGCATGCGAGACCGCAGGCGTGGCGCGGCGTGGCGCGCATGGCCGGTGGTGCTGGCGTTGCTGTGCGGCGGGCTGCTGCAGGGCTGCTCGGCGCCGGAAACCCAGCGCGACGATGGCAGCACGCTGCCGTGGAATACGCCGGAGCAGTGGGAACGCGAGCCCAACATGAAAGCGCCGCTGTCGTGGTAAGACGCGGGCGCGGACGGCTGCTGGCGGACCGCGAGAGCCGGTTAGACAAGGTGGAATCCGCGGCGCAGATTCTGCCTTTTTCTTTTTACTCAGGATGATGGGGTGGTGATGAATGAACTGGCGTATGTGCTGATTAATCCCTATACGATGTCCAAGTCGCGCACGGGCGGGGTGATCAGCCGGCTGCTGTCGCGCTCGTCGAGCCTGCGCTTGCTTGGCGCACGCATGTTTGCGCCGAGCAAGGAACTAGTTGAAGAATATATTGAGACGCTGACCGTCGATGAGCACGTCGGGCCGGAACAGCGCGAGGTCGAGCTGCTGGTGCGCGAATATGTGCGGACACACTACCTGCCGGACGCGCAGGGCCAGCGTCGGCGGGTCATGTTCCTGCTGGTCGAGGGCGAAGATGCGGTGGCGTGCGTGCGCGACGAAGTGGTCGGCTCGATTATCCGCCAGACGGTGGGGGAGACCATTCGCGACACCTATGGTGACTTCATCAAGGATGAGCATGGCCGGCTGGTCTACTTCGAGCCGGCGGTGCTGATCGCGCGCACCGTCGCGCAGGCCCGCCGCCAGATTGATGTGTGGTTGAAGCATTCGGCGCGTGACAGCGGCATTCTGCACGATGTCATTCGGTATCCGGACGGCGTCACCCCGGAACACACGCTGGTGATGTTCAAACCCGACACGCTGGCGCAGTCGCGCACACGCATGGGCACCGTCGTGGATTTGTTTGCCAAGACGGGTCTGTTTGTCATCGCCATCAAGGTCATCCATATTTCCGTCGCGCAGGCGATGGAATTTTACGGGCCGGTGCGCGACATATTCGTCGACAAATTCGCGGACAAGGTGCGCGACAAGGCCTTTGCTGCGCTGCAAGGCGCGTTCGAGTTTCCAATTTCCGTGGCAGTGGCCGAGCACCTGGCGCAGGAGCTGAAAAACGCCAATGCGGATCACGAATTCGGCAAAATTGTGCAGTTCATGACGGGCCGCAATCCGTGGCAGACGCCGCACGCAGACTGGCCCGTGCCGGGCAGCGAGACCTGCTTGGCGCTGGTGTACCAAGGGGTGGACGCCGTCAACATGATTCGCGCGCAACTGGGCAGCACGGATCCGAGCAAGGCCGCGCCGGCGACGGTGCGCAAGGAGTTTGGACGGGATGTGATGGTGAACACGGCGCATGCGTCCGATTCGGCGCAAAACGCGGCGCGCGAAATTCGCATCATTGATCTGGCGACCAATGACCTGCCGGCATTGGTGGCGAATTTTTACGGGACCTGATCCGGAATGATCACGCGTGGGACGGAAATCCAGGAACTGCGGCATCCGGCGCGCTGGCGCGAGTACGTCGCGATCGCACTGGCGATGCTGGCGCTGCTGCTGATCCTGGCACTGGTCTCGTACGATCCGCGGCAGTCGTGGGATCATGTGCCGCGCCAGCCCTGCACAAATTATGTCGGTGTGCTCGGCTTGTGGCTGTCCCACGGCGTGTTTGAGGCGTTGGGGCTGGCGGCCTACGCCTTTCCGGTGTTCATGGGCGCGCTGGCGGTGATGGTGTTTCGACGCGTGGTGTTTCCCTCACTGAGGATGGTGGTGCTGCGGGCTATCGTGCTAGTGATCTTGACCGCGACGAGTGCGGGCTTGGCGGAGATGGCCGTGCCGGTGAACATCGCGCGTACCGTGCATGCCGACACGGCGGGCGGGCTTATCGGACAAGTGCTGGTGGCGTCCCTGCGTGGGCGCTGTGGCACGCCCGGCACCGCGATTATCCTGCTGGGCATGATCTTGATCGAAGCGCTGTTTCTGTTTGACGCCAGTTTGCGCGGCGTCTGGCACGGCGGTTGTGTGGTGGGGCGGGTGCTGGCGCGCCTGCTGGGCTGGCTGTTGCACGGCTGCGTCTGGCTTGGTGCGCAGGTGCGCAGCGCGGCAGTGTGGGCCTGGCTTGGCACGCGCGCCTTGCTGACGCGGTCCGCGCTGGCACGCAAGAAGGAGCCCCTGATTGTGATCACCGGCGAGCAGGCCATGCACAAGCAGCGTGCGCGCAAGGCCAAGAAGCTGGTCGAGGCCGATGGTGCAACAGATCTGCCCGCGGAAAGCGCGCCGCCGGTCGCGCCGCTTGCGCCCAGCACGCCACCTGCACCGGTGGTGCTGCCGCCGCCGGCGTCCGAAGAGCCGGAAGAGTTGCCGCCGTATGTCATGCCCAAGATTGAATTGCTGGACCAGGCCGAGATCAGCAATACCGAAGAAGTGCGCGAGGCGGCCAATCGCGCGATCATCAAACTTGAAGAGACATTCAAGCAGTTTGACATCGAGGCCCATGTTGCCAATGCCATTTGCGGGCCGGTGATTACCTGCTATGAAGTGCAGCCGCCGCCGGGCGTGAAAGTCAATCGCATCACCAGTTTGGAGCACGACATTGCGCTGGCAATGAAGGCCAAGAGCATCCGGATTGTGGCGCCGATACCGGGCCGCGACGCGGTCGGCATCGAGCTGCCGAACGAGGTGCGGCGGATCGTCATGTACTCCGAGCTGGTGGAGTCCAAGGAGTATGCCGCGGCCCAGAAAAAACAAGTGATGCCCTTGGCGCTCGGGCAGACGCTTAGCGGCGAAACGTTTCTGGATGACCTGACGGACATGCCGCATTTGCTGGTGGCGGGCGCGACGGGCTCGGGCAAATCGGTCTGCATCAACACTATTTTATTGAGCTTGCTCTACCGCTTCGCGCCGGATCAACTCAAATTGGTGCTGGTGGATCCGAAACATGTCGAATTGGTGCCGTATCACAATTTGCCGCATCTATTGGTCCCGGTCTTGAACGATCCGGGCAAAGTGCCGGAAGCATTGGACTGGCTCATTCTGGAAATGGAAAAACGGTACAAGTATTTCGCGCGGCTGGGCGTGCGCAATATCAGCATGTACAACGTCAAACGGGTGGAAAACACCCAACTATTGCGGGTGCAAGTGGGCACGCAGGAATTCGATTTGCCGCCGCACTTGCCCTACATTGTGGTGGTGATTGATGAGCTGGCGGACTTGATGCTGGTGGCGGCGGACGAGATTGAGCGCAAAATCATCCGGCTGGCGCAGCTGGCACGCGCGGCCGGCATTCATCTGGTGCTGGCGACTCAGCGGCCCTCAACCAATGTGATCACCGGCTTGATCAAGGCCAACATCCCGGCCCGGATCGCATTTCGGACGGCGTCGGGCGTGGATTCACGCGTGATTATTGACGAACAGGGCAGCGAGAAACTGCTTGGCAAAGGCGACATGCTCTACAAAGCACCGGCCGTGCCGCGGACGATGCGCATCCAAGGCGCATTCGTCTCGGAAGAAGAAGTTCGGAAGGTGACCACCTTCATCCGCGAACAGCGTGCGCCAACCTATGTTGAACTGGGTGAAGCGCACACCAATGCCGGCGCGCCCGAGATGGACATGGACGAGAAATTCGACGAGGCCATTCAGGTGGTGCTGCAATCCGGGCAAGCCAGCGCCTCGTATTTGCAGCGCGTGCTGCAGGTCGGCTATGCGCGCGCGGCTCGCTTGATCGATATGATGGAGGCGCAGCGGATTGTCGGGCCGAAACGCGGGGCGAAGCCGCGCGATATCCTGGTCGAAGACTGGCCGCCACGCACCGACGATGAACGCTAAGCCCATGGGGACCGCCATGACAACCACGCCGAAATCACCCACCCCGGCCCGGCCCGGCGCCGCGCCGCTTATCAGCATTGGTGAACGCCTGCGGCGGGCGCGCCAAGAGCGCAGCTTGTCGTTCGCGGAAGCCGCCGCGCTGACCAAGTTGAAGCCAACCTATCTTGAAGCGTTGGAGAACAACCGCTATAATGATCTGCCGGCGATGTTCTATGCCAAAAATTTCATCCACATGTATGGCAACGCGCTTGGCTTGGACGGCAAACAACTGGCGCAGGAATTTGGCGCGCAGCATACCATCGAAGTGACGCTGCCGCCGGCGCATCAGCCAGGTGTCAGTTATCATGTCTCGATCGGCATCGGGCGGCTGTTGCAGCGCCCCTTGTTCCTGGTGATCGGCGCGCTGGTCATGGTCATGCTCGTGATCTATCTTGCCGGCGGCGCGGGACGTGGCGGCGGCACGGTGACGATCAGCACGCCGGATGACACGGCCCGCATCATGGCGGAGTACCGGCCGGTGTTCGATGCGCACGAACCGCTGCCGGCGTTGCCGTGATGGCGCGCGTCCATCTGATAAGTCTGGGCTGTGCAAAGAATCAGGTGGATACAGAGGCAATCCTCGGGCGCTTGTTGCCGGGTGGCTGTGTCTTGTGCGCCACGGCGCGCGCGGCCGATGTGTTGCTGGTCAATACGTGTGCCTTCATCCGCGCGGCGGAAGACGAATCATGGCGGCACATTCGCGCCTTGGCGCGCGGCAAACGGGCAGGCCAGAAACTAATTGTGTGCGGGTGCCTGCCGGCGCGCCATGGGGAAGCCGCGGCGCGCGTGCGCGGCGTTGACGCCTGGCTGGGCGTGCGGGATGCCGACGGCGTGGCGGCCTGCGTGCACCAATGGTTCTCCCTTGCGCCGCTGGCGGCGCCGACCGACCATCTGCCGATCCGCTTGACGCCGCGGCACAGCGCCTATCTCCGGATTGCAGACGGCTGTGATCATCACTGCGCGTTTTGCACGATTCCCTCCATCCGTGGGCGCTACACCTCCGTGCCGTTCCAGACCCTGGTTGACGACGCGCGCCGCATGCTGACGGAAGGCGTGCGTGAACTGAACCTGATCGCCCAAGACACCAGCGCGTATGGCCGCGATTTGCGGCCGCGCCGCTCGCTGGCGGAACTCCTGACCGCGCTGTGCGCGCTGCCGGGCCTGGCCTGGATGCGCGTGCAGTACATGCATCCGGCCAGCGTGACGGATGAACTGCTCACGGTGATGGCGCGCGAGCCCGCCATCTGCCACTATATTGACATGCCCTTGCAGCACATCAATGACGCATTGCTGCGGCGCATGCGCCGGCCGGGGCGCGCCGTAACGGAGCGTGTGCTGGCGGCCATCCGCGCGCGGCTGCCGGACGTGGCGCTGCGGACGACCTTTATCGTCGGGTATCCCGGCGAGACACGCGCGGCGTTTCGCGAATTGCGCGAGTTTGTGCAGACGGCCGCATTTCAGCATGTCGGTGTGTTTCCCTATTCGGCTGAACAGGGCACGCCGGCGGGCGCGCTGCTGGACACGTGCAGCGCGCGCGCGAAGCAGCGCCGGCGGGCAACCATCCTGCGCCTGCAACAGCGCATTGCGCACCAACATAATTGCGCGCAGATCGGCACCGTCGTACCGGTCATCATCGAGCGCCGCGCGCCCGGCGGCATGCACGGCCGGCGCCGCGCTGACGCGCCGGATGTCGACAATTGCGTGCAGGTGCGTGGCGCGCGCCGGATGCTCGGTCAGATTGTACCGGTGCGCATCACCCGCGCCGAACCGTATGATCTGCATGGCCGGGTTGTCGCGCGGCCGGCAAATACGGTATAATAAGTTTGGTATGAATCTGGCCAACCGCATAACCTTCGCACGCTTTTGCATCCCCCCGGTGCTGATTCCCGCGTTGCTGACGGATATGCGCGGCGGGAAGTGCCTTGCGTTGGCACTGTTTACCGTGGGAGCTTTGACCGATTGGCTGGATGGCCTGCTGGCGCGGCGCTATGGCATGGAGAGCGATTTTGGCCGGTTGATGGACCCCTTGGCCGACAAACTTCTGGTGATTTCGGCCTTGGTCTGTTTTGTGGTCATGCCGCCGCAGGTGGTTAGAGCATGGATGCTGGTGATCATCATCGCGCGCGAATTTATCGTCACCGGCCTACGCCAGTTGGCGTTGCAGCAACACACCGTCATGTCCGCCGAAGCCATTGGCAAGCACAAGACCGCCTGGCAAATGATCGGCATATTTGCGCTGCTGACGTACTATGCCATGGGCGACTTGGCGTCTGTCCTGCCGGCCGCGCTGGTGCGTTTCTGCATGGCCCATGGGCCGCGGTACTTGTCGGCGCTTTTTTATCTGATCACCCTCCTGACGCTGGTGTCGGGTGTTATTTATCTGTGGCGCTATCGCAGCCTGTACAGCCAACACACCTGAACGCATGACGATGACCACCCCACTGAGCGGCGTTGACAAACTTGCCTGGCAAGTGGCGACCTGCGCGGGTCTCGGCGCACGCGTGCCGGCGCCCGGCACGTTCGGCACCGGCATCGGGATTGGCCTGTGGCTGGCGACCAGCCAGTGTGGCTGGGCGTTGGAACTGCAACTGCTGTTGTTTGTTATCCTGCTCGGTGCGGGCGTCTGGGCCAGCGGGCGGGCGGAACGCGCCTGTGGCCAGCACGATCCGGGCGCGATCATCATTGATGAAGTGGCCGCCGGCGTCTTGACCTTTGCCGGCGTCACGCCGAGCCTGTCCATCACCGTCGTTGGCCTGTGCTGCAATCGCGTGCTGGACATTGCCAAACCCTGGCCGATTGGCCGGCTGCAGCGCCTGCCGCGCGGGTGGGGCATCATGGCCGATGATGTGGCGGCGGGCGGGCTGAGTGCGGTGCTGGTACGGCTGTGGCCGCTGGCGATCAGATTCATCACGTGACACCACAAGCATGCAAGCAAAATCATTAATTGCCCTGGCCAACGAGCGCGCCTTTGCGCTGCTGGACGACGCGTGGATGCAGACGTTGGAAGAGCCCGCGCCTGATCTTGACGAGATGCTGCATGTGTTGGAATGGCTGATCAAGGCCAAGGAAGCCGAACGCGCGCGGACCTTGAGCGCGATGCTGCTGGAAGCACTGGATGAGCGCCATGATCCGCGCGCCCAGGTGCTGGCGGTGCGCGTGCTCGAGTGGTTTCCCGATGACGTGGAAGTGCGCCGCGTGCTCGGCCATGCCATCTGCGCGGCCGCGGCCGACAATCAGGCGCTGCCCGGCATTGTCCAGCGCAGCGGCTTGCTGGACGACGCGCCGTTGGCAACCGCGCTCGACTACATCCAGACCCGCGGTGCCTTGCGGCCGGGCGTCTTTGCCCTCCATCGCAGCCGGCGCATTCCTGTCCAAATCGTGGGCTTTGACCCGCACGACGACGCGCTGCAATTGCACGACGGCCAGCAAGAATACCGCGCGACCCTGCTCACCTACCAGTCGCAATACGAACCATTGGGCGATGATGATTTTCGCGTGTTGCATACCTTTCGCAACGAGCAACTCCAGCGTGAGGCCCAGACAGATCCGGCCGCCCTGGTGCGGCGCTTCTTGCGCTATTCCGGCAAACGCGCGACCTTCCGTGAACTGCGGGATGCCCTGACCAACGTGGCCGTGCCGGCCGCGTCCTGGAAAGAATGGTGGAGTGCCGTACGCCAGACCTTGGCGCATGATCCGCACCTCGAAGTGGGCGTGGGGCCGCAACCGGCCCTGGCCCTGCGTGACTCGCCGCGGGATTACGTCGAAACCCGCATTCGTGAATTCGACCACGCCTCCTCGGTGCGTGAGAAAATCGCGATCCTGGTGCGCTATGCCCAGCAAGTGCGCAGGGGCGTGCCCGGCGATGCCACCTATATTGCCTATGTCGCCGAAGTGTTGCAGGAGTACACCCGGGCCGCGGACGGCACGGTCGCGGCGTTCTTCGCCTGGTTGGCCTTGCGCGCCAGCACGGATGCGTGTGGCTGCGTGACGCCCGACTATGATCCGCGCTGGCTGGCAGACCCGGCCCATTGTGTCCACGTGGCCCATTGGTGCGGCTGGGAACCCCTCTTCATCGAACCCTTGACAGCCCTGCTGCCGGAGGCCGATCCGCGCTGGCCTGAACTCTATGGCCTGACGCTGCCCCAAGCACCCTTGGCGCTGATCGAACGCATGACCAACGCCCTGCGCGCCCACCAGCACACCGCCTTGATCGAGCCGGCCCTGCATGCGCTCGTCGAACCGCGCGCCGAAATCGCCGAGCTGCTGCTCTGGCTGTGGCGTGAGCTGGCCACCCGCACCGAACTTGATTTCACGCCGCTGCTCGACTTGGGTGGCGCGACCTTCGCGCTCTTTCGCGTGATGCGCCAGTTGCACGTCTATCGTGGCGGCCCCGAATTCAATGCCCATGGCGCACTGGCCACCGTGCGCCACACCATCGCCGCGCGCAAGTATGCCTTGATCGGCACCGTCTTTGAAACGCTGGGCAGCAATCACACCGCCGAACTCTATCACGCCATGTCCAGCAATGCCGGCATCAGCGCGGCAATGCGCGCCCAACTGACCACGCTCCTGTCGCGCGTCGGTTTGTCGCGTCGTCGCAGCGCTGACCACCAAGAGCCACACCCGGCGGAGTCTCGCTAACCTCTTCACAAGGAGCAGGTATGAACACTCTACGTTTCATGATCATGGCAGTCGGGCTGTGCCTTGGCCTGTGCAACGCGGCGGCGCTGCTCGCTGCGCCCGCGGCGGAGTCCGTCACCGAGGTGCTGCTGTCGCAGTGCTTTGACAGCGAAACCGCCGGCCGCGAGCCCATGGGCTGGTTCGCCATTCGCACTGGCGACGGCCACTGCGTCGTTACGCGCAGTTACGCGGCCAGTCTGGCGCAAGCATTTCGGATCGGCAGCTCGCCAATCTGGGACGGCCTGTATGGCTACGGCTTTGCCACGCCGCAGGGCGGGGTGGTGCGCGTCGAGGCGCGCATCCTGTGCGACACGATCGGCGCGGCCACGCCGTACCTGGGCGTGAAACTCGGCGGGAAGTTTTATGAAATGGTCGGCGACCAGGGGCGCGCGCTGACGCGCTGGTCAAATGGCGAAGCGCGCTGGAGCTACGGGCCGGCGCTGATGCAGGGCGTCTGGAACACGGTCCGGATCGACATTGATGTCACCCGCGGCGTGGCGCGCTATTGGCTGAACGGCGCCGTCGTGCTGGACAACAGCGTCGGCGTGCCAGCCCCGGAATTCGCGCGCAGCACCGAGGCAATCTACCTCGGCGTGGTTGCCGGCGCCGCCGGTGTCGCCTACTTTGATGATGTCACCATCTGCCAGGTGAGCCAGCGGTCCCTGCCGCTGATTCAGCCGGCGCAGCGCGTCGCGCCCATGCGCCCGCAGGCCCGTCCGATGTCCATGCAGGCGCTCATGGCGGGACGCCCGCCCATGCAGGTGCAGAAAGAAGTCTATGTCGTGACCCGCGACGGCAAAGGCACCATGCCGTGGGGCATGCTGCCGTGCGTCAAGTGCAAAGCGTTGTGGGCCAAGAGTAAAAAGCCTTGGAGCATGCTCCCGTGCGACAAGTGCAAAGCGTTGTGGGCCAAGAGAAATATGCCCGGCGCCATGCAACCGCGCGACAACGTCAAGAACCCCTGTGGCGGGCCATGCATGCAAGGCATGCCGTGCGGCAACAAGTGCCTGCGCGCACAGAAGAAAATGAAACAAGCCACTGACGCCAAAGGGCCCGAATCGCAAGTGCCGCCGTGCACTGCGCCGGCGTGGTAAACGGTTTTGCTACGCTGCCCGGCGCGCTAGTCTGCGTCTGAAAACTGAGGGCTGGCCATGCGGCGGTTGCCCGTGCCCGGCGCGGTGATTACATGGCTTGCACACAAATGTGTTTGTTGTCCGCGGCGCAGCGTGCTGTCCGCGTGGAGTAATTCATTTTGCGAGCGAACTATGTCTTCTGCTGATATTGGCCTGATTGGCCTGGCGGTCATGGGCGAAAATTTGGTCTTGAATATGGAAAGCCGCGGCTATACCGTCGCGGTCTTCAATCGTACCGTTGCCAAGGTGGATGCTTTTGTCGATGGCCCGGCCAAAGGCAAGCGCATCATCGGCTGCCACTCGATCGAGGAACTGTGCGTGGTGCTGAAAAAGCCGCGCAAGGTGATGCTGATGGTGAAGGCGGGCAAGCCGGTGGATGAATTCATCGAACTGCTGTTACCCCATCTCGAAAAAGGCGACATCATCATTGACGGCGGCAACTCCTACTTTTTGGACACAATCCGGCGTACGACGTATGTCGAATCGCGCGGCCTGCTGTACATCGGCACGGGTGTCTCGGGCGGCGAGGAAGGCGCGCTGAAAGGCCCCAGCATCATGCCGGGCGGCTCGCCTGCCGCCTGGCCGGAAGTTCAGCCACTGTTCCAGGCCATCGCCGCCAAAGTTGATGATGGCACGCCCTGCTGCGATTGGATTGGTAACGATGGCGCCGGCCATTTCGTCAAAATGGTGCACAATGGCATTGAGTACGGCGACATGCAACTGATATGTGAAGCGTATCAGTTACTCCGCTATGTGCTGGGCTTGACGGTCGACGAAGTCCAGCAGGTCTTTGCGCAATGGAATCAGGGCGAGCTCGATTCATATCTCATTCAAATCACGGCCGACATTCTGAAGAAGAAAGACCCGCAGACCGGCCAGCCCATGATAGATGTCATTCTCGACACGGCCGGGCAAAAAGGCACCGGCAAATGGACCTCCATTGCGGCGCTGGACTTGGGCGTGCCGGCCCCGACCATTACCGAGGCCGTCTTCGCGCGCTGCATCTCGGCGCTGAAAGAGGAACGCGTCGCCGCCGCCGCCAAGCTGCGCGGGCCAAAAGTGCGCGCGACCGGCGACAAGGCCAAGCTAATCGAAGCGGTCCGCGACGCACTGTATGCCGCGAAAGTTTGCTCGTACGCGCAGGGCTTCGCCTTGCTGCGTGCAGCGGCCAAGGAATACAACTGGAAACTCGACTTTGGCGCGATCGCTTTGCTGTGGCGCGGTGGCTGCATTATTCGCGCGCAATTTCTCGGCCAGATCAAGGGCGCCTTCGACCGCAAGAAAAAGCTGGCCAATCTGCTGCTCGACCCCGGCTTCAAGAAGATCGTCGTCAAAGCCCAGAAGAGCTGGCGCAAAGTTGTCATCCTGGCGACCAAGTGCGGCGTGCCGATCCCGGCCTTCTCCTCGGCCCTGGCTTACTTTGACGCCTATCGCAGCGAACGCCTACCGGCCAATCTGCTGCAAGCCCAGCGCGACTATTTCGGCGCGCACACCTATGAGCGCATCGACAAACCGCGCGGCGAGTTCTTTCACACGGACTGGCTGGCTTGACTAACACACATACATGGTGGCGTTGGGTGGCATGGCTGCTACCCGCCGTTATCGCGCTGGTGCTTGGAGTCTGCGTGCTAAAGCCAGCTGCGCGCGAGACCAAGACGAACACTGCCGCGTCGCGTGTGCCGCAGACGACCCAGACAGTTGTTCGCGCTCAACAAACAACGTCGTCTGCAACCGAGCGTGCCACGCCGTCGCTGCCGCCCATTATTCAGGCAGGGGAGACGCTGCGCGGCTGGGTGCGGTTGCGATCCGGCGCGCTGCTGACCAATATCGCCGTCTGGGCTGAATATTGCCGCGATGCCCAGCCCGATGTGTTTCGACAAGCATCACGCACGCCGCTGGGAATGATTCCGGGGACCCGCACGATGACCGATGCCGCCGGTCAATTTGTCATGCCGTGGCCGCCACCAGCCTCCGCGCCACCGTGCTTTATCGTGCGCAGCGTCGTGGCAGGCTTCCAGCCAGTCTACGCCGGGCCGTGGGCCATCTCGAATCCGCCGCCGGATATGATTGAACTGGTGTTGGACGATCTCGGCGCGCGCTTGGTCGGCCGCTGCAGCGACAACACCGGTGCGGCCGTCACCAATGTCACTGCCATGCGGACGGTCGAAATCAAAGTCACGCCAAGCGACATTGGCTACTCGCAAGTGCCCGTGGCATTGACCATCGAAGCCGATGGCAGCTACACCTCGGAAATTGTGCCGGTCGGTGAATACAGCGTAACGTTTTACGCGCTGGGTTACGACGTGCGCTCGATGCCTTGTGTGCTGCGCGACGAGCAAGCGACGGTGTGTGATGTGGTCTTTCAGCAACTGTCGACCATCACGGGCGTCGTCGCCGATGCCTGGACCTTGCGGCCGATAGCGGGCGTGCAGATTGGTGCACAAGGCCGCCCGCTGGGTGATGCGCGCTGGGCACCGCAGTCGGATGCGCAGGGCCAATTCTGGGTGCGCGACGCCCAGTGGCTGACACTCACGTTCACGCATAGCAACTACGCGCCCTGCTTCTTTGCATTTAGGAATGACTTTGCCGCCGCAACCTCGATGGTCGTGCGGATGGCCGGCGGCGCCGATGTCACCGTGCACGTCGTTGACCCACAGGGCGCGCCCATGAGCAACATATACGTACACCTGTGCCTCTCACAAAATATGGGTACGTTGATCACGCCGACTATTTGCGCCGAGGCGGGCGATGTCACCTTCAGCAATGTGCCCTGCGACGGCGCAGTGTTGCGCGCGTATGCAGGCATTGCGGATAGACCGCTGGCGTGGAGCGAGCCGTTTGATATGACGGCGCGCACACCGCGCGAGGTCCTGCTGCGTTTGCCGGCCTGCGGTGCGCTCGACGTACGCCTGGCGTCCACCGCACGCTACGACTATCTTCAATTGCAGGTTTCCCGGACGCTGAGAATAGGCAATCAACTGCACGTTGGGCCCAATGTGGATAGCGCAAGAACTGCAAGCGGCTGGCGCAAAGACAATCTGCCGGCCGGTGATTATTACATCTCGGTGCAGGGGGCTGCCATCCTGCATTTCGGCACCAGTGTCGTCGTGCGTGCGCAAGAAACCTGCGTGGTCACGGTTCCCTGCCAACCGGCCGCACAGATTGAAGGAACCGTGCTGGATGCGCGCGGTACCAAGTTGAAAGGAAATGTGGATGCTTGCGCAACGACACCGCCGCATCGCACTGCGTGGGCCCAACTATCCGACGGCTCGTTTTGCCTTGCCGGTTTGGACCCAATGTGCATCTATAATGTGGACATTAGGGTGTCGTCCACCAATGTGGCAATCAAGAATGTCAAGCCCGGCGGGCCGCCGCTGGCAATCGTGCTGCCCGCGACCTATCGCATTACCGGCTGTGTGCGCGATGCGCATGGTCAGGCGCTCGCGGGTACAACATCGTTTGGCTTGATTGATAAAGACGGTGAGTTTTCGCTCACGCCGTTCCTGCCGGGCAGCTACACATTGATCATCCGTGCGCGGGGCTACGTGCCGGTGAGCCGCGAAGTGCAAGTGGTCAATGCGGATGTGGATTTGGGGGAGATCGTACTCACGGATCGCGGGCTCAGTATCCGCGGGAAGGTCTGTGATGAGACAGGTGCGTCCGTCGCCGATTGCCATTTGTTCCTGAGCGATCAGCGGCCGCAGGGGAGTGCGGCGCCTGATCCGTATCGCACGCAGATCAATCAGGAAGTCAACGCTGACGGGACATTTGAACTTGCCGGGCTGCTGCCGGCGCGCGCGTATGCGCTATGGCTCTTGCGCGCTGGGAGCCGGGTGCAGCGCATGCTGGCTGATCTTCAGCAGGACACAGACCTTGGCACCATTATAATGTCCAATGCTGCCGTTTCGGCGGCGCAAACGCAACACCAGTAACCACGCCGAACACAAGCGCGCAGAGACCCCCACGACTGCGCCGTTGCTGTAAAGTGGGAGTGGCCTCCGCGCTGGCAGCCAGCAAAGGCACCAGCCAGTCCCGCCAGAGGCGTGGATCGCGAATCTGCCGCGTGCTCCACCAGTGTTTTGTGAATATGCTATACTTCTGGTTATGAAAAACGTATTGATGTACTGTCGGGCAAATGCACGCGCCGCGCGGGCTCACACCATTTTCATTCTTAGGTTTTGCTTATGACTCATTTCTCCTGGCTGGTGGATGGCAGTATTGTCGGGCTGTACCTGCTGGCGACCATGATCGCCGGCATCATGGTGCGCAAATATGTCGGCAAAGTCGAGCACTTTCTCGTGGCCGGCCGCGAGATGAATGTCTATCTCGGCGTGGCTTCGCTGGCGGCGACCGAGTTCGGCATCATCACCTGTATGTACGCCGCGCAAAACGGTTACAAATATGGCTTTGCTGGCGCGACCCCCGGCATTCTGCAGGCCCTCGCCATGTTCCTCGTCGGCTATACCGGCTTTTGCATCAAGCCCCTGCGCGATGCCGGCGTGATGACCCTGCCACAGCTCTTTCAGGTGCGCTACGGCAGCTTCATTCGCTGGTTGGCTGGCGTGGTGATTGTGCTGGGCGGCCTGCTCAACATGGGCGTCTTCCTGCGCATCGGCGGCGAGTTTCTGGTCGTCGTCTGCGGCTTCAATCTGAGATATCTTGAATTGACCATGACGGTCCTGCTGATCGCCGTGGCAGTCTACACGATCCTGGGCGGCATGCTCTCAGTGTTGGTGACCGATTACCTGCAATTCGTCGTGATGAGCATCGGGCTGATCGCCGTGACTGTCCTGATCATCGTGAAAATTGGCTGGGCAGCGCTGGCTGGCACGGTCACGCAGCATTATGGCGCGGCCGGCTTCAATCCGTTCCTGCATGCGGACATGGGCTGGCAGTATGTCCTCTTCAATCTGCTGAATTGCATTGCGATTGTGCTGACCTGGCAGACAACAATTGCGCGCGTGCTGTCCGCCAAGGACAGTCGCACCGGCCGCAAGGTTTACACGCGCACGGCCTTTTTCTTTGTCTGCCGTTTTCTGATTCCGGGCTTGTGGGGCATTGCCGCACTGGCGTTCCTCACGCCCGCCATGTACGCCCGCTTGTCGGACACGATGCGCGCGTCGCAATCGTTGTACGCCATGCCGCTCTTGCTCGGCGCGGTCGTGCCGGTCGGCCTGATGGGCCTGCTGGTCGCGGCCATGCTGGCGGCCGATATGTCGACCGATTCCTCCTACATGCTGACCTGGTCGAGCGTGATTTATAATGACATTCTGGCCCCCTTCCGCCGCACCATCTGGCCGGAGAAAAAAGGCTTGCGCTGGAACCGCTGCATTGTCGCGCTGATCGGCCTGTTCCTGCTCTTCTACGGTTTGTGGTACAAACTCGAAGGCGATTTGTGGATGTATCTGCAACTGACCGGCGCGATTTACTTGTCGAGCATGTCGGTCTTGCTGATCGCCTGCTGTTACTGGAAGCGCGCCAACAGTTGGGGTGCGGGCGCCGCGATTGCCTGTGGCGCGCTGGTGCCGATTGCCTATCTGGCGCTGCAGCAAATTCCACAGACGCAGGCGCTGGCACAACGCATCGGTGCCAACATGTCGGGCTTGGCGACCTACGTCCTGGTTGCCCTGGCCATGATCATCGGCTCGCTGCTAAAGCCGGCGGCGCGTCCCCGCGGAGCACGCTAATGGAACTATTCTGGAAAATCCTGACTGGCGCGGTGCTGCTGTGGTACAGCACGGTGACGATCTACGTCGCGATCCGCGGCGCGCGCGACATCCGCGAAATGCTCGCCCGTTTGCAGCGCACAGCGGATGATAATTGACGTCGCGCAGTGAATACGCTATACTGACCGCGCAATTGCTCTGTTTGTGGGCCTGTAGCTCAGTTGGTTAGAGCGGCGGACTCATAATCCGTTGGCCGCTGGTTCAAGTCCAGCCAGGCCCATTTTTACATTAGTAATCGGTGATCAGTGATCGGTGGTCGGTGGTCGGTATGCAGTCGTCGGTCGGCGCAGAGATTGTCCAAGATCAAATCTTAAATATTGAATGGTGAATGTTGAATGGAGGAATCCAGGGCAGACTCTGAGCCACTGAAGCGCGGTGCGTGCCGGCCCCAAGTCAAAATTGTTCCGCTGCGGAAGAATTTCCTCACGATGAAAGACATTTCAGCGGGAATTGGGAACGCAAGGCCCAGAGGCCGAGCGCGGGATTGCTGATGAAATAAATGTCTTCGCCGGCAACTGTGTGGCACCCATTATGCAAGTGTTCGGGCTGATAGCGGCGCAGCATGTCGGCCAGCGGCGCATAGGCGAAGCCAACGGCCTCGATCTCGGCGCGCGTGAGCTGGCCGGGCGCGTAGGTGATTGTAAAACGGCCTTCGGATGAGCCATGCATCAAATGGGCGGCGGCCGACAGGTTGTCGCGCAATTCTTGGTTGTCGCGCACAGCGGCGAGCGTGGCCGGCGTGCCGCGATAGCCGAATTTGTTGATCAGCCGGTTGATCTCCGGGTCTTCGCCGAAAACGTCGACGCCGGGCGCGATGACCAGCAGTTCGCCGTCGTCAGCCATGGCCATGCGGGTGCGGTAAATTGCTTTGTTACCCAGCCAAGTGCTCTTGAACTCATGCGGGTCGAGATAGACCACGGTTTTGCGGATCGGCGCGTCGAGCAGGGTGATGTTCAATTGCTGGCTCAGCGCAGCGGCGGCGCGAAACGGCGCGTGGCCTGTGCCGGCGAACAAGCCGCGCATGCTGACCGCGCCGTCGGGCGCCGTCGCCATGACGGTTTGCAGGTAGACAATCGGGAGGTTCCCGAAGAAATGGTCGTCGGCATAATCAAACACGGCGCGCACGGGATTGTCGGCCCGACCCAGAATCGTCTCCATGTTGCAGACGGCACCGAGAAAATGCGTCTTGTTGATCGTGTCTTTGCCGCCGACACCGACCAGGATATTCTTGTTGCCATTGGCCATGCCGATGACTTCATGCGGCACGACCTGCCCGAGCGAGAGGATCAGATCAAAGGCGCCGTCGCGCAGCAGGGCATTGATCTCGACGTTGATGCCATAGTCAAGCCGGCCGCCCGACACCTGGCGAATGAACTCGGCCGGCACGTCGCCAAGATGGGCCAAGCCGCTGCGCCAATTATGGGTGACAAACAATTCGGCCGGCAAGTCGCCGAACAGCGCTGTGCGTTCCGCGGCGGTCATCGGCGTATGAGTACCGAGCGCGGGCAGAATGGCGATGTGGCAATCAGAACGCCGGGCGCGGGCGAATTCGACAGCAAGGCGCGTCAGGATGCCGGCGCCGGAATTGGCGCGCGTGCTGTCCGGGGGGATGATCAGCAGGCGCCGCGGCGGCTGTGACTGGGCATTGAGCACGGCCTGCACGGCGGCGCGCTGGTGCACGAGCGTCAGTGGCGTGGTCGGCGAAGAGTGAGAATACAGAAGCGGCATGTGGAATTACTAGAGCGGTATTCGGTATTCCGTGGCAGTGGCGGGTCGGAAAAATCCCCCGCCGCGCACAGGGCGCGGCACCCCCTTTAGGAAAGGGGGACGTACAGCGGCAGAAAATCCCCCAGCCCGCTTTTGTAACGGGGGACGTGCAGCGGTATACGGTATTCGGTATTCAGGATGTAGAACGGCAAGCATGATCAGCCAAAGACTTCGCGCATGCGCTGGCAATAATAGCGCACATTGTCCCAGATGGCATCGGGCGCGATGCGGTGATCGGGGCAGGGGATGAAGCCGCCGAGGTCGACCAGCGTTTTCAGGCGCGCGACTTCGCGATCAATGGCCGCGCGATCGTGCGCAAAAACTGTTTTGTTCATGCCACCGACGCCGCGCAGTTCTTTGCCATAGGTGGCGCGCCATGGCGCGATGCTGGCGTCCCACGTGCCGACTTCGATGGGGAACATGACATTGACGCCGTTGGAGAGCCAGGTCGGGATCAATGCGTCGATCATCCCGTCACAATCGAGCGAGCAGAGCGTAATGCCATGCTGGCGGCCGAGGTCAGTAATGCGTTTGTAGTGCGGCCCGACTTTTTCGGCGAAGACGGAGGGGATGACCAGCGGGCCGTTCTTGAAGCAGATATCTTCCCAAAAGTGGAGGAAGTCGAACTGCGTGCCTTGCGCCAGGACATACTGGGCACAACGGAAACACAATTCGCCGACGGTGTCGATGATTTCGGTGAAGAGCGGTTCGTCGTCGGCATACAAGTAGCTTGAGCCCTCGACGCCGAGCCAATTGCGAATGACACCAAACAGGCTGCCGCAGAAGAGCCCGCGCGGGAACTCGCGAGCGGGCTGGCGCAGGGCCGGGTCCGCCAGATTGGCGGGCATGCGCTCGAGCGAGAACTGCAAGCGCGGCTGGTAGTGTTCTTCCCACGTGGCGCGGTCTTTGAGCAGATGGTCAATTTCGGCGGGGATCGAAACGACACCGGGCTTGGCGACCACGATCACGCCGTCCGCCATGAACTGCGTGTAGGAACCGTCCGGGAAGCGCTCAATGACCCGCTCGGTAAAACCGGGCTGCAAAGCGGTCCTGGCGCCGAGCACACACATCCAGCAGAGATCGAAGCCCAGCAGTGCGTTCAGCTCGAGATCACACTGGTTGCCGTCGTTCCACTCCTGGGCAAGTGCAGCGGAGATATGGCCTTCCGCCGCCCACTTCAGCAAGGTCTCGCGCCAGTACCCGAAATGCACGAGCGGCAGGCGGTCATAGAGCTGATAGTTGAGAGTCGCCAGGGTGCGTTCGCGATGCGTCATGGTGTCAGACTCCGGAGAAGGCATTGAAGCCGCCGTCAACCGGTACGGTCACGCCGGTGACAAAGCGGCTGGCGTCGCTGCACAGCCAGAGCAGGACGCCGACCAAGTCGTCGGGTTCGCCATAGGCGCCGCACGGGGTGGCATCGAGGATCGCCTGGCCGCGCGGTGTGGGCTTGCCAGTCTGCTCGTCGACCAAGAGAAATTGATTCTGTTTGGTGAGGAAAAAGCCGGGAGCGATGGCATTGACCCGAATCTTCGGACTGTATTCCTGCGCCAGGTGCACCGCCAGCCACTCTGTGAAATTCTTGACGGCGGCTTTAGCGGCGGAATAGGCCGGAATGCGTGTCAGCGGGCGAAAAGCATTCATCGAGGCGATGTTGATGATCACACCTTTTTTACGGCGCGCCATCTCTTTGCAGAAAACCTGGCAGGGGAGAATCGTGCCGGTGATATTTAGTTGAAACACTTTGTCGAAGGCCTCCTGGCGCAGATCGAAAAATGACTGCTGCGGATTGGTGGTGGCGCCAGGATGATTGCCGCCGGCGCCATTGACCAGAATGCTGACCGGGCCGAGCCGGCGTTTGATCTCGCGTTGGGCATGTTCGAGGGACGCGCGGTCGAGCACGCTGGCGCCGATGCCCATGGCCGTGCGGCCGCAGTGTTTGGCGACCGCTGCGGCGCGTTGCGGATCCAGGTCAAGCACGGCGACTTTTGCGCCGGCACGCGCCAGTGCTTTGGCCATGACCGAGCACAAGATGCCACCACCGCCGGTGACGACGGCGACGTGGCCTTTGAGATTCTGAGAGGTATGTTCGGCAGGCATAAACTATGCTACAGTCATGGCAGAACCAGGAAACAAGAACGCATGCTGGAGCGCGACGGCAGCTGCGTGAGATCAGCCTTCGAAGCGGCGGACGAGAATGCTGGCGTTGTGGCCACCGAAGCCGAAGGAATTGCTGAGCGCGGTATGGATCTGGAAATCGCGGGCTTCGTTGGGCACGCAGTCCACGGCGCAGAGCGGATCAGGGAATTCGTGATTGGTGGTTGGCGGGACGATGCCATGCTGCATCGTCAAACAGGTGGCCACCAGCTCGATGCCGCCGGCGGCGCCGAGGGTGTGGCCGGTCATGGACTTGGTCGAACAGACCATGACCTGCGAATCCGCGCCGAAAATGCGATGGACGGCTTGGGCCTCGGAAATATCACCCAGCGGCGTTGAGGTGCCGTGCGCGTTGATGTAATCAATGTCGGACACGTGAATGCCGCTCTGGGCGATGGCCATGCGCATGGCCTGTTCGGCGCCGCGGCCTTCCGGCTCGGGCGCGGCCATGTGGTGCGCATCGCCGCTCATGCCGACGGCCAGCAGTTCAGCGTAGATGGGCGCATTGCGCTGCAACGCATGCTGCAGTTCTTCCATGATGACGATGCCGGCACCTTCGGCCATGACAAAGCCATCGCGTTTGACATCAAACGGGCGGCTGGCGCGGGCGGGTTCGTCGTTGAAGCTGGTGCTGAGCGCGTTCATGTTGCCAAAGCCACCCATGCCGAGGTCGGTAATCGCGGCTTCGGCGCCGCCGGCGACATAGACTTCGGCGTCGCCAAAAATGATTGAGCGGAACGCCATGCCGACAGAATGGGCGGCGGTGGCGCAGGCCGTGACGACGCTGAGATTGGGGCCTTTCATGCCATGCTTGATCGAAATCTGACCGGAGGCCATGTCGACGATCATCATCGGGATCAGGAAAGGCGAGATGGCGCGCGCGCCGCGTGCGACGAAGCGCTGATACTGCTTCTCGATCGTGTCGAGCCCGCCAATGCCAGAACCAACGATGACGCCAACGCGGGCTGGGTCTTCCGTGCGCATATCCAAGCGGCTGTCGGCGACGGCGCGATCGGCGGCGACGACAGCAAACTGGACAAAACGGTCCATGCGCCGGGCTTCTTTCGGATCCAGGCACTCGTCGGGATTGAAATCCAGGACTTGGCCGGCGACCTTGGACGCGTACTTGTCTGGATCGACGCAACGCAACGGGGTGATGCCGCTGCGGCCATGAACCAGGTTATCCCAGAAGGCAGTGAGCGTGCTGCCAATCGGCGAGATGACGCCGAGGCCCGTGATAACAACACGACGGGTCAGTGGAGTAGTCATGGCAATGTCAGGACTCGATCCGGTAAGAATGAAGGCACGCGGCCACGCCAGCACGCCACGCCGGCACACCCAGGCAGCGTGCGCGCCGCGGTGCATGGCGGGCAGGGGGTCGCCTATCGAGCGCCCCCGTGCCCACGGCATAGTCTGTGCGTGCCACGCTTACTTTGCTTCGCCCTTGGCTTCGCCGGGCATCATGTTTTTGTCAATATAATTGACGGCGTCGCCAACGGTTTTGATCTTCTCGGCGTCTTCGTCCGGAATCTGCGCACCAAATTCTTCTTCGAGCGCCATGACCACCTCGACCAAGTCAAGACTGTCCGCACCCAAATCGTCGGTAAACGACGCATCAATGGTGACTTCTTCCGGCTTCACGCCGAGTTGTTTGACGATGATGTCTTTCACTCGTTCAGCAGTGGATGCCATACAGGTACTCCTTATCCTTGTGTTACAACGGAACTACTTATTATTGTCTAGTTGCTCTTTATTGTCAAACGGCCTCAGGCCGAAATTGTCGTGTACAATCGTCACATGACCATCCCGCCGTCAACCACAAGCACCTGGCCGGTGATATAGTTGGAGAGGTCGCTGCACAGGAACACGGCCGCATTGGCCACATCCGCGGGCAGGCCGAGCGTTTTTTGCGGGATCAGGTTCAACATCGCCTGCTTGAGCTCATCCGTCAGCACGTCGGTCATTCTGGTCTGAATGAAGCCGGGCGCGATCGCGTTGATGTTGATGCCGCGGCTGGCCAGTTCCTTGGCGGCGCTCTTGGTCAGGCCGATCAAGCCGGCCTTGCTGGCGGCGTAGTTGGCCTGGCCGGCATTGCCGATCAAGCCGATGATCGAGGCAATGTTGACGATCCGGCCGGAGCGCTGCTTCATCATGATTTTGGCGGCGCCATGGGTACAGTTGAAGGCGCCCTTCAAGTTGATCCGCAGGACCGCATCCCAATCCTCTTCGCCCATGCGCACCAGCAGCGTGTCTTTGGTGATGCCGGCGTTGTTGACCACAATGTCAAGGTGCCCGAAATCTTTGTGGACCATGTCCAGCATGGTGTGGACCGCCGTGAAATCCGAGACATCCACGGCATAAGCCTTGGCGCTGCGGCCGAGGGCGGTGACCTGCGCGACAGTATCGGCGGCCAGTTCTTCTTTGAGTTCGGCGACGGCAATGTCGGCGCCGGCCTGCGCGAGCGCGAGGGCAATGGCCTGGCCAATGCCGCGGCCCGCCCCGGTTACCAGCGCAGCTTTGCCGTGCAGATCAATAGTATAACTCATGCGGATAGCGTTCCTTCAATGATTAAGCGGCATACAGAGCACGCAGCTCGTCAGGTGTCTCGGCCGACCCGCACGACGCGGCCGGCTCAATTTTCTTCAACAAGCCCTGCAGCACCGTGCCGGGGCCAAGCTCGGCAAAGCGGGTGATGCCCTGCAGCAGCATCCAACGGCAGTCATCCTCCCAGCGCACCGATTCGGTGACCTGGCGGGCGAGCGTGGCCGGCAGTTCGGCGGTGGCGCGATACGGCGCACCGCGTACATTCGAGAGCACCGGAAACGCCGGTGGGCGCCACGCCACGGCGTCGAGCAACGGACGCAGGCGTGCCTGCGCGGCCGCCATCAGCGGGCTGTGAAACGCACCGCTGACCTGCAGCGGGATGACCCGTCGGGCGCCGGCTGCCGTGCAGGCTGCGCCGGCCTGTTGTAGCGCCGCGACCGTGCCGGCAATGACGACTTGACCGGGGCAGTTGTAGTTGGCGACATAGGCGCCCTCGATCCCCGCGCAGATCGCGCTGATTTTCTCGGCATCCAGATGCAAAACGGACGCCATCGTGCCTTTGGTCGCCAGCGCGGCTGCCTGCATGAACGCGCCGCGTTGGCGCACCAGCAGGATGCCCTCGGCAAACGGCAAAGCGCCGGCGGCGGTCAGGGCGGAGTATTCGCCCAAGCTCAAACCGGCGGCCGCACCGATGTGGCAGTGCGGGTGCAGTTCGCGCAAGACGGCGAAGGCGGCGCAAGAGACAGCGTAAATGGCCGGCTGCGAGACGTCAGTGGCGGTCAGGGCTTCGGCCGGGCCGTTGAACAGGGCCGACAAAAAGCTGCCGCCCAGCACGCGGTCGGCCTCGTCCAGCATGGCACGAGCCGTGGCGTTGCCGTCATAGAGCGCTTTGCCCATGCCAACGTACTGCGCGCCTTGGCCGGGGAAGAGCAGGCCGAGGGGAGCAGTGAACGAAGTGGGCGTGATGGACATATGCGCCATATTACCAGCGAATGAGGAGCGAGCCCCAGGTCATGCCGGCGCCAAAGGCGACCAGCAGCAGATGATCACCGGACTTGGGCTTTTTCTCGAGAATAACTTCAGCCAGTCCGACGGCCGTCGAGGCAGCCGACATGTTGCCGTATTTTTGGATATTGAAATGGATGTGGCTGGCATCCAAGCCGAGTGCCGCGGCGGCCGCGTCAATGATGCGCTTATTGGCCTGGTGCGGGATCAACCAGGTGATGTCTTCGGCTTTCAGGTTGTTGCGTTCGGCGATGCGCACGGTGGTGCGCTTCATGGCAGTCACGGCGAATTTGAAGACTTCGCGGCCTTCCATGCTGATGAAATGCATGCGTTCGCCGATCGATCTGGTGGAAGCGGGAATGCGCGAACCGCCGGCGGGCACTTGCAGCCAGAGCGCGTTGCGGCCGTCGCTTTCGAGAATGAAATCCACAATGCCATGGCCGGGGTTGTCCGAGCGCGAAAGAATGACCGCGCCGGCGCCGTCACCGAAGAGCACGCAGGTGTTGCGGTCGGTGTAATCGGTGATGGACGACATTTTCTCGGCGCCGATCACCAGGACATTTTTGACGTAATCGCTGGCCAGGAACGTGTAGGCGTTGGCGAGCGCGTAGATGAAGCCCGTGCAGGCGGCGCTAATGTCATAGGCAAAGGCGCCGC
>Ga0268276_1000486_pt1 | contig 47256 bp, 47 predicted proteins | sample saktaG_4_FD_190145 | JGI IMG/M metagenome (GOLD analysis project Ga0268276, IMG submission 190145) | Saline water microbial communities from Sakinaw Lake, British Columbia, Canada - sak_2010_1_5_45m | ecosystem: Environmental > Aquatic > Non-marine Saline and Alkaline > Saline ...
GGTTCAACGAGGTCATAAGTTAATAAGTTGGTAGTTGGTAATTAAATCGAAAATCATAAATCGAAAATTCCTGGTTGTATTTGTTCCTTTTTCTGTTTGCGGATCATGATAGAAATAGAATAGTACTCAGTCCTATTCTCTGTTAGAGCTCTTGTTCTTTTGTCAGATGCAGTCATGATCATTGATTGTATTGTAAAACGAGAATCCAATCATCCAGCATCCGGCATCCGGCATCCGGCATCTGGCATCTGGCATCCGGTATCTGGTATCTGGCATCCGGCATCCGGCATCTAACATCCACGCTATCACTCAGAACTCCATCCCGCCAACGCACGCACCGTGTCTATTTAACATAATGCAATTTATAAAACAAAGGGCTGCGACAACTGGTAGCTACCAGAAACCCCATCTGGCGCACCCCTCCCGACCCCTATCCAATCCCAGCCTTGAACCCCGTTTGTCTTATAAAAAGTCACTATGTTAAATATCCCCGGATTCGTTTCGCCTCTTGATCTGAATCCCCAAGCCTCTGGTCAACCCCATCCCAAAACCTCCACACGTCTCATAAGCATCCTCCACCGCCAACCCGTGCTTGCACCACCGGTTGGCTTGCCAGCCTCCACCAAAACTCCATCAACTACGGGGGCCGCTTCGCGGCGCCTCCGGCGCCACTCACCCGCCCCCACCTAAGGCCGCCTTCGGCGGCCACGCTCCTCGTTTACTTAATCGCTCTCGAACTTCTTAAGATAAAATTGCTGAGAATAATTCAAATAAAATTTGCTTTGTGTTACCTATTTAGGTAACTTTGTTGCGTAGATGAAATATATATGCGAAGGACCTACGTCTATGGTGATGATTTTTGGGGGTTCTATGACGCTCAAAAACCTGCAGTTCAGGGCAAAATTGATTGGGTAATTGGTCTTGTCAGATCATTAAAAATGGTTCCTGAGAAATTTTTCAAACACCTTGAAGGAACTGATGGACTATTCGAAATTAGAATCAAAGTAGGTAGCGACATTTTTCGCATTTTCTGTTTCTTCGACAAGGGAGATTTGGTCATCCTGCTCAATGGCTTTCAGAAAAAATCTGCCAAAACTCCACGAAATGAAATTGAAAGAGCTGTACGTTTAAAACAAAAATATTATGAAGAAAGATCAAGCAAATAAGCTGGTCTCATGGGACGACCACTTGGATAACAAATATGGCATTATCGGTACGCCAACAAGAGATAAATACGAAGAAGAATTCGAGAACTTCAAAATTGGTGTACTCATTCAAGAGGCTCGGAAACAACAAAACCTTACACAAGAAGAACTTGCTGTAAAATGTGGAACAACAAAGAATTACATTTCAAGAATTGAGAATAATGCCAGCGACATTCGTCTTTCAACTCTGATGAGAATAATCCGCGAAGGTCTTGGCGGCCACCTTAAATTAAGCCTTGAATTATAAATTTTTCATTCTTCATTCGTAATTCCTCATTCGTAATTAAATTTTTCTCACCCTCACCACTCTCCGTTCCGCCAACTTCCTATCCATCGCCACATAACGCAGTGCATCAATCGCGTGATTGAATTTGTCCACAGGCTGGTTCATGGCGTTGCCCATCGCATCCTCTTTCCATTTGTAGTTCTTGAGCTCCCTGATCAGGTTGACGGATCGTTTCGTCACGTTGATCCGAAAGCGTTTCAGAATGTCGATACCGGTGATGATGCTGTTGGCGCCTTTGTAAGTGGGTCGGATGTTGAATCCTTCTCTTCGAATCTCATAAATACTTTGTGGCTGATTGTCAGCAATGATATCGTCTCCTTTGCTTATGGCTTGTTCTGTAAGAGATAGAAGGATATCCCGGTTGGTCAATCCCCGGCTGTAGATTAGCTCATCTACCCAGATTTCTCCACCGTACATCCCGACTTTCACAATCACGGTCGGATCATTAGTAAATCCAAAATCCATTCCGTAAGAGATCCAGTCGCAGTGTTCCGGGAATGCTTCAACGGGTTCCCAGTTTGTGAAGACCAATCCTTTAATCTGACCGATCTCTCCCATACCATAAATTCTCCAGTAGTTCTCATCAATGGCTTTCAGGTTCTCAATCTCTTTGATGACCTCCTCTGGCAGGAACTGAATGTTGTCAAGATAGGTGGAGTGGATGAAGGTGCAGTCTTCCCGGGGAATGACGGTTTCGTAGAGCCAGTGCTCATCCATGGAAGGGTTATAATCAATGAAGATCTGTTTTTCGGTCCGCATCGATAATTGGATCCAATCTTCCAGGGAGAGTTCGTTGGCTTCATTCAGGAACAGATAGGTCCGTTTGGCGCCGCGCTTCTTCTGGGGCTGGTCCAGACTCATAAATTCAACCAGGTTATCATTGAGCATATACGTGTTCTCGGTCTTGTTGTGGTTCCCTTGGTCATACAGTTCATGGGTCCGAAGTATGTCAAAGAAATCTCTCATGGCGGTTGCCCGCAGTGCCGGCATACTCTTCCGCACGATTGAAAACACCTGGTTCTGTTCTTCAAACGCCTTGACCAGAATTAGCAGTTGCAGGATCGAATAGGTCTTCCCCGACCGGCTACCTCCCTGATTGACGACAATCTTGGTCTTCGCCCGAAAGTTCTTCTCAAACACCACCGATACCGGAACCCGCTTCTCCATAATCAACACACAGTCAATTTTTTATCGTAATTCTTAATTCCTAATTCTTCATTCCTCCTTCTTCCCTGGCCCCACAACTTCAAAGGTTATTTTAGTCACCTGCTCCTCCGCGCTCTCCACCTCCACCTGCGTCCTCTGCAGCTTCGGCCTGATATACTCCTGCAACGCAGCCCACAAATCCACCCGCTCCTTCGACTTCATCTTCAGCAGATCCTCATCCAATGTCTCATCCAGCATCGCAAGTACCTTCTCAATCCGCTCCTTTTGTTCCGAAGTGACTTTATTTTTTGATCCCTTTGGCTTCCCCGGATTCCCCGGACCAAACTGCCCTTTTGTATTTCGTCCTGCTTCTTTCATAATCGTAAATTTTTAATATTTCCATTCCTCATTCCTTATTCCTCATTTCTCATTCATCTTTGCTCATTCCTCATTACCGTTTATCACCGTATTATACGGTATATCAATAATTTAACTACTAAAACGTCTTGCCCAATTCAAATCGCGCATCGCGCATCCCGTATCTCGTATCTCTATAAACCAGCTTCTCTATCGCACTCACGCTAATCTCATATTCCACACTCAAATCCAGCTTGATATCAATGTAAGTGCGCCCCGACTTTGCATATTCGAAGTATAATGCCCTTACCAACCACTTTTTTGCCGATACTGGGGGGAGTAAGCCCAATCTGACCAGGTTTTCTACCTCCAATCCGAAATTGTCCCGGATATCCTCAATTATTTTTTGTTCCTGTTTCGTCATTTTTCTTCTGTTTTTCGCGTAATACACTACGTAACATACTAAGATACAACATATTGCCAAAGTGTACGACGTTTTCTGATGTCCTGCTGATACTTTTGTTTCGTTTAGCACTCTTTAGGTATGAAAGTCTTCTCTACACCCCAAATTCCTTTCTCTGTTTCCCAGGTTGATGAATTTTCCGGGATCCTCCACAAGGTCGTGGTTGCCCAGGCCGGAAAGGTGAAGTCCTACTTTGAGATGATTGATGCCACTACGCTGTCCCAGATTGAATCGTTGGGCAATGCCCGTGAGAAGGGGGTGAAGGCTCGCTTCGGCCATCCCAATATGTGCAGCTCTTCGTTTGGGACCTACATTGGCCGGTTCCGGAATTTCAAGGCGGAAGAGGGTTCGGTACATGCCGACCTTCACCTGGATGAGATTTGCAAGGATTCTCCGTCAGGAAATCTCTATGACTACATCATCAAGATGGCAAAGAACAACCCGGATATGTTCGGGGCTTCCATTGCGTTTGTGCCGGGGAAACCGGAAGCTACTGATGCGGAGTTTCCCTCTACTCGGATTGAAGAGCTGTTGGCTACTGATCTGGTGGATGATCCAGCTGCCACCAATTCATTGTTTGCGGTGGATGCGTTTGCTTTTCAAGCCACAACATTTCTTAACGCTAACCCGGGGATCGCTTCGCTGATTGCCTCAAAACCCGAATCTATCATTGAATTCATGCTGAAATATTATTCAAACAACGATATCATGAAAAAAGAAATGTTCCAGCGCTTGCGCAATCTATTCAACACCCAAGAGGTTACATCGGAAGTGGTCTCTGCAGAGGTGACAGAGTTAGAGAAAAAGTTTGATGAGTCTTCTGCCGCCCTGGGTGATATCTATGCAGATGTACTGGAAAAGGTTCGTAAGAATCCTGTCTCTGCCCGGAAGTTCGATTTTGTGGCTGAAACACCTGCCGGCTCTGATTCAGTATTGGCTGCCATTGAGGTTACGGCTGATCTTTCATTGGAGAAGATGTTCGAGGATTTACGTACTGTTGTCTTCGGTCAACAGGCCCATATCTCCAACATGGTAGAGTACTACAATTCGGTGGTCGATAAGTTGCAATCGGACCACAATGGCGAGGCTGAAACCTTGAATCAATCCATCACCGATCACCAGAACGAAGCCTGTACGCTGAATCAGAAAATACAGGAACAGGATCAAACCATTCAGGAGCGGGACCAACAGCTCTCCAACCTCAACGAGCAAATTACCACCCTGCAGTCCCAGGTCTCAACCCTTACCGACAAACTCAAAGCTGCCCCCACTTCCGTCGACTCCATCGACCCAAAGCTCTCGATCGCAAAAAAAGAGGAATCCTTTGGTAAAAAGCTCCTGGCTCAAATGCCCGGTCAGCTTAAAGAAAAGCTAAGCAAAGCCTCCGTACAAGTTGAATCTAATTCGTAATTCATCATTCGTAATTCGTAATTGAAATAGCCATGACCAACATCTTCGCCCACAGCATCTCCCCCTCCTTCACCAAGGAGAATATCCGTGAGTTTTTCCTCACCCCCTTCTTCTTGGGAGAGGATATCCGGGGAGCTATCACGGTTCGCACTGATATCAAAGGATCCGAGAAACTCAATATGATTTCCAGGCCCAATTTCATCACCAAGCCCAAGGTGGCTTCAGGGTTTAACCCCATTGGTGAGTTTACGCTTACCCATCCTTCCATCACGGTACATCCAATGGCGATGGAGTTCGAACAGAATGCAAGGGCCTTCTGGGGCTCGATTCTGGAGCAGCTGTTGGCTTCCGGGTATAAGGAGGATGATATCGAGCAGATGAAAGAGCCGGATGTCTGGAACAAGATCATGCTTCCAATCGTTGCTCAGGCTGGCCAGCAGGATCTAATCCGACAAATGTTCTTTTCGGATCCCGCCAAGGAGAGGTTTGAGAATGGGGTACCCAACGGTACGCTGGATGATGACTTTTCGGGGTATACGGGCTTTATGACGCATTTCCTAAATGATCTCTACTATGGGATTATACCTTCAGCTCAGCATGTGAAGATTGCAACTTCGGTTACCGGGGTGAAAGCTGAGAAAACACTGACCTATGCGGCAAATAGCGACGTCATGATAACGGTAACCATAAACGGGATTGACTATTCGCAGGTCTATTCAACTAGCTCTGCGGCTACGGCAGCCGCTTGGTTGGTATCACACAAAGCGGCGATTGAGGCGCGTGGTGGCCTTAACGGTGTTGTGGTGAGCAATCCTTCGGGTGGTCAAATAAAGGTGGTTAGTAAGTATTGCGGGCAGTTGTTCTCTTTTTATGCGGTTTCAGATGGGAATGGCCAGTTCACTCTTACAAATGAGGTGGCCCCAGTAAAGCCGGGCCCGATGGCTGCAGATGAGGCGGATGCTACATTAGAGGCGATGATCGATGGTGCTCGTCCTGAGATGCATGAGTTTCCGTTGGTGTTTATGGTTACACGTTCAATCTGGCGTAACCTGGTCCATTCAATAAAGAGGAAAACGGGCGACTTGCCTCTAACAATGTTGCTCAATGGGATGAATGTGCCTTCGTATGAGGGGTATCCGGTGCTAATCCGTCCCGACTGGGATACCTGGATTGCTGGTTACCACAATGGGATCCATCCACACCGGGCCATCTTCACTACCCAGAAGAACCTGATCTTCGGAACCGACGGCATGATGGACCACGAGGACATCGAGACCTGGTACAACCCCGATCTCCAGATGCGCCGCTACCGTGTCCAGTACAAGGCTCAGACAGCCTACTTGCACCCTGAATTGATCGTCTTGGCGGGCTTTGGCGACTAATTAATTCGTAATCCCTCATTCGTAATTCGTAATTGATGACTCCCTCCCGTTTCTTCGAATTCAACTACTCCCCGGTGCTCAACCTGTTCGACTCCGATGTAGTGGATTTACGGGTCAATTACAAGGATTTCGTGCCATTTGGTGAGGACAACAACCTGCCCCGGCAATTGATTAAGCTGGCCAGGGAGGTGCCAGTACACAGGGCGATTCTGAATTCTAAAACGAACTATATCGTCGGACAAGGGATTCAGTCATCCGATCCGGTTACCTCAACGTTCCTGGAGGAACCAAACAACCAAAAGGAGCCTTTCTCTACTATCATCAAAAAGTTGGTGTTTGATTACCTCACGTTTGGGAACTGCTATTTCGAGATTGTCTCCAATCACAAACGAGGCTTTGCATATATCTACCACCAGGATGCTACGCGTATGCGCCGGCATGTGGATGGTAAGCAAGTGCTGATCCATCCCAACTGGCAAAAGTTCAAGGGAAAATCTGATAAACACTTGCGTTCTGTATCCCTTTTCCCAGATCGTTCAAAGGGGGATGATGGCCTTTACCACTCAATGGTCCAGTTGAAGGATTACGAGCCTGAATTTACTTATTACGGCATCCCTGGATATTATGCCGGGATTCGGAATATCATCATCACCGGACTGACTAATATCTGGAATCAAACTCGGTTGGAGTCTTCCTTTGCAACAGCAGGTTTATTGATCATCCCTGGTATAAACACCGATGAGGCGGCTGAGGAGTTGGACAAGCTTTTTAATGAGTACAAAGGGGCGTTGGGTTCCAAAGCGAATGAGATCATCATCCAGTATCTATCTGATCTGGGGCCAGGCATCAGTTCCCAGGAGGCCAAATTCATTGCGTTTGCCAAAAGTGAAGAGGGGAATTGGCTGAATCTCCACCTGCAGTCGGAAATTTCATTGATCACCATCCACAACTGGTTCAAGACGCTTACTCCCTATTCAAACGAAAAAGGTGCTTTCGAAAGTTCCCGGATCCTCAATGAATACGAGATCGCCATGTCAACTGTGATCCAACCCATTCAGGAGATGTTCCTTCGCTCATTCCAGCAATCCCTGCAGGCTTATAACATCGAACTGAAAGATTTCGAATTCATAAACAAAGCCCCCGTGAGCCGCATCAACCCCATGAAATACGTCTGGGAAGTCCGCCGCGATTCCGGCCTCGACTACGACCCCACTGACCCATCCCAAAAGCTCCTCGTCCTCCAACTCCGAAACATATACCCCTCCAACGATGACCTTAATATTAAGTAGCACATTAGCCGTACAGCCGCCATTTATGGCGGCTCTAGTTAGCTGGATCAAGCTTCAGTTCTCATCCTTCAATTCGTCATTCGTAATTCATCATTCATAATTCATGGCATTAATTTCCCCCACCGAAGTCATCTCCCTCGCCTACATCACCGAGCTTGACCCCTCGATGGTCAAACCCAAAGTGATCCATACATGCGAGCTCAAATACATCAAACCCATCCTCTCACCTCCACTCTTTGAAGATGTCAAAACCAACATTCATAATTATTCATTCCTCATTTCTGAGTATATCCAACCTTGTTTAGCCTTTTATGTAAAATACTCCATCATGAACCAGCAACTATTAGAAACGAGCCAGTACACCCCAGGCATCGATCCCAATGTCTCTCCGGTTTTAGTCGAAGTCTCAACCGTCGTTCAGCTTCCCGGCCAGCATCGGAGAGATGCCATACGCGAAGTGTTAGTCATGGCAAAATACTGGGAAGCCCTGCTCTACGAATACGTCATCACCCAAAATTATTCCCTTTACGAAAAGCCACCCTCTCGAATCATTGCAGGCTTCAGGATTAGGAAAAATTGAACCGATATTAATACAGAACGCTATGAATCAATTAATTCAATTCGTAATTCGTAATTCGTAATTCGTAATTTTTTAAGTCATGTCTATAGCAAGAAGAATGCTCCAACTCAACCTTAACATCGCCGATGGAAACTCCGTTACCCCGGCCGTTCAGGTCCCAAACGGTGCCACCAAAGTCACCATTCAATTCGCATATTCCAATCTGGATGCTGAGGTGGCTATCTCCATGTATCAAAGCCTTGATGGTGGAAACTTCGACCTCTGCCGAAACGAAAGTGATGAATCGGTCACCATAACGCTTGATCCCGCCACCACCTCCATGACCATCAACATCACAGACCTTCTTACCACCTGGTTCCGCTTCTCCCTCGACGTTCAATCAGCCACAGAAGGTGTTTTAGAAAAGATCTATGTTTTAATGGAATAACCTTCAAGATGAAAAAACTGCTGTCAATAATCAATAATCCGGCATCTGGCATCTGGCATCTGGCATCTGGCATCCGGCATCCGAAATCCAATTCGTAATTCGTCATTCCTAATTCAAATTTGAATAAAATGGGCTTCTCAAAATTCTTCTGCCTCGGCAACCAAAACAAAGGAGCAACGCCTTTCAAGGATTATACAAAACTCTCCGCTCAGCCTTCGCGGCCAAAATCCAATATCATCCGTACCTGGATCGATAGCCTGGGGATCATGAACTTCCTGGGAGCTTCTGGACCAGGAATACGAACAATTATTGGATCTCAGGAGGATTTCGAGGATGCGGTTACACTGAAACATGCCAATACCAATGACCATGCTCACGGCAACCAGGATGTTCTGGACCAAGTATCCGGAGTGAATACAGGCGATCAGGATCTCTCCATATTACCCCAAGCTGGCCAGGGGGCGCTTGGAGTAAATGCTCTGGGAGGGAATCCAAGAGGGGCTAATGCATCCGACTTCCAGTTTGTACGCGACACGATTAATCGGGTAGCATCCGGAGCTAAAGCGTTTATCGGTGGAGGGGAGAGTAATGAGGCTTCGGGAGTAAATGCATTTATTGCAGCAGGAAAACGGAATGTCGTTTCCGGTTTGTCTTCCATGGCTTCCGGAGAATACAATGAGATCTCAGGAGAGAAAAGTACGGCCTGTGGTTCTGGGAACATCATCTCTGGGAATCAATCGTTCACCTCAGGGGAAGGAAACCACGTGAACGAATACGCTGGCCATGCCGAAGGAAATGGTAATGTGGTTAACTCTGTCTGTTCTCATGCCGAAGGTAGTTTGAATGAATGCAATGGTGCCTATTCGCATGCTGAGGGGTTATGTGCAAAAACTTACAATGACTACCAACATGCCAAGGCCTCCTGGGATTTTTTTGGTGGGGAAGCGAAGGGGGAGGCTCAATACACAAACATCATAGCTCGGATAGAAACGGCAGATGCCAATCCATGGGAATTACTTGTTGGTGAGGAAGGTCATATCATCCTGATGAACGATAAGATGAATGCCTTCCGGGTAATGGTTGTAGTTACCGATGACAATATCAGCGATGGAGCTGCTTATGAACTCAAGGGATTGATCCGAAAGAGAGGAACAGCTTCCTCAACAGCATTAATCGGGTCAGTCACAAAGACAGTCATTTCCGAAACAATCCCTGAATTGGATGTGAACATCTCTGCCGATACGGTAAACGGGGCACTAAAAATTGAAGTGACCGGTCAGGAAGAGGTTGTCCTCCGCTGGGTGGCATTCATCGAAATGGTCGAAGTCGCCTTCTATGGCTAGGTACCATAATATCAATAAAATGGAACATATAATTCGTAATTCTTCATTCCTAATTTGTAATTGAAAGGAGGTTCTATGCCCACAAAAAACACAATCCTCGGAATGCCCATAGCTCAGGCCATTAGCCTGTTCACATTCCTGGTAGCCATCGTCTCGATCTGGATCCACATGGAGATCCGCATCGCCGAGATCAACGTCGAACTCACAAACATGAAACAGGACCTCCTCCTCCACAAAGCCGACAACCAAAACGACATCGACCTCATCCGCTCTGATATCAAAACCGACACAAAAGAGATCCTCAAAAAGATCGACGAAATCCAGATCTATCTCCGCAATCATTAGTAAGGGTGCGGCATGCCGTGCCCCAAGATAGAGCCAACATCAACCGCAAAGACGCGGCATGCCGCGTCTCATGCCTAATCCCAAAACACAAACCCCTATGAAAACTCGAATCCTCTCAAACTGGCGCACCTCCCTCCTGGGCCTCGCCCTCCTAATCATCACCATTATCCTGCTCTTCAGGCAGATCATCACCGGTGGTGAATTTATCGCCCTTCTCCCTACCATACTGGGCCTCCTGTATATCCAGGACTCCATTTTTACGATCAAACCAAAATAGCAACATTGTCATTGCGATTAGTCCCGCTTCACGGGATGAAGAAGCAACCTTCTTATAAACCTCAAAAGCTAACAAAATGGCAAAAATAGAACCCCTCGCCGCCAAGATCTTCAAATGGGAAGGTGGCTGTTCCAATGATCCTGTCGACAAAGGTGGTGCCACCAACATGGGAGTCACCATCTCCACTTGGAAACAGATGGGCTATGATAAAGATGGCGACAATGATATCGATATTGAAGACCTATGGTTAATGTCCAGGGATGATGCTACCAACATTCTACGGCTATTCTATTGGAAACGCTGGCGTGCTGATGAGATCCAGAATCAATCCATTGCTGAAATCTTGGTCGATTGGGTCTGGTGTAGTGGGAAGTGGGGAATTGTCCTGCCACAACGGATTCTTGATGTGGAAGACGATGGCATTGTTGGCCGGTGTACCCTTCAGGCAGTCAATGGATCAGATCCGAAAGAACTTCACAGGAAACTTGTTGAGGATCGTCTCCGATTTATCAGAAGGATAATCGAACTGGATCCTTCTCAAAAGAGGTTCGAAAAAGGTTGGATTCGCAGGTTAAATGATTTCAACTATCAGGAGGAGACCAATTCATGAGAACAACACCATCCCTATTTTCCTTGTGTGCCAAACTGATTCTATTCACAATCCTGGCGATCTCATGTTCACCGCAGAAACGGTTATCCCGTCTGGTTAATCATTACCCTGAACTTAAAACTACAGATACCCTGCACATTCGCGATACGATCCCAATTCCAAGTCTTCAGGCAGATACACTCCTGCATATTGATAGTCTGTTCGACACCGTTATTCTTACAAAAGATCGACTGAAAGTTTCCGTGCTGCGCCTCCGCGACACACTCTATCTTCAAGGGAAATGTGAAGCGGATACAATCTTTGTAGATAGGAAGATTCCTGTAGAAAGGATTATCAATTTAAAACCTGATCGAGTTGATCAATTAATTTCCCGTATCCCCTGGTTAGTTGTTGGCTTAATCTCTATTATCCTTCTCATCCTATTTCTTATCCTTCGATTCAAATAGCCTATCCACATCAAGGTTAATTACAAATCTTACCCATAGAAAAATTCTCATGATCTATTTTTTTCCAGGGGAACCCTGTACACAAATAGCAGTTTTTCAAACTTAATGTAGGTTACTCCAAATACTGCATTGGAATCTCTATCTCAACCCGGGTTCCCAATGAGCCCCCGTCATCATCATATAAGTCTGTGATCAGGAACCTACTTGCTGATTTCTGATCTTGAAATTGATTAAGTCGTTCTTTTGTGATTGAAATCCCTTTTGACTCCCGAGTAGGCTTTTGATGAGCCTGCATCTCCATGGCTTTGACTCTTCCGATTCCATTATCTTCAATGATACAAACAAATGTAGAGGTGTCTTTTACTTGCAAAAGTAGCTTCAGGACTCCTTTTTTCTGGATATTACGTACACCGTGCAGGATGGAGTTCTCTAGAAAAGGTTGCAGTATCATCGGCGGAATTAAAACTTGGCTGGTATCAATAGCTGGATCAATGCATTTTTCAAATATGAAGTTGTCATCAAACCGCATTTGTTCTAAGGCAATGTAGTGCTCAACATATTCAAGCTCTTTGTCCAGTGTGATCATCTTTTTATCTACATGGTCAAAGGTCATCCGGATCACTTTCGAAAAGTGGGTTAGGAATTTCAATGCATTGTCGACATCGTTGTCCAGTACAAAATTCTGAATGGAACTCAAAGAATTGAAGATGAAATGAGGATTCATCTGAGCCTGCAGAGCACGGGACTCAAGCTCAGATATCCTTGATAAAATCTCCCGCTTTCGTTTTTCTTTAATTTTAATATCTCTGATACGAATCGTATACAGTGAGAGGAGGATCATTATCAGGAGAAAGGATGAAATCGCATAAAACCACCATGTATGGTACCATGGTGTCAGGATCCTGAATGAGATGGAGGCCTTTTGGGAATAACTATCTGTCCGACAGTTATAGCTTCTGGCCAAAAATGTATATTCTCCCGAAGGAATCTGGGGATAGATCACATAGGTTTTATCTGTTGGGCCATTCCAGCTGGTATCGATTCCTTTTAGCATATAATAATACATCTCATCCAGTGGATCAGAATAGGAAATCGTATGAAAATAAAAGGTCAGATGGTTTTGGTCTGGCTGCAACTCAAAGGATCCGGCCGCGCTGTTTCTAAAGAGATCTTTTCCAGTCAATTCTGTCCAGTTAATAGGTTTGTTCTGAAGTTCAACTTTTGTGATGATCGTTTTATTCGGAGTTGACAAACATGTCTCAAGCAGCCTGGTGTCGATTCTCACCAATCCCTCAGAAGTCCCACACCATATTTGTTTGTCTTGATTAATTGTTGCAACGGTCCATGATGTACTGCCCACTCCATCGCGTTTATCGTATTTCCTTCTATTTCCAAAATTTCCAGATTGAATATCGCTCAGATTGTATTGTAAGACACCACTCGATGTCCCAGCAAACAGATATTTGCTTGTAACTTGAAGCCACTGAACTTGAGATTTATCACAAACAAAATCATAGTGTTTGATCAGCGTATCCTGCTGTTCTTCCAGGAGATGGACCCTGCCATCATTGCCTCCTAGTATAGTCCATTTATCCGTAGTGATGATATCATTGATTTTTCCTTTGAATGTAGTATCGATGTCATTGAGTTTGTAGAATCGATCCTTTTTCATGTAATAGATTCCTTCCGTTGCACCGCAAAACCAAACCCTTTCTGGAGTATTAACGATTTTATGAATATGATGTGGTATTTCTTTCCCGTACTGATAAGAAACCGGTTTCCCCCCGTTTTTTTTCTTCGACACTGTTCGCGGGGACAAAGCCCATTCATCGCATTCCAGAACAGTTTCACTGCTATCTATAATGAATTGCCTGGAATGTGCGTTGTACAAGTGCTCAATACGATAACTCTTTGAATCCACAGAGAAAATCCCCATCGGAGATGCCGAGATGAAAATGGTGCCTGACGTGGCCTGATCAATACATGCCAGTTTCTCAAAGTCTGACTTCCATTCCTTAACAGTTCTGAATTGATTTACGGTTCCATTATTTTTTATCTTTCTCTTGTCAGCAGCAACCCGCGTGGCAATAAAATCTGTATACCGGATCTTATGAGTAGTCATTCCATGATATATCAATAGAACGCTATCAGTTACAATCCAAAGAGAATTTTGGCAGTCAACTAACAGATCATTGACCTTTAGTGTTGTTTCTCCAAAATACGAAGCAGAGTAAAATACAAACCGTTGTAAAGGAATCTTATAAAGACCCTGATCCAGGGTCCCATACCATAATAATTGTTCATTACTGTCCCAGTAAACGCACCATCCCAAAACACTTGTGAAACCAAAGAACTTGTTCATCGGTGTGAAATGTCCATCCCGATAGCAAAACAAACCCCCTGGAGGAGATATCCCTCCGTTCCATGAGGCCAACCAGAGTGTATTTTTACAATCCTCAACAATCCCAAACACTTGTCCTATCGGCTCATAGATAGTTCGCTGATGGTCTTTGAAAATCGCTATTCCCCGTTTCTCAAATCCAACAATGGTATCATCTCGTGAATCAATAAAGGATGAACTGGTAAACGTGTTGTCAAACGGTCTTGTTTTCACCACATGTATCGTATAGTCCCTTTTGCTGATAAGGTAATTCTGGTAGTAATAGGATAAAATTAAATATGATGTATCATCTTCCAGGATGCTGGTGACAATTACTGGTTGATTAAGTTTTCCGTTTTCAACTGAATAGTTAATGAACGTTTCTCCCTTCAGGATGCTGAATCCCGAATTAGTCCCGATGATAAGACTATTGTTGGCTTGGCTATAATGAACTACCCGTACAAACGCATCTACTAAACCATCATGGGACGTATAATTTTTGAATTCATTTCCATCAAAACGTGTTATTCCTGAACCATAGCATCCGAACCAAAGTGCCCCTTGATCATCCTCCACAATAGACCATACCTGATCCCCAACCAGCCCATTTGATGAATTATAGTTTCGGAAGGTTATCCCGTCATAGCGGCTTGCACCTCCATCTGTTCCTATCCAGAGGAAACCGCGACTATCTTTAAAAACACACCGGATAGAGTTGGATGGAAGTCCTTCAGTGGTGGTCAGATGTTCTGAATAGTAAACCTGACCAATAACCGGCACAGAAAAGAGAAGTAGTATGATAATCACATGGAAACGCAAGGGTCAGTTTTTTGGCACTGGTTTGTATTGAGTAAGAGCTTGTACAAATTCTTCGTTTCTTCGATTTGCTATATCCAGAATGGTATTATCTTCCAGAATGACCTGGTGGCCATCAGTCTTGAGGTATTTTTTTACATAATTAAGGTTAACCAGAAAACTTTTGTGAATTCTGAAGAACAGCTCATCAGGTAGAAGTTCTTCTACATATTTTAAGGTTCGAGCTACCAGTATCTTTTCGCCAGATGCCATATGTATATTGGTGTAATTCTGATCTGCTTCACAATAAACAATGTTGTTGATGTTCTCCATCTGGTATCCATACATCGTAGGTAGAGCTAATTTGCATTTAATGGGATCTCCAACATTAAGATTACTAAGTAATGTTTCAATCCGCTCCTGGCGGTTCTTCGCTTGTTGTTTCTCTTCAAATCGCTTAAGGGTCTCCCGAAGTTCAATAAATGTAACAGGCTTCAGCAAATAGTCCAGCGCAGCATACTTGATGGCCTCAATTGCATACTGTTGGTAGGCCGTCGTGAAAATCACCTCAAACGGATACTTAGTAAAGTAGTCAAACAGGGCAAATCCATTCTCAACGGGCATCTCAATATCGAGAAATACAAGTTCTGGATTATGTTTATGAATAGCGGCAACACCTTCTTTCACTGAATCTGCCAGAAATACCACCCGAATTTTTTCATTAAAATACCGTTCAAGAATCTTCCCAAGAGCTTCACCGGCCCGGCGTTCGTCATCGATAATGATACAAGTGATCATGGGGTTTCTCTTAACTGTATAAAAGTAGTGATAAGAATGGACATGTCTCGGTTGAATTATTAAAAGCCTGATATAGTCAATGAATGAACGTTCTGAGGAATTTATCGGTTATTAGCTGATATCTTACGTTCGTTAATAAAAAGCATCGATAAATAATTCTTCTATCTCCATGAATATATTTATGTGATATTTGAGAAGCTGTAACTAATCAGTTCTAAAAATCGTGTTTATTAACAAGTTTTCATTGATATCAACAGTGGTTTATTGGCAGTATAAATTTGGTTTTCGAAATCCAGTACATATTAACGAAAATTATTTTAATAGTTGATAAATAAGCGGTTACGTTCTTTGAAATCATGGGATAGCGGGGTTAGTTTTGTAGTATGCAAACACCCGAACAATTTATCATCGTTGAACTGAAGCGCATTATTGAGATGCAGGCACAGGAGATAAGTATGCTTCGGGCCGAGATAGCTGGTCTTAAACAACGGTTGGAAAAACTTGAGACTAAGAAGAACAGTGGTAACAGCTCGATTCCTCCGTCCAAGGATGAAAACCGGCCAAATCGCACAAGTAGCTTGCGTGAGAAGAGCGAACGAAAAGTAGGAGGACAACCAGGCCATGAGGGAAATACGCTTGAAATGACTGAATATCCGGATGAAGTAGTTGATCATCATGCTTGTTTTTGTCCGGATTGCGGAAAGGATGTTAGTCATCTGCCGTTGGAACTGAGTGGGAAGCGTCAAGTCATTGAGATCCCTCCGATCAAACAAATTGTTACTGAACATCGTGTTTACCGCTGTAGATGCAGTTGCGGAAAGGTTGTTGAAAGTGATTTTCCTCAAGGGGTTGACTATCCGGTAAGCTATGGACCAAACATGGAAAGTCTTGTAGGATACCTGAGTGTAAGGCAACATCTTCCTTTTAAACGCCTGCAAGAAGTGATGCATGATATCTTTCGCGCACCGATCAGTGAAGGAGGCTTGCACTGTTTGCTTAATAGGCTGGCAAATAAAGGGAAACAAGCCTACGAGATCATCCGTCAGGTTGTGATGAACAGCCCGGTTATCGGAACCGATGAAACCGGGATGAAAGTCAACGGGAAGATTCATTGGTTCTGGACCTGGCAAAGTAAGCGGGCCACCTATATTGCAGCTTCTCCAAACCGCGGAACAGCAACCATTACCGATCATACGGAAGGGATCTCCGATGAAAGTGTGTTGGTTCATGACTGCTGGAAAGCTCATTTTCAAACTCCGGTTGGTTTGCATCAGTTGTGTACGGCTCATCTGGTTAGAGAACTCAAATACCTGGAGGAACTTTACAAAGTGGCTTGGCCAGTTCGTTTCCGGCTTATGCTGTATGAAGCCCAGGAACTTAAAAAACGGTATTCCCCGGCTGAGTACTTTTATCCGAATCATGCTCGTAGCTTCCTTGAGAACGAATTGAATAAACTGTTGATAGAGATGATTGAGCCGGAGCAAAAAGAACTGGTTGCATTCCAGAAAAGAATCGTGAAATATCGTGACCATCTTTTCACCTTTTTGTATCACCCTGCAGTACCGCCGCATAATAACGACTCGGAAAGGGCCATTCGAAACATCAAGATCAAACAAAAAATCTCCGGTCAATTTAAAGTCATGGGCTCTGCTGAGAACTTCGCTATCCTTCGATCTATCATCGACACATCCATCAAGAATGGGCAGAATGTGTTGGCCGCTTTGAATGTGATCGCAAGTCATTAGAACTGATTAGTTACGAGAAGCTTAATCCCGATTTAATTTCAAGAGGTTTAAATAAAATTAAAACAGGAGGAAAAAACTTTTTGAGTACAATAAGCTCTTTTCTAATTGCTCTCAAACACAGGATTACCATCATCTGGAAATTCAAAGGTGCGCTATAACGTATGAACCCACAAACACACCAATTCTGCAACCTGGATTCTATAATAGAATTCATCAATAGTCTCAATAAAATTCAAGCTCCTACTGACCATGAAGAAATGTTAATAAATCATATTATTGGCCTTCTTCGAGAACAATATTTTCCTTTCGTGGAAATCACCCCAAAGCTTTACCTTAATGTACCTCCGTTATTAGTTGGAAACCCGGAGTCAAGATACATCATTGTTACACATTGTGATAGGAAACAAGAAAACTCCTCCCCTTTGTCTGTCTATAATACTTCGATTAGAACTGTTGAAGGTAAGTTAGATAACACTGTGTCTTTAGCTGTGTGCCTTAAACTTTTGTTGGAAATGAAACCTAAAAACACCAGCCTTTTAATAACTACAAGTGAAGAAAGCAAACTCTTTCCTCAAGTTGAAGGTCTAACAAACTTGCAAGAAACAGGTGGCCGGGGATTTATTTCTTTTCTTGAGGATTATCAAAAGTATCTCAAAGATAAGTATTTTATTTGCGTGGATGTAAGGCCTTTGGATAGAGGAAGAGTCCGGTTTAAGAGTACAAAGCGATACATGAATCTTGGAGATGGACTTGTATTGCGCACAAAAGAAAAAAGAGGAAATACGGTTCTAATTAATGCAAACCAGGTGCTGTTAAATACCATCAAAGCCTGCGCAAATAGAAATAATATAAACCTGGTTGAATATGAAGGCAGTGGAATTACCGAACTGGGCAGGGGTTGGGAAAGAATGCTGAAACCAAAAGATTGTCTTCAAGATGACTACAAAATTGCGTGGGTTCAGCCGCCAATAACTCATTATCACACTAAGAATGAACAGATGTCGTACAATGACATACTCAGCCTGTCTAAGATTGTTCAGTGTCTAATTGCCACTTTTGATATATAAGCTTGCTCTAAATATTGTATATACAAAAGAATATAATTATGAGCCAAAAAGCATAAGTAATATAAGATAAACCTTCGAACAAAAACTTAATACTAAATTAACATTCATGGAACATGCTTGCTTGCTTCAGGAACCAGTAAGATGGATTATTGATTTTGGCGGAATACTTCTAGCCACAGCCACTGCTATTGTGACAATAGGATATTGGTTTAAACCGAGTTTTAAAATCTCCTTCGACAAAAGAGATATATCTTCTGATCATATCAGAGTTGCCGTCTTTAATACCAATTTGTTTGGAAACAAAATCAAGGATATAGATTGTGAACTCACACTTTCCGAAAAAGACGATTTTTCTGGTGAAGTAAGAACCTTTGATTTGATTAAACCTTGGATTGTATGCTTAAAAAGAAAACCGGCATTTTATGTATTTAAGGTTGAGCTTGATACTGCCACGTATAAAAGCAACCACATAGATGGAATGGACTATATGAGAGTAAGATTATTAGCCCCTAATTTCCTTGGTGTGAAGAAAGTAAAAGAAGTAACTTTCCATATATAGTTGCCTTTCATTTATCATGTTTGACATAGGGTCTTCCACTTTGGTGGAATTTATCAATACATTGTTTAACTAAAACATTAAAAAAATGAAGAAGTACAAAAAAGTAAAAGTGATTTCAAAAAACAATCCAACAGGCTCGTATGCAGCAGGATGTCCATCTGAAGGGGATAAAACCCAGACAATGTGTAGAAAATGTGAGCGGTCTGGTTAGACTAAAAGAATCCCCAAGGAAGCTTTGTCTTCCCTGGGGATTCTTTTTAATACAAAATGGATTATATTATTTATTATTAAGTATTGTATACCGATGCTGAATGAGAATGCGACATGATTAACAATCTTCTGTTCAAAAATAATGTTGTATTGAATGTAATGTTGCAACTATTGCATTTTTCTTTGCACTGGATGTCAGCTTTCCTTTCACCGGCCCAAGTTCTTGAATTACGACAACTTCATCGTAAGACCCATCCAAAGAAGAAAGACAGGATAAAAGCAATCCTGATGCTGAATACCGGTTACTCATATGATGAGATTGCAGAAGTGCTGATCCTTGATGATGCCACAATTCGTCGCTGGCATAACCGGTATAATTCAAGCGGGATAATGACATTGATAGAGGACAATTACATTGGTGGAACAAGTAAGCTTACAGAACGTCAGAAACAAGAATTGGTTGACCATTTGGACAACACCATGTATCTCACGGCAAAACAAATATGCGCTTACGTGAAAAAGAGATACAAGGTCAATTATACGGTGAAAGGCATGACCAGCTTTTTGCACCAAATGGGATTTCGTTATAAGAAACCGATTCATATACCAGGGAAAGCTGATATTGAAGCGCAAAAAGCCTTTATAAAGAAATATAGAAGAATCAAGCGAAACAAGGCTGAAGAAGATAGAATCTATTTCATGGATGGGGTTCATCCTTTGCATAATTCTCAACCAGCGTATGGCTGGATTCGAAAGGGGACCGAGATGCTTCTTAAAACCAATACCGGTCGACAAAGAATCAATATCAATGGAGCGTACTGTATTGAAAATCATAAGGTAATCATTCATGAATCAGAAATGATTAATGCTCAATCGACTATTGCTTTATTAGCCAAGATGATGAAAAAACAACCGATCGGGAAAATCTATGTAATCCTTGATAATGCAAGATATTACCGATCAAAAGAGGTCCAGGAATTCCTTCGTGCAAATAAACGAGTCCGGTTAATCTTCTTGTCTCCATACTGTCCGAATCTTAATATTATTGAGCGTCTGTGGAAGTTTTTCAAGAAAAAGGTGACTTATAACTCTTACTACGAAAAATTTGCAGTATTCAGGAAATATTGTCTGGACTTTTTTACCCATATTCAAAAATATAAACCAGAATTACAGAGTTTGATGACCGATAATTTTCAACTCATACAAGCTTGATTTTTTCGCAAACCTGAGTTCTTTATGTATATATCAATCCACCAATTAAAGATTTGAAACAATAACATTTTGAATTGAGATGCTAGTATCTATTTTCTTAAGTACGCATGAAATCAAAGTGTATTTTTTATAAAGTTAAAAGGATATGTTATTAAAACAAAATAAAGACACATTTATCCGTCAATTTAGCAACTTCGGCTATATCAATAATCAGCTTACTAAACATGACCGCACTTACAATGAAACAGGGTCCGACTTTCTATCCAAAATCTGTCGTGTTCCCAAGGAAATAGACTACATCATTCAGGAATTGCTGCCGTTATATCAGGACATTTCTATTGATGAACTAAAAAACGATTTCATTGAGTTTGTTACGGATCTAGAAAAAAATGGGTTTGTTGTAACCGGTAACACCCCGGAAGAACTGACCGTTAAGGAGCCTTCATTCAATTACAGTTTGGAGAACCCAAAAACGGCTCTGTATGATTTCTCCAATTCTGATAAAAAAGATAATTTATCTGGCAGTTCTGAATTTTTTTATGAAGAGTTCCATAAAGAACCCCGGATTTTTGGATTGCAAATTGAGGTTTCGGCACGGTGCAACGAACGATGCATTCATTGTTATATCCCAAATTCAAAAAAAAATGGAGGGAGCGATATTGAGTTATCATTGATACTACGTGTGCTGGATGAGGCCAAAGAAATGGGGACTTTGCAGGTTACCCTGTCTGGTGGTGAATTATTCATGCACAAAGATATTTCTACTATTTTACGCCATTGTCGGGAAAATGATTTCATAATTAGTATTTTAAGCAATCTTGTTCTACTAACTGATGAACATATCTCATTGCTTAAAGAAATTAATCCTTCACTTATACAGGTTTCATTGTATTCGATGAAAGCAGAAGAACACGATGCAATAACACAATTAAAGGGATCTTTTGGGAAAACAAAAAACAGCATTGAAAGACTAGTTGAGGCTGAAATACCGATGCAAATTAGTTGTCCAGTAATGAAACTGAACTTGAAATCTTATAAAGAAGTTCTGTTGTACGCGAATAAACTTCGATCCAAAGCCTATACTGATTTCATAATGATGGCTCAGGCCGACCACAGCACGAACAATCTGTCTCAACGGATTAATCTCAAAGAAACTGAGGAATTACTGAAAGATATATTGGAATTCGATCGTGATTATTTGGCTACAACACTTAAGTGTGAACCAATAAGTCATGATATTGAGAAGTTCAAGAATCTACCAGTTTGTGGTGTCGGTGTCGATAATATCTGTTTGGCTGCAAATGGCGATTATTATCCTTGCGCCGGATGGCAAGGCATGGTGGTTGGAAATGCATATAGTCAATCACTTAAAGATATATGGGAAAACTCCAGTGCTTTAAAATATCTCCGTACCATTATCAATAGTTCTTTCCCTGAATGTATTAAATGTGAAGCACGGGATTATTGCGCCATGTGTTTAGTCCGGAACTACAACGAAAATAATGGAGATATGTTTAAAATCACAAAACACTTTTGCGATGTGGCATTTCTGAATAAAAGAATGGTGGAGGAATACAATGATAGAAAGATACTTCAGACCAAGTAATAAGCGAAATGTCTGAATTGGGTTCTTGAATGGAGGTAAGGATATTTCGATCAACTAAATTGACTTGACACAGCCCATCAGAGATTAGAACTCTCAATGCTTTTTCAATGATGAATGATTGCCATGTCCATGTCGGCCCATTTCAGAGACCATGGGGTAAAAAGGTTTATTTTTCTCCAAGGGATGTTATTTCTAATTTAGCTTTGTTGAAGGTAGATAAATTTTGTGTTATGTCATTATCCATTCATAATCACGACCTATCGAACTATGGTAACGAATTATATGAATGCATAAAGATTATTCCTGATGCGGTTAAAATTATCCATTGGGTCACGTACCGTATTTTGACTGAATACCCTAACCTTGAGTTTTTTGATGATATTCCTTGTAGTGCATTTAAAGTGCATGAATATCAGAATGGATGGCCATCTGGGAAAAAATCTATCGTAAGAATTTTAAATATTGCCCGGGAACGAAACATACCTGTAATGATTCACACAGGGGGAAATAAAGAATCGAATTCTAGTGCCTATTTGAACATTTGTAGAAAATTTAAAGATAGTATAATTATTCTTGCTCACGGCAGTCCAATACATGAAACAATAGAAGTTATGACGGAATGCGAAAATGTTTATGTTGATACCGCTTTTATGCCAGTAAATGATTTACAGTTACTAATTGAAAATAAATTTGAGAATCGCATCATATTTGGGAGTGATTATCCGATCAACCGTTATTTTATACCCGAAAAGAATGATACGGACTGGTATCTTGAAAATATTAACTTATATGTAAAGATGATTGGGACTGAAATGTTCAGTAAGATCTCAAATGAAAACTTTATTAAAGTTTTCGGATCTTAACCATGTTTGTCCTTTAAGCTTCTGATAAGAATTAGGTTGGAAAGTACTCATAGAGTTGGTTGAGTATTAATTTCGTGCGCTAATCAATTTATTGCCCATCTTTCCCAATCCAATCGTATGTTGGCACTAATATATACATCTGGATCCTGTTCCTTCATATTTATTCGTAGAGATTCAAGCGAAACATTTCTTTGGACATCATCAAACCACTCTTTGTAGGTCATCTTCCCGCTTGTCTCTTTGAGTTTCTTCAATAAAAAATAGGTGAATAGGCCATGGCTTTCGTTCATATATGGCAGGGCAGATTGTGTGCCTGAACTTGCTGTAAATACAATCATGTTGCCGGTAATCTCATCTGTTTTCGGTTTTATCTTAACGCTTCTGGCATATGCCAATAATTCAGGCCCCCTTCCGCCTCCTGTGAAACAGGCATCAAGAAATACAATTATACGCTGAGCTTTTGATGATCCCAGGATTTTGTATACATCTGCCAACTTAATCGCGAAGGAAAGATCGATTCCTGCAACATCGACAGGGATGATATAGACTTCTCGTGTAATCTCATCCGGGAGGCCATGGCCAGCGTAATAGAAGTACAATTCAGCTTCTTCTCCGTAAGCAATAACGAGCTTTTTGAGTAAAAGAATATGCTGATTCATTTGGCTTGCCGTGGCGTCGGTTAGAAAAAATATGTTCCTCGCCGGAATCCCTAATGTTTTATTGAAATATTCTTTGACTGTTTGAGCATCTCTTCTGGCAAATGGTACATTTGCTTCATGCCTAATCCCTTTCTGATATCCAGTATAATCTTCATTGCCAATGACTAATGCAAAACGGTTCTGTTTGGGTGTATTTATTGGAATATCTTTCTCTATGTCGGAGGTGAGTGATATCTCAGGAATTCCAACTACTGGTGCACCACTACCAGGAATTGAACTGATTTCATATCCTGGCTTTTCTATTTCCAACTTCGATTCCCAATCTTTTGCATATTTATGTAACGATTCATCCAGCGATATACCCAATGAAATCATTTTATCTGTATAAGCATTGGCAACGATCAGGTTGTATTTGATTGATCTACTCTCACCAGGCATCATTTGATTTAAAGATGTATGTTGATTTGGGGATAAGCAATATACATAATGAGGGAGATTGAGATCCATCGTTACTTCATTGGCAATTCCTTGTCCGGTATTCTGAATAAGCACATCGAGTTCAAATGACTTATTCTGTTTTATAATTCCATTCTCCGCTTGAACTTTGTAGTCAATAATACTTATTTCAGGCGCTCTGAATGAATTTGTTCTGAATGTGATGGTTTTGTTAATACCAAATCCGTTGCGTTCAGAAATAGTAACAATACATTCAACCTGTCTCTCTTCCAATTCAATAGTTCCATATAATGGGATCTGAACTTCAACACTATTCCCAGAAGGGATAATCCCAATCACAATAGGGTCATTCAGCAAAACACCTTTCCCCAAAGAGGGAAGTGTTGCTGTGATTGTTACTTTATTGGCAGTGCCAGCGCCATCGTTTCTGAGCAGAAACTTTATATTGGCTTTTTCCATAGCATCCAATGCATTATTTCCATTGTCATCAATCAGGGCAATGGATTCTTTTGGAATGTTTAAAAATGGCGGAGAGGATATCTTCGGTTCTATATCAACTTTTATCCAGTAACTTATTACTTGGGTAGTTAGGAAATCTTCAGTTGTTGAAATGAGTCGAACGGGATATGGAGGTGGGGGAACGGGCAGTTGGTCCACAAATTTTACGTCGATGGTGCCGAGGTTATAATTACTAGATTCACGTGAAAATATGCATAGATATTGCCCGGTACTGGATCTGGTATTAGTCCAGAATACCTCTTTTCGCCCATAGTCAAAGGAAAATGTCAGATTCAATCTATCTGTCTCATTTAAAAGCGAAAGCATGTTCTTCCAATCGTCTACCCCAGGAATCATCCATCCTTTAGGCAAACTATTTACGATAGAATTCCAGTAATAATAACTCCCCGTGGATGTTCCCGTGTGAGTTGCGGCTTGCATCCCAGTCCTATCCGATTGATCTTGGCCTGTATTAGTCGTACTTATGCTCGTCGGTTTTCTGTCATAATTTTCGCACATCCACCATATGTTGCCAATTTTCATTACTTGATACGTCATCCCATCACTTGGATCTGTATAAGCAGCTGTAGGGTACTCCAAGTCTTTTGTGTTACGGTTTACAAGCAATTTTATTTTAATCTTTTGCTTCCCTGGCTTTATAATCTCCTGAGTTGCATTCCATGTGATCATCTTGTTTTTCCCACCGGTTACATTATTCCCGCAATCTCCACTAACATTGAACAGCGTATCACTCCACTCTTTATCATCATTAAGATATTGAAGGTATACCTTGTATTCATCATTTGATTTCCCTTCCAAATCATATTTAATTGAAATAGTGGTTTCGTCATGAATAATTTCCTTAATCTGGATCTGTTGAGATAGCGAATATTGTATAGTAATAAAGCAATATACTAACAAATTAATATATTTTATATGTGTTCGTATGAAATTCTTTTTCTCTTTCAATTTCGTATCATACTAAGTTCAAGCCTTTTGTTTCATCAAACTTTACTTGGTATTTTGAATCAGCATTCGCTATCATCGATTACAAGTGCTTTATAATCTTTTATATATCTGCCGTTACAGGATAAAAGTAGTGAGATGAAAGAATAGACTACCTCCGAATTATTCAAAGCACGTTCTAGTTAATGAATGATCGTTCTGAGGGAACTATCGCTAAGTTGACTGCCTTTTACTCCAGTGGTTTTAAGAATCGATAGATCATTCTCCCGTTTTCATGAGGATACTTATTTGATTTGGATGTCCGCACATGAAACTTCATATTGTCACTAGTTTCATTTCGGACCGCACTTGCCCTTTCATTAGTAAGGTTTTGTTACTTAATTGCAAATCTTACCCAAAGGTAGCTTCGTAAATTTTTAATCCGCACGGCCAAGCCCTCCGGGTGCCGTCATTTTTATATATCTTCTATTCTCTATGGTATAAAAATGACCGGCAGCCTGCGTATTAAAATTTACTCCGCTGTTTGTTGCCTAAGATTTAACAATTAAGTCAATTTTCATTTTCAAAAAAGGAGGCTGTTATGAGCACAACAATCAAACTTACCATCTTAAATCGTCAAGGCAAGAAATGCCGTACTTATTCATTCCCGTCGCGGGCATCACTGGATGCATACATGAAGGCCCGCAGGCCGCAATTTTATCAGATCTGGGGCTAACTAGAATCAAATCACATTAACCAGGGCTCTCCATTGTTTTTATGCTTCAAAAACAAAGGGGAGCCCATAAAACCCAAAATCATGAACTCACGTATCAAATACAAACTCACAATCAAAATTCCGGGAACAAAGCTCCTGGCTGACTATATTTTTCACACAAAAGAGGATGTTGAAAGTTTCTTAGAACTCAATGAAATCAAGCCTTTTATTATTCAACCAGTCTTTCTCCGGTTGAGAACAAGCAATTAATATGAGTAAATTATCGGATTCAAGTATGATCATTATTCTATTTTTAGTACTTTTGCGGCGATCAAAAGAGGTCTTTGCAACGTAATACAGTGTAATTTTGCAGGTGGTTTAATCGGTGGACTGCAAAATAGAAAATCGTTTTTCACCTTTATTTATAGGCGTTTTGGAGATAGGTTCACGTTCCCCCTTCTCCGCAAAGATAGAATGCAGTTTAACGAAAACCACTGAAAACATCAATGTTTTAGTGGTTTTTTGTTTTTATCAAAAAGTAGAATAAAGCATTCTAAGGTATATCTTCCGGTGGACTAAGCGGTGGACTGAACCATTTCCCTCCAAGTCCACCGATTTAGCACATTTTGCACTGATTTACACTACTTTACATTTCCTTCTTTTGCTCTGATGCATTATGTTTGTTAACTTAAATGTCAACCAAATGACAAGAGCAACTTACACGGTCCTTTTCTACATCAAACGGACTAAGAAATTAAAGGATGGCACTGTGCCAATTTATGCCAGAATTACCGTCAACAGTCAAAGAGCAGAATTCGGTTTGCAAAAAAGTATCAAAGCCGATGATTGGGAACAGGCAGGGGGCTGCGCCCACGGTTTTACAAAAAATGCCAGGGAAATTAATTCACACCTGGATTTAGTCAAAGCAGGACTATTGTTAACAAAACGGGAAATGGATGAGAAAGGAAAGCAAATCTCAGCCCATAGCCTGAAAACCTGTTACCTGGGTATTGAAACTGAATCAAGAACCATCTTGACTGTATTTCGTGAACACAACGATAAATGTAAAATGCTGATTAATATCGATTTTGCTCCAGGCACGGTTGAAAGGTACAACGCGTGTTACAAGCATGTCGAAGACTTCATTAAGCTGAAATATAAACGGGATGATTTGTCTCTGCAGGAGATAACACCAATGTTTGTCAAAGACTTCGAATTGTTCCTGAAGACTACGTGCAAGTGTTGCCATAATACGACGACTAAATACATTAAGAATTTCAAGAAAATCACCCGCATTGCGCTAGCAAACGATTGGATGAAATCAGATCCTTTTGCTAATATGAAATTCCATTTGGACGACGTCGATATGGATTTCCTGAATGAAGAAGAGTTGAATGCCTTAATGGAAAAAGAGTTTAAAATTGAGCGGCTCCAGGTGGTAAAGGATATCTATCTGTTTTGTTGCTTCACCGGTTTGGCCTTTATTGATGTTAAGAACCTTACCTATTCGGATATTGAATTCAGGGATAACAGACAATGGATAAAGAAAAAACGGCAAAAAACAAAGAACTGGTGCCATATTCCCTTATTACCACCGGCTGTCCGGCTGATGGACAAATACAAAGATCATCCGGTGTGCCAGAAGCGTGGTTGTGTTTTACCTGTGCCGAGCAATCAAAAAATGAATGCCTACCTGAAAGAGATCGCCGACTTATCTGGGATCGAGAAGAACCTCAGCACACATACAGCCAGGCATACGTTTGCAACCACTGTGACCCTGGCAAATCAAATCTCTATTGAAGTAGTATCCAAAATGCTGGGTCACTCCAGCATCAACATGACAAAAAAATACGCCAGGGTCGTCGATGACCTGATCAACCGCGACATGCAAAAGATCTATATTAAATATGATACGGTACTGGCAAATTAGCCTATCCTTATTGTTATGTTGAAAACGTGTTAATAAATAGGCTTTTCTTCAATCAACCAAATACGGCTAAGCTATGTCTATATCTGTATAGAATTATTCACTTATAAAACTATATACAGATGACACGTTCAGGAACATTTCCCCACATCCTCAATGAGATCTTTAGTGACCTCATGGCAGCGGCACACATCACAATCGATTACAAAGGGTACCCGTGTGCTGACGATGACGAAGATGATGTCAGCGACATCCGGATTCGCTCCGTCAATGGTTTCCAAACACCGAATGAGTATTATGACCGGATCCACTTTCTATGTACAAAACTTGCAAATGACTTGATGCAGGCCCAGGCGCCCTTCCAACCGTTAGAAAAAAGCATTTTTCTGGAAAAAGCGTTGGAACGATTTGAACCACTGTTGCATGTCGTTACGTATGAACGGTTTCATCCAACATTTTATGAAGAAGACCTGGATGTACCCAGCGGTCTATATCTTTTTACACATCCAAATTATACCGGAGATAAATATCATGAGGCTCCATTCTATCTGATCGATCGGATACTTTGCTGTGCCTGTAAATTTTCATTCTTCTGGGATGCTGCAATCACCGAAGTATACGAAAAGTTAGGGACCCTTGCCATGGTAATCGAACATCTCCCATCCCAACCATACGCCTATCAGCCTTCTCAGGATGGGAATCCCGGACTCAAACTTCGTTTCTCCGGCACTGTCCCTCAATTGGCTTGCTTTGCAAGGATCCTCCAGGAGAATCTTTTCTTCAACAACATCAATAAATCCGAGATTTGCCGGGTGTTCATCGATACATTTCAAACGAAAGGAAAGGATGACATCGCCTATAGAAGTTTTAAGAACAATTTTGACTCTCCACCGTTGGATGCCATCCTGTTCTGGCAGGAAGAATGCCGCAAAGCAATGCAATATTTTCAAAAGTTGATAAATAAATCCGCTGCTTAATAGCTGGTATTCAATAGCATAACTTAGGGTGGTACCACCTTTTACCACTGACGCTGCCGCTTTTCTTAGCATAGTTTTACATCCATAAACAATCAAATTCATTGATTTTATGGAAACAATCGAAATTATGCAGGAGGTCTACAGAAAGTTAGCGGATAAAATAGACCACCTCGACAAGAAACTGGATGACCGAAGGAACACAAATCCACTGACCGAAGTCTGGCTTGACATCCAGGAAGCCTGCCAGTTATTAAAAATCTCAAAGCGTACACTTCAATCGTATCGTGATAATGGCATCCTGCCGTTTAGTCAGATTGGCGGGAAAATCTATTTCCGTGCATCCGATATCGAATCACATCTCAACCGGCACTATGTGAAAGCGTTTAACTCGAAAAAGTAACGCATCATGATAGTTTCGGTTTTCAAGAACTTCAATCAGGTTGAAGCAAACCTTGATCTCTCCGTGATCCTGGAACAGATCAGAAGTGGAAAATACAAAGCCCGGATCCAGACGCTCCGCGAACTTCTCCGGCAGGGAAAAACCGAGGAATACGCTTCCGCGAAACGGTCATTGCCGGCATTTACCCCATCCGGCCTCTTTGAAGGTGGTCGCAAACTTAAATTTCTAAAGGAGTACACTGGGCTGATCATCCTCGACTTGGACGGTCTGGTTCAGAAAGATTTGATTGCAACTAACCAGCTTGCCCATGAAATCGATTATACTTACGCGTCATTCATCAGCCCCAGTGGGCGCGGTTTGAAAATACTTGTGAAGGTCTTTTCCCGGCCCGCGTTCCATAAATCTACATTCAATCAGGTCAAATCCTTGTACGAGGAACGTCTCCGCCACCAGGTGGATCCTTCGGGTAAGGATATAACACGGCTCTGTTTTGTCTCCTGGGATGAATACCTCTACTTGAATCCTTCATCTGCAATTTTCAAACCCTATATTAATATGGTAGAAGACGACATTGAAAAACTGGTATCACAAATTGAATCCAAACGAATCGACTTGACGACGAAATACGATGATTGGATTAAAATCGGCTTCGCATTGATCGATGCGATCGGGGAGGAGGGGAGGACCTATTTCCATCGCCTCAGTCAGTCTTATCCGGGATACAATCATAAAGAATGTGACGAACAGTACGATAAATGCCTGAAGTCAAAGAATTCCGGCATCACCATTGCAACCCTGTACTATTTTGCCCGTGACAGCGGTATTGAAATCTCCAAATTCAGAACAGCCCCAAAAGTAATCCCTTATCCCATTCCTGCAGACCCCATTCTTGCTGATCCTATCCCTGGCAATATCACTGATGAATCTCAAATTAAGAAAAAGAAACGCAAAAACCAGATCGACACTATCGAAGCCTACCTATCCAGCCACTACCAACTCCGTTACAACATTGTCACCTCCAAACTCGAAATCCGCAAACTAAATAATCCAGGCCCTGATCCAGAACAACCTGATACCCCAGCGTCTTACGTCTCTCATCCTACGTCCCTCGTCCCTCGTCCCTCGTCCTTCGTGCCTTTGACCGATTACATCGAAAATTCCCTCCTCCGCGAAATCCTTAAAAGCAACCTCAAATGCTCTGCATCCCTCCTGCGCAGCATCTTGTACTCCGATTACAGCAATTTCTTTGACCCGTTTCGAGATTATTTCCTCCACCTGTCGTTGTGGGACGGACAAACAGATTATATCCAGCAAATGGCCGAAACGGTCAACACCACATCTCAGGATTTATGGTGTAAATGCTTTAAAAAATGGCTGGTAGCCACCGTGGCGGCCATTCTCGACAACAAAACCGTGAACCATACAGCTATCATTTTATCCGGACCTCAGGGCGTTGGCAAAACCACCTGGATGCTCAATCTTTGTCCGCCTGAGCTGAGCGACTATATCTTCTCGGGCACCATCAACCCCAACAATAAGGATACCCTTATCCACTTGGCCGAATGTATGTTCATCAACATGGATGAGCTCGAAAACATGAATAGATCCGAGATTGGTGCGTTTAAAGAAATAATTACAAAGTCAGCTATCAGAATGCGCCGGGCCTATGGCCATCACATCGAAGCGTTTACCCGCAGGGCCTCTTTCATGGGATCCGTTAATTCCAGTCAGTTCCTCACCGATTCAACCGGTTCCCGACGGTTTTTGTGTTTTGAAATCCTTTCCATCAATTATCAGCATACAATTGACCTGCAGATGGTGTACGCCCAGGCCTATGACCTTTTCCAACAGGGATTTAAATTCTACTTTGATAAAGAGGAGATTGATGCCATCTCCGAATCCAATGAACAATTTCAAATAAACACTGTCGAGGAAGAATTGCTTCTCACGTACTTCCAGAAAGTCTCATTATCCGAGGCTGCCAGTTTTCTCTCCGCTTCGCAGATACTCAACCTCATCACCGAACGAACCCATGTCAATATCGTCACCTCTCCGGGCGCAGTTATCCGTCTCGGTAAAGCCTTAAAAAAGTTCGGCTTCGAAAAACGCAAATCTAACGGCCTCTTCCTCTGGGCCATCCAGGAGAGATCCTCCATCCCTTCAATTCCCTGAAAACTTATCCGATTCAAACTTCACACTTCACTTGTTAGAGTATTCGAGTATTCCGTTCTATATTTCGTTGCTCATTATTATATTCTTTTTTACTGAAAACATCCTCCCTACCTTCCCTAATCTCTCCAACCACCAATAAAATCAACCATTTTATCAGGGAGGATTAGTTTATAACACCTTCCCTCAATCCTCCCAACCTTCCCTGTCTTGAATTCGTAAATCGTCATTCGTAACTTAATTTCACCATCCCTGTTTTCACCCTCCCTACACCTACCCTCCCTGTTGTTATACCAGTAGAATCAATAGTTTTCGCACTCAGGGAGGGTAGGGAGGAGGAGATGGCCAAAAGATTCATATTCAAATGAGGATTGGTTGATCGCATTAAAAGCAGAAGAAATCGTTCTTAGTACATACACCGCCCATCGTACCTTTGCAACAACCGTCACCCTGGCAAACCAGATCTCGATCGAGGTCGTCTCAAAGATGCTCGGGCACTCCAGTATCAATATGACTAAGAAGTACGCCCGGGTAGTCGATGACCTGATCCAGCGGGATATGCAGAAGCTTATTATGAAGTACAAGGAGGTTGTGAGGTAACATTAATACTGGTGAAGAGAAGGCAGCAAGAATATACCTTCGATTGCGTTTATTTCTTTTTTGCCACTTTCCCTAATTCATATGGCATGCTGGCAGAAATTGAGTTATTTTTGATATCAAATCTTTTTTGAATGATCTCATGTATTATCATCGACGATGAAAAGAAGGCCCGTGAAACTTTTGAAATGATCGTTCACAGGTATCTGCCCACAAAACTTAAAGTTGTCGCTATGGCAGAATCAGTAAAGGAAGGGGTGCATGCTATTTATAAGTACAAGCCGAACATCGTCTTCCTGGATATCGAGATGCCTGGGGAGAACGGTTTTAAACTCTTTGATTACTTCGAGTCTGTCACGTTTGAGATCGTTTTTCTTACTGCCCATAAAAACTACGCGATTGATGCAATTCGATTTTCCGCATTTGATTACCTATTGAAACCCCTTGATGCTATTGATCTTACAGGAGTTATTTCCAGGTATGAAAAGAAGGAAAAAGAGGAGAATAACAATGCCCGGATTCAGACTCTGCTCACAAACCTCAACATAGGCGCTGACATCACTACCAAGATAGCGCTTCCTACACTTTCCGGTTACCAGTTGGAGAAGATCAGCCATATCATTTATTGCGAAGCTGACGAGAATTATACCAAGATCCACACCGTAAAGGGAGGTTTTATTCTCGTTTCCCGTACCTTGAAAATAGTTGAAGAGATGCTTACCCCTCAATATTTCTTCCGTATCCATAAATCCTATCTCGTCAATTTGAATTTTATTAAAAATTACAGCCGGACCGATGGGCATAAGATCCTTCTTGAAAATGGAGTCGAACTGGAAATTGCCACAAGACGGAATGAAGAATTCGTAAAAACACTAACGAAAGCAAGAGGCTGATCATGTGCTTTTGGGCCAGTAACTTTTTAAATCTCCAAAGGATTACCTGGATCATGGGGCTGGCGGGAATTCTTTTTTATTCAAGTAACATATCCGGGCAGAACTACTTTACCGAGAATTTTACTATTGATGCCGGCCTGCCTTCGAATACGGTAAGGGCAATTTTTAAGGATTCAAGGGGGCTCATGTGGATAGGAACTGCCTCCGGACTCTGCCGGTTCGATGGCAGGGAGTTCATTATCTACAACTCCTCCAACGGTCTGGCTGCAGAGAATATTTTCGATATCACTGAGGACAATCGGGGCAACCTGTGGATAGGGTCTATGGGAGGTGGAATCTCAACGTTTGACGGGAAAAAGTTCACGAATTATTCTTCAAAAGATGGACTTGTTTGCAACGAAGTGCGAAGGGTGTGGTGGTCCAGGAAATTCAATGTCTTGCTTGTAGGAACCAACAAGGGCTGTAGTGTATTCGACGGCAACCAGTTTTATTCTTTGACGGCCTCCGAGATTCGCAGCAATACGGATACCTGGTTTGTTCTTGGTTTCCTGGAGCGGGATGACTGTATCGAACTCTATGCTTATGGCTGCGATAAGATTATCCGATACTATCCGGCAACACACACATACCAGGAGGATCCATCAAAGGGGAATGACTTCACCGGCCCTTCCTGTTCACCCCTTATCCTGAACAATGGTGATACGATACTGGGATGGGGAAGGAATGGAATAAAAGTAAGGAATAACGGTCTGAAGAAATCGTTCGACAGCCTCGGCCAGGTTTTTCATATGGCGGCCGACGATGAGAATAATGTCTGGATTGCGGCGTGGGCAGAAGTTCCCTCAGGCCCCCATATGCCGGGAGGGTTTTACCTGTATGACGGAATCCAGGTTAGCCGGTTGAGTGAAAGGACTGACATAACGGATCCTTCCACATGGACTGTTTTTTACGATTCAGTGTTTCATGTTGTCTGGGTGGGCACCCTGCACCAGGGCCTCTTCAGGATGCCCTTTCCCTGTTTTGAATGGTATGATCCTTCTTATTTCGGGCTCAACTCTATGAAGATAAACGATATTTATGCTGATAAAAAAAATAATCTTTGGATCGCAACTGCAAGGCAGGTGATATGCAAGCATGACAATGATTCATTTTACATCTACCCAAACCAGGAAATAAAATCGGCGCAGCTGGAAACTAAGGTCAGGTACCACCACCTTTTAGCAGCCCATCAAATTGACAGGAATGGCTCCTTTGAGAAATACGAGAAGCTGATTGCTGAAGGAAGATTTCCGTTCCCAAACCCGTATTACTACATTGTCACCGATCTTGGAACCGAAATGAAAGTTCCGGCAGGCTCGCTCTATGATCCCGTCACATATGAAAAAAATACTCTGAACCTGAAAAACACAAAGTCTGACACTACTGCAGTTTGTTTTTTTTCCATCGGGGAAGATTCTCACGAAAACATTTATGTCTCGGGAGGATTTGGCCTGAACCGTTTTCATGCAGGGAGTGATCTGATGATTCCTGAAGTGATTCCTGTGAAAGGCAATATCTGGGTCTTTGCTTTCGATGAGTCTGATACCCTCCATGGGTCTTCATACTGGGATAAGGGCATCTGGCATTGTGCCATATACCCTGAACTCCAATACCCGTCACGATACTATTATTCTGCTGAGAGGGAGAATGCCCCGTCGAGTCCAACCAGGATGATCTCCCGGGGAGACGAGATCTGGAGTGCTAGTCGCCTGGGAGGCCTCTATCTTACCAGGGATGGGAAGAACTATGCATACAGTAAAATCGATTCCAACCTCCCTCAATGTATCAATGATATTTGTTTTGATGGGCCCGAAAATGTCATTGCAGGAGCAAACAACGGAGAGGTTTTGATTGTAAGGGTTGAAGATGGCAAGTTAAATACTCTTTTCAGGCTTGGCAGCAAGGATGGCATTGTGGGAAAAAGCATCCGGTGGATTCAGTCAGATCAGAAGGGGACCCTGTATGTAGGATCCAATGCGGGCTTGAACCTAGTAAACCTGGATAGCCTGTATGAAACTGGTAACCACAAAGTAAGATTTTTCTCACCTTCAACTGGTTTTAATGAGCTAAACGGGAGCCGGGCGGTGGCTGATTCAGAAGGGAATATCTGGGTGGCAACACAGAAGAAAATCTGCCGGATACGCTATGACCTGATTCTTTGTGATCCGATTCATGCAGCCAGGCTTGTATTTACAGGGATTGAAATCAACTACCTTCCAGTTGACCGGTATTCCGGTTATGAGATGGATTCCTGGTTTGACTTTCCTCTTAAACCGTTGAGGCTTTCGCACCATCAATACAATCTGATTTTTTATTTCGATGCCTTAAATTACCTCAATCCCGACCAGCAACAGTTCAGGTACAGACTCTTACCGGCAATTAAGAGCTGGAGTGATTTTTCGACAGACCGGAAGGCTGTCTTCACCACTCTTCGGCCTGATCACTATACGTTGGAGATAGAATCCATGAACCTCCTGGACCAGGGACTCATCAGTGAGTTGACCTATGCATTTACCATCCGGCCGCCTTATTATTACAGCTGGTGGTTCATTACACTTTTAGCCCTGTTACTGACAGCCATGACTGTGCTCGTTTTTTTGCTTAGGGCCAGTCAAATCAGGAAAGAGGAAAAGAAAAAAACAGATATCAGGATTGAACTTAGTAGAATTGAAATGAAAGCCCTGAAAGCCCAGATGAATCCCCATTTTATTTTCAATGCTATCAACTCCATCCAAAGTTTTATTTTAAGCAATAATGTGGACAAGGCATTGTATTATCTTTCCATGTTTGCCAAACTGGTCAGGAAAACCCTTGAAAATACCTCCAAAGATCTAATTCCGCTCCATGAAGAGCTGACGTATCTCAATTTTTATATTGAACTGGAGAAAATGAGATTTGAGGGAGAATTTACAACAAAGACAGAAATCGACCCGGATCTCCCCCTTGAGACAACCATGATCCCTCCGATGATCATCCAGCCATTTGTTGAAAATGCCATCAAGCACGGCCTGTTAAAGCTCGAAACAAAGGGGCATCTTACGCTACAGGTCAGGAAACTGAATGAATTTCAGTTTCAGTTTATCATTGAAGACAATGGCATAGGACGGCAGAAAGCAAATGAGTTGAAGAAAAAAGAGGGAAAAGGGCATCATTCCAAAGGTATGGAGATTACTAATACCCGCATTCGCCTGTTAAATGAGAACGGACTTTCCGGAAAATTTCAGATAACTACAATTGACCTTTGCGATAACGAAGGTAATCCTAACGGAACAAGGGTGGAAGTGACCTTCCCACTGGAGGGGTGAGAATCGGTTTTTACTACGCTCTTTTTCAAAATCCCACGTTTAATAAATCCCAGGAATTTCCTAACCCTATCAGTTTAACTTTGAGAAAAAACGAAGGAGTTATGAAAACATTTGTAAAGACAATCATTCTATTGCTGCTGGGGTTTACTTTCGTCGCAACAACAACATTCGCAGCCAAAGACAACAAGGCTGATAAAACTCAGAAGAAAATTGAGAAGCAAGCTAAAACAATCGCTAAAAATTATCAAAAAGAGGGTTATGCCGTTTCAGGTACGGTATTGCCACTGGAGCAGGTAGTGCTTAATCATTTGCAAAAGTTACAGGACAGCAGATACCTTGATTATGAAACTAAGGTCAGTGCCCCTACCTATGCCATCGGACAGCAGAAATGCCTTGGTGATGCTCAGAATTTCATGGTCAGGCTGGTATTTGATTCGGTCAGGTACCGCTACGATCAGGCTTATGGAGGTGACGAAGTGCGGAAGAATAAAAAAGAGGTCAGTTGGACCGACAGGTTTTTCAGTGCGTTTCAACAGGTGGGCGCTATAGATCTTGGAGGCATGATCCATCCTTCATTTACCATCTATAAAAAGGAAAAACGGTCTGATCTTACCGAATACCGGATGTTCTTCTTATACAATTCCGATTTTATTAACTCCAACAGGCAAGCTATTACTCATGCCATTCAACAGGCATTAAAGGAGGTGGAAGAAGGTACAGAATTCGGGGAGAAAGTGCAGAAATTCATCAATAACGGCCTGAAATAATTCAAGGCTCCTCGCTGCACCGCTATGTATGAAATATGTTTCCATAAACTGATCATTCCTTTTTTTTTGCTTTTGACCCTTACTGCGGCAGGGCAGGTGAACAAAGAAGTGGAAGGGCAATCTTCGATCATCATTGATAACAGGAAGGACATCCTGCATGTCAATAACACAAACTATTACAGGAAACTGATTGAAGATGCAACCATCAGTGCGATCCGGCAGGCAGTCCCAGCCATCGTCAATTTCGAAGAATATTCCTACCAGGATTATGACGAAGCAGATCATTCCAGGCAACCTTCCGACAGGAGAATTTTCCAGTTCAAATCGGGGAAGCAGGTTCAATGGCAGCAAACAGGGAACCCTGAGATAACTCAGGACCTGAGGACCAAAAAGAAATGGAACTGTATAGTGAGGGGTTATGTAAAGGAGATAAGTGCACCGGTTACCTTGAATACTCCCAGGCAGCCCATTGATCCGGCAAAGCTGAAAGCGCCCGGTTCCCCGATTGTTTTCGGGCTTGGTTATGGGTTAAGCCTGCCACATGTTTTTGATGTACCTCTTGATCAGTTACACCCGGGCCCTTTGCCTTCCTGGCAACTGACAATCTATCCACTGCAGCATCTTGGCATTCAATTCGGGGTTTCCAAAGAAATTGCCCTGGGTCTTTATGTTTCCTTCGCAAATGTAAAATTGCTTTACGACAGTCTTGAGACAAAGACCCCTTGTTACGGAGGCCGTATTCAACTTGCGCTTTACAGGCACACCGTCAATCCTTACTTTGCCCTGTACGCGTTATACGGTGATGAAAATGCCTGTGCCTTTGCAATCAAAGGGGCAGCATTGGGAGTCGACTTTTTAAAAGGGAGGTTTAAATTCGGGATCGAAACCCTGGCATATTGGATCAGTTCCAATATGGAACATCAGGGTGTCAGGTTCAGGGATAACACTTTTTTTGATGTCAATAACGGCTTTAACCTGAGAGATATCAGGTTTAACCTTGGAGTTGGATTGAAGTTATATTTCTTTTGAGTGGCACTGAAATGCTGGCATTTATGATATAATAGCATATATATTGAAGGACCGCTCTATTTTATTTATCTTTGTTAGATGTCTTAGTGCAAATGCCAAAGTTCAAATCAGCGGTGACAAGAGGTGGGAGTTTAATCAATCCCGATATAATTGAGATCCGTGACCGATTTGTCATTTTTAAAAAAAGGAAAAAATACCTTATTGGTTATGACACAATTTTAATCCCCTTTTCAAAAATTTCTACTGTGGAGATCGATTCTGGCTTTATAGGTACCGAAATTACTATTCACAGTTTCGGATTAGGCACTATCACTGCTCATCGCTTCACCCTTATGGATGCAAAAGAGATCAAACGATTGATTGAAAATAGAATCTGAAATTAGTAATAATCTAAAAAAATCAACATCATGGCAAATTTAACAATCAGAGAAATGGCGACTGGTGCCGAAACACCCGTTCAGGAAGTTGATCTTAGCATAACCAACAGACAATTAATTGACCAGCTCATCGAAGGAGAGGTACTTAAACCTCTGAGTGATTCTGAAAAGAGTGAGAGTATGGGATACATTATGTTGAAGGATGGCCGGATTTGTGATGGAGTCAAACCATTAAAAGAATTAGGATTCCAGGATGGAGGTACAATTGAGATTGTTAAAAAAGCTGTTGGAGCTTAACCCATTTCAACATGCCATCCAACCAAAATTTATATGAGATCAGGCTTCGTGAAGAGTTTAAAATGATGCGGAGATTACAGAATGATTCCGATGTAAGGGGTGTTTTACAGATTTTCTTTACTGACCGCCTTTCCCAAAATCAATTCGGCATCGGTCATGAAACTGAATCACAGTTATACCCGGAACAATACCAGGTGAATGTCAAAATGCCTGTTTATACAGATGTCAATGTGCTAAATAAGAATTGGGAGGGAGGACTGTCTGTTAAGGTGAATTATTCAGTTCTGATGAATCCTGGATCAAATAATCCACCGGAAACTAAACTTGATGTTTCAAATGCTTTGCCATTTAATCATCACATTTCTCCAACCTGGTTATGTATTGGGGGCATATGGTCTGTAGCCAAAGATTTTGGGTTGTGGTATTTTATTTTAGGATGCTGTTCCCTGGTCAATCAGGAGGCCGCATGGATGGACGATAGTGGTTCCGGCCACCTCCAACCTTTGGCATACCGGTTTTGGAAAATTGACCGGCATAAACAGAGGGTTAATAATATAAACTGGCCATTCGACCTTCGTGCCAGAAGTGAAGGAAAAGATAATCAACAACCCGTGAAGCTTAAAATTAAAATCGGGATAAAGCAGACCTCTAACATTCCAAAAATTAAAATTATCAGGAAATAATATAATCATGGCAGATTATTTTGAGCGGCAGAATCGTGTGGTGGGTACTGATACCGCTGAAAAAATAAAAACCTGTACCATGCTGGTTATTGGTGCCGGAGCCGGGGGGAATGAATTGCTAAAGAATCTGGTTTTAATGGGATTCGGTAAGCTGACTATCATCGATTTTGATTTCATCGAAGATTCTAATCTATCAAGGACAACGCTTTTTAAAAAAAGCGATATCGGCAAATCAAAAGCTCTTGTTGCCGCGGAAAGGTTGATAGAGTATGCGCTTCATGAAAACCCCGAAATTCATGGAATCCACGGGAATATAATCACAGATGTCGGTCCTGGAATTTTTTCGTGCCACGATATTGTTGTTTGCTGCGTGGATACAATGAAAGCCAGAGCCTATATAAACGATTGGTGTGTGAGGTTTCAAAAACCATTTTTTGAAATGGGTTTTGATAACCTGAATGTCGACATCAGCTTTTTTGATCCCTCTGAAAAAGATGCCCCGTGTTTACGTGAAATTATTGGTCAGGGCGATTTTTCGGAAAAACGGAATAGTTGTTCCGGTTTGAAGATCAAAGACACCTCACTGCAGCACATACCTACAATTCAGGTTGCTTCGGCTATGGCCGGGGTATTGGTTGCAACAGAAATCATTAAATTCCTTCAGGGAAATGCTTCTCTGAAAAACCGGTGTTTGCAATATCACGGATTAAATCATCGAATGAATGTCATTGAGATCGACCGGAGTCCTGATTGCCGGATCCATCAGGAAATAACACCACCGTTGATCAGGTTGTCTTTAAACAATCAAATGGTTACGAAAGATTTTTTTTCTTTTGTTAATGAAAAATGGAAGGATTTCTTTGTCCTGACACTGCCGGATCGTTTTGTCTTGACCGGGTATTGTGAGGGATGCGGGAAATTGATTACTTTCAGGAAAAAGATTTCTAGCATTTTCGATGAGGAGCGATGGTGTCCTGAGTGTCGTGAATATCGATCTTCCGGGTACGCGGGTAATTGGGAAATTATCTCAGAGGTTCATGGCATGATTAAAAATAAAACAATATTGGAAAGCAGGCTTGCGGATATCGGAATTTGTCCCATGGATATTTTAACATTAAAAGGAATCCATTCTGATCCGATGAAAATAATAGATGTAATGATTGATTAATCGGTGTAAGCTCATGGTCATTGGAGAAAGAAAATTGATAATACCGATGGACATCAATCTTTTTTATGAAGATGAGATAAAGCATGTATTTGCTGATCGCGGTAAATTACATTCAAATAGTCCCGGTCCTTTTACGGTTTATATTGAAGTTCCTGCATGGCTTGCTTTTTTACAACTTGCTGATGAAGCATACAACCTTCGCCGGCATGAGGCTTCCGGAATATTTCTGGGCTATTATTTTAAGGATATGTTTGGAGAATTTAGTCTTTGTATCCATTTTGAACCAGGTACCGGGAGTGCAACAACCTCAACTTTTTGTGAAATTTCTATCGAAGACCAGGCCAGAATAGCTTCCGCTGCAAAAGAAACTAACACATTACAGCTTGTTTGGGTGCACTCCCATCCTTCTTTTAGCGCCTTTTACTCCCCGGTTGATGCCCTGACATTAAAAACTATGTACTATGCGCCGCATCAGGCAGGTTTGGTGGTAGATAACATTGCTTTTGAATATGAAGGATTTAAAGTAGCTGAAGATAATCATGTATGTCAATTCAGGGATATTTTTTTGATTGATTTACAAAATCCCAATAGTAAAATTGCTAATCCATATAGTACAAGAAACCGGAGTAAAATTTAGATCCAAAGTCCAGACCATGATCTTTGGCCGAAAAAGCAGAGCACGAGTTTGCCCCTATTGTCAGAGGGATAAAAAAACTGCCATTAGCGAACAGCTGGCGGCTGGAGAACCCTGCGGTCCGGATGAGTGCAAATTTAAAGCGGACATTCTTGCTGTGCTGAAAATCGTGGAGTTTCATCCTGCTAAACAATCCGGAGAACCAGGGACGGACCTGGATTCTATACTAGAAAAACTTGAAGTTTCGACTGATTCGACAGAAGAAACAAGAAGGAGGAGAGAAACAGCATCTCAGGAAAATAATTATGTTGAGGATGAGTTAGGACGGAAGTACCGAAGGAAAAAAAAACTGAAAAGAATCCTTACTATTCTAATTTTCCTGGTACTTCTCTCAACTATTGTTTGGTACATAACTAAAAGTGGATCTGAACATAATTCAGATCAATCGTCAAGAACAGTCGTTAAAACCAACGCCCAAGTAAAAAATCAAAAATCTCAAACTGTTCCGGTAATAACAACCCCAAACACGGAGCAAGTAAAACTACCACAAACAACAAAAGATGAACTGGATACATCTTCGTATATACCCTATCAAAAGGATGATCCAACAGCGACTAAAATAATCGGAAGGTGGAAAGGGAAGTTTCTTAATGACTCCATGTCCCTTATCATCAGTGGAGTGGCATTAATGAAAATATACGGTTTTGTCAAACGAAATAACAGGTCCATCCAGGTATATGGGTGGATTAGGAATCCAGATGATACATGGACAGTGTCGCTTTTAGAACCGGGAACTGATCCCCAGGATGGAACGTATGATCTATCATGGAATCCAGACTTGGATGTAATTAGTGGAGAGTGGGTATCGTACAATAGAAGATATCGATCTGAGATTCAGCTGCAAAGGATTGAAAGATAATGTTTTTGCAAATCAAATTGTTGTAATTTTGGGAAGTCACGCAAGTGTAAAAGATCAGTTAGGGGAATAAATGCAACCCAATGACAAAATATAAAATCAAACAGAACAAAAGAATAGGCCTCAAAAATTCTAACACATCAATTAGAGGAGCAATACTTGCTTTTCTAAAATCGTATTTCCCATTTATCTTTCTCAATCCAAATGATTTCTTTAAAAAGAGAAGTAGTTTTTGAAAATAATAGAGGTCATTTCAAAAATATCTTGGTAGGATGTATGATCATTTTAATGTTTCAGTTATGGGTTAAATCCCCGCAATTTATTGCGGCTACTTTAGTTTCTATAAAAGCTCTAACTTTACGGTATGGAAGGAATGCGAAAGAGTTCTCATACTGTAAGTTGGCTAAGTGTTCACATAGTATGGGTGACCAAGTATCGTTATCATGTGTTAAAAGGGGACGTTCAGAAACGATGTCGCGATTTGCTTGTTCAGATCTGTAATAGTGAGAATGTAAAAATTCTGAAGGGGGTAGTAAGTAAGGATCATATACATATGCATATCGAATATCCACCATCGCTGAGTATAAGTAACTTAGTAAAGCGATTAAAGGGAAGAACATCCATAATGCTACAGAAAGAATTTCCGGAATTGGGAAAGAGATACTGGGGAAGGCATTTCTGGGCAATCGGATACGGAGCATGGAGTACGGGTAATATAACCGATGAAATCGTACAAGAATATCTGGAACACCATAAGGATAAGCCGAATTCACAGGCTGGAAATTGGATAATGGAATGATATCAAAAAATTTCATTTTTTACCTTTTCATCAAACCTCTGGATTTTTAATCCAGAGTGGTTTAGTTCATTTTATAAGCGAGACAAGCACAACTTTTGCCTCTTAATTGATAAGATATACAATTTTCACATTCAGAGACAAGAAATCTTTTTTCAGCATTCAAATCAATATTTTTTTCAAAATGATTGTATATTTCGTCAGACGTACGGAATTCATTTAGTTTTACTTTATAATCGGGGAAGGCAAAACATCTTATAACATCTAGATTTGGTAATATATCTATAACAGGGGAGCAAATTGAGATATCTGAGTTCCCCAAATAAGTCATGCGCCTAAGTTCAGTATCTGAGAGAAAACATAAAGGAATGTTATTGCAATCGACTTGAGGTTTTATATTATTTTTAAGACAAATTTCAAGTAATTGAAATATGTCATTGATATAAGAAATAAAATGAGCTCGAACATCAATTTTTGAGTTTATATTATTATTTGGTACAGCCAATGCCCAACGGACATTTTTAATTGCATATTTATTACAGGCCTCAATCAGATACTCAAAATCCTGATTTTTCTTGTATAAATTAATTCCTAGAATAATGTTTATTTCATTTTTACTAAGTACTCTAAGATTTTCTTTTAGAAGCTCATCTTTTTTTCCTAAGATATTCGGATGGTTATAATTGATTAAAAATGATATTTTTTTAACTAAAGAAAAATCAATAAAACATTTTCGGATTTGATCCCCAAATAAACCATTTGAAAAAATAAAGATAGAATCTATGAAATCGACTTTTTTTATTATTTCTAAAATTTCAGAAAATTTTGGGTGCAGGGTGGGTTCCCCACCTATGAGAGAAATGGAAGATTTTTTATCTTCTTTTAAAAACAGGATACATTTTTTAAAATCTTCTATGGACATGTTTTGCTTATCCTGATCAATGATGTTGTTAGCAAAACAATATTCACAATTCAAATTACAGTGATTGTTAATCATTATATTCATGAGTTCAATTTTGAGTCCCCTAGGAAAAGGGATTTTTAAATAAAATGATGGACACTTAGAGACTGTTTAAAATTCATTTATAAATTCGATTAACTGTCAACCGAATCATGGATAAATGGATAAAAGCGATACCAGATTCGGGTAATCTTTCATAGTCTTTGGATATTCTTCGATGAAAAGAAAGCGAGGCAGAGTTCGTTCTACTGTCCATCGTCTGGGCAAAACGTTGAACGTGTGTGTTTCATTTCTTTTCACGATTTCCAAGGTCCAGCCATATACATTTTGAATACGAACCCACTCGATCAATTGTCCGAGATAACCGCCATCAGCAAATATTTTCAAAATGCTTGTCAGGTATTTATCTTTCAAGGACTTCATAATTTCTTTAGCGCCGAAACTATCATGGATATTGGCTGCATGAATAACTATAATCATAACCAAGCCGAGCGTATCAACAACAATGTGTTGCTTTCTTCCTTTGGTCTTCTTCACACCATCATAGATAACATCTCCTTCACAAAGATTACAGGCCTTTACACTTTGACTGTCAATAATTCCAACCGATGGTGTAGATTTTTTACCAATGCCTATTCTGACTTTTTCTACAAGAATATCATGCGTCTCTTCGATCAAACCATCTCTCTTCCATTTACAGAAGTAATAATAAACCGACTCCCATAGCTGTAAATACCGGGTGAAAATTGCACAGCTCTACCGGTTGAAAACTGCACAGCTATGGGGTGTAAAATTACATCTTCCTTTGATGTTTCCAAGTACTTTTTTACCTGGGAAGGAAGGGTGAGGCCGTAGGCCGAAGCCTTCCTTCCCAGGTTGCCATTTCGAACAGCTTCCTGGAGAGTGTATTTTATTGTTCGTTCCATTTCCTGGTCTCCTTTACCCGATAAGATTTACCGTTCATATTGATTAAAAAGGCCCGGTGAGTGAGTCTGTCAACCATAGCCGCCGTTAAGGATGGATCCCCAAAAATCTCCGGCCATCGATCAAAGGACAGGTTGGTCGTGATAATCGTTGATTTGGTTCCAGCCCTTAAAGAAAGGTGATTAAACAGCAGTTCCGCTCCTTGCTTGTCGTAGGAGATATACCCGAACTCATCGCAGATCACCAGATCATATTTCACAAAACGATGTTCCAGATTAAGCAGGGTTTTCTCCGAACGGTTTTCCCGGATCTGAGTCAGTAACCGGGGAACTGTGGTGAACAATACCCGGAACCCTTCCATGCAGGCCTTGATTCCCAATCCCAAGGCCAGATGGGTCTTTCCGGTTCCTGGGTTCCCGGCCAGGATCAGGTTCTGACCCTTGCGGATAAATTCCAGGCGCTCAAGTTGGGGTAACCGTATTTGAGCCTCCTTGGGGAGGTCTTCCCGGATAAGATCCTGGAGATACTTCAGCTGCGGAAAACCTGCCTGACGGATCTGGGTTTTCTTGCGGTTCTCCGCCCGGGCTTCATACTCCTGTTGGAGCAGACCATGCAGATACTGCTCAAAGGAGAGACCCTCACGGGCGGCCTCGATGGCTGCCGATTCATAATACTTACGGAAGGTGGGCAGACGCAATCCCTTGCTGTAGACCATAATGTCCTGTGCGAGATCATTTTCCATAGCCTAATTCTTTTGAAGGATCTGACTGATTTCAACAAGCTGATTCAGAGCATGCCGGTGAATGTCCGAATCGGGATAAGTGATCCCTTCTCCCTGAGGATTGTTTCCCAGTAATACTTTGAACTTGTCTACGCTGATGTCCGACGGACATTTTACCCGTAACAGCAGGTAAGTCTCCCACAGGCGGCTATGAGGAATATCGTGAGTTTTACAGTACTGAAGCAAGTCTATAAAATCCCGGGCATTTTCCCGGAAGACAGCCTCATAAATGTTGCGAACCTCCCAGGGAGCCTGCTTGAGAGCCGCCGAACCATGCAGAGCACCGGGTTTTCTTTCCAGGGTGCGTAAATAATGATCCAGGATGATGATCCACCGGCCGTTACCATAGTCACGTGGATGTGCACAAAGAACGGCTCCCTGATGATAGACTTTCAACTGATTGGCGTAGGCTTTTACATCAACCTTTTGACCCACCAGATGATCGGGAACAGAGTAATGGTTGGTCCCCAGCCCAAAAGTGGCATACTTGTCCACACGGGCTTCTTCCAGAATAAAACACTCCATGCGTCCGGGATGAGGAAGCAAAAGGTCACGCTCTTGTGCCATTAGCTCGACAATCGTACTTGGACTACCCGTCAGCTTCTTGTCATTCAAACGGATACAGGTCTCATCCAGGTAGCTTTGGGCGTTGGTTAAGATATCAAACAGGTCTTTACGTGCAAATGCCTTGCGTCGAATGTACTCAACGCTCCGCTCCACATGACCCTTCTCGTGTCCGCAAAAGATATTGCAAAACCGAAATGAAAAACCGTAAAATGTGGATAATTGCAGCAAGGCAACCGTCGGCTTCTTTTCATGCGCACCCACGAACTCGGCTATCGCAACACGCATGTTGTCATAGTTCATCCTGAGCGGGACACCTCCTATGTGAGCAAAGAAGGCGATATGAGCCTCCATAAACGCCAGGGTGTCCTGACGCTGAAACAGTATCCCAAGCCGGTAATTGCTCTTACACATCGTGAAGGTGGCCATGTACAGTTTGCGGTCAACCCCGCCGATGGTAAGGCGTCACACCAATCAAACTCACAGTTTTCTCCAGGATTATATTCCTGCCGGATAAAGGCTTCCTCATGGCCGGACTTCTGTAGCCGGATATAATCACAGACAACCGTGTAGCCGATATCCTGACCCGATGCCTGCAACAACTCCCAGATATCTATCCCCTTTAATATCTGCTTGCTTCGCCCTGTTCGCCGCTTCTCATCATTCTCTTTCAGATAACCATCAATCATCTGCATGATCTCGGTGGTCAGTTTTCTTTTCCCCCGGTTCCTGGCATTGTACTTTGGAATCGTAAGAAGAAAATCAGAAAGGATCGGCTCAGGCAACTCTGACCGGTGGCTTTCTTCAAGTGCCTTCCGGAATGACTTCAAATATCTCCGAACCGTATTCCGGCTTAAGCCAAGCTCAGTGGCAATCTCTACCTCTGACTTCTTCTCGACATGCCAATACTGAATAATTTTTTGTTTGTCTACCATGCTTATCATTTTTTATGCCTTTTTCGTGTGAAAGGCAAGTTAA